>Ga0075365_10000350_pt1 | contig 16540 bp, 14 predicted proteins | sample EndMetdeltDD1765_FD_71387 | JGI IMG/M metagenome (GOLD analysis project Ga0075365, IMG submission 71387) | Populus endosphere microbial communities from Tennessee, USA - Endosphere MetaG P. deltoides DD176-5 | ecosystem: Host-associated > Plants > Roots > Endosphere | place: USA: Tennessee... | reverse complement strand
CCCGACATCGTCGGCAAGGTCGACATCCTCCTCGGCAACCTCGAGGACGCGATCCCGATGGCCGACAAGGAAGCCGCTCGCGCCGGTCTGGTCGAGGTCGGCAAGACACTCGACATGGGGCAGACCCAGTTGTGGACACGCGTCAACAGCCTCGATTCGCCGTGGGTGCTCGACGACCTGACGACGCTCGTTTCCGAGATCGGCGACAAGCTCGATGTGATCATGTTCCCGAAGATCGAGGGTCCGGAAGACATCCACTACATCGATCGCCTGCTCGCCCAACTCGAGGCCAAGGCCGGCCTCACCAAGCCCCTCCTGATCCACGCGATCCTCGAGACCGCCCGCGGTGTTGCCAACATCGAGAAGATCTGCGGGGCTTCGCCGCGTATGCAGGGCATCTGCCTCGGCCCGGCCGACCTCGCCGCCAATCGGCGGATGAAGACCACCCGTGTCGGCGGCGGACATCCCGACTACCTCGTGCGCGCCGACCCGAACCCCGACGATCCAACGGCCCCGCGCCCGACGTACCAGCAGGACCTGTGGCACTACACGATCGCGCGCATGGTCGATGCCTGTGCGACGTTCGGCATCCTTCCCTTCTACGGACCCTTCGGCGACATCAAGGATCTCGTTGCCTGCGAGGACCAGTTCCGCAACGCGTACCTGCTCGGCTGCGTCGGCGCGTGGAGCTTGCACCCCGATCAGATCGAGGTCGCCAAGCGCGTGTTCAGCCCACGTCCTGCCGATGTTGCCCACGCGCAGAAGATCATCGATGCGATGGGCGACGGCACGGGCGCGCTGATGATCGACGGCAAGATGGAAGACGACGCGTCGGTGAAGCAATGCAAGGTCGTCGTCCAGCTCGCTCACGACCTCGCCGCTCGCGATCCCGAGCTGGCAGCCACCTACGGATTCTGAGGACCCTCACCATGCCTGACGATTCACTGCGGCCGCGCCGCTCCGTGCTGTATATGCCGGCCGCCAACGAGCGCGCCCTGGAGAAGGCCAAGACACTGCCGGCCGATGGGATCATCTTCGATCTCGAAGACGCCGTCGCACCCGACGCCAAGCCAGCTGCCCGCGCCAATGCGGTCGCCGCGGCAGCGTCGAACGAGTACGGCCACCGCGAGCTGACGATCCGCTGCAACGGGCTCGACACCGAGTGGGGCGAGGCCGATCTCACCGCCGCCGCGACATCCGGGGCTGCCGCCGTGGTGATCCCCAAGGTGGCCTCCGTGGCAACTGTCGACCAGGTCTCGGCGATCCTCGATGCTGCCGGCGCGCCGTCGACGATGACCATCTGGGCGATGATCGAGACGCCGACGGCGATCTTCGACGTGCGTGCGATCGTCGCTCACCCGCGGGTCTCCGTGCTCGTGATGGGCACCAACGATCTCGCCCGCGAGCTGCGCGCGGCACTCGTGCCCGGCCGGCACCCGCTGATCCCCCACCTCGCCACCGCGCTCGCCGCGGCGCGGGAGGCCGACAAGGTGATCCTCGACGGCGTCTACAACGACGTCAAGAACCTCGACGGCTTCCGCGACGAGTGCGTGCAGGGTGCCGAGATGGGCTTCGACGGCAAGACCCTGATCCACCCCGGCCAGGTCGACATCGCCAACGAGGTGTGGGCGCCGACCGACGACGAGGTTGCCTACGCCCGTCGCGTGATCGACGCCTTCGAGGAGGGCCTCCGCGAAGGCCGCGGCGTCATCACCGTCGACGGCCGGATGATCGAGAACCTCCACGTCGCCAACGCCCGCCGCACCCTCGCCACCGCCGACGCGATCACCGCTCTCGCCGGCTGACATCCACCTGGCAGGGGGCTGCCGGGGGGGGGCTGCCCTGAAATGGCACGAACCGCGCCCACGGGGTGGATGTGAGTCGCTGAGCGACTCACAATCGCACCGCGGGCGCGGTTCGTGACGGGGGGTGGGAGGCCGCCCCAGGCGTCAGGCGAAGGCGGGCTCGAGATCGTCGTCGCCGGAACCGATGTCGATGACCGGGCCGCGGCCGGGCTCGTACTCGGGCTCGGGGAGGCCGACGCCACCCTCGACATCGAGGTTCGGCAGCAGGCGGTCGAGCCAACCGGGCAGCCACCAGTTCCAGTCGCCGAGCAGCTTCATCGTTGCTGGGACCAGCACGGTGCGCACGATCGTGGCGTCGATGAGGACGGCGATGCCGAGTCCGAGGCCGAACATCTTGATCGTCGGATCATCACCGAGGATGAACGAGGCGAACACGCAGATCATGATCAGCGCGGCCGACGTGATCACCCGGGCGGTGGCGGAGATGCCCTCGATCACCGCGTTGGTCGATGCCGTGCCGGGCTCGCGCTCCTTGCGGTGCAGGTACTCCTCACGGACCCGGGAGAGCAGGAAGACCTCGTAGTCCATCGACAGGCCGAACAGGATCGCGAACATCATCATCGGCAGGAAGGAGACGATCGGCACGGTCTCGTCGAGACCGATCACGTCCTTCAGCCACCCCCACTGGAAGACGGCGACGATGATGCCGTACGCCGCGCCGATCGACAGCAGGTTCATCACTGCGGCCTTGATCGGTACGGCGATCGAGCGGAACACCATCATCAGCAGCAGGACCGAGAGCCCGATGACTGCGGCGATGAACCACGGCAGACGGCTGGCGATCTTGTCCGAGAGGTCGATCATGACGGCCGTCTGCCCGCCGACGTACACGCGGGCGCCGGGGACATCGACAGTTGCGGCCGGGATCACGTCGTCGCGCAGGCGATGGATCAGGTCGGATGTCGAGCCGGCCTGCGGCGACGACTTCGGCGTGACCTGGATGATCGCCGCGGTGCCGTCAGCGTTGGCTTTGGCCGGCGCCACCGACTGCACATCGGGATCGGCGGCGACCGCTGCCGTGAGGCCGTTCAGCGAACCGACCGTCGCACCGTTGTCGAGCTCGACCGACAGCAGCAGCGGACCGTTGAACCCGGGACCGAAGCCGTCGGAGAGCAGATCGTACGCACGGCGGGTCGTCAGCTCTGTGGACTTGGTGCCGTTGTCGGTCATGCCGAGACGGAGGCTGAACAATGGCGCAGCGAGCGTCGCCAGCACCACCGTGCCGGCAGCGAGGTAGCGCCATGGGTGGTTGGACACGTGGCGGCCCCAACGGTGCCAGGCGCTCTCCTTCGGGTTGACCAACTGCTCGGCTTCCTTGCGCAGCGAGCGCTTGCGCATGCCGGGAAGGCTGACCTTGTCGATCCGGTGGCCGGCGAAGCCGAGCAGCGCGGGCAGCATCGTCAGCGAGACGGCGACCATCACGAGCACGGTCATGCCGGACATGAGGCCCATCCAGGTGACGTTCGGGATACCGGCGATGGCCAAGCCGCAGATCGCGATGACCACCGTGATGCCGGCAAAGAGCACGGCCGAACCGGACGTCGCGATCGAACGTCCGACGGATTCCTCGACCGTCATCCCGAGGCGCAGGTTCTCGCGATGGCGGGTGACGATGAACAGCGCGTAGTCGATGCCGACACCGAGACCGATCATCGTCGCCAAGACCGTCGCGACGTCGTTGATCTCAGCAACGGCGGAGATCAACGTGATCAAGCCGATGCTCGCCATCAGGCCGAGGATCGCGGTGCCGATCGGAAGCCCCATGGCGATGATCGAACCGAACGCGAGCAGGAGCACGATGATGGCTGCGGCAAGGCCGATGATCTCCTGCCCGCCGGGCGGTTCGTTGGTCGCGGCTGTCGGTAGCTCGCCGCCGAGCTCGACCTGCACGCCTGACACCTCACCCGCTTTGGCGGCTTTCTCCAGCGCCTTGAAGCCGTCGACCTTGATGTCTTCGAGCGGCGCGCTGTATTGCACTTCGACGAAGCCGATCGTGGAATCCGGCGACAGCTGGAGATCGCTGACACCGGCGACGCTCGGCTGACCGGAGATGTCGGCGATCGTTGCGTCGACGGCCGCTTTCGCTGCCGAGTCGGTCAGTGTTCCAGCCGACGTCGCGAAGACGACCTGGGCGGACGTGCCCGATTGCGTCGGGAACCGATCGCGCAGGACGTCGAGTGCCTTCTGCGACTCAACACCCGGCACGACGAACTTGCTCGAGGCCTCACCTCCGGCGGCCTGGCCGGCGACGACGGCGAGGATGGCGAATGCGGCCCACAGGAGGACGACCTTGCGCCGGTTGCGAACGGACCACCGACCGAGGCGATAGAGAAATTGTGTCATGTCATGACTATGTGTCATAGACTGACAGTATGTCAACCACTGTCACCAAAGTCACAGCAGCGGCTTCGAGCCGGGTTACTCTGTGCAGCATGCCCGGGGGGACGTTACGAGAGCGCCAGCGCGTCGAAACGCGCGACGTGATCCTCGACACAGCACTCGACCTGATCGAGGCCAAAGGTTTCGAGCAGACGACCGTCGAAGACATCGCCGCCGCCGCCGGCATCTCCTCGCGTACCTTCTTCCGCTACTTCGAGTCGAAGAACTCACTGCTGTTCGACGACGACAAGGACCACGAGCACGGGCACGACGAGATGACCGCCGCGCTCGCGGCCCGACCGGCGAGCGAGTCGACCACCGAGGCTTTGCGCAACGTGTTGCGCGAGCAACTCGTCAGCGTCCTCGCCGACGAGGGCGGCCGCAAGCTGCGCCAGATGCGAGTGATCCTCAAGGAACCGGCGCTGCGCGCGCTCGCTAAGGACAGCTTCCACGAGCACGGACCAGATCTCGCCAAGGGCTTTGCCGCCCGTCTCGGCAAGCCGGCCGATGACCTGCAACCACGCGTGCTTGCCGCGGCCTTCACCGAGGCGATCTGGGTGATCATGGAACGCTGGTCGGCAGCGGGCGCCGAGTTCGAGCAGCTGCCGCCGATGATCGACGAAGCGTTCGAGGCGATCGCCGCGTTCGGCTGACAGCCGCTGGCGCTCACAGCTCGGTGCGGAACAGATCGAGCACGCGCAACCACGCCGTCTTGGCCGCATCCTCGTCGTACACTTCGGGTCGGGTGTCGTTGAAGAAGGCGTGGTCGACTTCGGGGTACACGAGCAACGTTGCGTCCTTGCCAAGGGCGCGCAGCTGGGTCTGCAGCGCTTCGGCGTTCTCCGGTGTGAAGTACTGGTCGTCGGCTGCGTAGTGGCCCTCGATCTTGGCAGTGACCGCCGACCAATCGGGCTGGGCACCTTCCCATGGGATCAACCCGTAGAACGGCGCGCTCGCCGCGATCGCGTCGGGCCGTTTGGCGGTCACGACGAGGGCGAGCCCGCCACCCATGCAGAACCCGATCACGCCCACCTTGGTTCGTCCGGTGCGCCGCTGCAGCTCGTCGATCGCGCCGGACATCTCCTTGCTCGCCTCGTTGATGTTCATCGCCATCATCAGCTTGCCGGCGCCGTCGGGCTCGGTCGTCGTCTCACCGTGGTAGAGATCCGGCGCCAGAGCGACGAACCCCTCCGCCGCAAAACGGTCGACGATCGACTTGATGTGATCGTTGAGCCCCCACCACTCCTGGATCACGAGCACGCCCGGCCCGCTGTCGCCCGCAAGATAGCCCTGCGCAGTGCCGCCGTTGCTCCTGAACTCGATCATCTGACCCATGCCGCCGACTGTACTGCGACCGTCGCCGGTCATGTCCGTCGATCAGACCGCCGCACTTTGTTCGGTAACAAAGGGCAGTCTGTACACCCTCTCGTGTATCGAATACGATGGCAGCCATGACTGCCGTCGACGCCCCTGTCTCAGCTACGTACGCCAACGATCGCAAGCACGTCTTCCACAGCTGGTCGTCGCAAGGGACGCTGAAGCCGATGGTCATCACCGGCGGTGAAGGCAGCTGGTTCTGGACAGAGGACGGTAAGCGTTACCTCGACTTCTCCAGCCAGCTGGTGAACATCAACATCGGCCATCAGCACCCGAAGCTCGTCGCCGCGATCCAGGAGCAGGCCGGCAAGCTGTGCACGATCGCACCGGGCCATGCCCACGAGATGCGCAGCGAGGCGGCGCGGCTGATCGCCGAGCTGGCACCGGGCGATCTCGACATGGTGTTCTTCACCAACGCGGGTGCCGATGCCACCGACAACGCGATCCGCATGGCCCGCCTGCACACGGGGCGGCACAAGGTGATGGCCACGTACCGCAGCTACCACGGAGCTTCGGGCGGAAGCATCGCCGTCACCGGCGACCCGCGGCGGTGGCCGAACGAGACCGGCGTCTCCGGCATCGTCCACTTCACCGGCCCCTACCCCTACCGCAGCGCGTTCTACGCCGACAGCGAGGCCCAGGAGACCGAGCGGGCACTCGCCCACCTGCGTCACACCATCATGGTCGAAGGACCGAGCACCATCGCCTGCATCATCCTCGAGACCGTCGTCGGCACGAACGGCATCCTCATCCCCCCGCCCGGTTACCTGCAGGGCGTGCGCGAGATCTGCGACGAGTTCGGCATCATCTACATCGCCGATGAGGTCATGGCCGGCTTCGGGCGCTGCGGCGAATGGTTCGCCGTCGACCGCTGGAACGTCACCCCGGACCTGATCACCTTCGCCAAAGGCAGCAACAGCGGCTACGTGCCGATCGGTGGCGTGATCATCAGCCAGAAGATCGCCGATTCGTTCAAGGACCGCCAGTTCCCCGGCGGCCTCACCTACAGCGGCCACATCCTCGGCTGCGCAAGCGTCGTCGCCAGCATCGGCATCTTCAAAGAAGAGGGCATCATCGAGCACGCGCGCATGCTCGGCACCGACGTCATCGCACCCGCGCTGGCCAAGTTGCAGGAGAAGCATCCGTCGATCGGCGATGTGCGCGGGTTGGGCGTGTTCTGGGCGATCGAACTCGTTCGCAATCGCGACACGCGTGAGCCACTCGTGCCCTTCAACGCGACGGGCGCGGACGCGGCCCCGATGGCCGAACTGGTCGCGGCCTGCAAGGAGCGCGGGCTTTACCCGTTCACGCACTTCAACCGCATGCACGTCGTTCCCCCGTGCAACACCCCGGTGGATGAGGTGCTGCAGGGCATCGAGATCATCGACGAGGTGCTCGACCTCGCCGACGCCCGCTACACCGGCTGAGTTCAGAGGCCCAGCTACTCGGCCGGTGCTGCCTCGTCTTCGTCTGCTGGCATGTGGCTCTCGTCGGCGACGTCGGAGCCACCATCGACCGCGGGCGCTGGGGCCCAGTGCGGGCGTTCGCCGGTCTCGAACTCGGTGAGCTCGGCGAGGGCGACTCGGTAGGCGGCCTCGGCCTCACGCATCTGCGCGGTGGGACGGCCGTTTTCGCGCAGGCGGCGGATCTTGGCCGCGGCGGCCTCCTTGTTCGCCGTGAGCTCCTCGAGACGACGCTGATTCTCGATCGCCGCGGCCTTGCGCTCCTTGGCGGCCTTGTCGGCCAGTTCGTGCTGGCGGACGCTCTCCGCGAACAAGCGCGCGGCGCGGGCCTGCTCGGTCTCGGCTGCTTCGACAGGGGCGATGAACCCGGACTTGCGCAGTTCGTTCGCTCGGTTGCGCTTTGGCATCGCGCGAACATATCTCGGAACCATCTTCCGGTCACGGTCGTCTCATCCTCATGCATCGCAATCGTCCCCTTCTCGCAGCCGGCTTGATCGCCCTGCTGTCCGCCGCGTTTGTCGGGTGCTCCAGCGACGACTCGGCCGTCTCGACACGTCGATCGACCTCCACCGCGATCGCCCATCCCACCGACCCCGAAGTGGCCTTGCTGTGGCTCGGTGACTCGTACACCGCGCCGGCGTTGGTGATCGGCGGCGACGGATGGGTCTATGAGCCATCCGGCGAACCCGTCGACGCGCCTCCGACGACCCCGGCGGGCTTCGTCCAGACTGCCGGTCCGGCGCCGGCCGCGGTCCCGGCCCCACCGGCACCGACACCGTTCGTTCGCCGGCGCCTGACGGAGGAAGGCATCCAGGTCGTGCTCGCCCTCGCCAAGGACAAAGGTCTGCTCCAGAAGCAGGAGTACGAGGTGCCAGGCATCACCGACTCGCCCACGACGACGCTCACCGTGACCGACAGCACCGGCACGTACGAGCACAGTGCGTACGCCCTCGGCTATGACAGCGAGACGGGCAACCGCAAGGACCTGTCCGACTTCGTCTCCGCGATCAACGACCTGGCTGGGCTCGTCGGCGATGACAACATCGGTCCCTCCGATCCGTACATCCCCGCGAGGTACTCCGTCACGATCGACGGCGCCTTCTACGCCGGCGAGCCGGTCGACTGGCCCGAGGGCGTGCCCGTCACCGAAGGGTGCGTCGAACTGCCGATCGAGCGCTTCGCGCCGGGTGTCGCCGGCCTCTACATCGCCGAGGTCAACGGCGAGAACACGCGGGTCGCGGTGGTGCCGGACATCCCCGGTGACAGCTGCAACTGAACCGCTTCGGTCGACTCGCACAGAGTCTCTGAGCGCGCACAAACCGCAGACTTCGACGTTGTTGCGCGCACAGAGAAGCGAGCGGCGCCCTGACTCGCAACATCGCGGGATCAGACGGGAACGAGGCTCTCGCCGACGCTGAGGCGACCGGCAGTCGCGACGAGTGCGCCGATACCGAGCAAGGCGGCGCGCTCGCGGTTCACGGTGCGCAGCACGTCGAGGTCGCGTTCGATGCCGCCGGGTTGCGGCCGGCTGATCATCACGCACCGTTGGATCTGCGCCGAGACGTCGAGCACGACGCCACCGTCGCTGCGCAGCGATGAACCAACAAGCGAGTCTTCCTCGCCGCCGGTCACGACGATGTTCGGACGGAAGCGCCGGACCGGCCATGCCCGCAGCGTGTGCTCGCCGATGATGGAGACGCGAGCGCGTCCTGAATCGTGAAACGCGTGCCCCGGACCGTTCCACGTCCGCCACGGCGATCCGGCCTCGTCCTCGGCGTCAGCGGCAATCTCGTATGTCGCGGCTTGCTCGCTGGCAGCCACGAGTTCGACGTCGCGACCGAGCCACGACGACAGCGTCGCGCTGTCGGCTGTCTCGGTTCCGTCGGGGAGCCGCACCACGGCGCTGCCGTCGATCAGCAGGCCCCGCGCGAACAACAGTTCCGGACACCGACGCGCTGTCAGCGTCAGTCCAGTCTCGAGATCGCGTAGCGCCCACGACCGGTCACCGCTCAGCCCGGCTGCAGTCACTTCGATCGACTCGAGTTGCTCGCCCTGCATCGACTTGACCGGGTAGCGCCACATCTGCTGGATCTCCACGCGCTCAGTCTGGCCCGGCGGTCCGCTGGCGGCGGATCGAATTGTTCACGACGCGACGAGGGCGGGCCACCGCAGCGGCCCGCCCTCGATCTTCACGCGATGAACTCCGCTGTCAGGAGCCGCCCTCGGTGAGGGTGACCTCGAGCGGCGTGAAGCCGGCACCTGTTGTGTCGACGCCCTCGGTCTTCAACTCGGCCAGGGCTGCGTCGACGATCTCATTGGTGTACGCAGCCTCGCCCGGATCCTTGGTGATGATCTTGGCGCCATCGGCGTTCGGCGTGTCCAGTGCGATCTTCACCGTGCGATCCCACGCCGCGGTGTCGATGTGGCCGACGCCGTCCGGCGCGGGCCAGATCAGCTTGCTGATCTCGTTCATCTGCCACAGCTGGTGGGTGGCGCCAAGCTTGGAACCCTTGGAGACCACGATGTCGCGGCAGCTCTCCGGGTTGTCGCGGCAGTAGCTCCAGCCCTTCAACGACGCCGTGACGAACTTGATCGCGGTGTCCTTGTAGGCCGCGTCACTGGCCAGCTTCTTGCCGTCGGCCCAGATCGCGTCCTGGAGCATGCCGACGCCCTCGGTCTCGTAGGAGATGACGTTCAGGTCTTCAGGCACGTAGAGCTTGCCGGTCGCCTCGTTCTTCGTCTCCAGCAGCTGGGCGTACTCGTTGTACGTCATCGCCTCGGCGGCGTCGATGTCGCCGGCGAGCAGACCGGACATGTCGAACTGCTGGGCGAGCAGCGTGACGTCGCTGACCGCGAGGCCGTTCTTGGCCAGGTCGGCGAAGATCTCGTACTCGTTGCCGAAGCCCCAGTTACCGATCTTCTTGCCCTTGAAGTCGGCACCGGTCTTGATGTTCTTGTCCTTGAACGAGACCTGCAGGGTGCCCGAGCGCTGGAACACCTGGGCGATGTCGACGATGTCGGCACCGGCTTCGCGAGAGGCGAGCGCCTTCGGCACCCATGCGATCGCGAAGTCGGCCTGGCCATCGGCCAGGACGGTCTGCGGCACGATGTCGACGCCACCTTCGAGGATCTCGACGTCGAGTCCCTGCTCGGCATAGCAACCCTGATCGACCGCGGCGTAGTACCCGGCGAACTGGGCCTGGGTGAACCACTGCAGCTGCAGCTTGACCTTCGTCAACGTCGCCGGCGCCTTGCTCGCATCACAGCTCACTCCGGCGGTCTCCCCGCCGGCGGTGGTCGCGGTGGCACTCCCCTCCGTTGTTGCTGCCGTTGTTGCCGCAGTTGTCGCTGCCGTCGTTGTCGCCGTCGTCGCGGCCGGAGCCACGGTGGTTGACGACGACTTCTTGTCGCTGCCACACGCGACGACGCCGAAGCCGGCGACCGCGAGCAGCGCGACCAGTTTGGTCGTGCGAGTTGCTCTCATCTTTGCTCTCCCCTTGTTGTTGTACTGGATCGTTGTACTACTTGATTGTTGCATTCACCTGGAGCTGCGCGCGCGTTGCCATGGCACCGCGACGAACTCGAGGATGTTGGCCACGGCGAAGAACACCAGGCCGACGGCGCACGCGGCACCGACGTACGCCCAGCCGAGCGGGAACTTGGAGCTCGACATCGCCGCAGGGATCTTCTGGCCGAGGCCGTCCTGGGTGCCACCGAAGTACTCCGACACGAACGCCGTCGTGACGGAGATCGGCGCGGCGATCTTGATCGCGGTGAACAGGAACGGCATCGCGTTCGGTAGCCGCACCTTGCGCATCACCTGTTGCTCCGATGCCGCGTACGAGCGCATCAACTCGACCTGCGTCGCGTCGCTCTGGCGCAGGCCTCGCGACACGTTCACGAAGACGACGAAGAACACGATGATCAGCACCATCAGCCGGCGAGCCACCTGCGAGCCGAGCGGGAACATGTTGTTGAGGATCGACACGATGACGACGATCGGCACCGCGCTGATCGCGGCGGACAACGGCGTGACGAGCTCGGAGAGGAACCGGAACCGATTGGCGACGAGCGCGAGCAGCGTGCCGACGATGATGCCGAGCACCATCCCGACCAGCGCGTTCTCGGCCGTGACGATCGAGGCCGCGCGGAGGAGATGGATGCTGTGCACCAGCTCGTGGCCGATGCTCGACGGCGTCGGCAGGATGTACGGCTTGATGTCGCGCCAGTCGACGAAGAACTGCCACAGCGCGACGATCGCCGCACCGAAGACGATCGGAATGACGACGTTGATCGCATTGCGGCGGGCGGCGGCGATGTTCATCGGTCCTCGATGCCTGCGACCTTGGCCACGCCGACGCCGTGCTCGGCGCCTCGCAGCGCCTCGCGCACCTCGGTGATCTTGCCGTAGAACTCCGACGCCTCACGGGTGTCGACGTTGCGCTCGTCGCCGAGGCCGACGTCGACGATCGCCGTGATCCGGCCGGGCCTCGGACTCATCACCACGACGCGATCGGAGAGGTACACCGCCTCCGGGATCGAGTGGGTGACGAAGACGACCGTGGTTCCGGTCTTGGCGCAGATGCTCAGCAACTCGGCCTGCATGTGCTCGCGGGTCATCTCGTCGAGCGCGCCGAACGGCTCGTCCATCAGCAGCAGTGCCGGGTGGGCGGCGAGAGCGCGGGCGATGGCGACGCGCTGCTGCATGCCGCCCGACAGCTGCCACGGCATGTGGTTGGCGAACTCGGACAGCTTGACCAGTTCGAGCATCTCCTTGGCGCGGTCGTGGCGCTTGGCCGCGTCCCAGCCGTGGATCTCCAGCGGCAGCTCGATGTTGCGGCTGACGTTGCGCCACTCGAACAGGCCGGCCTGTTGGAAGGCCATGCCGTAGTCCTGGTCGAGGCGCGCCTGGCGCGCCGACTTGCCGTTCACCAGCAGCTTCCCGGACGTCGGCTCGAGCAGGTCGGCAAACAGGCGCAGCAGCGTCGACTTGCCGCATCCGGAGGGGCCGATGAGCGAAACGAACTCCCCCGGTTCGATCGTCAGCGAGACGTCGACGAGCGCGTCGACCTGCTTCTTGGTGCGGGCATTGAAGATCTTGCCGACGCCCTCGGCGGAGACAGATGCGGTCATGAGCGGAGCGAATGACCGGTCGGGCCAGCGAGCGCCAGCGAGCGGGACGACGATGGGGTTCGGGGGCGCAGCACCCGTGAATGAACGGTCATGTGGAGGCCTCCATCGGCCGGTTGCGGGTGAGGGCGCGATCGATCAGCGCAACGAGCCCGGCCATCACCAGGCCGAGGACGACCGCGCCGAACACGGCCGTGTAGACCTTGGCCGGATCTGAGGTGCCGTCCTGGTAGTAGGAGATGATCAGTCGGCCGATGCCGAAGCGGAGCCCGATCGAGATCTCGGAGACGACGACGCCGACGACGGCCAGCGACGCGGCGAGCTTGAACGCGGGTACAAGGTACGGGACGGCGGACGGGAAGCGCAGTTTCCAGAACCCCTGCGACCACGTCGCGGCATAGCTGTCGAGCAGCTCGAGCGATGACTCCTTCGGCGAGGAGAAGCCGCGCAGCGCGCCGACCGCGACGGGGAAGAACGCCAGGAACGCGCTGAGCACTGCAGCCGACATCCACTTCTCGAAGTCGAGGCCGAACAGGTGGATCTTGCCGCCCCAGCTGACGGTGATCGGCGCCAGCGCGATCAGGGGCACCGTCTGCGACAGGACGAGGTAGGGCAGGATCGCCTTGCGAGCGATGTTGAACCGAGCCATCACGGCGGCCAGGACGAGCCCCGTGACCACTCCGAGCGCGAACCCGAACAACGAGACCCGGAACGAGTACCACGTCGCCGCGATCACGGCCGCGAGCACCGTGCGCTGGTTGGCGCCGCGGACCTCCGGCCGGTCGAAACGGCGGAGCATGTCGATGATGTGTGGCATCGCCCGGTCGTTCGTGCGCGGGATGATCTTCCAGCCGAAGATCGAACCGCCATCCGCGGGACCGATCGCCTTGTAGCCCTCCCACACGACCACGAAGAGGGCGAGCGCGAGCGGCACCATCAACGCCTTGCGCACCGGCAACTGCCGGCGCGCGCGGTCGAGCACGACGTCGTCATGAACACCCTCGCTGCCCGGCGTTCCCGCATCGAGGAGAGTGTCGGTCAAGACTTGGCTTTCACTGACTCGGCAATCGCGGGCATGACTTTTTCACCGTAGGCACGAAGTGTTTCGTCCTTCGCGTCGTGTTGTAAATAGATCGAGAACTGGTCGACGCCGAGGTCCTTGAGCTCGTTCAGCCGGCGCACGTGCTCTTCCACGGGACCGATGATGCAGAACCGGTCGACGATCTCATCGGGTACGAACGTGGTGTGGGTGTTGCCGGCTTGGCCGTGCTCGTTGTAGTCGTAACCCTGACGACCCTTGATGTAATCGGTGAGCGCCTTCGGCACCGGCGCGTCGTCGCCATACCGGGCGACGATGTCGGCAACGTGGTTGCCCACCATCCCACCGAACCAGCGGCACTGGTCGCGGGCGTAGGCGAGGTGTTCGGGTGAGCCGTCGGTGACGTACGCCGGCGCAGCAACGCAGATGGTCACGTCGTCGGGATTGCGTCCGGCGCCCGCGGCGGCGTCGCGCACCGCCTTGATCGTCCACTCCGCGATCGACATGTCGGCGAGCTGGAGGATGAAACCGTCGCCGACCTCACCTGCCAACGCCAATGCCTTCGGCCCGTACGCGGCCACCCACAGCTCGAGCCGGCTCCTGCCGGCCCACGGCAGGCGCAGCTCGGAGCCGTGGTACTCCACGCTGCGCCCGTTGGCCAGTTCGCGGATGACGTGGACGGCCTCGCGCAGCGTCTTCAACGTCGTCGGCGCGCCGTTGGTGACGCGCACCGCGCTGTCGCCGCGGCCGATACCGCAGACCGTGCGGTTCCCGTACATCTCGTTGAGGGTCGCGTAGACGCTGGCAGTCACCGTCCAGTCACGAGTGGCCGGGTTGGTGACCATCGGGCCGACGACGATGTTGCGGGTCTCGGCCAGGATCTGGCTGAAGATGACATACGGCTCCTGCCAGAGGATGTGGCTGTCGAACGTCCACACGTGGCTGAAGCCGTACGTCTCTGCCTTCTTGGCCAGGTCGACGACGCGCGCCGAAGGCGGCGTGGTTTGGAGGACGACTCCGAGTTGCATGTCAGCGATTCTGTGGGAAGCCGAGGTCGACGGACGACGTGTGCGGGTCTGGCCAGCGCGACGTGACCACCTTGCTACGGGTGAAGAAGTTGATGCCCTCCGGCCCGTACATGTTGGTGTCGCCGAACAGGCTCGCCTTCCACCCGCCGAAGCTGTAGTAGCTGACCGGCACGGGGACGGGCACGTTGATGCCCACCATGCCGACCTGCACGTCGAACTGGAACTGGCGGGCGGCACCACCGTCGCGGGTGAAGATCGCCGTGCCGTTGCCGTACGGGTTGTCGTTGATCAGCTTGAGGCCTTCGTCGTAGCTCTTCACACGGGTGATCGAGAGCACCGGGCCGAAGATCTCCTCGTCGTACACCTTCATGCCCGGCGCGACGTTGTCGATCAGGCTCGGCCTGAGGAAGAAGCCGTTCGCCGGCGCACCGTCGCGGCCGTCGACGACGAGCGTCGCCCCTTCGGCCTCGGCGCCACCCACATAGCCGGCCACCTTGTCGCGGTGCTCGCCGGTGATGAGCGGACCCATCTCGTTGCCCTCCTCAGTGGCCGGGCCGACCTGGATCGCAGGCATGCGCTCCTTGATCTTGTCGATCAGGGCGTCGGCGATGGTGTCGACGGCGAGGACGACGCTGAGTGCCATGCACCGCTCGCCGGCCGAGCCATAGGCCGCGCCGACGATGGCATCAGCGGCCATGTCCAGATCGGCGTCGGGGAGCACGAGGCTGTGGTTCTTGGCACCGCCGAGAGCCTGGACGCGCTTGCCGTTCGCGGTCGCGGTCTCGTAGATGTACTTGGCGATCGGGGTGCTGCCGACGAAGCTGATGGCCTGGATGTCGGGATGGTTGAGCAGCGCGTCGACCGCGACTTTGTCGCCGTTGACGACGTTGAAGCAGCCGTCCGGCAGGCCGGCCTGCTTGAGCAGTTCGGCGATGAACATGCTCGCCGACGGGTCCTTCTCGCTCGGCTTGAGGACGAAGGTGTTGCCACACGCGAGCGCGTTGGCGAACATCCACATCGGAACCATCGCCGGGAAGTTGAACGGCGTGATGCCGGCCACGACGCCGAGCGGCTGACGGATGTTGTACACGTCGATCCCGGTCGAGGCCTGCTCCGAGAAACCGCCCTTCATCAGATGCGGCACCCCACACGCGAACTCGATGTTCTCCAGCCCCCGAGCAACTTCGCCGAGCGCATCGGTGAGGACCTTGCCGTGCTCGGCCGACAGCAGCGAGGCGATCTCCTTGCGGTTGGCATCAACCAGCTCGCGGAGGTGGAACATGACTTCCGCCCGCCGGGAGAGGTTGGTCGCGCGCCACGCAGGAAACGCGGCCTTGGCGACAGCGACAGCGTGTGCAACCTCGTCGACGGAGGCGAGATCAACGGAAGCCTGCTGCTCTCCCGTGGCTGGTTGCCACACGATGCCTGACCGCCCCGATGTGCCTTCAACGACGTGTCCGTCAACCCAATGCGAAATCCGCTTCATCTTTTTTGCCTTCTGCTTTCTTTCCAAGATCGATGGAAAGGCCGAGACCTCGCCACCAGATGTGAGTTCGTGTGCTTGCTCGAGAGGGGTGGAGTGGGACCGTCAGATGTAGGTCGTCTGAGGAGCGAGGAGAGCGCCGGGAACCCAGTCCCGAGTGAGTAGGGCGGAGCCTGCGGAGCCCGTGCGAGGGACGGTTCCCGGGGCTAGGCCGAGCGGTCGAGTTGCCAGAGCAGCCGTACAGCCGAAGCAACCGTCAGACGAGGTACTGCGACAGCCCGCGCTTGACGAACTGCCCGTGCCCCTTCCGACCGACATATGCGTCGTTCTCGATCACAACTGCTCCTCGCGACCAGACCGTGTCGACCTTTCCATCGATCACATACCCTTCCCAGGACGAGTGGTCCATGTTCATGTGGTGCTTGTCGTTGATGCCGATCTTGGTCTGTTTGGAGGGGTCCCAGATGACGACATCGGCGTCGGCACCCGGTGCAATGATCCCCTTCTTCGGGTACATCCCGAACATCCGTGCCGGTGTGGTGCAGCACGTCTCGACCCAACGTTCGAGAGAGATCTCCTTGTTGACCACACCCTGGTACAGCAGTTCCATGCGGTGCTCGACCCCACCCATCCCGTTCGGGATCGCGGCGAAGTTACCGAGGCCCAGTTCCTTCTGGTCCTTCATGCAGAACGGGCAGTGATCGGTCGACACGATCGCGATGTCGTTGGTGCGCAGACCCTTCCACAGGTCGGCGTGGTGGTGATGCGTGTCGTGC
>Ga0075365_10000347_pt1 | contig 16588 bp, 19 predicted proteins | sample EndMetdeltDD1765_FD_71387 | JGI IMG/M metagenome (GOLD analysis project Ga0075365, IMG submission 71387) | Populus endosphere microbial communities from Tennessee, USA - Endosphere MetaG P. deltoides DD176-5 | ecosystem: Host-associated > Plants > Roots > Endosphere | place: USA: Tennessee... | reverse complement strand
TCGATTATCCGGATGCCCGGCACGCGCCGGCGATCGGGCAACACACCGACGAGCTCAACCGCGAACTCGGTATAGAGGATTGAGGTGATGGAACGTTGAACCAAATGAGGCGTCATGGCCTGGCTTGACCCGGCCATCCATCGTCCGCGCTAGCGGACAAGGGGATTTTTCGAAGCTGATGGATTGCCGGGTCAAGCCCGGCAATGACGAACGGAGAGATCAGGGCCGACGGCAGCGCAATTTTGGCGGAAACCGCACCAGTACTCGAACAAAAAATGGCGAGGCACAACATGACTTCCATCGAAACCGACGCGCCGGCAGGTGCAACCTACACCTACGTCATGGACAAGGACTGGGGAGAGTTGCCGGACGGCTGGGTGCTCGATGACGCCGCTGCGGTGGCGGTCGACAGCAAGGACCGCGTCTACGTTTTCAATCGCGGCGAACATCCGATGATCGTGTTCGACAGGGAAGGGCGATTCTTGAGGTCCTGGGGCGAGGGCCTGTTCAAGCGTGCGCATGGCCTGCATATCGGGCCCGACGACACGCTCTACTGCACCGATGACGGCGATCACACGGTGCGGCAGTGCACGGTCGAGGGCAAGGTCCTGCTGGAGATCGGCCTGCCGAACAAACCCGCGCCCTATATGAGCGGGCTTCCGTTCAACCGGTGTACGCACACGGCGCTGTCGCCGTCAGGCGATATCTTCGTCTCCGACGGCTACGGCAACGCGTGCGTGCACAAGTATGCGCCGAACGGCAAGCGCCTCCTGTCCTGGGGTGCTTCCGGCACCGGGCCCGGTGAATTCAATATCGTCCACAACATCACCTGCGACGATGACGGCTGGGTCTATGTTGCCGATCGTGAAAACCACAGGATTCAGGTGTTCAACGGCGCCGGCCGCTACGAAACGCAGTGGAACAACCTGCACCGGCCCTGCGGATTATGCATGACCCGCGGCAAGCGCCCCGTCTGTTATGTCGGTGAACTCGGTCCGGGCATGCCCGTCAACAAGGACGCCCCGAACATCGGGCCCCGCCTCAGCGTTCTGGCTCACGACGGTACGCTGATCGGGCGCGTCGATAACGCGCAGCTTGGGCCTGCCATGGATCCGTTCAAGGCGCCGCACGGTGTTGCCATCGACTCCCGGGGCGATCTGTATGTCGGCGAAGTCTCGTTCACGGGCTGGAGAAGGGATCATCCCGATCAGCCGCCGCCGCCTGGCCTTCGGAGCCTGCGCAAGCTCATCCGGCAACCGCAATAGGAAGCGCGCGACACTGCAAGTGCGGATCAGGAGCAACCGACGAGGGTCGGTACGGAGCAGCCGGGTACATGGGTGGCGAGCCAATTGCGAGCCGCTCTTCGGCACAACCAGACGCCTCGCGTGAACGCGTCGAGGTCCGGACATGACCCATTTCCGGACCTCGGATCAAATCCCGCCCTTTCATCGCGGAGAAACGACGATATGATACTTGTCCTGAGTTGAGGGGGCGAGCATGGGACGGCGGGACGTCTTCGGCGCGCCACATTGCCGCTCGCAGCCGAGCATAGTTCGATAGTGCGATAAGCCATGGGTCTGATCCGGTTCATACTGCCCGTTCTTGTGCTAGCCCTTCCATCGCCGGCGTCGGCGCAGACCATGAATTTCGAGCAGGCAGCGGCGCTCCTGGGCGCGAGCTGCGGCACGGACATCGACAATAGTTGCCGCGGCATCAATCTTGAGCCCGCCCGCCTGAAGGAATGCCTGCGTCGCAACGACGACAGCATTTCGCCGAAATGCCGGGGCGACTACCTGCGTGCCTTCAGCGCCATCGAGCAACGCGTTTCCGCGCGCGCCAGCCTTTCCAAGCTCTGCAATTGGGAAATGAACCATTTGTGCGGCGAGGTTCGACAAGATCCGGCCAAGGGTCTGCAGTGCCTGTTGGACTCTACCAAGAAGGCTACGCCAAACTGCAACAAGGCGATCAACGCAGCAGGGTACCGCTGATGGGGTTTGCAAGGAAACGCCATGATATCGGTTTCCTGGCGATCGCATCGCTCGCGATCGCGTTGCCGATGCAGTCGGCGCCGGCGCAAACGGCCGCTCCAACTCCAAACCTGGTCGATCAGCTGGTGGGTGCCGACACTCCCGCCGATATCGATGTCGCCGCGTTGCGCCAGCAGGCGGCCGATCGAATCAAGTCGCGGGCCGATGCAACGGCAGCGAGGCGTCCGCTGATCGCGCCGGAGCTTCTCAAGCTGCCGCGGTTTGATTTCAACGTCGTGTTCGATCCGGATGCGTCCGTGATCAGGCCACGATCCTACCAGGTGATCGGACGCATCGCGGATGCGCTGTCCGATCCGAAGCTGCTGCCTTACGCCTTCCTGGTGATCAACCATACCGAAGCCACAGGGGCCCGCGCCGCCAATTTGACGCTCAGCCAGCGGCGGGCCGACGCGATCCGCGCTGTTCTGGCAGGCAGCTTCAAGATTTCACCCAGGCGCCTTCAGGCGCTTGGTCTTGGTGAGGAGCAATTGCAGGATTCCTCCCGTCCGATATCGGAGGCCAACGTCAGGGCACAGATCGTGACCATCGGGAAAGTCCCTGCGGTTTCACATCAGCCTGCGGCCAGCAGCGTTCCGCCGGTGAAAAAAGGCCCGGCGCAGGCGTCAAAGAAGCGCCAATGATCGTGGCGCGCCGCGCTCGACCGTGCTCGCGCTCAGCGCTGTGCGGACGTTGCTTGCTGCGCTTTGAGAGGAGCCGGCGCTAGACGAATATGTAGGCAGCCAAAGCAACGATCGCGAAGGCCAGCACTCCATAGACAAGTGCGCCGACAGCTCCATAGATGCTCATGGATACCGCCTTTAACCGTTCCCGTCCCCCCGGTAGGTCTAAGCTGAGTCGCTGGCCGGCAAAGCGCCGCATTCTACCGGCGGACCGATCGGTCAGCACTATCTTTGCGCTTCGCGTGAAGTCAGAGTCGATCACCAGTGCAATCGTAGCCGCCACCGCGGTCAAATCGATCAATCGATGATGTGCTCGGCTCGTATCGTCAGAGAGAGCGGAAAGGAGAGCCCGATGGTCCTTGCCGTGCTCAGGTTCAAGACCAGTTCCAGCTTCGTCACTTGTTGAATCGGCAAATCGGCCAGCGTCTCGCCTTTGAGTATGCGCCCGGTATAGACGCCGGCTCGTCGGTGAGAGTCCACGAAGCTGCCGCCGTAGCTCATCAGGCCGCCGGCGAAAGCGAAATCGCGTGACTGATGGATTGCCGGCAGTTTGTGGCGGTCAGCAAGCGCAGCCATACGCTCGCTGTGTGTCGCAAAGAACGTATCCGAGGCGACGACGAGTCCATCGGGCTTGAGTCGGCTGATTGCCTCGAAGACACCCTCAAAGTCAGGTTCGGTGCTGGCGCGGAGGATGTGCAAGTTCAATCCGAACGCTCGCGCCGGGCCTTCAAGACTGCGCAGTTGCGATTCGGTGGTCGGGCTGGTCGGGTTTACGAGGACGGCGATGTTCGCCGCTGTCGGTATCAGCTCGTGAATGATTTCAAGTCGCTTTGGCGTGACTTCAACGTTCAAGCTCGATATGCCGGTCAGATTACCTTCGGGTCGGCTCAAGCTGCTGACCAGTCCGATCCCAACTGGATCGGCGCCCATTTCGAACACGATGGGCACCGTCGTCGTCACCGATTTTGCTGCAAGTGCAGCGGGCGCGCCGCCTGGCGCAACGATCACCGCGACCTGACGCGCCACCAGATCTCGAGCTAGCTCAGGCAGTCGGCTGTGCTGCCCTTCGGCCCAGCGAAATTCGACAAGCACATTGCGTCCCTCGACGAACCCCAGCTCGGCCAGCCCTTCGCGGAATGCCGCGATGCGACTGGCGAACGAGGCGGGCGATTGCGCTCCGAGATATCCGACGACCGGTAGCGCCGGCTGGGCACGGGATGCGACCGGTCCCAGGAGGGCCAGGCTTCCCAACTGCGCCACTATTGCGCGGCGTGTTGACCGGGCGGTCGGCATTGAGCGATCCTCATCGGCCTGTGCTCTTGGCAGGCACAACCAGTGTCGCGGTTGTTTATCCACTACTCCGGCGCTATCCGCGAGTCCACGGGGGCAAGCCGCCGGCCGGGAAGCCTTTCGATCGCCAGCCCCACGGCCTCTTCAGCGCAATGGTCCGGCGGCCGGTCTGACTGCCGATCGGCAGCCCGGCGACCCAAGCAAATCCTTCGTGGACACCTCCCGTCAGGCCTGGCCCGTTTGCCGTCACAGGCAGCAGGAGTATATTGGCTCGATGGCTATCAGCTCACCCGATCTGAAAGCGTTCCTGCTCGCCACGCCTTTCTTCGGTGGCCTCTCGGGCGCAAGCCTCGATCTCCTGGTCTCGATGCTGGTCGAGCGCCGCTTCGGGGCCGGCGCCACCGTCGTAGCGGAAGGCGAGGAGGGGCGCTCGATGTTCATTGTTCTCTCCGGCGAGCTCACGGTGAGCAAGCTCCTGGATTCGGGGCGCTCACTCCACATGGCGGGTCTCGAGCCCGGTGATTTTTTCGGCGAAATGACGCTCATCGAAATGCAGAACCGATCAGCTACCGTCGTCGCGGAGAGCCCGACCGTGCTGTATGAGCTCACGGCCCGAAATCTCTACACGTACTACAAGACCGACGTCCACGCGTATGTGATGGTGATGCAGAATATCAACCGCGAGCTCTGCCGGCGGCTTCGCCGTGCCGACAATCGCATTGCCGAGATGCAGATGCCTGACGTGGACATGCTCCGTCGAAGCGACCGTGTCCGCTAGATCGAAGTCGCAATTTTCTCGTCTGCCTCAATGAGGAAGCGACTGATTGGATAACAATCGCCTCGTGAGAGCGTTATCGGGTGCTCGCGACCCTCTCCACCACGCGCAGCGCTTAAGGAGAACCAATCTTGAAGATCGTCGATCTCAGTCGCGAGCTCTACCATCGCGCCCCGAGCTATCCGGGGCATCCTCCCACTATCCACGGCATCTGGAAGACGCATGAGGAGTCGTTCGCCGAATCCGGCAACGTGCACGGCCTCGCGTCGATGTTTATCTCGATGGCAGACCATGCCGGGACCCATATCGATGCGCCGCGCCACTTCGGCAAAGCCGGCCTGCCGATCAACGAATATCCGCTGGAGAAGTGCATCGTGCCGGGGATCTGTCTCGATCTGCGCCACATCGCGCCGCGCGCCGAGATCGCGCCCTCCGACCTCGAGAGGGCCGTGGAGACAGCCGGCGTGGGGGTGCCGAAGGGTGGCACCGTTCTGCTTTGCACCGGCCACCACGAACGCACGTTCCCGCGCAAGGAATATGCGACGGACAATTCCGGCGTGAATGTCGCGGCCACCGAATGGCTGGCCGGGCAGGGCGTCGTGCATTTCGGCATCGACTCGATGCGACCCGCGCCCGAGGGCAAGGTGAACTCGCTCGTTCACAAGGCGTGTCTCGGCCTCGACATCACCCACATCGAGAGCCTGTGCAATCTGGAAGCGTTGCTAGGCCAGGGCCGGTTCACCTTCATCGGCCTGCCGATGAAGTGGCGCGACGGGACCGCCTCGCCAATCCGCGCCGTCGCGGTGTTCGATCTGTGACGCTCCGGTCCTCGCGCGACCGGTCATAGCCCTTTGAAAGCAGCCTTGCGCTTCTCGAGGAACGCCTTGCAAGCCTCCAAATGGTCCTCGGTGTTCATTGACATGCACTCATAGGCAATCGAAGCGTCGAACACCAGACTGAGCTGCTGCTTGAGAATGAGGTTGGCCGCGACCTTCGTCCAGCGCGCAGCAAGCGGTGGCACGGAGTTGATGTCCTCGGCAATCTTGACGGCCGCAGCCATCACCTCTTCGGCAGGCGCGCAATAGTTCGTGATGCCCATTTCGGTTGCTTCCTTGCCGCGCACGACCTTGCCGCGCATGATGAAGTCCTTTGCGCGATTGACGCCGATGAGCAGTGGCCAGATCACGGCGCCGCCGTCGCCGGCCACGAGGCCAACCCGAACGTGGGTGTCGCCGATCCGTGCGGTCTCCGCGATGACCGAGATATCGCAGAGCAGTGCCATCGTGGCCCCCAGGCCCATTGCATCGCCGTTGACGGCGGCAATGATTGGCTTGGTCGTGTTGACAAAACCGGTGACAAGCCGCTTGGCGCGCTCGGGCAAGGCGGCGAGCATCGTGCGGGATTCCGGTGTACCCCAGCGATCGATCATGTCCTTGATGTTGCCGCCAGCCGAGAAGCATTTGCCAGCACCCGTCAGGATCGAAACATTCACTTCCGGATCATGTTCGATGTCGGTCCAGATGCGTTCAACCTCGCTGTGAACATCCATGCTGATTGCGTTGAGCGTTTCGGGACGATTGATCGTGACGGTCGCGATGCCGTCGGTCTTGGACACCAAAAGGCTTTTGTAACTGTCGTATTTCATCCGGTTTCCCTTCCTGTTTGCTGATGAACCGAGCAGCCTGTCTGCGCATCATGACCGGGCCCAATTGGCGGGTGTCCGCTCCGGGTACACTCAGGCGATATCCACGCCAGGCCCGCTTGCCCCGGCGATAGCGATCAGATCGCAGCAGATCGCGCGCCGCCGTCAGGTCATTCGATCTTCAAATTGGCGTCACGCACCACCTTGCCCCACTTCTCCATCTCCAGCTTGATGCGCGCCGTGAACTCGTCGGGCGTGTTGGCAACGGGTGTGAAGCCCAGCGCCGCGAGCCGCTGGCTGACGTCGGGCTGTGCTGCGGCTTTGGCGATCTCGCGCGAGAGCAGTTCGACGATCTCCTTGCGTGTGCCGGCGGGCGCAACGATGCCGGTCAACGTATCGGCATCCTGGTCCTTGACGCCCTGTTCGGTGAAGGTCGGCACGTCGGGGAGTGCCGGCGCACGCGTCGCCGCCGCAAGGCCGATCGCACGTACGTGGCCGCCCTGGATCGCCGCAAAGGAGGAGGGCAACGCGGTGAAGGCGATCGGTGTGTGGCCGCCGATGGTCGACTGCACGGCCGGCGTCGCGCCGGTGAAGGGGACGTGGACGAGATCGAGCTTGTAAGTCAGGCGGAACAGCTCCGCGCCGAGATGCGGCGTCGACCCGATGCCGGGGCCGGCGTAACTGTACTTGCCGGGATTGTCGCGGATCAGCTGCACGAGCTCCGGCAGCGTCCTGGCCGGGACCTGTGGATTGACCACCACGACGTTTGGCGAAACCGCAACCAGACTCACGGCAGCGAAATCCTTGACCGGATCGTACGGCACCTTGCTGTAGAGGCTGGGGTTCACCATGAAGCCCGTGCTGATCGCCATGATGGTGTAGCCGTCGGGTGTGACCTTCGCGACGTGGCCGGCCGCGGTGTTGCCGCCGGCGCCACTCATGTTCTCGACAACAAACTGCTGGCCGAGACTGTCGGACAATTTCTGCGCGACGAGGCGCGCGATGATGTCGGTCGGGCCGCCGGCCGGAAACCCGACGATGACGCGCACTTGCCGGTTCGGATACGCTTGCGCGCATGCCGGTGCGACGCCGGTCAGCAGCAGCACGGCCACCAGTGCCGCCGATTTGAAATTCCTGCACCAGTCGCGGCAAACTCGTCCCAGGAATTTCAAATCGAAAAGCGGCACTGGAATCATATGTTTGCTAGTGCCCTCTTGATTTTCGAAGTTCGTACAGAGGTTGCTGCGCTGTGTTACGAACTTCGAAAACCGGGGCACTAGAATCCCATGCAAAACGGGCATCGCGGCGCTCCCCCTGGACATGGTCTTGTTGGGAGCCATCATCGGCGAGGACGCCCTTCAGAACAAGGACAAAGCGATCCGGCCGGCAGACGTCGCGCCTCGGCGATACACGCTGGACGACCTCGCGAAGAGCCCGATGCGAGGCAAACTGCTGGACCGACAGCGGTCGCGGACTTGTGGATGAACCGTGGACGCAGGTCCCGACGGACCAGTTTAGCGAGATAAGACTTACGTATCGGCGAACGATCGCGTACTCACAGGTGCCCGTTTGAGAGGGACCTCCATTGCTGCCCGGCTTTTCACTCTACACCGCCTCGGTCTGGATACTGCCTGTTCTGGTCGCGATCACCTTTCACGAGGCGGCTCACGCGTTCGCGGCTCGTTTTTTTGGAGACGACACGGCCTCGCGACTGGGCCGGGTCAGCCTGAACCCGTTCAAGCACATCGATCCGTTCGGCACTGTTATTCTGCCGGGGTTTCTCCTGCTTTCGCAGGCCCCGTTCATTTTCGGCTATGCGAAGCCGGTACCCGTGAACTTCGCGGCATTGCGTAGCCCTCGTGCCGATATGGCATGGGTTGCGCTTGCCGGGCCGGCGATAAACATCGCGCTGGCAATATTGGCCGCGCTGTCGTTTCACCTTGTTGGCCTGGCGCCGACCGCTGCAGCACAATGGATATTCGACAACCTGAAAAATGCGCTGGTGATCAACGCGATCCTTGCGGTGTTCAACATGTTTCCCCTCCCGCCGCTTGACGGCGGGCGCGTCGCGGTCAGCATCTTGCCGGATATCGTTGCGCGTCCACTGGCGCGGCTTGAGCCCTACGGGATGCTGATCCTGATTGCACTCATCATCGTCGCGCCAATTCTCGGCAATCAGCTTGGGATGAATCTCAACTACGTTTCTCAGGCGATCAGCGCGGCAACAGGCCTTCTCATTCGCACGGTCCTGCTCCTGACCAACAACGGCTAGAAACCAATAATGATGCGTGCCGCAGGATCAGGGCAGCGACTGATCCATGCTTGACGCGGGCCGCGCGTCAGGTGTGCGCCCGACCAGCCGTGCCGGCACGCCGACTGCGGTGTATCCAGACGGCACCGACGTAAGGACCAGCGAGCCGGCGCCAATCTTGGCAAAGTCGCCGATGTCGACGTTGCCCAACACCATCGACCCGGCTGCCAGCAGCACGCCACGGCCGATCCGCGGCGCGCCGGCCTGGCCTTCCGGCAGGCTGCTGACCGTGACCTCCTGAAGCATCGACAGGTCATCTCCGATAACCACGCCCTCGCCAATGGTGACCCCGCTGCCGTGGTCGATAAACACAGCACTTCCGATAACCGCCGAAGGATGGATGCTCACATGCAACGCCTGAGTCGTTCGGCCGTGAAGGTAGAGGGCGAATTCGGTTCGGCCGCGTTGCCAGAGGCTGTGCGAGATGCGGTAAGCCTGCAGCGCGATGTAACCCTTGAAATGCAGCAGCACGTGAAGAGCGCCGGGACACGCCGGATCACGGTCAAGTGGGGCCCTCAGATCGAGGGTCGCGATCTCGATCAAGGACGGGTCGTCGCGATACGCCTGTTCGGCAAGTCGCCGGGCCATGATCTTCTCGTGGCTGCTGCCGCCGACGGCCATAGCGATCAATTGTGCCAGCGCGCCCGCAAGATCGCTCTGATTGACGATTGCCACGTGCATCCAGGCGGCCAAAGCCGGTTCAGCGGCAGCGACCGCGACGGCCTCACGGCGTATCGTATCCCAGAGCGAGCGGTTTTCTGCAGACAGTGCCAGGCCCATGATGACCTCCGCAGATCGAGCGCAACTCGCTCGCTGCTCTACCGATCGTTTTATCCCACAATTCGCTGAATGTGTACACGGCGCGGGTCGCCGGGTTTGCGATCAACGTGTTCAAGCGCAGGTCGCCGCAGCAATAGATTGGCGAAAAAATTTACCCGCAACCACCGCCACCAGATGGGCGCCGCGGCCAGTCTCAAACGAGCAGAATACCCTCATGGGCAATGGCGAGTGTCTCGATCGCGACACTGTTGCCGTTGTCGACCGGCGAGGGGACGTAGGCGAGATCCCACTCCATCCTTTCGATGACGTCTTGCTCCATCTTCAACCCCGAGACTTCCTTGAATGAGGCGCTCTCGGCCTCCAGGACGGCACGAAGGTTTTCGATCCGGTTCATCGCAATTCTCCAAATGACGGTGCCGGCGAATCGCGATCGTGCCGTGCGGAGGTGCGTACGTTATGTGATCTTCGCCACAGTTTTTCGGCCGACGTTCAACCATGTCTGTGCCCAAAGCTGCGCAAGCAAAGGGACGTGCCATGGGTCATGCCGCCGACATCGGCTTCGAACGCGCCGATACCGCGGCGGATTTCCGGCCGTTCGTCCATCGGGTCCCTGCACATACGCCCGAGTGGACCAACTACAACGATGGCGATCCTTCTGCAGGATTGCTCGAGGTGCCGTCATTCCTCACATCGGACATCTTCGCCCATGCGCCTCACCAGGAAGCAACCCGCATCTCGCATGTCGAGCTGCCGGCGGATGCGCCGGCGTCGGATGTTGACCTGCCGGATCTGAATGGAACCGATACTGCGATTGTGGCGGATTCGATCCGAGCAGCAGGCGCTGCGATCTTTGCGGATTCACTGGAGTCGATGCGGGTCGATGTCTCCGACAGTGATCACGCGCGATGGCTCGAGCTTCCGCCGCTGCTGGTCGACAGTGTCTCCGCCCATGATCTCCACACTGAGGGGACCCAGGCCGACAGTGTTCTGCCGACCGACGCGGTCCATCCGGATGTCGCGATCGCTTTCGCGGATGCTTCGGCCTCGTTTTCGGTCGACTGGCTGTTCTAGGCGCGCAGCAACGGTCAGCCGCATTATTTCTCCGCCCGGGTCGCAGCGAGAATGGGCGTCCAGCGCGCGATTTCGGACCGGATGAAACGGTCGAACGCAGCCGGGTTGCGCTCGGCCTTGGCGGGTATCGCGCCGCCAAGTTGGGCCAGCCTTTCGCGGACAACTGGCTCATCAAGGGCCTTGTCGAGGGCATCCGCAAGCTTCGTAATCACTTCGGGTGAGACACCCTTGGGCGCAAACAGTCCGGCCCAGACGCTCATTTCATAGTTCACACCCGCCTCCCTCGCGGTCGGCACGTTCGGCAGCGTTGCCAGGCGCTCGGCGGCGGAGACAGCGTAGGCCTTGACCGAGCCCGCGAGAGCTGCCTCCGTCACGCTGACCGACTGCTCGCAGAGGAAGTCGACGTGGCCTCCCACCAGATCATTCAACGCCGGACCGGATCCGCGATAGGCGACCAGCGTGGGTTTCACGCCGATTGCCGCAGTGAACAGCAGGCATGCCATGTGCGAGGACGCGCCGATGCCGCCGTGGGCCTGCTTCACGGCACCACCCTGTTGCCGCAGCACCGCAACGAATTCATTCAAGTCATGGGCCGGGAAATTCTTTCGCGCGATAACGACGGCCGGTGAATGGGCGGTGATGCCGATCGGCACGAAGTCCGCGACGGGATCGTAACTGATGTTCGGCGTGAGCACCGGGGCAGCCACATGCGAGCCCATGGCCGCCGCAAGCAGGGTGTAGCCGTCGGGTGCGGCGGCCGCCACGCGCGCGCCGCCGGTCGTTCCGCCGGCGCCGCCGACATTCTCGATCACGAAGGATTGTCCCAGCGTCCTGGACATCTGGCTGGTGACGATGCGCGCAACCACATCGCTCGCGCCTCCCGGCGGGAACGGCACGACCACAGTGATCGACCTGGACGGGTAGTCCTGCGCGCGCGCCGGCACGTGGCCTGCAATGCATGCCATCGCGATGACGATAGCCTGCAAGACGCTGACACCCGGTTTCATGACACACTCCTTGTCCGCGCCGTCGCGCGGTCAAAAGCTTCAGTCACTCTCCAATATCTCTGCGACCTCGACCCGGCGTCCCTGCTGCGCCGAGAGAATGCCGGCGCGCACCACGGCCAGCGATTTCGTCGCGTACTCGCCGCCGACTTCGTGCTGGCCCCGGCCACGCGCCGCGGCCGCAAACTCCTCGAGCTCCTCGACCAGAGTGTCGTTCCTGGCGCATTGCACCGTTGCGGGCTTGTTTTCGCCGCGCTTGAGGACGCGCAGCCCATTGTGCAGATCGTAGTAGGCCGTGGCGTCCCGGCCGTAGATGTTCATCAGATAGTATTCGGACGCCGAGGCGTAGCTCGCGTTCAGCGTGGAGAGTGCGCCGTTCTCGTGCTCCAGCATCAGGCTCGCGACATCCGGATTGTCGCCGGGCAGCACCAGTTGTGCCAGTTGTCCGCGGACCGCATGGATCGGTCCGATCAAGTATTCCAGGACGTCGGTGTAGTGGATGCCGATCTGCAGCATCACGCCGCCCGGCATGCCGGCGGCCTGGTAGCGCCACGAGGTGAGATCGATCTTGCCGAAGCGGTCGCGGCTGATGTTGGCCTCGGCATTGACGAGCCTGCCGAACAGGCCGTCATCGATCTGCTGTCTGATCCAGCGAAAGTGGCTCTCGCGCCGCCGCTGATGGCCAAGCGCCAGCACCACGCCGGCGCTGCGGCACGCCTGAGTGATGGCGCGGCCGTCGGCGACGCGGTTGGCGATCGGCTTGTCGAGGAAGACGTGTTTGCCCGCGGCAGCGGCGGCGCTGGTCGTTGCCAGATGTGCATCGTTCGGCGTCGTGTTGATGATCGCCTCGATCTCGGGATCGGCCAGCATCGCCTCGTAGCTCCCGGCCGGCCGGCAGCGATATTTCGCGGCGAACGTTTTACGCTTGTCCTCGGAGCGGGTGTAGCAACTGAGAATCTCGAGCTTGCCCGAGCGCTGGATGGCATCGGCCAGAACATCGGACCACCATCCAATCCCGATGCAGCCTACGCGTAGAGGACCAGCACTCACGACGTTCGCCCTCCCGCGGCACTCGCCTGCTATTGCCAGCTCAGCCCGATCGACTCGACGGCCGCCTTGGCGATGCGCAGATCAGTCTCCCAATCGCCGCCGCTCACGCCGACGCCACCAATGCATTGGCCGTCGACAAGCACAGGCACGCCGCCCTCCATGGCCGTCCATCGCTCCGGTCCGGCGGCGAGCGCAAGACCGATCGCATGGCTCACGTCGAGGTCCTGACCGGCCGCGCCCTTCGCCGTGGTCGGGCGCCGATTTGAAGCGGCGCACACCGCCTTCGTGGTGCAGGAGTGCACGGTATGGAAGCGACCGCCGTCCATGCGTTCGAGCAGGATCATGTGCCCGCCGGCATCGACGATCGCGCAGGAGATCGCGATCCCGGCCTGGTGGGCCATGTCGATGGCCGTCATCATGATCTGCTTGGCGCCTTGATAGGTGAGGCGCTTGCTCTCGGCGACGTACATTCCGGGAGCCCCGGGTACGGAAGGATGCATGGATTGTGCGCCAGCGTGTCGCTGCCATCAAGCCATTTTCAATCTGATCGGGCCCATGGTCGCCCGAACGAGGCGAGGGAACCTCTCTGAGCCGGCGGACTTAAGTTGTTCAGCACCACTGTCATCCTGGCTGACCGGCGGCGCGGTCCCACCGCACGGACCGTGGCATTCAAATCGCCGGGCAAAAAAACTTCATCCGCGACCAAAAAAGGGATCGGTCATGAAGCGCACAAGCAAGCTCACGACTGCGATCGCGTCGGCAGTATTCGCCGTGCTGGGTGGCATGGTTGTTTACGCGCAGGACAAATATTCGCTGAAATCGCCGAGCGGAATCGCGTTCTCCGACTTCAGGGGATACGAGGACTGGGCCGTGGTCTCTTCCGCCCGAACCGACGAAGTGCTCAAGGTGATCGTCGCCAATCCGACCATGATCGAGGCGTACAAGGCCGGCGTTCCGGAGAACGGCCAGCCTTTCCCGGATGGCTCCAAAATCGCGAAGCTCCAGTGGAAGCCTAAGAAGAGCACGGAAGCCCCGTTCGTCGTGGATGTGCCGGACGTCTTCACGCAGGCTTTCGTCATCGAGAAGGACAGCAGGAGATTTCCGCAAAGCGGCGGATGGGGATACGCGCTGTTCAACTACGAAGCCGCATCCGACACCTTCATGGCCGATCCCAGCCCCTCGGATTGCGGACACACGTGCCATGTGGCGGTGAAGGCGAAGGACCACATCTTCCATCCGTACCAGAAGCGTTGAACCGCGCGTGATGATGGTGGCGAGCGCTGGCGGGGATTGCGATGGATGATCGAACCGTGCGGGCTGCGCTGCAGCGCCATTGGGATGCTTCGGACGCGAGCGATTTCAAGGTCGAGCATGAAATCTATCGCGAGGATGCTGTGCTTCATTATCCGCAATCGGGTGAGCGGATCCACGGCCGGCGCAACATTCAAGAGAGCCGAACCGTCCAGCCAAACAAGAAGCGCTTTACGGTCCGGCGGATGATCGGCAGTGGCGATCTCTGGGTCACTGAATTCGTGCTGACCTATGACGGAATACCATCTTGCGCGGTGAGCATCATGGAATTCCGTGACGGACTGGTGGCCAGCGAAACGCAGTATTTCGCCGATCGGTTCGACCCTGCACCCTCGCGCGCGCATCTGGTCGAGCGAGTGGGCGACATCAAATCATCCTAGATGCACCCCGGGGAGAACCCGGATCGGCGTTGATGGAGATGAGGGGCGCAGTTCCGGACTCCCGGCAAAAGAGCGCGGTCTTGCGGGCAAGAACCACAAGCTGGTTCGTGCGACTCACTGTGCGTCGCCCGTCGTCAGGTCCGCTCACGCGCACAAACAGACGTCGCGCGTGAAGGCGTCGAGGCCCCGAGATGACCCTTATTGAGACACCTGAGGCTGGTTGGTGACCGCGGCGCGTCACATTCGGGCCACACCTTTCGGAAAAATTGATGTTCCGCAGCTTCCGTAGCGTTCCCTATCTTGACCCGCAACATCAGCCCGTCAGTTTCGGCTGTGCAGCATGGCTCAGCTGGAGCCGTTGGAGGCGAACGGGATGATGAACCCGCAGCGATTTCCGACATTGGCGGCGGCATTGTGCGTTCTCGTGGGTTGCGTCGCCGCCTTACTTGCTGGTTTCAGTTCGGCCAGCATCGACACCGCAACGTCAATCGAGGATCGCCGCGCGGCGTCTCTGGCCGCTGGCGCCGAACTCGTGGCCACAGCGGAGACAACCGCGCGGACAACCGTGGTGAGCAATCCCGTCGTCGCCAGCGCGGATGCGGCGGCGATCCCCGAACTGGTGACGGGGGCGGCCACTGAGCCGACGGCGGTCTCGGATAGGTCGGGATCGTTCGTCGTCGCCTCATTGCCCGAGGCGTCGCAGGTGCTGCCGCCTGAATCATCGCCCGTGCAGAGGGCGACAACAAGCACGCCTGATCCGCTGCCAAGCGGCGACGAGGCTGTGAGCGTCATCGAAATTCTCGACGAATGCTTCGTCCTGGACGTCTGCGTCGATCATTACTTGTGGGCGCTCTACCAACGGACGGCCAAGGTGGACACCAACAAGGTGACTGAATGGAGGAAGGTGACCGTCAAGAAGAAGAAGAAAACGGTGACTGTCAAAAAACGCTTCATCAAGCTCGTCGAAGAGGACTTCACGTGGAAGGATCCGAAGGCGGCGGAAAAAGTCAGCATGCCGATGATGGACTACGTGATCGGCGGCATGGATCGGGGCTTCAAGCTGAAGCTGTTTCATACGCTTCGCGCAGCTGAGAAGGCCGGGCTGTCGCCCGGCATCACCAGCGGCTTCCGCGACGACTACCGTCAATCGATCGCAAGCGGCCTCAAGGCTGCGGCCAACAGATCGTATCACGGCGGCAGCTTGCGCGGCGGTTATGGCCATGGCGTTGCGGCCGATGTCGTGAGCGTCAAAGGCGCGACGAGGGGCCAGCGATGGATTTCCACTGTCAGCTTGTGGGAATGGATCGACGCAAATGCGATGAAGTTTGGAATCGGACGACCGTATCTCCACAAGGATCCGCCGCATCTGGCGCCGATTGACGGCGAGGAATATGCCTCTCGCCGCGGGACGAAGACTCAGGTCGCGCAAACGGACGTGAAGAAGACTCAAGTCGCGCAGACGGATGTGAAGAAGCGCAAACTGCTGGCCGCAAGGCACGATCACAGCGCGGCGAAAAAGCTCAAGAACCAGAAGATCGTTCGTGCAGGGGCCGCTGTCCGTTCGACAAAGCCGGCTGCCCCGTCTGGCCGCCCGAAGGTTGCGGCGCTCAAACGCAACTAGATCGATCCAGACAACTGGCGGATGCCTGTTGCTGGCAGTCTAGGAGCAATCGGACCGATAGGCGTACGGCTGGCCGGGACAGCGCGGGCACATGAAGACGTACACGCCGCCCATGTCGCCGATCATCAGGTCCGGTGCACTTTGGATGGCATGTCGCTGCTCGTACGGCAGATCGAAGATCGTGCCGACGACCGGTCTGTCTTCCTCCGGAAGCCAGGCGCGCGCGGATCCGCCGTCGAATTCGGCGCTGTCGATGGTGAGCAGATGGTCCATGCGTTTGCCGCAGCCGTCGCAGTCGGGCAGTCGGGCGCTTGTGTCCAGCCCGGATAGCCGCCCGTCTTGATTCCTGGAGCGATCGACAGGTCGTACCAGTACGACCAGCCCGTCTCCTCCGTCAGCCGGTCGAACCGCTCCTTGAGCGCCTCGTCGAGCGGTCCCGCGAGATCCCACTGCGGGTATTCGATGACGCGCTCGGGGTGCAGCACGCACGGTGCTGGCAGGTAGTTGTCCGGGGCACCTGTCGGGCGGGGTGGGCGAGCGAGCAGCGGACCGTTGATGTCGGCGGCACGCCAGCGGAGCTCGGGCCGGGGGGCGTAAGAGGGCTCGTGATCGTAGGGACACCACAGCAGCTGCAGCAGATCCGTCC
>Ga0075365_10000346_pt1 | contig 16597 bp, 15 predicted proteins | sample EndMetdeltDD1765_FD_71387 | JGI IMG/M metagenome (GOLD analysis project Ga0075365, IMG submission 71387) | Populus endosphere microbial communities from Tennessee, USA - Endosphere MetaG P. deltoides DD176-5 | ecosystem: Host-associated > Plants > Roots > Endosphere | place: USA: Tennessee... | reverse complement strand
GCCGTCATCATGCACTGCTCGTACGAGACGAAGCCGCAGTTTCGGGCGCCATCGCCGCCACGGCCGTAGTACTGCGCACACCACGGCCGGTAGATTTCGGCCGCCGCCGGACGAACATCGAGCGCGGGAAGCGAGGACAGGATCAGCAGGAGCAATACGGCGCGGATTGCGTTCATGGCGAGCCTCCCGAGTCGGGCGCCCCCTCCATCCGCATTTCAGGACTATTCGGGGCCGAACGCAATAGATCGAGAATCGGGTTGACAGGGGTGGTCACCCTAAGATCGCCTTAGAACGGACGCCAGCCAACCCCTCAGATCTCTCCGTATTGAGCGCCGCCTCCAAAGCTTGGGCCAATTCCTCTTGTGTGTATGGCTTCGCCAATCGGGGAAATCCAAGGTCGACCTGAAGCGGCAATTCGGCATATCCGGTCGCGAGAACGATCGGCAAGTTGGACCTGATCTGCCTGATCCTCGTTGCGAGATCGAAGCCGTTCATGCCCGGCATGGCATAGTCCGTAACCACGACGTCAAACTGAGCATCGGACTCTATGAGCCGGATGGCATGTGCAGCCGACGATGCCTCCAGGACGCTGTGCCCAAGATCCGTCAGCATGGAAGCCGCTCCCATGCTCACGAGAGCATCATCGTCCACCAGCAGAACTCGCACCTTGCGCCTCGCAATCTCCGCCGCAGGCGGCATCTGATTTGTCGGCGCTTGACGGACATCCTCCCGCCGCGCGCGAGGCAACCACAGCGTCACAATCGTTCCCTTGCCCGGGTGACTGGAGATGTGCATGGCGCCGCCGGACTGAGCGGTCAAACCATGAACCATCGAAAGGCCCAGCCCAGTGCCCTTGCCGATTCCCTTCGTCGTAAAAAACGGCTCCATGGCCCGCGCCAGCGTGCCTTCACTCATGCCCTCGCCGGTATCCGCGACGCTCATTCGAACATAGTCACCGCGCGGCAATGTTTTCGGCAGGACATTCGGCGCACCCGTCTCATCGCGGCATGTAATCGTCAATGAGCCGCCATCGGGCATGGCGTCCCGGGCATTGACCGCCAAGTTCATGAGTGCGAGCTCGAGTTGGTTGGCGTCGATCCTGACCGGATGGACGTCGGGCAAGATATCGACAACGATGGAGATGGCCGGCCCGACGGATTGCCGCAAGAAATCCAGCATGTCAGCAATGAGTTTCTGGACCTCAACGGCCTCAGCCTTAAGTTCCTGGCGTCGCGCGAAGGCCAATAAGCGTTTGGTCAGCGTCGCGCCACGCTCCGCGCCCTGCATCGCGCTTTCCAGCAATCGAGAGGTCCGCGGATCATCGCCAAGGCCTTTTTTCAACAGCGTCAGGCTCCCAAGGATGACCGCCAGCAAGTTGTTGAAGTCGTGCGCAACGCCGCCGGTCAGTTGACCCACGGTTTCCATCTTCTGGGATTCATGGAGTTGAGCGAGCACCATCTCACGTTCACGGGTTCGTTCGACGACCCGCGCTTCCAACTCTTCGTTGCTGCTGCGCAATGTCTCCCGCGCCTCCACCAAGTCGGTGATGTCGGTCGCCGTCCCGAACCATTTCGTGATCGTCCCCTCGCGTTCTCGCACCGGTACCGATCGCATCTTGAACCAGCGGTACGAGGCATCCGCACGACGAAGGCGCGCTTCGACATCGAAAACGCTGCCACTCGCCAGCGAAGATTTCCATGCGGCCTCCAGACCGTCGCGGTCTGCTTCATGGATCACCCCGAGCCATCCCGATCCAAGATGATGTTCCCCCGGAGCACCGGTATAGGCCTGCCATTGCGGATTGAAGTAATCGCAGGCGCCGTCGGGGCCGCTGGTCCATACCAGTTGCGGCAATGCCTCCAACAGCGCGCGTTGACGGCCTTCAATTTCCCGGAGCGCGACCTCGGCGGCCATGCGTTCCGTCACGTCTCGCCAGATCGTTGTCACGAAGACGCGTTCGTCGGCCCGCCAGCGAGCAAATGACACATCGAAATAGGCCGACTGACCTTGCTTGCGACGGCCGATGACCGGAAGAGAACTGGCCGAATCCTTGACTTCGATTGCATCGGCGGCGAAAGCGCGCGCGAGGCTGTCGCCTTGCTCCAGGAGAATGTCAAGCGTCTGGCCGAGCAGCTCGGACGCGGCGTAGCCGAACACACGTTCGGCCGCGCCGTTCACCCACTGAATCGTCCGGTCAGGGCTCGTCGTGATGATGGCGTCGGGCGCGGAATCGACGATGGCGTGATAGCGCGCATTTTGGCGCTCGCGCAGGACCCGCTCACGAGTCACCGAGACAGTGACATCACTGATCTGCAGCAGACAGTGATTCGATCGGCCCGACGATATCGGCCGAACCACGATATTATGCAACAATTCTTGTCCGCCTTCACTCAGCAACGGCAGCAGCGCGTTCAGTGAATGCGTGAGAATGCTCGAGCTGCCAAACTGAAATGAATCATCGATGACGGTCGGCAGTCGGGTATCTTGCAACTTTGGAAACACATCGTAGAGAGTCTTGCCGATCACGGCCGCCTTGGAGTGTCCGGTGACGCGAGCGATCCAATCATTCCAGCCGACGATGCAGCCCTGTCTGTCGAGCACGACGATCCCGACATCCACGGCGTCGAAAACCGACCCGAATTCGAACTCGGACATGTCACTCGACATTGCCAGTGCTTTGCCGTTCGATTCCGTCGATAAAGTCGCGTACAATTTTCTTCAATGCGTCGATCGAGGGCAAGTCCATAAGCAAGGAGATAAAACCGCGAATGTCGCGATTCTTGATCGTGAAGTCGATGTAAAGGAATAGCACCAAATTACCGCCTGCGGGTTCGCCTCGAACGTCAAATAGCATCTCGCCGTCGCCCCGGACGACTGAGGGGAGCGACATCCGCATCGTGCGACGCAGAACATTCGCAATCGTGGCCAAGCACGAGTTGAGGATGACGTTGCCCGTCTCCGCGAGAGCTTCATGCTCCAGATCGATGACGTCTTCCAGAGAGTGCTCGTCGCCCACGATCGACCGCACCAGCTCCAGGCTCTGTGCCTCCGGAAAGATCAAGAGAGCTCGCCCGGAAAAAGGCCCTTCGAATGATTGTTGCACCGCAACCAGTTTGGTCGTGTTGCCTTTCTCCACGAGCCGGGACGCCGCTTGACGCGTCACGATGTTGACGGCGGGGACCGACAACAGCACTTGCTCACCCACCATCTGGCGCAAACTGGTGGCCGCGCGGCTGACGCCCATGTTGGCGATTTCGGCAAGCGCATCCTGTTCAATCTGGGACAGCTCGCTTACGTCGATCCTCATGGTGCCGCTTTTCTCAGACGGAGGGCCGCGCCGGACAAAAATGCTCCAAGCGCTTCATCCGTCAGAGGTTTAGCGACAAACGCGGCATTAAGTTCCCTCGCCCGTGCAATAATCTCGTCCTGAAGGTTGGCGGAGACGATCGCCAGCGGCATCTTCGGATGGCTCTTTCGAATTCTCGCCGTCAATTCCAAGCCGTCGGTTCCGGGCATGTTGAAGTCGACAAGCGCGATATCGACCGCTGAAATCGCTGCGAGTGCATCGTCGGCGCTTGTGGCTTCGACCAGCTCCCATTCCGGCTGGATCCGCCGGAGGGCACTTGCCATCACCATGCGGGCAAGCTTGCTGTCGTCCACAACCAGAACCTTGTAGTGCATGCCTGTCTTCTCGCGGAGGGAAGGCACCCCGCCTCCGTCTGCGCCGGGCGGCGGAGGGGCGGTCGGGCTGACCTGATCGGCAGGCTGTTATACGGCAAACTGCAAAAATGTGAAAAGGTTCAAACTGATGGAACTTACGTCGGCGGGTGCCACCCCCGTCCCAAGGCATCCACGGCTCGCAAGGGGTTAGAGGCCACCCATTGCTCGATCCAGCGGTCCCCGCAGGGTCCGATGAGCGCCGGACGGGCAGCCAGGACCACCTGCAGGACGGCTGTATGGAGGTGACTGCATTGCGTCCAGTCGAGCGGAGCCGCGGGGGTCGCCTGCAGCATCTGCAACAACGCCTCGGCCTCCTCGACCGGACAGTTGCCGTCCAGGACGACGCTTCCGTTGTCTAGCCTACGAACGCTCATGGCAGGAGCTCCTTCAAATCCAGCACCAGCAAGACTCCGCCGTCGCCCAACAACGTCGTGCCGGAATATCCGCGTGCGTTGGATAGCAGACCCTGCATTGGCTTGAGCACCACCTCGAGCCGATCGCGAATGGCGTCGACTTCTAGCGCGGCAATCTTGCCGCTCACCTCGGTGACGACCAAAAGTCTTGCGTCCGAACCGGATGCCGGGGACGCCGGCAAGCTCATCAGCTCCGCGAGCGAGCAAATGGGCACGACGCGGTCACGCAGAACGAACCCGTCGTTGTTCTTGATCCGACTGATCCGGTCCGGTGTCAGACGCACCGTTTCTGTCACCGCATCCATGGGAATCCCGAAAACCTGCGCGCCGGCCGCAACGACCATGATACGCGACATCGCGATGTTCATGGGGAGATCGAGCCGCACCGTCGTGCCGGCACCGACGCGGCTGGTGAGCGACACCCGGCCTCCGATCTGCTCGACCGTCGCCCGCACCACATCCATTCCCACGCCGCGACCGGAAATATCGGAGACCTCCGCCGCGGTCGAAAAGCCGGCCGAGAAGATCAGATCGAGGGCTTGCTCGTCGGAGAGAGCGGCCAATTCGTCGGTGCCAAGCAATCGCCGCTCGCGCGCCTTGCGCCTGACGATCTCCGGATCGATACCGCGGCCATCATCGATGACCTGGACGACAAGGCGATCGCCGGCTCGCGAGGCCTGCATCGTGACGGTCGCAGACTCGGGCTTTCCGGCGGCACGGCGCTGCTCGAAGCTTTCAACGCCGTGATCGAGCGCATTGCGTACCAGATGAAGCAGAGGCTCGAACAGGCGGTCGACGATGGTCTTGTCGGCCTCCATCGTCTCTCCGCGCATCACAAGCTCGACCTTCCTCTCGAGCCGCTGCGACATATCGCGCACCAGGCGCGGGAATGACCGAAAGACCTGCGAGAGCGGCACCATTCGCAATTGCAAGATCGAAGCGTGCATATCGCTCGCGAGACGCTCGATGGCGGCCTGTTCGCGTCTGACGGCGCGGGCAAGCTCGCGGCCTGGAACCTCGTCTTCCACTCTCTTTGCCAGGTGCGCGAAGGCGTTTTTCGCGACGATCAACTCGCCCGCCAAATTGACGAGGGCGTCGATCTTCGACTCATCGACTCGAAGTGAACGGCTCGCCGATCGCTCCGCTTCATCCGCCGGTAAGCCGGCAGACCCCGAAACAAGCGCCCCCGCGGCTTCGGCGGCAGGCAATCCGCCGGCCAGCGATGCAAGGGCGCTGTCGATCGCAGCAAGCAGCAGCGTGGCGTCTCTCCTGGCGAGCGCAGCTGCGCTCGCCAGCTCAACGTGTTCCGCCAGGTCCGCCAACAGGCCGTGGCGCAGCGCACTCGCGGCGGCGCGGGCGGCGGCGCCGATGCGGCCGACAAGGTCTTCTTCGCTTTGATCGGAAAAGCGGAGAACCTCTCGCTGCTCTTCGATGACGGCCCGGATCAGCCCGGCCGTATCGCCATCGCCAGCCCGAAGACCTCTCTCGAGCCGCACAGCCGCCAAAGGGAGCTCGATGATGCGCACCTGGTCCGGCACGAGGCGGAAGATATTTGAAAGCTCGGCATGAGTGCCCGCCGAAATGCCTTGCAGGCGCAGATTGCAGGCAAATGGATCCAGGTCGGCGAGCGGCGGCCATGCCTCACGCGCTTCGATGCGAAATGCCAACAAATTCGGGATTTGCCGCATCAAATGGACCGGGTCGTCACCATTGAAAAAGCAACCGACGTGCGGCTCGTATGAAACCGCATGGAGCGCTACGGGGGCTTCCTGCAGCAGGTCGGAGATTCGCGCGCGCTGGGATTCGACCAGCCCGGAAACCCACTCCGGCAACGCGGGACCCGGGCCGATTGTAGAGGACGCTCGACCCGGCTTTGTTCGCTGTTCAGGCGCGTTCTCGGACAGCAACTCCCGCAGCCGCTCGGCCATCGCGCGCGCATCATCGCCGGCACGAGGCGGCAGCGATCCGCGGGCTTCAAAGGTATCCACCCACTGCGACACCTGGTCGAGACAGGAGAGCGCCTGGTCGATGACGGCCGGGCTTGCACCCAGTTTCCCCGCATGGATCGCGGCAATCAGGTCTTCCGCGGCATGCAATGTGAGATTCATCGGAGGCATATCGACGACGCCGGCAGAGCCCTTGAGGGTATGGAAGGCGCGAAAGACGCGGTCGATCCGATCGGGCTCGGCTCCTTCGCGCTCGACTGCGATCAGATCATCGGTCGCCTGTTGAATTAGCTCACGCGCTTCGACGATGAACTGCTCGTGCAGGGCGTTCATGGCGACGCTCCCGTAAGCACGACGGTGTGGCGGAGCAGGTCGGCCTGCGAAATCGGTTTGACGAGATAGAAATTCGCGCCCGCAGCGCGGGCATCCTCGATGTCCTGTTCGCCGGCCTCGGTCGTAATAATCAACGCGGGAATCGTGGCGACCTCCCGAGCGCTGCGCCGAAGCGCGCGAAGAAAGGCAAAGCCGTCCATCCTGGGCATGTTGACGTCGACGATCAACAAGTCAAAGGCCTGCGCCAGAACTTTCTCCATCGCTTCGATGCCGTTGATGGCGTGCTCGACTTCGAAGCCCCCTTTCTCGAGAGCGTCACGATAGTAGAGCCGCACCAGCGACGAGTCGTCGACAACCAGAATCCGCGCTCTCGGCGTGGGCACCATTTCAATTTCGGTCATGGTCCGCCTCGGGCCTTTGATAGACGATCGCGTCGGAAAACCGACAGACACGAAACAGGGGCGAGATTCGACTCATTGTTTCTGAGTGCCCGAGGCAAATGTACCCACCCGGCCGGAGGCAGTCATAGAGGTTTTCCGCTGCCATTCGGCGCGATGCATCGTCGAAATAGATCAGCACGTTGCGGCAAAAGACGATGTCGAAGTCCCGATAGCGCGCAAGGTCCTGCGCGTCGACCAGGTTGACGCGTGTGAATTGGATTGAATTTCTCAAGCCAGGATCGATTTGATGTTTGTCGGCGGCCACCGGCTGGAAGTAGCGATCGATCACCTGCCGGGAGAGCCGCATGAGAGCGCGGTCCCCATAGACGCCGTCGGCTGCGGCCTTGAGCGCGCGTGTGTCGATGTCCGACCCGACGATCTCGATGTTGTAGCTATCGACTTGGCTCCAATTCTCCATCAGCCAAATGGCGATCGAATAGGGCTCTTCGCCGGTCGAGCAGGGAATCGACCAGATGCGAATCGGTTGCCCTGCTTTTTTCCCGCGGGCGACGTCGCCGAGCAGACTTGAGGTCATGCAGCGAAGCTGGTGCTCCTCACGATAGAAGTAGGTCTCGTTCACCGTGAAGGCGTTGACCAGATGTTCGATCTCATGCTCGGCATCGGACCGCAGGATGGCAAAATACGCCTGAAATGACGCCGATTGCGTAACGGCGATTCGCTCTGCGAGACGGCGATCGATGAAGTACCGCTTGCTGTCGGCAAATGAAAGTCCGGTCCGGCGATAGAGAAATTCGCAGAGCCGTCGAACATCCTCCTGCGTTATGTGTACGGCACGGGATTCGTGAGCCTCTGAACGAGCCATCCGAATCCTAGCTTTCCGTGTTCGAAATCCGGGCGATGGCTATCGACACGGCAAATGGCAGGAACGGAGTTCCAGCAAACCGTCCGGCGCACGCCTCAAGCGCGGGAATGGCTTCGCGCGTCCCCACTTCCGCCAGCACCTCGACCGCGGCGGCGCAGACATTGGGATGCTGCTCATGCTCCAGCAGACTGCACAGCAGGTGGGTGGCTTCCGCCGCCGGCATGTTGCGCGCCAGCTCGGTGGCCAGGAGGCGAACGTCGGAATCGCCGTCCCAGAACAGCGAGGTCATGAACGGCATGACTGCTCCCGACATGGCCTGCAGCGCCTCGGTGGCGGCTGCGCGCAGTCCTGCATCCTGGGAACGAAGATACGGGACCAGCGCGATGACACTGGCCGCATCGCCGATGCGCATGAGGGCGGTCATGATCGCTTCGCGCACGCGGGGAACCTGCTCCGCGCCCAGGGCAGCGGCCAGCGCCGGAACAGCATCGGCATGACCGCCAAGAGCGCGCGCCGCGATCCATCGATCCTCCGCGTCCTGACCGCTCAAGGCGGCGATATGCGAGGCAAGGTCGCCTTGCGAGCCTTGACTAGGCGGAGGTGAAGCGGTGGGGTCCCGCCTAACGAGGGGCATCGGGAGTCACCAGTTCTACGATCGCTCCAGCGATGTCCTCGACCGGCCGGACAAACTCCGCTCCGCCATTTCTCACCAGTTCGCCGGGCATGCCCCAAACGACCGCTGTGGATTCCGCCTCGGCAATGGTTCGCCCGCCCTGCTCATGCAGTCGCGTCATAGCATCGGCGCCGTCGCGTCCCATTCCGGTCATCAGGACTCCGATCAATCGCGTGGCGTTGAAATGTTCGAGCGCGCTGGTGACCATCCGCTCCACGCTCGGGTGCCAAGGATAATCCCGTTGCGAGGGCACCGACATGGCGATCATGCCCGTGGACCGTGGCGCCACGATCAAATCGGCGTCACCCCGGCCGACATAGATCGCGCCTGTCCGCAGCGGCATCGGACGGTGCACCTCAACGACCCGCAATTGGCACTGCCGATCGAGCCGTTTGGCGAACGGACCGGTGAAGCTCGCCGGCATGTGCTGAGCGACCATGACCGGCCAGGGAAATCCGGCCGGGATTTGCGGGAGCACGACGTCGAGCGCAGCCGGACCTCCGGTCGAGGTTCCAATCAGAATCAACCCCATAGATGGGTCGGCGCTCGCTGCGGGAGAGATGCGTTGCGGCCCCGCGGGTCGCGGCAGCACCCCCGCTCCCTGCAGTTGATGGCGGATGCGCTCCTTCAGCCTCAGGGTTCGACGGATGCGAGCGTTGGCTGCACATCGCACCTTCTCGACCAGGATCGGACGGAGACGGTCGATTTCCAGGGAAATGGCTCCGCCGGGCTTGGCCACAAAATCGATCGCCCCGAGCGCGATGGCTTCAAGGGTCGCTTCCGCGCCTGCTGCGGTCAGAGCGGAGATCATCACCACCGGCCGCGGCGCCTCGATCATGATTTGACCCAGGCACCTCAGCCCGTCCATGCCGGGCATCTGGACATCGAGCGTGACCACCTGCGGATCGAAAGAGCGGACCAGTTCAAGGGCCTCGGCGCCGTTTCGGGCCAGCCGGATGTCGAAGTCGCCCTCCGCCAGAAAGATTCCTTCGAGCAATTTCCGCATCAGCGCGGAATCGTCGGCAATGAGAAGTCTGATCACGAAACCTACGACGCCTGCTCGAGGTCGGAGCGGTCGAACTTGGCCAGCACGTCCACTTCGATCTGATCAAGCAGTTGCGTGGGGTCCACCAGCAAAATCATTCGGTCCTGCGCATCCAAATTCGCGACCCGGCCGATCAAGCGCATCTGCTCCGGCGACAGCTCCGGCGCGGGTTGAATTGCGGCAGCGGGTACCTTGATGACTTCCGACACGCCATCGACAACGAAGCCCGTGCTCACCCCCGCCACCGACAAGACGAGAATGCGCTGGGCGCTTCCGGGTTCCGCCGACCCGAGCTCGAAGCGGCGGCGAAGGTCGACGATCGGGACGACGCTACCACGCAGATTCATGACGCCATCGATGAACGCAGGCGCCTTGGGAAGCCGGCTGATGCGCTCCGGCGGGCGCGCGATCTCATCAACCGCTCCGATCGGAAGTCCATATTCCTGGTTGCCAAGGCGAAAGACGATCAATTGCTCGTCGGCCATCACATGTCCATCCGTTTCGCTCTGCAAAGCATCGCCCTCGTTGCTGCCATGCTCCGAAAGGACGCGGCGCACCAGATCAGATCGGAACAGCCGCTCGGGCGAGAGCACCGCGACGAGGCGCTTGCCACGATCGAGGCGGCAAATCGACGTGATCTCGGCGTCGCCGGCGCCGCGCGTGAGCAACGCCGGAGCCGGGTCGATCAACCCGGGGTCGATGCGGAGGATTTCCCGCGTGCGGTCCGCAACCATCCCGACGGCGCTGCTTCCCATTGACAGCACCACGACCTTGCCGCGCTCTTTGCGGTCAAGATCGCTCGGCAGTCCCAGGAGCGCGCGCAACGATACCAGCGGGAGCAAGCGGTCGCGCAGCGTCACCACGCCTAGAACGGCCGTTTCGGAGCGCGCGACCTCCGACACCTGATCCGGCAGCGGAATGATCTCCCGGACACGCTCGAGCGGCAGGGCGTATTCCTGCTTTCCCAACTCGAAGCTGACCAGCGACACCTGCGGCCGCGGTTCCTCAGCGGCTGGGCTCGCCGCTGCCGAGATGGAGACCCTGGCCGCGGCGCGAGGAGCAGAGAGGCCGAGCCGGGCGAACTCGTTGCGCAACAGCCGTCGTGGATTCAATATTTTGATAGTGCTGTCGCCTTCGGCCCCTTTGACCACGCCGTCCACAAGATCCGGGTCGATGGAGCCTGCTCCGGCGTCGTCCTTCTGCATCCCGTCGGCTGGAATGGCGAGGAGGTCGTCGATCCGGTCGACGACAAATCCGACGGGAGCACCGCGATCAATCACGATCACCCGACTCGCCTCGTCCGCGGGCGCCTCCGGAAGGCCAAGCAGGTGTCGCAAGCTGACCACCGGAAGCACCACGCCGCGCAACGTGGCAAGGCCTAGCAGGCTTCGTGGTCCCAGCGGCATGTGGGCGAGGCCCGGCAGCCGGACGATCTCGCCGACGGCGTCGAGCCGAAACCCGAACGAGCCATCGGCGACTTGGAACACCACGACATGCTCGTCTCGCGAGCCTTGATCGATGGGGGCGGCTGCCATCCCGGCTTCGGTGCGAGCTGGCTTCGGCGGGGCTCGCTGGCTTCGGTTAGCCATTGCGATTTTGGATGTCTTCGGCAAGTGAAGCGATCTCTTCGATCGCCGCCGCCAGATCCTCGGCGCCGCGCGCCTGCTGCTTGGCGGCGGCCGCCGCCTGCGCTGCCGCACTCCCCGCCTCCTCGGCCGCCGTCGCAACCTGCTGGGCTCCGCGCGCAGCCTCTTTCATCGATGAAAGAATGCCATCGGCACCGGCAAGGATTTGTTGGTTGCCGGCCACGATCTCGCGCATATCCGTTTCGACGAGGCCGAGGCTCGAAAGGGCGGCGGCATTCTTTTGATTTTCGGCTTCGGCCGCCGAGATGATCTGCTCAAGGTCGCCGCGCACCGCCCCAATCTGGTCCTGGATGGTTCTGACGGTGTCCTTGATACGTCCGGCATTTTCTCCGGAGTCTTGCGCCAGGGTGCGGATATCCTTGGACACGACGGCAAATCCCTTGCCGAACTCGCCCGCCCGCGCCGCCTCGACCGAACCGTTGACGGCGAGCATATTGGTCTGAATCGAAACCATGCCGATGCCGTCCACGATCTTGTCGATCTTGCGGCTGATGCCCTCGAGCCCGGCGATCAACTGCAGGCTTTGGCGCGTCGTCTCCAACGATCGCGCCACGCCCTCCGACAGATTGGTGATCGTCAGGCGTACCTCACCCAGCATTTCTCCGATCCGTTGCGTGCGATCGAGGGACGTCGCGGCGTTGTCTCTTGCCACAGCCGCCGTCTTTTCGATCTGACCGATGGCTGAGCTGGCTTGCTGCGTCGCCGAGGCCTGCTGCTGACCGCCCCGGCTGATCTGCTCCACCGCGACCATGATTTGCTTCGCCGCTCCGGATATCTCCTGCACGGCCGTCGATAGCTGCTCCGCAGCGGAGGCCAACTGAGGAGCACGCAGGTCGCCTTTCGACATCGTCCCAAGATCGCCCGCCAGCGCGGCCAAGGACTGTGTCGTAGTCTGGCTTTCATCAAGCGCCGCGGTCTGCTGCTCCACGCTGCGGAGCGACTCGGCCGCGGCGGCCGCCTGTTCCTCCGCCGCCGAAGAAATGATCTCAGCGCCTTTCTGGGCCTCCCTCGCGGCCGCTTCGGCCTCCACAGCCGCCACCGCAATCGATTGGCTCCCCTCGGCAAGGGCGCTCACCTCCTTGCGAAGCTCGCCGAGCGCGAGGAGGACCGTCTGGCTCTTTTCCGCTTCCGCGCCCGCTCCGTCGGAGGCCGCCTTGATCATCGAGGCGATGGACCTGACCTGATCCTGAATGTGCCCCGCCAGAGCCTGCGTCTCGCGGGCGCTCTTCTCTGACGTCTCAGCCAGCGCGCGGACTTCATCTGCGACGACGGCGAAGCCGCGGCCGTGATCGCCCGCCCGTGCCGCTTCGATGGCTGCGTTGAGGGCCAGGAGATTGGTCTGATCCGAAACATGTCCTACGGTTTTTGTCACATCTCCGATGCCGGCGGCGTTCTGGCTCAACTGCTCGACGATGGAGACAGAACCGGCCTGCCGTTCTGCATTGTGCTTGATGTTGCTCGCCCACGACCCGATCTGGTTCGAGGTCTCCGCGAGCAGGCGTTGCAGGCTGTCCGTGCGCCGACGCGCCAACTCCGCCTGATCGCGCGCCCGGACAAGCGTCACTGCCGTACTCGTCGCGGCCGCGAGGGCCTCTTGCGACGCGCTCGCTGCTTCCTCCGCGCCGCTGGCGATCTGCTCCATTGTTCGGCGCAACTCCTCGGCCGCCGACGCGGCCTCGCTAATGCCGCTGGCCAGCTCTTCGCTCGCAGCTGCGACGCGTTCTTCGATCTTCTGCTGGCGCCCGACAGAGGCCGGTATGGAAAGCTTCCGATGCGGAGCTTTGGGAACCGCTGCCGCAGGCAGGGGGCCACTCCCGGAGCGGCCTGAAGGGGTGCCTCTCGTGGCGAGAGCGGATGTTTTCATGAGGGATTTCGATCCCGCGCTCGCGGCACGCACTGTGGGATCGGCGGCGCCGGGCAGCCTATTGGCGCCTGCCGGGGCCTCGAACCGGGATCGATCTTGGTCCACGTCGGATCGAACGTTCTTCCGTCCGACGCGTTCCACCCCGAATGATTTCTTGCGCATCGAAAGGACCTGCTCGAAAGCTGCCGCCGGTGGGCGAGGGCGGCTGGACACGCCTAATTCTCACCTTTCAGCAACCTACGCGGTCTCCGACGGCCGGCACAAGCGAAAAACCAATAATGTTTCCAATGCGATGGAACAAACCGGCGCAGCCCGGCGGGCGGGCGGCAGGCGCCGCGCGGTGACATCTCCGTTCGCTGCAATGTATGCTTTCTCTGCGCCAGCCCCACGAAGGATTTGGTTGTTGCGGAGTTCAGAATAACGGCGCCAGCTACCGCCCGGCGAGGTGACCGATGACGCAATTTCCGCAAGCGGCACGTCGATGACGACCGGGCATTTCACGCCTTTGAGCGATCTCGAGCGCGATGCTCTCGGCGAGATTTCCAACATCGCGATGGCTCGCGCCGCCAATAGTCTGCGTCAGATGGTGGATCATGAGGTCCTGCTCTCCGTCCCCACCATCGAGATCCTGTCGCAGGAAGCGGCGGCTCAGATCGTGGCGAAGCCGGACAATCCGAAACTCGTGGGGGTCCGCCAAGACTTCAGCGGGGCCTTCTCGGGGCGGGCTCTTCTCATCTTTCCCGAAGCCAACAGTCTCGAACTGGTGCGCGTGGTCGTCGGCCGGCAACTGCCGTTGGAAGACATCGTCGATCTCGAAGACGAGGCCTTGGCCGAAACCGGCAACATCATCCTCAATAGCTGGGTGGCGACGATCGCAAATCTCTTCAAGCGCGGCCTCAAGATGTCGCTGCCGGTGGTGGTCCGGGGCGACAGCCGCCGCATGTTTGAAAGCATCGAGACCGCCGGGCGGCTCGTCCTGTTCCTCCGCATCAGGTTCGAGGTCAGCAATAGGGAGATTCGGGGTTTTGTTGCTCTGCTGATGGATATTCCCTCAATCGACGAACTAAGGTCGCTCATCGCCGACTTCGTCGCGAGCATCACCCAGACGAAGGGTTCGGATCCGGCAAGTCGGTAGTGCCTCAGTTTGAATTTTGACCGCTGGCTCGCTCGGCTTTCTCTGCAAGCTGGTCGTATTCCCGGGCAACCCGCAGGAGCTCGTTCTTAGCCGGCAAATAGGTCACGTGATCCGCCATAGCGCGCACCTCTTTTGCGCGTTCGCGCCAGCGCTCGGCATCGCGGGATTGATTGGCCATTCCTATGCCGCCGCTCGTCGGGCGCCCCCTCCATCGGCATTTCAGGACTTAATCCGGGGCCGAGCGCAATAGATCGAGCGCCAGGGCGCGATGCCGCCCACGATCGAATCCGGCCCGGACCACGACGTGACCCTGTTCGCCGCGTGTGACGAGGCCTCGCGATCACGCACCATTACGATCCGGCCGACCCCCGACGATCGCTTGCCGTCTCTCCCCCCAATCAGCCAAAGTGTGAGCGCCGTCACAGGGCAGGCGTAGCGGCGCGCGTTATCGTCGTGCCTGCGGGTGGTAGAATCCGTCGACGCGCACGAAGGAGGGTCGCATGCGCACGAGCGGTTACGGTGGCCTTGTTGCCATGGGCCTGCGGGCCGCCGTCGTCCTTTTGCTTGTCTGTGTCGGCTCGGCTGCCCATGCCGGCAAGCGCGTCGCGCTGGTCATCGGCAACTCGGCCTACCAGCACTCGGGCGAGCTGGCCAATACCAGGAACGATGCGACCGACATGGCCGCGGCCCTGAGGGCGCACGGCTTCCAGGTCATCGACGGCTTCGACCTGGACAAGCCGGCGTTCGAGCGAAAAGTTCGCGATTTCGCCGCCGCGCTCGTCGGTGCCGAGGTCGGCGTGTTCTTCTACGCCGGACACGGCATGCAGGTGTCCGGGCAAAACTACCTCGTGCCGGTCGATGCCCAGCTGAAGGCCCCTTCGGCGCTCGATTTCGAGATGGTGCGCCTCGACCTCGTGCAGCGAACCATGGAGCGCGAAGCGCCGACCAACATCCTGTTTCTAGACGCCTGCCGCGACAATCCGCTCGCTCCCAATCTTGCGCGGGCCATGGGCACGCGCTCGACCGACATCGGGCGCGGCCTCGCGGCGGCCGAATCGGGAATTGGCACCCTCATCAGCTTCTCCACCCAGCCGGGAAACGTGGCGCTCGACGGCACGGGACGAAACTCGCCGTTTGCCGGCGCCTTGCTCAAGCAATTGACGTCTTCCAACGACGATCTGAGCGCAATCCTGATTGCCGTGCGCAACGATGTCATGCGCGAGACCCAGCGCCGGCAGGTGCCGTGGGAGCATTCGGCGCTGACGGGCCGGTTCTACTTCAGTCCGGGCGCAGGCGCGCCGGCGGCGCAACCGAGCGCACCCGTGCCGCCGCCGGCGCCGCCGCCGGCCATCGCCGCGCTGCCGCCACAGGGTGCCGTGCGGGCGCCGGCGATCATCGCGGGCGCCGGAGCGCTGTTCCCCTATCCGATCTACGCGCTGTGGTCGGAGGCCTATAAGAAGGAGAGCGGTGTCGGGCTGAGTTACCAGTCGGTCGGCTCGCGCGGGGGCATCCGGCAGATCCAGACCGGGACGGCGGTCTTCGGCGCCACCGACGTGCCGCTCCAGGTCGCAGACCTGCAGAGGGACGGGCTGGTGCAATTCCCGACCGTCATGGGCGGCGTGGTCGTGATCGTCAATATCGACGGGGTCAAGGCGGGCGAGCTCACCCTCGACGGCCCTCTCCTCGCCAGGATCTTCCTCGGCGAGATCAAATCGTGGAACGATCCGGCGATCCAGCGGCTCAACCCGGCGCTCAGGCTGCCGTCGCTGCCGATCGTGGCGGTGCACCGGTCCGACGACTCCGCGACCAGCTACGTCCTCACCCATTACCTGAGCAAAATCAGCCCCGACTGGAGGATGAGGGTCGGAGCCAACACCGCGGTGCAGTGGCCGTCCGGCCTCGGCGCCAGGGGCAATGATGGTATCGCCAATGCCGTTGCGGGGACCAAAGGCGCGATCGGCTACGCCGAATACGCCTATGCCAGGCACAACAATCTCACATTCGCCCGGATGGTGAACCGGGAGGGCAGGGCGGTCGCGCCCAACGCCGCCTCGTTGATGGCGGCCGCGAGCAATGCCAACTGGGAAGCGACGCCCGGTTTCGGCGTGATCCTGACCGATACGTCGGGCGCCGAATCGTGGCCGATGGCGAGCGCGAGCTTCGTCGTGATACGCAAGCAGCCCGACGACCCGTTGGCGACCCGTGAGGTGCTCAAGTTCTTCGCCTGGGCGTTTGCCAACGGCGATCGGCTGGCGGAGCAGCTCCTCTACGCTCCGATGCCGGACAACGTCGTCGGCGCGATCCAGCGGCTGTGGGCCGCCGAAATCAGGGATGCGAGCGGCCGGCCGCTGCTCGCGCGCCCGAACTGATTCACCGGGGTCGCCCTGGTTCGCCTTTTCTCGCGTTCAAAGCGCCAAAGTGTGACCTACGTCACATGGATCGCGCAGCGCCACGCGCTATGAGCAAACGTGAAGTGGCTCACGCTCACGATGGAGGCTCTCATGCGCTTGCGTCCGACCGGTAGTGCCGCCGTGGTATTGGCCGCGGTGACGCTTGCGG
>Ga0075365_10000345_pt1 | contig 16599 bp, 13 predicted proteins | sample EndMetdeltDD1765_FD_71387 | JGI IMG/M metagenome (GOLD analysis project Ga0075365, IMG submission 71387) | Populus endosphere microbial communities from Tennessee, USA - Endosphere MetaG P. deltoides DD176-5 | ecosystem: Host-associated > Plants > Roots > Endosphere | place: USA: Tennessee... | reverse complement strand
GTAAATTACCGTCTGTTTTTACAACTAATGGATTAATTTCTAATAACGCTAAATCTTTTTCCATTACCATCTTGCTCAAGCCTAGCAATAATTTTGTAAATTGCTTGATTTGATCGCCTTTCAAGCCTAAAGCAAAACTTAATTGACGTGCTTGATAAGGTTGAGCACCTACAAGAGGATCAACAGCAATAGTAAGAATTTTTTCTGGGGTATCATGAGCTACTTTTTCGATTTCAACACCACCTTCGGTTGAAGCCATGAATACTACACGTTGTTGTGAACGATCAATAACAGCGCCTAAATAAAGCTCTCTTTCGATATCACAAGGTGTTTCAATCAATACTTGATTGACTGGCTGGCCTTCTGCAGTCGTTTGATATGTCACTAAATTCTTGCCCAATAATTCTTGAGTAAGTTTAGCTACTTCATCTTTGGTAGAAACAAGCTTTACACCGCCCGCTTTACCGCGACCGCCCGCATGAACTTGCGCTTTAACAACCCAACGTTGTGTACCCAATTTGTCTGCAATACGTAGCGCATCTTCCACATTAGAAGCCACTTCCCCGTAAGAAACAGGTAAGCCGTATTGTGCCAAGAGTTGCTTGGCTTGATATTCATGTAGATTCATGATCTTAGTCCACTCTTTTCAATTAAATTATTAACATCCACTTCTACTTTCCACCACTAAGTATAAGCAGTGGAAAGATAAAATAGCGGGATAAAGTCAAACTAAACTTCCAACAACAACCGCGCTGGATCTTCTAATAGTTCCTTAATGGCAACTAAAAATGTGACAGAGTCCTTACCATCAATAATGCGATGGTCATAGGACATCGCAAGATACATCATCGGTCTTATTACAATTTGACCGTTTTCCACAACAGGACGCTCTTGGATTTTGTGCATACCCAAAATAGCGCTTTGTGGTGAATTAAGAATTGGCGTTGATAATAGAGAACCAAATACTCCGCCATTTGTGATTGTGAATGTACCACCTTGCATTTCTTCTAAGCTTAATTTTCCTGCACGGGCTTTATTCGCATATTCTACAATCTTGGTTTCGATTTCAGCCATGCTGAGTTTGTCAGCATCGCGTAGCACGGGAACCACTAAACCACGATCAGTTGATACAGCAACACCAATATCATAGTAACCATGATATACGATATCATCACCATCAATAGATGCATTCACTAATGGATAGCGCTTTAACGCTTCGACAGCAGCCTTAACAAAAAATGACATAAAGCCTAAACGTGCGTTATGAGTTTTTTCAAATTTGTCTTTATATCGATTACGCAATTCCATCACTTGTTGCAAATTAACTTCGTTAAACGTTGTTAACATAGCTGTATTTTGTGAAACTTCTAACAATCGCTCTGCGATACGCGTACGGATACGTGTCATAGGAACACGCTTTTCTTGACGTGTAGCAGAACCTGTCGTGCTAATAGCAGACAGCATATTTTCTTTTGTAATACGTCCGCCCTTGCCTGTGCCTTGAACTTGACTTACATCAACTTCGTGCTCAGCAGCTACGCGACGTACAGAAGGACTTAAAGCAGGAGCTGCTGTAGCAGATTCTGTTTTAGCAGGAGTGGATTCTTGTGTTGAAGCGGCAGGTGCTTCAGCTGTTGTAGAAGTTTGGGCAGGTTTAGCTGCACCTTCTTCAATAATCGCAATGATTTCATTTGCGTTAACAACATCGCCTGCATTTCTGCGAATTTCTTTCAAAATACCATCCGCTGGAGCAGGTACTTCAAGCATAACTTTATCTGTTTCTAGATCAACGATGTTTTCATCACGAGAAACAGCATCGCCCACTTTTTTATGCCAAGTTGCTATTGTTGCATCAGCAATAGACTCCGGTAACATCGGAACTTTTACTTCTATACTCATTAGTCGTTTTCCTTCTTTTTTGTCAATCTCACACAAATGAAAGTGAGGGAGTAAATTTAAATTAATGTGTTAAAGCGTCCATTACTAATTCTAGTTGTTCCTTCGCATGTACCGAAGCATAACCCACTGCTGGTGAAGCTGAAGCACGGCGTCCTGCATAACGTAAACGTTGTCCTTTATCCAAACACACTATCATGTGATGTTGTGAACTATACCATGCACCTTGATTTTCTGGCTCTTCTTGGCACCAAATAAAATTCTCAACATGCTTATATGGTTCAAATACTTCTTTCAATCGATCTTCAGGGAACGGATACAATTGTTCAATTCGAATAATTGCAACATTTGTTAATTTGAGTTCACGGCGTTTTTCTAACAAATCATAATAAACTTTACCGCTACACATAATCACACGGTCTACTGATTTTGCATCTATCGCTTCAACTTCAGGAATAACAACTTGGAATTCACCATTTGCTAATTCTTCTAGCGTAGAAACAGCTAATGGATTACGCAATAAACTCTTCGGTGTCATTACAATTAAAGGCTTACGATAAGGTCTTACCATTTGGCGACGCAGCATATGATACGTTTGAGCAGGTGTAGAAGGAACACAAACCTGCATATTTTGCTGTGCACACAATTGTAAGTAGCGTTCTAAGCGCGCTGAAGAATGTTCAGGTCCTTGACCTTCATAACCATGAGGTAAAAACATGACTAAACCACATAATCTTCCCCACTTTTGCTCGCCAGAACTAATAAATTGGTCTATAACAACCTGAGCGCCATTCGCAAAATCACCGAATTGTGCTTCCCAAATCACTAGATTATTAGGTTCAGCAGAAGCAAATCCATATTCAAATGCTAATACTGCCTCTTCCGATAAAACAGAATCAATAATATTGATTTGCACTTGAGAAGGAGAAATATGACTTAAAGGAATATAAATTTCATCGGTGTTTTGATCATGCAATACAGACAGACGATGCGCAAAAGTGCCTCGGCCCGCATCTTGACCACATAATCGAATAGGATACCCTTCATCTAAAAGAGTGGCATATGCCAAGATTTCGGCATAACCCCAATTTAAAGGTTGTTCACCCTCCGTCATTTTTTGACGTGATTCTAATACTTTTTTCACTTGTGGCTGTAAAACAAAACCTTCAGGTAATTTTTCTAATGCTCTACCCAATGCTTTTAATTTTTCTAAAGGTAAGCGTGAGTCGTATGGCATGTTCCATTCTGTACCCAAAAAGCGTTCCCATGAGTTTGAATATTCATAGGTTGAAGCTTCTTTTACGAGAGGAACAACACTTTTACCTGCATCTAATTCATTGCGGTAATTATCAATTAATTGTTGTTCTTTCTTATCATCAATCACACCTTCAGCCAGCAATTTCTTTGCATACATTGCTGCAGGAACAGGCATAGATTTAATGACTTTGTACATAAGAGGTTGCGTACCAAACGGTTCGTCAGCTTCGTTATGGCCATGACGGCGATAACACACTAAATCAATTACAACATCTCTTTTGAATTTAATACGATAATCTGTGGCTAATTTTGCCGCGAAAACAACTGCTTCAGGATCATTGCCATTCACATGCAAAATAGGTGCATCGACCATTTTTGCAATATCCGTACAATATAAACCAGAGCGTGCATCTAATGGATTACTTGTAGTAAAACCAACTTGGTTATTTATCACAATATGCACAGAACCCCCTACTGTAAACCAGCGAGCTTGTGACATATTAAATGTTTCCATGACAACACCTTGGCCTGCAAATGCAGCGTCGCCATGAATTTGAATGGGCATAACTAATTTATGTTCGGTATCTTTACGACGGCGTTGTCGGGAACGTACAGAACCTTGAACAACAGGGGAAACAATTTCTAAATGAGAAGGATTAAAAGCTAAAGCAAGATGAAGAGGACCATAATTTGTCTTAACATCTGCTGAGTATCCCATATGATATTTCACATCACCTGAGCTGGACTCATCAATACCCTTTCCTTCGAATCCGGCAAAAAGAGCGGCAGATTCTTTACCTAATACGTTAATTAGCACATTTAAACGACCACGATGCGCCATGCCAATAACCATTTCTTTTATTCCACTTTCGCTACCGCGATTCACAATCGTGTCTAAAAGAGGTAATAAGCTATCGCCACCTTCTACAGAAAAACGTTTTTGACCTACATATTTAAAACCTAAATATTTTTCTAAGCCATCGGCTACAACTAAACGATCAAGAATACGTAATTTTTCATCTTTAGTCGGCACATAAGTTGGCCACACTTGCTCCATACGTTCTTGTATCCACGCCACTTCTTCGAGGCGGTTAATTTGCATATATTCAATGCCTAATGCACCTGAATATACCGTTTGTAACATGGAATAAATTTCTTTAAGCGTCGCAGATGATTTTTTTAAACTAGTAAAAGAACCTGTATCAAAAACAGTATTTAAATCTTCTTCATTAAATCCATAATATGATAAATCTAACGTAGGATTTTTAATGCCTTTGTATAAACCGAGTGGATCGATTTTTGCTTGTAAATGGCCTAAGCTACGATATGCATTGATTAAATCCACTACTTTTTCTTGTTTTCTTTCGTGCTGTGGATTAGTAGATTGCATAACCATATTTTTATTATTTTTAGCAAGCTCTAAAAAATAATGTTGAATATCGGTATGTGATACATCAGAAATTGAGCCAGAGAGTCCAGTAAAATAAGCGCGCCATTCTGGTGAAACGCTTTCTGGTGATTTTAAATAATCCTCGTATAACCCTTCTAAGTAAGCATCATTTCCATCAGAAAGATAAGAGTCTTTCCACATTTCTTTCATTGATTTCTGAGTTTTCATTGTCTTTATAAACCATTTTAATTTGTCGAACAAAAATGTCATTGTCACTCAGTCTTTTATTGGAAAGTAGAGTGACAATAATCAGTTATACACAATCTTTTAACATTAAATCTTTAATTTCACTGATAGCTTTAGTTGGATTTAATCCTTTAGGGCAAACATCAACACAATTCATAATGCCCCGGCAACGGAATACGCTAAACGGATCAGAAAGATTAGCTAAACGTTCCTCTGTCTGTGTGTCACGACTATCGATTAAAAAGCGATATGCCTGTAAAAGTCCTGCGGGACCAATAAATTTTTCAGGATTCCACCAAAACGATGGGCAGGATGATGAGCAGCACGCACACAGAATACATTCATATAATCCATCTAATTTCGCCCGCTCTTCAGGCGACTGAAGACGTTCTTTCGCTGGCGTAGGATTTGTATTTTGCAAATACGGTTGAACTTTTTCGAACTGCTCATAAAACTGTGACATATCAACAACTAAGTCTCGTATCACAGGTAATCCAGGCAAAGGACGAATCACAATTGGTTCTTGTAATGAACTAATATGCGTTGTACAAGCCAAGCCATTTTTTCCATTCATATTCATACCGTCAGAGCCGCAAACACCTTCGCGACAAGAACGACGTAATGTTAATGTTTCATCCATAAAATCTTTAATAACAAGCAAAGCATCCAATACCATGTGGCAGCTATGTGCTTTAACGTCTACATCATATTCCTGCATGTAGGGCTTTTGATCGAACTCTGGGTTATAGCGATACACAGAAAAACGCATGTTTTAACCCCTCTTATTAATGTTCTCTAGGTTGAAGTTCTAACGCTTCCACTTCAAGTGGTTGCATATTAATAGGACGGAAACCAATATGGCCATCAGCAAAATAAATTGTGTGCTTTAACCAATTTTCGTCATCACGTTCTGGGAAGTCAAAACGAGCATGTGCTCCACGACTTTCTGTACGTTCATTCGCTAAATACGCAGTCGCAATAGCAGTTGCCATCAAATTATCAAGTTCTAATGCTTCGATACGTGCTGTATTAAAGCATCGGCTTTTATCTTTGATAGAAGCTTTATTCAAACGGCGTTGTAATTCTTCTAATTTTTTAAAGCCTTCTTGCATTGCTGCCGCATCGCGGAATACGCCAAAATCTTCTTGCATAATTTTTTGTAAGGTAGAACGTATTTCTTCTACGCTTTCCCCATTTTCATTGGTATCCCAACGATTTAAGCGTGCCATTGCAGCTTCTAGATCTTCATTCGTAGGCTCTCGATGGCTCAATCCTTCTCTTACACTTTGTTGTACGTGTAAGCCGGCTGCTCGACCGAAAACAACGATATCTAATAAGGAGTTAGCACCTAAACGATTTGCACCGTGTACTGAAACACACGCACATTCACCAGCTGCATATAGTCCTTCTACGATGCTATCTTTTCCATCTTTAGAAACAGTCAATACTTGGGCATGTTTATTGGTTGGTATACCACCCATAATATAATGACAGGTTGGTACAACCGGAATTGGATCTTTCAATGGATCAACACCGGCAAACGTAATCGCTAAATCACGAATACCTGGTAATCTTTTATTAATAACTTCTTCACCTAAGTGATCTAGTTTTAATAAAACGTATTCGCCCTTAGGCCCTACTCCGCGTCCTTCACGAATTTCCATCATAGATGAACGCGCGACAACGTCACGGCAAGATAAATCTTTCAAATGAGGTGCATAACGCTCCATATAGCGCTCGCCATCTTTATTAATCAGGTAACCACCTTCACCACGACTACCTTCGGTAATTAGAACACCTGCGCCATAAATACCGGTAGGATGAAACTGCCAAAACTCCATATCTTGCAACGGTAACCCAGCACGTAACGCCATACCAAAACCATCGCCAGTATTGATAAAAGCATTTGTAGTGGATTGGAAAATACGACCTGCTCCACCGGTTGCTAAAATAGTTGCTCTTGCTTTCAAAAATACGACTTCGCCTGTTTCTATGCACATTGCAATAACCCCTGCAATGCCATCAGCTGTTCTTACTAAATCAATTGCAAACCATTCATTATAGAACTGGGTTTTAGCTTCAATATTTTTTTGATAAAGCGTGTGTAACATTGCATGGCCTGTACGATCTGCCGCACAACATGTACGAGTCGCTAACTCTCCGCCATAATTACGGGTTTGACCACCGAATGCTCTTTGATAAATTTTTCCATTATCTAAGCGAGAAAAAGGTAATCCCATATGCTCTAATTCATAAATTGTCTCAGGAGCATGTTTACACATATATTCGATTGCATCTTGGTCGCCTAAAAAGTCGGAGCCCATAATGGTATCGTACATATGCCAACGCCAATCATCCCCACCTTCCATATTGCCCAATGCGGCATTAACGCCCCCTTGTGCAGAAACAGTGTGTGAGCGGGTTGGAAATACTTTTGAAATAACCGCTACTTTTAAACCGGATGCTGCAAGCTCTAAAGATGCTCTTAGTCCAGCACCACCACCGCCTACAATGACGGCATCAAACGTATGTGTTGCCAATTTCATTACTTACACACTCCACAAGATCAGTAGCGTTTCAAAAAAGCAGGCAAACAGTCCCAAGAGGACTAGTACTTGCACAATCCAGCTTATCCACGCACATTTAATATAATCAGTAAACACTGTCCACATACCCACCCATGCATGGTAAAGCAGCGAAGATATAACAAGAAGTGTTGCTATCTTCATCCAATTTTGACGAAATAATCCATGCCATTCATAGTACGCCATATTTGAATGTGTCAAAAAAAAGAACGAAAGCCCTAAGGTATAAACTGCCATCATAACGGCTGAAACACGTTGGATTAGCCAATCTCTTAATGCTTGATGGTTAACGCCTAATACAGATTTCACCATAACCAAATGCCTACCAGTATAATAAATACGATACTTATCCCAATTGTAATTTGAGCGCCTAATTTCCCACTTTTAAGTTCTTCACCTATGCCCATATCCATTAATAAGTGGCGAATACCTGCAATTAAATGAAAGACTAACGCGGATAATACCCCCCAGATAATGAATTTCATCCAGGCACTAGTGAAAAGCTGACGTACATCGTCAAAATCTTGCTGTGATGCTAAAGATAAAGACAATGCCCATAGTATAAAAGGGATAGCTAAGAACAAAATAACCCCAGAAATACGATGTAAAATGGAAGCAATAGCGGGTATAGGAAAACTGATGGTAAAAAGATTTAAATTTACAGGTCTTTTATGTTTCACTGTTTAATCATTCCCTCTGATGTTGAGTAAGTTTCGGCCTATCTAATAGCCCATCTAAAGACCATAGATTATAGCCTAGCCAAATGAGTCAATCAAACGTTCTTGAGATTATTCACTATATTAACTATTTTATCGATTTTATGGATTTTTTTCATCCTTCTTCTGTTGTTGTTTGACATCCCTAGCGTGAATTCATATAGTTAATTTAATTGCAGATGGAGATTGGGCATGGCTGACAAGGCAAAATTAAGTATTCATAACGAAACATTGGACTTAGATATCTTATCCGGCACACTGGGTCCTCAAGCAATTGATGTTAGCTCCTTATTAAGTAAGACCAATTATCTCTCCTACGACCCCGGATTTTTATCTACTGCTGCTTGCGAATCAAAAATTACGTATATAGATGGTGATGAAGGAATTTTATTATACCGAGGTTATCCCATAGACGAATTGGCGACGGGATCCAACTTTGTAGAAGTTTGCTATTTGCTGCTAAATGGTGAACTACCTAATAAAGCGCAATATGATGAATTCAATAAAACCATTAGCCGTCACACTATGGTGCATGAACAAATTCGTAATTTTTTCAATGGATTTAGACGGGATGCCCACCCTATGGCCGTAATGGTCGGTGTAGTTGGTGCTTTATCTGCGTTTTATCATGATACATTGGATATTAAAAACCCAGAACATAGGGCTATTTCAGCTCTCCGTCTTATAGCAAAAATGCCTACCATTGCTGCTATGTGCTATAAATATACAATTGGCCAACCTTTTATGCCTCCGCAAAACCATATGTCTTATGCAGAAAACTTTTTGCATATGATGTTCGGCACACCTTGCGAAGAAACCACACCTGATCCGGTGTTAGTCAGAGCACTGGATCGTATTTTTATATTACACGCTGATCATGAACAAAATGCTTCCACATCTACTGTGCGTCTAGCAGGTTCGACGGGCGCGAATCCGTTTGCTTGTATTTCTGCTGGGATTGCCGCACTTTGGGGGCCTGCTCATGGTGGGGCAAATGAAGCGGCTTTAAATATGCTTTACGAAATCGGGGATGTGTCACGGATTCCTAAATATATTGAGCGAGCAAAGGATCCAAATGATCCATTTCGCCTGATGGGTTTTGGCCATCGAGTTTATAAAAATTATGATCCTCGTGCCAAGGTGATGCGAGAAACCTGCCATGAGGTACTCGATGCGGTGGGTGCGCATGACTCCCCTATTTTTAAGATTGCACTGACTTTAGAAAAGATCGCTTTAGAAGATCCTTACTTTATTGAAAGAAAGCTCTACCCTAATGTTGATTTTTATTCTGGCATCACATTAAGTGCAATTGGCATTCCACCTAATATGTTTACGGTGATTTTTGCGTTAGCTAGGACAATAGGTTGGATTGCGCATTGGAATGAAATGATTAGTAGTCCGTATCGATTAAGTCGTCCGCGACAGTTGTATACGGGGTCTAAAGAAAGAGCGTTTGTTCCTATGGATAAGAGGCGGAAGACTGAGAAGGCCTAGGAGTTTTTAATATCTTGGCAACAGTCCATTCCAGACAAGTATTCTGTCATTCCCGCATAGGCGGGAATGACAGATAACACAATAGAATAAATACTAATTCACTTTCGCCGCTTGGACTTTAGCTTTATGTTTCTTATGCTTCGCCTTAGCTTTACACTTATGCTGTACTTTCACTTCTTCTTTAGGCACAACTTCTTCTTTATAAACATTCTCTCCTTTATAAGACAGAGGAGCTGGCGCATGTTGGCAACCACCGAACAAGAAGTTAATACCTAAATTCACCATATAATCATTTTTTCCACCAGACATGGTATAGATATCACGTGCTTCTAAACGAAATGCAATGGATTGATCCACAAAAAGCTGTGTACCGATACCGACATTCACATTACCTTGTTGTTTGCTATCATAACCATTAGGTTTTAAACCAATGATACCTACACCCGCTGATACATACGGTTCAAAATGCCAGTACGGATTGAAACGATATAAGCCATCAACGGTATATAAAAATCCATGCACACCACGAGCAGGTGTATATTTGTGAGAAGTTGTATTTAATAAACCAACATTACCTTCGACAGCCCAGTGCTTATCAAAATTATAAGCTAAGCCAATATTTGGCATATTCACATTATCTAAGTGTCTTTTGCCAGCAAATACATAATAAGCATCTGCAACGGATAACGTCACTGCATTTGGGCGGTTCCCTGCCTGTGCTGCATTAACTCCAACTAAAGTTAGCAGACTCGCGCAAACAATAAATATATTTTTTCTTTTCATCATGTTCCTTCCCTGCATTAAAAATTCTCGGATTATTCTAACAAAATTAACCATGCCAACAACTACTATTCCATTTTATTTACAACTTTTGCTATCGCTTGCTCCCATCCATGACATAAACGCTGACGTTGATCAGATAACATCTGCGGGAAAAAAGATTGATTAGCTTGCCATAGATTTGAAATATCTGATAGCGAATGATAAGTTCCAATCTGTAAACCCGCTAAATAAGCTGCACCTAATGCAGTTGTTTCAATACATGCTGGTTTTTGAATTTCTAAATTTAAAATATCGGCTAAAAATTGCAGCAACCATGTATTTGCTGTCATTCCACCATCAACACGCAATGTTGTCACTTGCTCTTGCATATCTGAAGCCATTGCTGTCAGTAAATCACGTGTTTGATAGGCAACAGACTCAAGCGCAGCACGAACAATTTGTTCTACACCACTATTCGAGGTCAAACCTAGTAAAGCGCCTCTTGCATTAGAATCCCAATAAGGAGCTCCCAATCCTGTAAAACCTGGTATTAAGTAAACTCCTCCCGTGTCATGAATAGATTGTGCTAACTCACTCGTCTCGGAAGCTGTTTTAATTAACTGTAATTTATCACGCAACCATTTAATGGTAGCACCAGCGGAAAAAATACTACCTTCTAGGCCATAAGTTACTTTACCTTTTATGCGATAGGCAACGGTTGATAATAGTTTATGCGTAGAAGAAACCGTCTTTTCTCCGGTATTTAAAAATAAAAAGCCCCCTGTGCCATAGGTACTCTTAACCATCCCACGTTCAAAACACGCTTGGCCTACTGTAGCCGCTTGTTGATCGCCAATCATACTTCCTATAGGAATAGAATGATTAAAATATTCTTTATCAATTACACCAAAATCAGCACTACTATCTAATACCGTAGGCAACAATGTTGCAGGAATATTAAAGGCATGCAAAATTTCATCATCCCATTGCTGAGTTTGGATATTAAATAATAATGTCCGTGATGCATTCGTTGCATCTGTGGCATGCACCTTACCTTTTGTTAAACGCCACAATAAAAAAGTATCTACTGTGCCAAACAACAATTCACCACGTTCAGCTTGTTCTCGCGCATTAGGAATATTGTTTAATAACCAAAGAATTTTACTTGCTGAAAAATAAGGATCTAACAAGAGTCCGGTTTTTTCTTTTAAGCTAATATTGATAGGATGTTGTTCTAGCTGTTTGCAAATCTCACTAGTACGCCTATCTTGCCATACAATTGCACGATAAATCGGTTGCCCTGTATTTTTGTCCCAAATAATTGTGGTTTCGCGTTGATTAGTTATCCCCACCACTGCAATATCCTTCGCTTTCAATCGAAGATCACTTAATACTTGATGTATACATTGCAGTATATTGGTCCACATTTCTTCTGGATCTTGTTCTACCCAGCCTTCTTTAGGGTAATACAATGATAAGTCGATTTGGCATTGACCCATAGGTACACCAGTATGAGTAAATACAATGGCACGACTGCTACTTGTACCTTGATCAATAGCGAGTAAATATTGCGACATGCAATCTCCTAAACTTATAATGAATGCTATAGTAACAGGGAAAATACTCATGGAAAATATCACGGACATTTTTGTTATTGGTGGCGGAATTAATGGTACAGCTATTGCTGCCGATGCCGCTGGACGTGGACTCTCTGTTACACTTTGTGAAAAAGGTGATTTTGCATCAGGCACTTCTTCCGCCAGTACTAAGTTAATCCATGGTGGATTACGTTATCTAGAGTTATATGAATTTAATCTTGTAAAAAAAGCCTTACGAGAGCGAGAAGTTTTACTTCGTAGAGCACCTAATATCATTACTCCTCTTGAATTCGTTTTACCTTATAAACCCCATATACGCCCTGCTTGGCTTATACGTTTAGGCTTATTTTTATATGATCATTTAACTAAGCGTCGTTATTTACCTCAATCTAAATCCATCAATTTCAAGAAGGATGTTCGCGGGCAAGCTCTCTTACCCTCTTTTCAAAAAGGTTTTTCATATTATGACTGTTTCACCGACGATGCACGTCTCGTTATCTTAAATGCTTTATCTGCAAGGGAAAATGGAGCAAATTTATTAACTCATACACAGTTTATATCTGCGCAACAAGACAATAAGGGATGGTTGATTCAATTAAAAAATAATGTCACTCAACAAGTCTATACACTACGTGCTAAAACATTAATTAATACCGCTGGCCCTTGGATCGCAGACGTTCAAACAAATATTCAAAGTAAAATGCACTTTGCTATTAACTTAGTAAAAGGTAGTCATATTATTGTACCTAAATTATATGAAGGAGATTTTGCTTATCTTTTACAAAATCCAGATGATCGAATTGTATTTTCTATCCCTTACCAAGATCATTTTACTTTAATCGGCACAACAGATGTTGCATCTCCTACTAACTTAAATCATCTCGAAATTAGTCAAACGGAAAAAGAATATCTTTGTCAAACGATCAATCAATATTTTAGAAAAAACCTTAGCCTTACCGATATTGTATACTCCTATTCGGGTGTACGGTGTTTACAAGCAGAACCAGAGGAAAAACTTTCAAAAATAACCAGAGAATATAAATTACTCTTAGAACAAGAACACCATTTCCCATTGATTACGGTTATCGGAGGAAAAATTACAACACATCGCACGTTAGCAGAACATGTTATGGAATTACTGATACCTTATTTTCCTACTATGGGCCAACCTTGGACTAAAGACAAATCTCTACCTGGGTCTGATTTTAAAAAGGGAAATTTTAACCTCTTTTATGACACTTTTAAAAAAACTTATTCATGGCTTCCTGAAAAAATTTCATTCCGTTATGCAAAAAATTACGGTACTCGTGCTTACTTATTACTAAATAATATAGACAACATTAGCGGATTAGGAGAAGAATTTGCTGCTGGACTTTACCAATGTGAAGTTGAGTTTTTGATTAAGCACGAATGGGCTAGAACAGCGGAAGATATTTTATGGAGAAGAACAAAGTTAGGACTACTTTTTAATGTAGATGATATAAAAAAATTAGAAAAATGGTTAGAGATTAACAATTTTAATGCCGTCTAATCTCTATACCTTCCCAACTATTCTCAAAAAGTTTATATGATCTTTCTGATGAATCTGGCAATGACACTGAAGTATTAGTGTTTCCAAAAAAAACATGACTAAACAAAGAGAAAGATTCTGCAGTCGATGAAGACAAATCATTTTTACTTTCTCTTTGTGAACCAGAAGATACTATAGGTACAGATTCTAAGGATGGAATCTTTAGAGGCGGCACTGTATTTACCCTATTCTGCTGACTATTCACTCTGTTTTGCCAGCGATTTAAAGAAGCTCGGCTATGTTTATTCTCAGCAGAGGGTGTCCGCCCTCCTTTAGGTATCCTCCCAGAAGGAAGCAAAGGCTGCGACAGTGAAGTCATTATTACTGATTCATGCACAGGCTCAACCGTTAACTCAGTTATTCCGACTGTTCGGGTTATATCTACCTTTTTAGCTTCCGCTGTTTTAGCTTTGAGGAATAACTTTCTAGCTGCCGCATGACTTCTGTTTTGACACTTTTTCCTCAAAACTGCAACGCCTTTTAAAATTGGCTCTGCAACAGTCGTAAGTGCAGCTGCTAAACATGCATAAGCAATTATTTCCGCAGATCGTCTTTTAAAGGGACTGTTATCATCAGCAATTAACGGACGGCCTGATGGATATATAGAGTAAGCAGGACCTGTTGAACATGAAGGAATGTATCTTGAAGCCCCATAACTCATAGATAACCAAAGGACGGCATATAGAAACTGTTGTTGTTCGGCTGTTAAATGCATAATTCTTCCTATAAATCCGCAATCAAGCTCGTCTAAATGCGTGCTAATACAAGTCCGTATTACAACGATGTCCAATATATTGTCGCAGAAAACACTCCCGCTTGTGCGGGAATGCTCTAATTTAGCAACAATTGATTTATTTAACAACGCTCATACTAGGAAGAAAGATAAAACTAGAAAGAGTTATGTAATATCCCATTTAACACTAAAACCATACACATCCGCATTAGATTTAACAGATCCATTGGTTGTAATTAACTCCGGACCAAATGGCTGTGTTAAATTATTAATACGCGTATTCATTGCAAACACATGCGTCCAACCTACGTCTATAGCAACTGTTTTAGCAACTTGGTACATAGCACCCACAGCTGCTGCAATACGATCACTATCAGGCAACTGTAAATTTCGAAATCTATTATGTGCAGGACTTTCGTCGTAACCTATACCTGTTCGTAAAATCCATTTTGCATTCGGATGGTAATTTGCACCTAAAGAAACGTTCCATGTATTGTGGTAATGCTCTTGAATATTAACGACTAGAGAATTGGTTGGGAGTCTAAATATAGGATCTATACCCGCTACATTTTGCAAAGCTAAATTGGTCAATACGTTCCATTGCGTATAGCTCAAGTGTGCTAAAAGATCCCAGCATGGGTTTAAAGAATGGAACAACCCTAAACTAGTGGTTGGAGGTAAAGTAGCGGAGGCTCTAAAGCCACCTGAATATTGAGAACCGCCTTGTAACCCATGTGCAATAGGACCTGTTAAACGGCTGCTACCATGTACATGATGTACAACTTGGGAATGATAACTGACCCCAACTCGGGTACGTGGAGTGAACTGGTACAAAGCACCAGCATGATAACCCCATGCTGTACTACTGCCAGAATTTCTGCTGGATGTATCTAAAAATGGAGCAATTGCCCCTACTATTTCATCTAATTCAGCTGTCAAACGTTGGAAATCTGGACCCACACCAATAGATAACTTATCAGTTATAGCATAAGCAAGCGAAGGACTCACATCGATGACTTTAAGTTGAGTAAGTGTAGCTGAATAGCGAGCAAAATTATCCTTATCATATTCAGTCTTAAGACCAAAAGGTACGTCCACACTTAAACCAAATGAAATACAATCATTAATAGGTGCAACATAATGTCCAAAAGGAACTGTGTTATAAGTACCGCCTTGGGCAGTTAAAGATTGTGGTCCAACAGGAATTCTTATTTGATTATTGGCGACGGTTCCTTTAAAGCGAAAATCCGTTAAAACAGGATCCGCACCGATCACTAATTGTTGATTTTTAATTCGAGTGATACCTGCAGAGTTATACCAGTTAGTACTTGCATCATTTGCCGTAGCAGCAACACCCGCGTGATAATTTCCAATACTTGCTGTATCTTGTTCCCATAACGCAAAAGCAGAAGCCATTGCATTATGATTGGCTGCTACCATTCCGGCAGCCGACATAAGGATAAAAATTCTACGTAAGGTAAATCTTTTAATCATGAAAAACTCCCTATTAAATAACGTCCTGAACTCTGCAATTGATTTTTTTAAGATTACGATAGAGTTGAGTTAGAATACCGTATTCATATGACAAAACAACTTTTTTTTATGTAACTGTAAGGAGACTTTATGGCAGCAACACCTTCAACAATGATCCCTTTGGGAACAAAAGCACCTGATTTTGAGCTATTTGATACATGCTCTCAGCAAACCTTAACTCTTGCAAAATTAGCCTCTGATAAAGCCACTGTTATTATGTTTCTTTGTAATCATTGTCCTTATGTAAAACATATTCAAACTAAACTTGTTGAAATGGCAAATCGCTATCAAGCCCAAGGGGTTCGCTTTATTGCTATTAATTCGAATGATGTTAAAAATTATCCTGCAGATGGGCCTGAAGAAATGCATCTTGAAGCAAAAAACCATCATTATACTTTTCCTTATCTTTTTGATGAAACACAAGAGATTGCTAAAGCATATGATGCAGCATGCACACCTGATTTTTATATTTTTGATAAGGATCTTGCTTGCGTTTATAGAGGACGGTTTGATGGCTCCACACCTGGAAATGATCAACCGGTTACAGGCAGAGATTTAACACAGGCTCTAGATGATATCTTACAAGACAGACCTGTTAATGCAGATCAAAAAGCGAGTTTGGGTTGTAATATTAAATGGAAGAAATAAATTAGATAAACTGCCTACGTTCCGCGGCTTGTGTCCGCGGGACGTAGGCAGTGAGAAGGACGAAATTATTCTATCTTAGATGTTTCATTCCGTTGTTCCCAAGATTTAATCTTATCAACTTTATCACCCCGCATTTCGCGTTGTTTTACATATTGATGAAATAAATCTTGT
>Ga0075365_10000344_pt1 | contig 16625 bp, 15 predicted proteins | sample EndMetdeltDD1765_FD_71387 | JGI IMG/M metagenome (GOLD analysis project Ga0075365, IMG submission 71387) | Populus endosphere microbial communities from Tennessee, USA - Endosphere MetaG P. deltoides DD176-5 | ecosystem: Host-associated > Plants > Roots > Endosphere | place: USA: Tennessee... | reverse complement strand
GACGTCGGTTCGCACATGGTCTACATAACCAACACCGACGTCCCCGGCATGATCGGTTTCATCGGTACGACGCTTGGTTCTGCTGGCGTCAACATCGCGAACTTCCAGCTCGGCCGTGACAAGCAGGGCGGTGATGCTATCGCACTGCTCTATGTCGATGGCCCGATCGGCGACGAGGTGCTTGCCAAGCTTACGGCGAATCCGGCGATCCGCCAGGCAAAGCCGCTGGTCTTTGCGGTCGATTAAGTTTTGCTCCCAAGGCAATGAGAAAGCCCGGCGCGGGAACCGGCGCCGGGCTTTTTCTTTTGTCTCTCGGTCGACCAAGTTGATCACTGTCACGCGGGCGACTATCGTTATCTTTTAGCGGTTTGTTCCAATATCAATTTCAGGAGCTTCCATGACAAAGTCAGCCGTCGCTATTGCCATTGCGCTCACATCGCTTATTGGGCTTTCTTCATGCGCAAACACCGCGAATGGACTTGCCAAGGACGGCAGGGAGGCGGGCAATGCGCTGGATGCCAGCACGCATCGCATTCTCAAGGCCGGCGCGAACTAAATCGCACTGCCGGCCCTCTGCCTGCGCGTAGCGTAGCCCGCCAGACCAAGCGGGCTCGCGATCACTGCGGCGTTGCCGGAGCCGGAGTAGCCGGGGCCGGAGCGGCGGGAGCCGCAGGGGTTGCCGGAGCTTCAGCGGGTGGGTTCGCTGCTGGTGGCGTTGCTGGTGTTGCCGGTGCAGTCGATGCAGGCGGTGGCGAAGCCGGCTCGGAAGCCGTCGGCGCTGGCGCAGCAGGTGCAGTCGTGGTCGATGTACTCTGTGATCTCGGCCAGTAGGTGGCTGCGAGGGCCACGATGACGACGATCGCTGCCAGCACAATCCATATGGTCTTGCTCTTCGACGCCGACGTGTTCATCGGGTTTGGTTTGTTGAAATCATTTGTCATGTTACTCCTCCTCTAAACGTTAACTCCCTGGCGCGTAAAATGTTCCAATACGCGCAAATCTCCGTGAATGCTCTATGAAGGCTGCCGGCGTGATGCGCTCGTATCGGCGGAAGCTCACAAGGGCTTGCAGGCGCCATCTTAGCGATTTTACAGTAACGAACCTCCAATTTACACTTGCTCGTGTCTCGCTTCGCACCGCCGCTTCGCGTGTATCTGGACCTTGACGGTGGGCGGGAGGCCAGGCTCGACAGCCTTGCTGCGGAGAATCTTTTCGATGTTGGAGGCCGGGTGCGAAGAGTATGACGGCAATCCTCTTTGCGGCTCTCTTCGCGAGCAATGCAGGCATGGCTGAAGCGGTAAGCGAACGAGCGGTGCCTGCGTGATCGGATTTCGCAGAGGATGGATCGCCGGTAACGGCGACCCTCACTCGATCGGTTTCAGCAGTCTCAGCGCATTGATGGTGACCAGCACCGTGGCGCCGGTATCGGCCAGAATGGCGGGCCAGAGACCGGTAATGCCTGCAATCGTTGTCACCAGGAACACGGCCTTCAGGCCGAGTGCGATGGTGATGTTTTCGACGATGTTTCGCATGGTGCGCTTGGAGAGCGCAATCATTGCCGCAATGTCGCTGACGCGGCCATGCAGGATCGCAGCGTCAGCGGTTTCGAGCGCCACATCGGTGCCGCCGCCCATAGCGATACCGACATCCGCGGTCGCAAGGGCAGGGGCGTCGTTGATGCCGTCACCGACCTTGGCAACGATCAAGCCGTCACGCTTCAACTCGTTCACGATGCGCTGCTTGTCCTCGGGCATCAGCTCGGCGCGTACCTCGATGCCGAGCTGCCTGCCAATGGCCTCCGCCGTGCGGTGATTGTCGCCGGTAAGCATCACGATCTTGACGCCTGCCTCAGTCAATTCCTCAAGGCCGGACTTGGCGTCATCGCGCGGTTCGTCGCGCATGGCGATGGCTCCCGCCAGCGTGTCGCCGACGATGAGCACGGACACAGTCTTTCCATCGTCATTGAGCGCGCTGATGCGGGTGGTCTGATCGGACGAAAGAGGAATTCGTTCGCCGGCAGCCTTGGGAGATCCGAAGAACACCGGCTGGCCCTCGACCGCCCCGGTGATACCTTTTCCTCCTAGAGCCTTGGCGTCGGTCGCTGCGGGGAGGGTGACCCCCGCCGCTGTTGCCCTTGCCAGGATCGCGAGCGCCAGCGGATGGCTAGATCCTGTCTCAAGCGCAGCCGCATACTTCAGGACTTCCGCTTCGTCTTTTCCAAAAGCGATCACATCGGTCACCTGCGGCTTGCCTTCCGTCAGCGTGCCTGTCTTGTCGAGGGCAACGGCGGTGACTTTGCCAAGGGTCTCAAGGACCGCGCCGCCTTTCATTAGCAGTCCACGGCGCGCGCCCGAAGAAAGCGAGGCGGCAATTGCGGCCGGGGTCGAAATCACCAGGGCGCAGGGGCAACCGATCAGCAATATGGCGAGGCCCTTGTAGATCCACTCGTCCCAAGCGCCACCGGCAAGAAGCGGTGGCAGGATTGCGACAAGAGCAGCGGCGACGACCACACCGGGTGTATAGTAGCGAGAGAAACGATCGATGAAGCGCTCCGTCGGCGCCTTGGATTCCTGCGCCTCCTCCACCAGCCGGACGACGCGGGCTATCGTGTTGTCGGCGGCCGCCGCCGTCACCTTGACCCGAAGTGCTGCGTCACCGTTGACGGTGCCGGCAAAAACCATGTCGCCTTCGCCTTTGCGCACCGGCGTGCTTTCGCCGGTGACTGGCGCTTCGTCGATTGCGCTCTCGCCGGAAAGGACGGTGCCATCCGCTGCGACGCGGTCGCCCGGACGAACCAGAATAGTCGAACCGACAGCGAGGCTTTCGGCTGGCACTTCCCGGGTCGTACCGCCCTCTTCAAGGAAGGCACGCTTCGGTACCAGCGTCGTCAGAGATTGGATGCTCGCGCGCGCCTTGCCGGCGGCGACGCCTTCCAGCAGTTCGCCGACCAGGAACAGGAAGACCACTGTGGCGGCTTCCTCGCCGGCATCGATGACCACTGCGCCGACCGCCGCGATCGTCATCAGCATCTCAATCGAGAAAGGGGTGCCCGCGAAGGCGGCGACGACGGCGCGCCGAGCGATCGGAACAAGCCCGACGAGCATTGCCACGATGAATGCATAGGGTGCAATTGCCGGCACAAGGTGACCAATAGCGTAGGCGACAACGAGCGCTGCGCCGGAAAGGATTGTCAGGCGGCCTTTCTTGCTTTGCCACCAAGGTCCGGCCATCGGGGCGTCGTGACCGTGCAGACCTTCAAGTGCGTCCGTCGCCTTTTTCCCTGCAGGTTCGTGGTCGGCATGATCATGATCAGTGTGGTCATGATGGTGGTGGGCATGGCTCGTCGGTGGGGTTTCCGCCGGCGACCTTCCGACGAGTTGCGAGACGGAATAGCCAAGGCTCGTCACTTTCCGCTCGATGGCGACAAGGTCGCTGTTGCCATTGTGGCGTACGGTCATCGTTCCTGCCGTCACGGAGACCGAAACGTCTTCGACGCCTGGCATACGCCGCACGGCCGTATCGATCTTGGCTGCGCAGCCGGCGCAATCCATGCCGTCAACCCTGTAACGTTTCTCGACCGTTTCACCCATGATCCGCTTCCTTGTCATAAAGAAGCATCCTTCCTACATCCTCTAGCGACTAGAGGTGCAAGAGGAAAATCATGAAAAAGATCACGATCGGCGAAGCCTCCCGGAAAAGCGGCGTCAAGGTACCGACGATCCGCTATTACGAGAGCATCGGCCTCCTGCCAGAGCCGAACCGCAGCGAGGGCAATCAGCGCTCGTACGAGCTGGCAGATCTACGCAGGCTCGCCTTCATCCGTCATGCCCGAGAGCTTGGGTTCGAAGTGGAAGCAATCCGCACACTGCTGACCCTGCAGGACGATCCACATCAGTCCTGCGCTTCCGCCGACGCGATCGCCAAGGCCCGTCTGATCGAAGTCGAGCAGAGAATCCGCAGCCTGATGGCCCTGAAGGCGGAGCTGGAGCTAATGGTGGAAGGCTGCGGTCACGGTCGCGTCGATCAGTGCCGCGTCATCGAGGTTCTTGCGGATCACGGTCAATGTAGTCACCCGCACAACTGACGGTCGGATACCAGATCGGTAAGCTCCAACGAGACGACAATAGGCTGGAAGATATACTGCGTTGCACAATACAAAGGCGTTGCGCCTAAAGTTTGTGCGAACTATGATTCTGATTTTATTTAGCTTTTTTGTCTATAACCTGTCGATCCGCTGCCATTATTTTATGTGATTTCCTCATGACCGGTCTCCAGAAAGCATTTGTTCCGATCGATGCGCCGAATGATGATTTTCAGTCGCTGTTTGCAACCCATCCGTCGCCGATGTGGGTCTACGATCCCGGCAGCCTTCGCTTCCTGATCGTCAACAACGCTGCCGTCGATCTCTACGGCTATTCGCGCCAGGACTATGCGCGCATGACGGTCCTCGACATTAGGCCGGAGCAGGAGCGCAAGCGAATGCTCGATGCCGTGCAGCGTCGAACCGACATGGAACGCGCCGAGCGTTGGACGCATCTGAAGGCCAACGGCGAAACCCTTGAAGTGCTCACCTATGGACGGGCGGTTCGTTTTGACGGGCGGGATGCGATCCTGGCGATTGTTCAGGACCGGACTGAGGTCAACGCAGCCCAGAGGCAGGTGAGCGATACGCGCTCGATGCTCGACAGCATCGTCGACAACCTGCCCGTCGGCGTCTTCGTGAAGGATATGGAAGAAGACGGACGCTATATCCTTTTCAACGAGGCGTGCGGTGGCATCGTCGGCTATGATCCGAAGGACATTGTCGGCAAGAGCGATCGCATCATATTCGACGACAGGCAAACGGACATCTTTCGCGAGCAGGACTCCAGGGCTCTTGGGGCCGGAGCAACCATCAGCTTCGAGGAGACGATGCAGCGTGCCGATGGGACACCGCGGATTCTGCGGACGATCAAGCGTGCACTCCCTGCGCTGGATGGCGGAGCGCCGCGCTATGTGCTCGGCATTTCCCACGACGTGACCGAGGAGCGATCGGTCGAGGCCCGCCTCGCTTATATGGCAATGCATGATGCACTGACCGGCCTGCCGAACCGCGCATTCTTCGCCGATCATATCCAACGGGAAGCACGGATTGCCACCGCGGAAAATCCGCTCGCGCTGCTTTACCTCGATGTCGACCATTTCAAGCACATCAATGACAGCAAGGGCCATGCGGCGGGCGATGCACTGCTCTGCCAGGTCGCCGCGCGTCTGATGCAACTGGTGGCGGACGGCGACCTCGTCGCTCGTCTCGGCGGCGATGAATTCGCGCTTCTTCTGTGTTCGGAGCAACGCGAGAGCATCGAACGCTTTGCCGAACGCCTGCTCAGGTCGTTATCGGCCCCGTTTGATCTCGACGGCGTCAACGAGCACGTCACCTGCAGCATCGGCATTGCGCTTGCGCCTGAGCATGCCGAGGACGACGACGTCCTGATGCGGAACGCGGACCTTGCGCTCTACGCAGCCAAGGAAAGCGGCCGCTCGACTTACCGCTTCTATCTGCCGGAAATGCGCCTGGAAGCAGAGCGCCGGCACATGCTCACGGCCGAACTTCACGAGGCGCTGCTTAAAGGTCAGTTCGAACTTCACTACCAGCCGATCGTGCAACTTGATGACGATGGCCTTGCGGGCTTCGAGGCCTTGATCCGCTGGCGCCATCCCGTTCGAGGACTGGTGCCGCCGATGGAATTCATTCCTCTCGCCGAGGAAACCGGCCTCATCGTTCAGATCGGTGAGTGGGTGCTGCGCGAAGCCTGCCGCGCGGCGGCCGCCTGGCCTAGTCATTTGAAGATCGCGGTCAATCTCTCCGTGTGCCAGTTCCGGCACAACAGCCTGCTTGCGACGGTCGTCTCCGCACTCGACGAGACCGGCCTTCGTCCGGAACGCCTCGAGATCGAGATTACCGAATCCGTCTTCCTTGCCGACGTCGAGCAAAGCCTGCCGCTGCTGCGGGCATTGAAGGAACTTGGTATCCGCATCGCCATTGACGATTTCGGCACCGGCTATTCGTCCTTCAGCTACTTGCGGGCCTTTGCCTTTGATAAGATCAAGCTCGACCGCAGCTTCGTCTCTGGCATTGAAACGGATCGGGGCAATCTGGCGATCGTACGTGCGGTCGTCGGTATCGGCTCCGGCTTCAATGCGACGACGCTTGCGGAAGGGATCGAAACCGAGGAGCAACTGCAGAAATTGCGCGCCGAAGGCTTCAGCGAGGTGCAAGGCTTCCTGCTCGGCAGGCCGATGCTAGAGGCCGAGGCGCAAGCTCTGATCGAAGGCGGCGCCTCGCCCTTGCCAATCGGAGCTCGTGGCTGAAATCGATCGCATCGAAGGTGTCGGCAGTCATGCTGCGATAGCATCCCTGATGGCGCAGCAGAAAGAATGGCCGGGCGGTGATGCAACGTGGGCCTGCGTGAGACTTCCTGCCGGCAGCAACGGTGCGACGATGCTGCACGACATCAGTGTTGCTCCCAACGCTCAGTTAATCTCGGTTTCATCGGTCGAAGCGACTGACCTCGATGCCGCTGCCGACGGGCAGAAGCACACTGGTAATGCCCGGCTTAGCCCGGATAGCTTTGCCGTATTGCCTGACGTTCTCGTCGCCCGGGCGCAGCATGTTGTCGGCAACGACGATCGCGCCCGGATTGAGCTTGGGATAAAAAGCCTCAAGGCAAGGCAGGTACAAGTCTTTCCAGAGATCCACCAGGACAAAGTCGATGCCATCCATGAGTTCGCCGATCATCTGGACTGCGTCGCCGATCCTGAAATCGATCCAATCGGCAAGCGCGGCCCTTGTCGCCATCTCCTTGGCATGTGTCGACTTGTACTCGTGCAACTCCATGGTGATCAGTTTGCCGCCGGCCCGGGCAGCTTCCGCCAGCCAGATGCCGGAATAGCCGAAGGACGTGCCGAGCTCGAGCATGACCGGCTGCTTGAGGCTCTTGGCGAGAATGTTGATGATCTGCCCGGTTTCGCGGCCGACCGCGCGCAAGCGCATGTCCTGCCCTCCGTCGCGACCGCCGGGCGGAAGCTCGCGTGGGCTGTTTTGCTCCTCGCGGATCATGGCATGATAGGCGTCAAGCACGTCCTGGATCTTGCTATCCATGGTTAGTTCCTCGCTCGGGCGGCGTCCTGAGGTAAACCGCTCCAGAGCGGCCTGTCGGTTGGCGAGTTTTGACCGGCTGGAACGAAAGTTAAACTTTCGCAACAATCGACATTTGCTGGTGGCTGTTGTTGCAGAGCTTTGAGATGTCGACTACATCGGGTTCGTCAATGGCCGGATATCCTGGCCACGTAAGCGTTAACGTCACTCAACGCGTATGATCGAACGGCTCTGCGGCTTCGATCTGCGCGACTGTGTCCTGCGGATCGAGGTGAAGAGCCTCTGAAGGACACAATGGATAACAATCAAAACCCAACTCACAGCCTGCCAGCTCCCCTGGTCGAACGGGTTCGTCACGAACTGCGTCGCCGCTCTCTGACGGTCGCCGAAGTCACCGACATCACGCCGGGCATGCGCCGCATCGTCCTCACGGGTGAAGATCTTGCGGACTTCGTCAGCCTGGCGCCCGATGACCACGTGAAGATTTTCGTTCCCGCGGCCGAGGGCGAAGCGCGCCGCGACTACACGCCACGGCGGTACGACAGCAATGCCCGCACATTGACCATCGACTTTGCCTTGCATGAGGCGGGTCCAGTGACCCAATGGGCGATCGATGCGTCTGCGGGCGATACGCTCTCAATCGGTGGGCCGCGCGGCTCAGCGGTGGTCTCCGCAAGTGTGACCCGGTGGCTGCTGGTCGGCGATGAAACTGCCCTGCCGGCCATGGGACGTCGGATCGAGGAAAGCGACGCCGATACAGTGATCACCGCGATCGCGGCGGTGACCGGTCCGGCAGAGAGACAGATCTTCGAAACAAAGGCGGACCTGTATATGCATTGGGCGGACCGTCCCCTTTCGGATGCGACGGACGCCCGGCCGCTCCTGAACATCTTGCGCAGTATAGACATCGAGCGCGGGACGTTCGTTTGGGTCGCGGCAGAGGCTTCGGTCACGCGTGCCGTCCGCGAGTATCTTGTGACCGAAAGAAGCTATCCGCTGCACTGGATCAAGGCGTCCGGCTATTGGGTGAAGGGGAAGGCAGATACGACTGAGAAGTTCGACTAGAAGCGGGCTGCGAGGCAGGCGACGGCTCGCTGTTCCTTTGGCCCTGTCGATTGACAGACTCTGTAAGCCGCAATAACCAGAGCGGGCCGAAAAATGATCGGCCGGCTGGTTATTCGGGCCCTCGCCCCAGCGGGAATTAGTCGCCAGAAGCGAACCCACGGCACCTGACCTTATCAAGAGGCGGTGCTGTGTCTTCGAAGAAAGCTTCTGGCGCAGTCCACGTCAGCGTGGAGAACAATAGTGACCGATACAAAGACCCTGCTGATCGCCTGCATGATGGCCTTTTGCATGACGGGATTGTTTAGCTTCCTGAAACTTGGACTGACAGCCGAATGGTTGCACGAATGGCCGAAAGCTTTCTTCACCGCCTGGCCGATCGCATTCTGCCTGTCGATTTTCGTGGGCAAGCTTTCCTTCAGGATTGCCGGCCGGATAACCGGTGGTCGATGATCAACGATCCGCGTGTTCGCTACCGGGCACGCGGATTTTCGTTGTGAGGTTCGTCATTTATTCAATACGCCGGATCACCTGCTTCTGGCTTTACGAAGCACTTCTTAGTCGCTTCCTCAGCGGCAGCAGCGAAAGGCCGGCGAGCAGCGCGAAGGCCGCGCCGGCGAGGAAGGTCATCTGGTGTCCGCCCCAATCCCAAAGCGCACCGGCAAGCACGCTCGCGGCGAGAAGCGCGACACCGGCAATCAGGTTGAAGATGCCGAAGGCGGTTCCGCGCAGCTCAGCGGGTGCGGCATCCGCAACGAGGGTGGCTAACAACCCTTGCGTAAATCCCATGTGGAGACCCCACAGCGATACCCCGATCCCGAGGCCCGCCAACCCGGGAAGAAGCGCAAGGCTGAGGTCGGCGAGAACGAGAAGCACGAGCCCGACGATCAACAGTGTCATTCGGTCGACACGATCCGCCATGACGCCTGCGGGGTAAGCCGAGAACCCATAGGCAATATTCATGACGATCAGGACGATCGGCACGAACATGACGGGAAGTCCCATCTGTTGGGCGTCGAGGATGAGGAAGGCTTCGCTGAAACGTGCGAGGGTGAAGACTGCGGAGACGGCAACGACCAGCCAGTAGATCGCAGGCAACCGGACGAGTTCCGAGCCTCTAAGCGGCACCCGGGCGCGCCGTTGGTCAGCATGTGGCGGTTCCTTAACGACAAAGAGGATGATCGCGACGGAGCAGAACGCTGGGATGACCGCGATCCAGAAGACTGTCGAATAGTGGTCGGCGGTCCACCACATCAAAACAAGAGCCAGCGCTGGCCCAAGGAATGCGCCGACCGTGTCGAGCGACTGGCGCAGACCAAAACTTGCGCCGCGGATTTCCTTCGGGCTGATATCGGCGATCAGGGCGTCGCGCGGCGCCCCCCTGATGCCTTTCCCGATGCGATCTATGAAGCGGGCCGCCACCAGCCAGCCCAGCGACGGCGCCAGGGGAAACACGGGCTTTGTCAACGCAGCCATGCCGTAGCCCAGGGCGACAAGCAGCTTTCGCTTGCCAAGCCAATCGCTCAGTGCTCCGGAAAACACCTTGGTGATGGCGGCGGTCGCCTCGGCAATACCCTCGATCAGCCCGACTGCAGATGCCGAGGTGCCGAGGACGGCAACCATGTAGACCGGCAGCAGCGCGTGGATCATCTCCGAGGAGATGTCCATGAACAGGGAGACGAAGCCAAGAGCCCAGACGCCTTTCGGGATCGCCCGCAGGGCGGCGGGTCTTGAGCCGGCAATGTCGACCATGCGAACTACCTTTCACAAACTAACCCGCCATGGGTTTTCTGCTTTTGAAATCTGACGGCGACCTGAAGACCCTTCAGCTTGGCTGCTGCGGCATCGCCCCAGTTCAGTCGTTACATCTCAATTGCCCGGCAGCGCAAGCGGATGGAAAGTGTTGACATAGCCCATCCACCGTGGATCATATGGCTCATGGGGTCGCGATCACCCCACGAGGCGCCAGCCGAAGAGTCGCGTCCAACGAAACCGCTAACACGGAGGGACGCGCCATGCCGTCATTTACCGAAATCTCGAACGATAAACTGAACCGCCTCATCGGCACGCCGGGTGCGCCTGTCTTGATCGATGTGCGCAATGACGAGGACTTTTCCGCCGATCCCCGTCTCATCCCCGGATCAGTCCGCAGGCCATTCAAGGATGTGGTCCAATGGGGCGCTGAAATTCAAAGCCCGGCCGTCATCGTGTGCCACCATGGCGCCAAGCTCAGCCACGGCGTTGCCGCGCATCTTCGCGTCATGGGAGTGCAAGCCGAAACACTCGAAGGTGGGTTCGAGGCATGGATCAAGGCAGGCGGTCTCGCGGTGCCCGAGGATAAGCTGCCGTCTCGCAACGTGAAGGGGCGGACGGTTTGGGTCACGCGTGCCCGCCCGAAGATCGACCGTATCGCGTGCCCCTGGTTGATCCGCCGCTTCGTGGATCCCTTGGCCGTCTTCCTGTTCGTTCCCACCGCGGAGGTGCTGATGGTCGCCGATCGGTTTGGGGCAACACCCTTCGATATCGAGGACGTCTTCTGGAGCCACCGTGGCGATCGATGCTCGTTCGATATCATGGTGGAGGAGTTCGCCCTTCAATCCGGGCCGCTGCTTAGGCTTGCTACAATCGTCAGGGCTGCAGATACCGCAAGGCTTGATCTCGCGCCCGAAGCGGCGGGATTGCTGGCAGCCTCACTCGGGCTTTCGCGGATGTTTGCCGACGACCTCGAGCAATTGGAGGCAGGCATGACCTTGTACGATGCCTTCTATCGATGGTGCCGGGACGCGACCGAAGAGACCCACAATTGGCCCTCCGTGAAGAAGGGAAGCTGAGATGGCCAACCCTGTCACCGAAACGCACGCGGAGGGCACGGCGGACAACACGAGCCACGGCATCTCGTTCGGCGAGGCGCTTCGCGTCTGGTTGCGCGTGGCGGCGCTGAGCTTCGGCGGCCCGGCCGGGCAGATCGCCGTCATGCACAGGATCGTCGTCGACGAAAAGAAGTGGATCGGCGAACAGCGCTTTCTGCACGCCCTGAATTACTGCATGCTGTTGCCTGGGCCAGAGGCGCAACAACTCGCGATCTACATCGGCTGGCTTATGCACAGGACGGCAGGAGGGCTTGTGGCCGGCATCCTGTTCGTTTTGCCCGGCTTCCTGTCCATCCTGGCCCTCAGCTACGTCTACGTGCTGTTTGGAAGCGTCGACGCCATCGAAGGCATGTTCTTCGGTCTCAAGGCCGCGGTGCTTGCGGTCGTCGTGCAAGCCGTCATTCGGATCGGGGGCAGGGCGCTCAAGAATCCTGCCATGGTCGCCATCGCCGCCGCCGCATTCATAGGGATCTTTGTTCTTCATGTCCCATTTCCGCTGATCATTCTGGCTGCGGCGATGATAGGTTTCGTGGGTTCCAAATCCGGCTCGAGCCTTTTCCAGGCAGGCAATGGCCACAAGGCAGCCTCCGGCCGTGTCCTGGCTGACGCCGACTCCGCTCTTGGCGAGGAAACGCCGGTCCATGCGCGGCCGAACCTGGTGTGGTCGCTGAATATCTCGGCTGTCTTGCTCACGCTTTGGCTCGGGCCGCTTCTGCTGCTTTATGCCTTCCGCGGCGGAGATGATGTGTTCACGCAGATTGGCGTCTTTTTCAGCAAGATGGCCGTGGTGACCTTCGGTGGCGCATACGCCGTGCTTGCCTATGTCGCGCAGGAGGCGGTTCAGCACTATGGCTGGCTGCGGCCGACGGAGATGCTCGACGGGTTGGGCATGGCCGAGACGACGCCAGGACCGCTGATCATGGTGCTCCAGTTCGTCGGGTTCATGGGCGCCTATCGCGATCCGGGCAGTCTCGATCCGATCACGGCAGCCACGCTGGCTGCGATCCTCGCGACGTGGGTGACGTTCGTACCGTGCTTCCTGTGGATCTTTCTCGGCGCGCCATTCATCGAAAAGCTCAGGGGCAATGCGGCGCTCGCGAGCGCGATGTCGGCCATCACCGCTGCCGTGGTCGGCGTCATACTGAACCTTGCCATCTGGTTCGGTCTGCACTTCCTGTTCACCGAGGCGCGCATCCATCGGTTCGGCCCCATGTGGATCGAGCTGCCCGTCTGGTCGTCGCTGGCCCTGCCTTCGCTCGTTCTCAGCGTCGCCGCAGCCATTGCGATCTTTCGGCTTAGACTGTCGGTTATTCCCACACTGCTCGGATGTGCTGTGGCTGGGATGGCTTGGAGGCTGTTCGGGATACTCTGAAACAATCGCGTAAGGGTTGAAATCTATCTCCGAGATCTCAGCAAATTCCCCGCCTCTTGCGCCGGAACCCAATCCTTTCTATATCCTCGCCAACGAAAGTCCGGCGGCCGATCCCGCGGACATGAAATCCGCCGGCTCTGATGGGCGGATCGCAGCAAGCTTAGAATTGGCAGCCACCCGTGAACACACTGGATTTTGACAAGAAGCCGGAAGATACCCGTGTTGTCGTCGCCATGTCCGGCGGCGTTGATAGCTCCGTGGTCGCAGGCATTCTCAAACGCCAAGGCTACGACGTGCTCGGCATTACGCTGCAGCTTTATGATCACGGCGCGGCCGTTCACCGCGCCGGTTCCTGCTGTGCCGGCCAGGATATCGACGATGCCCGTCGCGTTTGCGAGACGCTCGGCATCCCGCACTACGTGCTGGATTACGAGAAGCGGTTTCGTGACACGGTGATCAATCCGTTCATGGAAAGCTATGTCGCGGGCGAGACGCCGATCCCCTGCGTCTCGTGCAATCAGACCGTCAAGTTTGCCGACCTGCTCGCGACCGCGAAGGAACTCGGCGCCGACGCGCTGGCGACCGGCCACTACATCCGCTCGCGGCCCAATCCGGTGCCTGGCAATCCCGGCCGCCGCGCCCTTTATCGTCCTGCTGACGCCGACCGCGACCAGAGCTACTTCCTGTTCGCGACGACGCAGGAGCAGATCGACTATCTGCGCTTTCCGCTTGGCGGCCTGCCCAAGGCCGAAACCCGCAAGCTTGCTGAAGAGATGGGCCTTGTGGTCGCCAAGAAGGCTGACAGCCAGGACATCTGTTTCGTGCCGCAGGGCAAATATTCCGACATCATCAACAAGCTGAAGCCGAATTCGGCGCTTGCAGGCGAGATCGTCCATCTCGACGGCCGCGTGCTGGGGCAGCATGAAGGCATCCTGCACTACACCATCGGCCAGCGCCGCGGTATCGGCATCGCGACTGGCGAGCCGCTCTATGTCGTCTACCTCGATGCCCGGTCCCGCCGGGTCATCGTCGGGCCCAAGGAAGCGCTGGAGACACACCGCGTCTATCTGCGCGATGTCAACTGGCTCGGCGACGAACCGCTTGCTGCGGCTGCCTCGGACGAAGGCTTCGCATGCTTTGCCAAGGTCCGCTCGACGCGTGCCCCGACACCGGCCGTCCTGCACGCCGATGCGAGCGGCATCTATGTCGATCTAGCGATCGGCGAAGCCGGCGTTGCACCAGGCCAGGCCTGTGCGCTTTATTCAGCGCCCGGCGACAACGCCCGCGTTTACGGCGGTGGTTTCATCGAGCGCTCCGAGCGGGAACCGGCAGCGGAAGCCTCGCTGAAGGCGCTGCTGGCCAGCCCCGTCGCCGCCTGAAAATGCCTGTGGCATTTTCTCGATCATGTGCTTGACACAAAGCCGAAGCGCACCTTATAAGCCGCTCATCCCACGGGCCACCGCATTGCGAACGGCACCGTTGACCAGTGGCGGAGTAGCTCAGTAGGTCAGAGCAGAGGAATCATAATCCTTGTGTCGGGGGTTCAAATCCCTCCTCCGCTACCATACGTCCCTTGTCCGTACCGAAGACATAGGTAACAAAACGTACCTAAGACATGGTGGACTGCACCCCTTTGGTGAGACAGCAGTAACAGTTCTCCCGGCTGTGACTTGCGTCTGGTGTCTCTTGCCAGGCTTCGCAGGCGAGAAGATAACGCGCCGCCTGGTCGGCAGGGGAACGACGCGTGTCTGGAAGTCCATTCGGCCTCGCCGCCGTGTCGTCCCATGGCATGGATCACGATTCGCCGTTTACCGCTTGCCCGCGGGCCACTTTGAGGCCATTCTCAGATCGGATCCTGGCTGTGCGGTAAGACGAGAGGTCAGGCTTGCAACGCTCAATCTCGACCTCGAAGCACTTGCCGTGGCGCCTTATCTCGACTGATCCCTGAGCGAGGAGGTTGTCCATGTCCACGCGCTATGTCGACCATCCGCTACAACCGGGCGACCGGGCCCCGAACGTTGTGTTTGATGCGATCTCGTGCGAGGGGAAGATCGCACTTGATGATTTTCGTGGCCGCAGCCCATTGTTGATCGGTTTGTTTCGAGGCCTGCATTGTCCGTTCTGCCGGCGCCATGTCGCGGCCATGGCACATCTCAACCCGATGCTGCGTGAGAAAGGCGTCCAATCCCTGGCAGTGGTAAACACCCCGGTCGAACGCGCGCGGCTCTATTTCCGTTACCATCCGATACCCGATCTTCTTGCTGCTTCCGACCCGGTACGGGCTTCGCACCAAGCCTTCGGCTTACGCGAGGTCGGGATCGACACGGTCATGGCGATACGGATCGATCTTCCAGGCGAGTTGCCCGAGCCTATGGGCGTGATGGCAATGGACGAGTTTCTCAACAAGAAGGAAGGATATCAGATTACGCAAGCCGATCAGCAGATGATGACTGCCGACCAGGGGCAGCTTGTCGGTCAGTTCCTAATCGACCGGGAGGGCATCGTACGCTGGAGCTTCACTGAAGTTCTGGAGGCTGGGCTCCATACATTCAAGGCACCGAATTCCGAGGACTTGATGTCGGTAGCTTCCCAAGTCGCACATTAACAACGAAAAGGCCGAAAGTGGACCATTCATACTGTAAACCGCCCTATGACGAACTGGGGGGATGGGTGAAAACGATCCTCCGCTACCATCTTTATTACAGATAGTTCTGTGTTTGACCGAGCCGGAAAGCTAACCCTTTGTAGCCGGTCGCTTCATTGCGGAATTCTTCGAGATCATGATCAACGGACTTGACGCGTTGCCGCTTGTTGCGGCCGAATAGCGGTGGGCAATAGTCGTAAACTCGGCGCGACCAAGGTCCAATGCCGACCTTGCATCATTCACCTATATTTCCGTTGCCAGGGTACTCCCGGTGGCTCGGGCCGGATGTTGAGGGGGATCGCGTCGGTTCGAACCAAAGGGAACCTCGCAGTTCGGCTACCGCAGGCTGCGAGGCTCCCCTTTGAGACATCAAGAAAAGAAGTCGGTCCTATTAGCGGGCCCCTGAGGCTGGTTCACAGGGCCTGGTCCATTCCTGAGGGTCACACGCCAAGTTGCTCGAAGAAGGTGTACGCTTTACCTGCGACGGGCAACCCGATCAATATACGCTCACTCCGTCTTACTCGCCACTGATGTTCAAGGCATCGGGCGCTAACGCATTGGCAAGCGCGATCGACAGGCCCTCACGCGTCCGGAAGCCGGCTTCGATCAGGTCAAGTGCCGTGGCAATTACCGCCCGAGCGCACTCGCTTTCCGGGTCTATTTGGTTTGTTTGGCACCAGGCTTGGATGACGGACGCGAGGACTTCAACCTCTCCATTGTCCAGTGTGAATGTAGGGAATTGCATGGTGGCGTTCCCCCATAACGACAAGAGCGCTAGACCCTTGATCGAACCGTGCCGTGCATCTGGTCCAACACGATAGTCTACGCCTCATTCGCAAGACGGTCATTAAAAAAGCCTCGCGATCTTGGCGCGCCGAGCCCGTCGACGGAAAGGTCGCGCTCTCGCCCGAGTAGATGAAGAAACGGCGGTATTCGCCAGCACGGAAACTCTGCTGCCGCCGCATTTGTCAGAGCTGCTTCTTGCGCAATATCCAACGCGCCACTAGCATCGCATCGGGTGCAAGAGGGAGGCTGCGCGCTGAGGCGGGATCTACTGCTTCTTCTTGCGACGGCATTGTATTCGCGATCGTGATCATCGTCGAATTTTATTAGACCGGGAAAAGCGCCGAGGAGGGACAGCAGAGCATGTCGTACTTCGAAGAGCTGATACGCGCTAAGCGCTATTTTAATCGCTGGCTAAGGTATCGGTTGGCTGCTCCGCGAGTTCCAAAGTTGGAGCGCCTCTTTCTTGGAAAAGCCGTCGTGGTCGCTGGCTCCGCACCCTTTTCCACGAGGCCTCAGGGCTGGAACGATTCATTTCGCGTATTGACGATAAATGCCTCCCAGGTGGCGGCCCAAGGTTGGTTAACCCAGCCGCCTGACGCGACATTGATGCAGTTCAATCAGATTGAAGGGCTCAATGCGGCCGCGGTCGAGGTTCGCAAAGTGCTCCAACATAAGAAAACAGGACTACTTTGCGTTCTCAATTGGCGGCACGAGCTCGATCGGCTCGTGAGAGGACTTGATACATTCGACTAC
>Ga0075365_10000342_pt1 | contig 16642 bp, 14 predicted proteins | sample EndMetdeltDD1765_FD_71387 | JGI IMG/M metagenome (GOLD analysis project Ga0075365, IMG submission 71387) | Populus endosphere microbial communities from Tennessee, USA - Endosphere MetaG P. deltoides DD176-5 | ecosystem: Host-associated > Plants > Roots > Endosphere | place: USA: Tennessee... | reverse complement strand
CGCGAGGACCATGCGACGGCTCGCCGCCGGGGTCGAGGTCGCCCGTGACGACCTCGTGGACACCGCCGGGACCGGCGGAGGACCGTCGACCTTCAACATCTCCACCAGCGCCGCGCTGGTGGCAGCCGCCGCGGGATGCGCGGTTGCGAAGCACGGGAATCGGTCCAGCACCAGTCGCTCCGGGTCCGCCGACCTGCTCGAGGCCCTGGGTGTGCGCATCGACCTGGATCCGCCGGCGGTCGCTCGATGCATCGACGAGGTTGGCTTCGGGTTCATGTTCGCCCCACGACACCACGCCGCGATGAAGCACGTGGTTCCGGTTCGAAAGGAGCTGGCGGTCCGCACCATCTTCAACTTCCTGGGACCGCTGACCAACCCGGCTGGGGCAAGCCGGCAGCTGCTTGGTGTGTCGGACCGGCGCTATCAGGAGACGATCGCCGAGGCGCTCGTGGGACTCGGTTGCGAGCGGGCCCTCGTCGTCCGCGCGGAGGACGGGGTCGACGAGCTCGGCATTGAGGGACAGACTCGTGTGATCGAGGTCAAGGACCGAACCACGGAGGAGTGGTTCGTCAACCCCGAGAGCCTGGGGCTCGAGCGTGCCGAGGTCGGCGACATCCATGGCGGGTCCCCGGAGGAGAACGCGGCCACGGTCAATCGGGTGTTCGAGGGTCAGTCCGGCCCGGCTCGCGACGTCGTCGTCCTCAACGCGGGCGCGGCGATTCTGGTGGGCGGCGGTGCGACGGACCTGGCCGAGGGAATGGAGCGGGCCGCGAAGGCCATCGACTCCGGGGCGGCGCGGGACGTCGTGGCGCGACTGGTCGAGATGAGCGGTGAGCTGGCCACTTCCTGACCCGTTGTCTAGCCTGTCCCGACGATGAGTTCGCTCGACGAGCTGATCGCCGGTGCACGGGAGGACTCCCGCCGCCGGCAGGAGGAGGTCCCGCTCGAGACTCTGAGGGCGCGCCTCGGCGACCGCGACGGCGCGCGGCCGTTCAACGAGGCCCTCGTTCGGCCCGGGCTTTCGCTGATCGCCGAGTTCAAGCGCCGCTCACCCAGCGCGGGCGAGCTGCACCCAGGCGCCGGCGTGGCCGAGACCGTCCGGGCGTACCAGCGCGGCGGCGCGGCTGCCCTCTCGATCCTCACCGAGGAGCGCCAGTTCGGCGGGTCCCTGCACGACCTGCGAGCGGCCAGGGAGGCATCGGAGCTGCCCATTCTGCGCAAGGACTTCGTGATCGACCCCTACCAGCTCTATGAGTCGGCGGCCAACGGCGCCGACGCGGTGCTGCTGATCGTGGCCGCTCTCGACGACGACGAGCTCGCCGACCTGTACGCGCAGGCTCGCGCGCTCGATCTCGACTGCCTGGTCGAGGTGCACGACGAGACCGAGCTCGAGAGCGCGCTCGGAATCGACGCCGACGTGCTCGGGATCAACAACCGCAACCTGACCGACTTCAGTGTCGACGTGGAGCGGACGGTCAGCCTCCTCACTGATGTTCCCGCCGGCAAGACCGTCGTCTCGGAGTCCGGTTACGGGAGCCGCGAGCAGCTCGACGAGCTCGAGCGGATCGGGGTGGATGCCGTCCTCATCGGGGAGGCGCTCATGCGCGCGGAGGAGCCCGAGCTCATGGTCCGCGAGCTCACGCGCGACGAGGAGGCAACGCGCGAGCACTACCTCGAGCGCGCCTCCGAGGAAAATCCTTAGAGCTCCTGAAGGCGCGCGTTAGTCGCCGTTAAGCGGTGTTGCCCATGCTCATTTCCGATGAGCACGGTGAAGCGACTCGCGAGCACCTCGGCCGGCGCCGCCATCGTCGGTGGCCTGGTCGTCGGGCTCCTCGGCTGGGTCGCCATCGCGGCCGGCTGGATCCACTCCTCGGGAAGCGACAACGCCGCCACGGCGTTCGCGCCCGCGCCGCTTCCCCAGCCCGCCTCTCAGCAGACGAGCGGCAAGGGCCTCACCGTCAACCAGATTTACAACCAGGACTCGGCCGGGGTCGTCTTCATCCAGTCCCAGCTGAAGTCTCAGGGCCCGTCGTTGCTGAACCCGTTCGGCGGCGGAGGCGGCGGCACCGCGAGCGGGTCCGGCTTCGTCATCGATCAGGACGGGCACATCATCACGAACGCCCACGTGGTCGAGGGCGCAACCAAGATTCAGGTGACGCTCGGCCGCTCCGACTCGTCGGCGCCGGTCCCCGCCGAGGTGGTCGGGAAGGATCCCTCGACCGACATCGCCGTGCTCAAGGTCGACGTGCCGGCGGATCAGCTTCATCCGCTCACCCTCGGCAACTCCGGCGACGCCAGGGTCGGAAACCCGGTGGTCGCGATCGGTAACCCGTTCGGCCTCGACCGCACGGTGACGTCCGGGATCGTGTCGGCCCTCCAGCGCCAGATCAAGGCGCCGAACGGCTTCACGATCGACAACGTCATCCAGACCGACGCGGCCATCAACCCGGGTAACTCAGGCGGTCCGCTCATCGACGCGAACGGTCAGGTCATCGGCATCAACTCGCAGATCGAGTCGCCGAACGGGGGTGGCAACGTTGGCATCGGCTTCGCGGTCCCGATCAACACCGCCCGCGACGTCGTCCAGCAGATTCTCCAGAACGGCACGGTCCAGCACGCTTACCTGGGAATCAGCGGTACCGACCTCACGCCGGAGATCGCGAACGCGCTCAACCTCTCCGTCGACCAGGGCGCCCTGGTGCAGGACGTGACCCCCGGCGGTCCGGCCGAGAAGGCGGGCGTCAAGGGCGGCACCGGAGACGCGACCATGACCGTCGGCGGCCAGCGGATCCACCCCGGCGGCGACGTCATCACCGCGCTCGACGGCAAGCCGGTCCGGTCCATGACCGACGTCATCGGCGACATCAGCACCTTGAAGCCAGGCGACTCGGTGGAGCTGTCGCTGGTCAACGGAAGCGACGAGCGCACCGTCACCGTCACGCTCGGCAACCGCCCGGCGAGCCTGAAGCAGTAGCCCGGCGCAGCGGTCCTCTCGCCGCGGGCGTGGCGCGTCCCTAACCTTGTCGGGATGCGGGTCAAGTTCTGCGGCATCACGAATCTCGACGACGCGCTCGAGGCGCAGCGCCTCGGTGCGTGGGCGATCGGGCTGAATCACTGGACAGGTAGCGTGCGCCACTGCGAGCCGGAGGCCGCGGTTGAGATCTCGGCGGCCGTGAAGCGCCAGCTCGAGGTCGTTGGCGTATTCGTCGATCCCACCCTCGACGAGCTGGCGGCGGCGGCCGAGAACGAGTCGCTGACGATGCTCCAGCTTCACGGCGGCGAGGGCGCTGCGTTCTGCCGCGAGGCTGCAAGGCGCACCGGCTGCAAGGTGATCAAGGCGATCCGAGTGCGAAGCGCGGCCGACGTGCAGGCCGCCGAGGCGTTCCGGACCGACTACCACCTGCTCGATGCCCACCGGCCCGGCGCCCATGGCGGGACGGGCGCAAGCTTCGACTGGGAGCTGCTTGCTCACCGCCGATCCGAGGTGCCACTGATCCTCGCCGGCGGGTTGACTCCGGACAACGTCAACGAGGCCGTGGCCACGGTGCGCCCGTACGCCGTCGACGTGGCGAGCGGCGTCGAGTCGCAGCCCGGTGTCAAGGACCACGAGCTGATGGCCGCGTTCCTGGAGCGCGCGCAGGCGGTGACGGTGTGAACAGCGTCGCGGTCCCCGAGCGGTTCGGTCCCTACGGCGGCAGGTACGTCCCGGAGGTGCTGATCCCGGCGCTCGACGAGCTGACCGCGGCCTGGGCTGAGGCCCGGGACGATCCCGGCTTTCGCGAGGACCTCGACCGCATGCTGGGCGAGTACGTGGGACGGCCGACACCGCTCTATCTCGCGGCGCGGCTGTCCGAGCGAGTGGGCCGCCGGGTCTATTTGAAGCGAGAGGACCTGGCGCATACCGGCGCCCACAAGATCAACAACGCCGTCGGGCAGGCGCTGCTCGCCCGCCGGATGGGAAAGCAGCGGATCATCGCCGAGACCGGGGCCGGCCAGCACGGCGTCGCGGCGGCGACGGCGTGCGCGCTCCTCGGGCTCGAGTGCGTCGTCTACATGGGCACCGAGGACATGCGCCGCCAGGCGCCGAACGTCGAGCGGATGGGCCTGCTCGGCGCCGAGGTGCGGCCGGTCGAAGCGGGCGCCCGAACGCTCAAGGAGGCGGTGAGCGCCGCGATCCGCGACTGGGTCACGAACGTCGGCTCGACCCACTACATCATCGGCTCGGCGGTGGGCCCGGCGCCATACCCGGCCCTGGTCCGCGATCTCCAGCGCGTGATCGGCGACGAGGCCCGGGAGCAGGCACTGGCCGCCGAGGGGGAGCTTCCCGCGCGAGTGATCGCCTGCGTGGGTGGGGGCTCCAACGCGATCGGGACCTTCGTTCCCTTCGTCGACGACGACGGGGTGGAGCTCATCGGGATCGAAGCCGGCGGCGAGGGGCTCGACGCACGCCACGGCGCGTCCCTGGTCGCGGGTCGCACCGGGGTGCTGCATGGAGCGTTGTCGTCCATCCTGGCCGACGTCGACGGGCAGATCCAGGAGGCGCACTCGGTTTCGGCGGGCCTCGACTACCCGGGTGTCGGGCCGGAGCACGCGCAGCTGCGCGATTCCGGCCGCGCCCGCTACGAGGCGGTGACAGACGCCGAGGCGCTTCGAGCATTTCGCGAGCTGGCCCGGCTGGAGGGGATCCTGCCCGCGCTGGAACCGGCTCACGCGATCGCGTGGCTCCTCAAGGGCGCCCATCCCGTCAGAGACCCCGCCGAAGCGGACGCGGGAGCACAAAAAGAAAGCCCGAGCCGTAGGCGAGGGCAAGAGATGGACGCGAGAGCGGAGCATTCGGCGGGATTTGACCTCGTGTGTCTCAGCGGGCGCGGGGACAAGGACCTTGCCGAGGTCGTGGCCCGGCTTGAAGAGCTAGATGGCTGAGGCCGTCGCGCCGGGCGTCGCTCGTATACAGGCGGGCTTCGATTCCGCCCGGGATCAGGGCCGCGCCGCGTTGATGCCCTACATGATGGGCGGCTTCCCCGACATGGATACGTCGGTCGCGGTCGCCGATGCCTACGCCGAGGCGGGCGCCGACCTCGTCGAGCTCGGCGTCCCGTTCTCCGATCCGCTGGCCGACGGCCCGGTGATCCACTCCGCGGGCACCCGTGCGCTCGCGGCCGGCGCGACACTCGAGAGCGTGCTGGCGATCTGCGAGCGGCTCGCGGATCGCGTGCCGGTCGTGCCGATGGTCTACGCGAACATGGCCCTCGCGCGGGGACCCGAGCAGTTCGCCGCCCTGCTCACCGATGCCGGCGCGGCGGGCGCGATCATCCCGGACTTGCCCCTTGGCGAGGCGGACGAGCTTGGCAGTGCGCTGCGCGACGCCGGCCTCGCGCCGGTTCCGCTCCTCGCACCCACCACGACCTCCGAGCGGCGGGGCCGCATCTGCGAGACCGCGACCGGCTTCGTCTACCTCGTGTCCGACACCCGGGTGACCGGCGAGCGCGACGAGCTTCCGGCGGGCCTGGCGGAACTGGTGCGATCGGTTCGCGAGGAATCGCCGGTGCCGGTGGCGGTGGGTTTCGGCATCGGCACGCCGGAGCAGGCCGCGAGCGTGGGCGCCCTGGCCGACGGAGTGATCGTGGGCAGCCGGCTGGTGCGCGCGGTGGCCGAGGCCGACGGCTCCGCGGGCGCGGCAGCCGCGGTGGGGGAGTTCATCCGCTCCGCGCGCGACGCCATGACGAAGGCCGGCGGTCCCGTCGGATAGATTGCGGAACCCGATGCAGCTTCTCGTCTTCACGGCCGTTGGGCTCGCCGGGCTGGTCGCCGCCTACGGCTTCGGCCTCGGCGGCACGCTCGCGTTCCTGATCTTTCTCACGGTCCTCTTCATCGGCATCTCGGTGCGGGCCGTCCAGCCCTTGATGGAGCGTCTCCGCCCGTAGGGGGACCGGAGCCGATCCCGGCTCCGGGTGTGCGGGGTATGGTGCGCGCGTGCGCATCGGCGTGCTCACCGGAGGCGGCGATTGCCCGGGGCTGAACGCGGCGATCCGAGCGATCGTGCGCAAGGGCGTCGATGTGTACGGGCACGTGATCGTGGGCTTTCGCGACGGCTGGAAGGGCCCACTGGAGAGCGAGTACTCGGAGCTCACGATCGAGTCGACCCGGGGGATACTTCCCCGCGGCGGGACGATTCTGGGGACCTCGCGGACCAACCCGTTCGCGCGCGACGACGGGCCCGCTCAAGTTCGCGAGACGATGACCGCCCTGCACCTCGACGGGCTGATCGCGATCGGGGGCGAGGACACACTTGGTGCGGCATCGCGGCTGAACGACGAGCACGGCGTACCGGTAATCGGAGTCCCGAAGACGATCGATAACGATCTCGCGGCGACCGACGTCACCTTCGGCTATGACACCGCACTCCAGGTGGCTACGGAGGCGATCGACCGGCTGCACACGACGGCCGAGTCCCACCACCGAGTGATGGTGGTGGAGGTCATGGGCCGCCATGCCGGCTGGATCGCCCTGCAATCCGGCATCGCGGGCGGCGCGGACGTCATCCTGATCCCGGAGCGCCCGTTCGACATCGACCACGTGTGCGGCCTCCTGCGGCGCCGGCACGCGCGCGGGCGGGCCTTCTCCATCGTGGTTGCGGCGGAGGGCGCCACGCCCCAGGAGGGGACGATGGAGCTCGTTGCCGGCCAAAAGGACGAGTTCGGGCACGTAAGGCTCGGCGGGATCGGCCATCGGCTGGAGCACGAGATCGAGCAGCGCACGGGCTTCGAGACGCGGGCGACGGTGCTCGGTCACGTGCAGCGTGGGGGAACCCCGACGGCCTTCGACCGCGTCCTGGCGACACGGGTCGGCGTGGCGGCGGTCGACGCCGCCCACGAGGGCCGGTGGGGGACGATGCCGGCGCTCCGCGGCACACGGATCGAGCTCGTGCCGCTGGACGATGCGGTGGCCGAGCTGCGGACGGTCCCACAGGAGGACTATGAGGCCGCCTCGCCCTTCATGGGCTAACCGGCCCTCCCCGACGAAATGGAGGGTCGCCGCGGCAGCGCTCGCCACTGTCGGGGCAGTCGCGGGGCTCGGCGGTTGTGCGTCAGGAGGTTCCGGCGTCGAGCCCGGAGAGCGGGTCGAGGTCTACGTCAGCATGCCGCTGCACGGGCCGAATGCGGCCGACGGGCGCGACGTCGTCGATGGAGCTCGCCTGGCGCTCGCGGATGCCGACGGCAAGGCGGGTGTGCTCGAGGTGCACGCGACCTACCTCGACGACACGTCGGGCGCCGGTTCAAACGCCGGGTGGAGCCCGGCTGTGGCCGCGGCCAATGCGCGCCGCGCGCTCCAGGACTCGGCGGCGATCGCGTACATCGGCGACTTCGACTCAGGCGCGACGCGGTTCTCGCTTCCGATCACGAACGAGGCCCACCTCCTGCAGGTATCGCCGGCGAGTGCGGCCGTCGACCTCGTCCAGCCATACCTCGGTGCCGGCGATCAGGTTCCGGAGGAAACGCAACCGACCGGTGAGCGCACCTTCGGCCGCGTCATCCCGAGCGACGAGATGCAGGCCCAGGTGGGGGCGGTGTGGGCGAAGCGGCTGGGTGCACGTCGCAACACGGTGATCCGCGGCGGCTCGCAGTACGACAAGGTTGTCGCGGCCGCCTTCGCCGAGCGTGCCAGGGCGATCGGCCTGCGATTGAGCAAGTCGGGGCCTTCGGATCTCGGATACGCGGCGGTCGAACCCTCCGAGGGTGGGCCTCTGTCCGTCGTGCGGGCCGCCCCCCGGGTGATCGGCACCGACGCTCTCCTGACGCCTGACGTCCCGGAAGCGCTTGTCAACGGAGGTATGCCTCGCCGGCTCCTCCTCACCTCCGCCGCCGAGGACCCCTCCCAGCTCCCGCCCTCCGGCCAGCGGTTCCTGCGCGAGTTCCGTGAGCGCTACAAACGCCAACCGGGGCGCTACGCCGCCTACGGCTACGAGGCGATGGCGATCGTCCTGGACTCGATCGAACGGGCGGGGGACGCGGGCGACGACCGCGATTCGGTCATCGATGCCTTCTTCGACACGGAGGATCGACGGTCGGTCCTCGGGACCTACTCGATCGATGAGGTGGGCAACACGACCCTTAACCGCCTTGCGGGCTACGAGGCCGCCGAGGGCCAGGTGCGCTTCGAGACCGCCCTGACCGTCACGCCCTGACCACGATTATTTTTCGAGGAGGTCGCGGAGCGCCGCTTCGGCCTCCGGGTGCACGAACTGGAAGCCTCCGTCGAGCGCCCGCCGTGGCACCACACGCTGACCGCCAGTCACAACCTCGCCGAGCTCGCTGCCGAAGCGGGCCTTCATCGCCAGCTTCGGCACCGGGAAGATCGCGGGGCGGCGCAGGACGCGCCCGAGTGCCTTCGAGAGCTCGGCGTTCGTGACCGGATTCGGCGCGGTGCCGTTATACGTGCCGGCGCGATCCTCGCCGTCCACGACCCAGAGCACGAGGCGAACCCAGTCGTCCACGTGGATCCACGGCATGTATTGGCGGCCGCCGGCGATCGGCCCGCCCAGGCCGAGGCGAAACGGTGGCAGGAGCTGCTTCAGCAGCCCGGCATCGGGGTCCAGGACCAGCCCGCTGCGAACGATGGCGACGCGCATGCCGAGGTCCTCGGCGGAGCGGGCAGCGGCCTCCCAGGCCGCGCAGACCCCGGCGTCGAACGTCGTGCCGGGCGGGGTCGATTCCTCGACGATCGCGTCGCCACGGTCGCCGTAGTAGCCGACCGCCGACTGGCTCACGAGCGCGCGCGGACGGGGGTCGGCGGCGCTCAACGCGTCGACCAGGTTCTTGGTCGCCCGCTCGCGACTCTCGCGTATCCGCCGCTTGGCGTCGTCGGTCCAGCGCTGGTCGATCGACTCTCCGATCAGGTTGACGACGACGTCGGCGCCCTCGATTGCGCTCGCGGGCGGGCGCTCGGCCGACGCGTTCCACCCGTGCCAGGTGACCGCCGGGGCTGCGGTGCGCGCCCGCTCGGGATCGCGGGTGAGGCCCACGACCTCGTCCCCGCGCTCGAGGAGGGCATCGGACAGCCGCGAGCCCAGGAACCCGGTTGCGCCGGTGACCAGGACCCGCACGGTCAGCCTGCCGCGATCATTGGATCGCGGTGAAGGTGCCGGTCTCCTCGGAGAAGCGGGCGATTCCGTCACGCCTTGCCTCCTGAATCACGGCCTCGGCCACGGCGGGAGCGACGTCGCGATCGAAGACGCTGGGGATGATGTAGTCCTCGCTGAGGTCGTCGGGCGCGACCACCTCGGCGATGCCGTGAGCGGCGGCGAGCTTCATCTCCTCCGTGATGCGGGGCGCACCGGCATCCAGGGCTCCGCGGAAGATCCCTGGGAACGCCAGGACGTTGTTGATCTGGTTCGGGTAGTCCGAGCGCCCTGTGGCCATGATCCGTACGTGTGGGCCGGCGTCCTCGGGCATCACCTCGGGGTTGGGGTTCGCCATCGCGAACGCGATCGCGTCAGCACCCATCTTGCCGAGGTCCTCGGCCTCGATGATGCCCGGGCCCGAGACGCCGATGAACAGGTCGCACCCCTCGATCACGTCGCCGGGGCCGCCCTGCCGCTTCTCCGGATTGGAGTTCTCGGCATACCAGCGCTTGATGTCGCTCATCTCGCCGCTCTGGTAATCGTCGCGCTCGGTTGACAGCGCTCCCCGGCGATCGCAGCCGATCACCTCGGTGACCCCCGACTCCAGCATCATCTTCGTGACCGCGACGCCGGCCGCACCCAGCCCGACAACCAGGACGCGGAGGTCCTCGATCCGCTTGCCGACGATCTTGAGGGCGTTGAACAGCGCCGCCATCGTCACCACCGCCGTTCCGTGCTGGTCATCGTGGAAGACGGGGATGTCGATCTCATCCTTCAGCCGTTGCTCGATCTCGAAGCAGCGCGGCGCCGAGATGTCCTCCAGGTTGATGCCCCCGAAGGTGGGCGCCATCAGCCGGACGGTGTTCACGATCTGGTCGGGGTCGCGCGTGTCGAGGCAGATGGGGAAGGCGTCCACGTCGGCGAACTCCTTGAAAAGCATCGCCTTGCCCTCCATCACGGGCATCGCCGCCTCCGGCCCGATGTCGCCCAGTCCGAGCACAGCGCTCCCGTCGGTCACGACCGCCACCGTGTTGCGCTTGATCGTGAACTCGAACGCCTTGCTGCGATCGGCCGCGATCTCCTGACACACGCGCGCAACACCGGGCGTGTACGCCATCGAGAGGTCGTCGCGGGTCTTCAGCGGGTACTTGTTCTGCTGCGCGATCTTTCCGCCGCGATGCATCTGGAGCGTGCGATCCACGTAGCCCAGGACTCGCGCCCCCCGGGTGGACCCGATCGCCCGCAGGATCTCCTCCCAGTGCTGCTGGTTGCGGGCGTCGATCGTGAACTCGCGTACCCGCTTGCCTTCGGCGCCCGCTCCGGGAACGAGGTCCACGCCCTGCAGGGCGCCGCCGGCCTCGGCGATCTGCGCGGTGAGCTTGCCCAGCGGCTCTTGGCGCGCGTCGAGCTCGACGCGGACGGTGACGGAGAACTGCGCGGAAACTGACGGGATCGCGGGCATGAGCGGGTGATCTTATGAGGGTGTCAGCGGCGGGACGCCCTCGGGCAGTTGCGATCGGGGAGAGGCAGGCCTATGATCGGCTCGATATGAGGGGAAGGGAGGCCCTCGTCATGTTGGTCGCGCTGACGTCGTTGGCGGCGCCCGCGAGCGCTGAGGCGGACCTGGTCGGCACCGACAGCGCCGGGAACGAGTGCGTGCGCCGGGACGGCCGGGAGGGTTATCGACGGGTGGAGCGCCACCACTCCTGGGAGGTCCTCGCGAAGCGGGCCAACATGGACATCGCGGATCGCGGGGACGCCATCATCTCCCGCGCCGGAATCTGGTCGACCTATTCGGCCAGGCTCGGAGACGTCCGGTACGACCGCTCGCCTGACGGGCACGATCGCCGGTTCCAGGTCTTCATCACCAACGAGGTGCCCGATCCGACCGCGGACGGCCAGGTGCTCGAATACTGCGGCCCGCCGCCGGCCGATGCCGCCTTGATCCGGCCAGTCGAGAGTCGCCGCTATCTCAAGGGCCTGCTCGCCCATGAGCTGTTCCACGCATTCTCGTCCGGAGTCGGCGATGGCCGGGTCTACGGCTGGTGGGACGAGGCGACGGCGACGTGGGGCGAGATGCAGTTCACAAGCGACGATGGCGCTTACGACGAGGTCTTCCTGCAGCGTCCCAACCTGTCGATCGACGACGTGTCGTCGATCCGGGACCGTGAGTACGGCGCCTGGCGCTTCGTGCAGTGGCTGGAGATCCGCGTGGACATATGGGCCTTCATGGTCGACACCTTCCACGCCATGGGACGAGGCGCCGGTGGCACGCGCGCCGTTTCCAACGTTCTCGGCAGTCGCGGTCGCGACTTCGGCGTCGACCTGGGGGAGTTCTGGGGTGATCACCTGAGGCCGGCGAGCCTGATCAACGGTCCCGCGACCCGCGGGGAGACGGTGCGGTTCCCGTCGGACGAGCCATCCGGGGATGATGAGTTCGTCGAATCGGGCACGATGCACGCAGTGCGCCTGGCCGCCGGGGTCGCGAGGTTCCGGCTGTTCCGCGACTCCAACGTGCAGAGCATCACCGTCACCGCGGAGGAAGCTCCTTCGGGCACGCACCTATGGGTCCAGAACGGTGACGACCTCGAGGACTGGACTGAGGGGGACAGCGCAACCTTCTGCGTTGGCGGGTTCTCGAGGACGACGGGCGCCAAGGCCTGGCCCGGCGAGTTCCCGGTCGCCTTCACGAACGGTAACCGCGATCCCGGGACGCTCCGCGACCGGATTGAGCTGCATTACAGCGCCGAGGAATGCGACGGCTTCGTTCGCGATTCGTCCGCGGCCATCGACGAGAGCCCATCGCTCGAGCTTCCGGAGAGCTGCCCTGACGCCCCGGTCTACTTCCCGCCGCCCCACGGACACACCGACTATCTGGTGCTTCGCGAGCGGATCGAGCGCGTATATCGCTCCCAGGCCGATTGGCAGCACGCTGCCCTGTTGCGGGTCATGCGACGCGATCTCGGTCAGCGGGCCGCAGGTCGCCTGTTCGCGCGTTGGGCGTACTGCTCAGCCCGGCGAGCGAACCAGATCGACCACCTGCCGGACGCCATGATCCGCCGCTGGATCGACGCCTTCGTCCGCCTGACGAGGCGTGCCGCGCATCGATACGAGAATGGGAACTTCGGCTCCGCGACCGAACCGCTCTCGGAGGCCGCGGTCAAGTACGGGCGGATCACCACCCGCGCAACGACGCAGGACATCGCAACCGCGCCTTGATTCGCTGGATCCGCGCCGCAGTCTGCCTGGCGCTCCTCTCCTTAGCCGGGTGCGGGCAGGCGGCTGAGGCCCCGAGCGAGGCCGAGCCCTCGTTCGAGGCGCGAGTTCACACGACGCGGGTGGCCGATACCAGGATCGCCTGGTACGAGCGCGGCCAGGGCCCACCCCTCGTGATGCTGATGGGGACCGGCTCGACGATGGCCGAATGGGATCCCGCGCTCCTGCGGCTGCTCGCGCGAGACCACAGGCTGATCCTCTTCGACTACCCCGGTGTCGGTCGCTCAGGCCCGTGGCATGGCACGTCCTTCGATTCCCTCGCGGATACCGCGGCCGACTTCATGGACGCGATCGGCGTCCGGCGGGCGGACGTCCTCGGATGGTCGATGGGGGGCTTCGTCGCGCAGCGTCTCGCCGTCGACCACCCCGACAGGGTGTCGGCCCTGATTCTCGCCGGCACCAACCCGGGCGGCCGGGCGGCCGTGCTGGGCACCCGTAGGGCTCAGAGGATCGACAGCAAGCCGAATCCGTCGGACAGGGACATCCTGCACGAGCTCTATCCGCCGGACCGCCAGGCCGAGGGCCGCCGATTTCTGCGCCGCCTGGTGACGGCCAGCAGGAGCGGTGAGATCCCCAACGACTTCGACGTTCCGGCCGCCACCACCGACGCGCAGGTCGCCGCCGAGGACCCGTGGCTTCGCAGTGACCGGAACCTGCAGCAGCTCGCCGGCATCGACGCACCGACCCTCGCCGCGGCAGGTCGCGGCGATCCGGTCGTGCCGCCGGCGAACCTGCGGCGGATCGCGGCGCGAATCCCGAATGCCGAGCTCGCCGTCTTCCCTGGCGCGCACGCCTTCCTGTTCCAAAGCCGGGCTGTCTTCACCCGTGCCGTCGACGAGCTGTCGAGCCGGTGAGCCGGACCGGCCGCGGACGGTCCTAGGATGAAAGTGTGCCTGCCACCAAGGCCAAGACCGCAGCGAAGCCCAAGTCGGCGAGCGGTGACGGCGAGCTCTTCCTGATCGACGGCAACAGCCTCGCCTACCGCGCCTTCTTCGCCTTGCCCGAGTCGATCGCGACCGCCGACGGGCGTCCCACGAACGCGATCTACGGCTTCGCCTCGATGATGGCCAAGATCCTCATCGAGCATCGACCGCAGGCGGTGATCGTCGCCTGGGACGCCGGCATGTCCGGGCGCGAGGTCGAGTACGCCGAGTACAAGGCCGGGAGGCCGTCACGGCCTGACCTGCTCAAGGAGCAATGGCCGCATCTCGCGCCGCTGGCCGAGGCGTTCGGGTTCCACAACGTCAAGGTCGAGGGCTGGGAGGCCGACGACGTGATCGCGACGCTGGTCCGCAAGGCGCGCGCGGCGGAGATCCCGGTGATGGTCGTGTCGGGCGATCGCGACGTCTACCAGGTGGTCGGCGAGGGCGTTCGCGTCATGACCACGTCGCGCGGAGTCACCGACACGAAGATCTACGACCGCGAGGGGGTGGTCGAGCGCTACGGGGTCGCGCCTGAGCTCGTCCCCGACCTCATCGGGCTGAAGGGCGACACCTCCGACAACATCCCGGGCGTCCCCGGGATCGGCGACAAGACCGCCGCCCAGCTGCTCCAGCGCTTCGGGTCGCTCGAGGCCGTGCTGGACAACGTCGACGAGATCTCGGGGGCGAAGCGAAAGCAGAACCTCACCGAGCATGCCGACGACGCCCGCGTCTCGAAGCAGCTGGCAACGCTGAAGTACGACATCGACGTACCGATCGACGTCAGCAGGGAGGCGCGCTCCGTGCCCGACCGCAGCCGTCTGCGGGAGGTCGCCGCCGAGTTCGAGCTCCGGGCCGTGATGCGGCGCCTCGACGAGGAATTCGTCGAGGACGTGCCCGAGCGGGCCGTCGAGGAGACGCTGATCGTGGAAGCGGTCGAGGGGACTCCTGCGGACCTTGCCGACGGGCCGATTTCGCTATCCGTTGCGGAGGGCACCTGGGCGGGCACCGACGGGGAGCAGGTCGTGACCGGTCCCGCCGACGACCTGGCGGCCCTGGCCGAGGAGCTCCGCGACCACCCCCTCACCCTCCACGACGCGAAGTCCCAGGGAGGCGGCGGCCGCACCGGGCTCCTCGCGGTCGCGCCGCCGGGAAGCCTCGACCTGGCGCACGACACCATGGTCGCGGCGTACCTGATCGACCCGGCTCGTCGGGAATACGACCTCACAGAGCTCGCCGCCGATGCTGGCCTCGCCGCCTCCAGCGCCGCGGCCGCGTCGACCGACGGCGACTCCGAGGAGGCGGACGCGGAGCAGCTCTCCCTGGCCGCCGACGCGGAACCCACCGCCGACCCGCCGACGGAGGCGCGCCTGGTCTGGGAGCTCGCCGGTCGGCAGCGAGAGCAACTCGAGCAATTCGGGCTCGAGCGCCTGCTGGCCGAGATCGAGATGCCCCTGATCGAGGTCCTTGCGGCAATGGAGCGGATCGGGGTGAAGCTCGACACGGAGCGCCTTGCGGAGATCGGCCAGGGCATGGCGGAGCGGATCGATCGGCTCGAAGGCGAGATCTTCGATCTCGCCGGGCGCGAGTTCACCATTGGGTCCCCGCAGCAGCTCGGCATCGTTCTGTTCCAGGAGCTCGGCCTCACCAAGAAGCGCCGCGGCAAGACCGGGTTCTCGACCGACGCCCGCGTCCTCGCCCAGATCCGCGACGAGCACGAGATCGTGGCGAAGGTGGAGGCCTGGCGGGAGCTCACCAAGCTCAAGAACACGTATCTCGATGCGCTGCCCGATCTCGTCGATTCCGAGACCGGGCGCATCCACACGACGTTCAACCAGGTCGCCGCCGCGACCGGACGGCTGTCCAGCATCAACCCGAACCTCCAGAACATCCCGATCCGTTCCGAGATCGGACGCCCGGTTCGCAGCTGCTTCGTCGCCGCGGATGGCATGCGCCTGCTGTCCGCCGACTACAACCAGGTGGAGCTGCGCGTCCTCGCGCACGTGGCGGGCGAGGATGTCCTGCGAGAGATCTTTGCCTCGGGACAGGACGTGCACAAGGAAACCGCGGCCGAGGTGCTGGGTCTACCGCCTGAGGACGTAGGTCCGGCGGAGCGCTCGAAGGCGAAGATGGTCAACTACGGGATCGCCTACGGCCTCTCCGAGTTCGGCCTCGCGGATCGTCTCCAGATTCCGCGGGAGGAGGCCGGCGCCTACATCAAGCGCTACTTCGAGCGCTTCCCGGCAGTCCAGCGGTTCATTGACGCGACGATCGCGACCGCCGAGAAGGAGGGGTTCGTCTACACGCTCCTCGGGCGCAGGAGGGCGATTCCCGAGTTGCGCTCGAGCCAGCGCCAGCGCCGCTCGCTCGGCGAGCGGCTGGCCGTGAACACCGTGATCCAGGGAACGGCCGCGGACATCATCAAGCTGGCGATGCTCCACTGCCATGCCGCGCTGGCGGACGCCGGCATGGACACACGCCTCGTCCTTCAGATCCACGACGAGCTCTTGTTCGAGGGCCCGGAGCGGGAGATGGACGACGCGGCGAAGCTAGTGCGCCGCGAGATGTGTCGCGCCTTCGACCTCGACCCACCGCTCGCGGTGGACATCGGCATCGGCAGCGACTGGCTGTCGGCGAAGTGAGACGCCGAAAACCGTCGAGGGCGGCCATGGGCCGCCCTCGACGGAATCGGCTTTCTGCTGGAACCGGCTACTTGACGAGCTCGACCTCCTCGAAGGTCGCCCCACCCTCGGAGAGCTCCAGCTCGGCCTCCTGGACGACCGTCCCAGGCGTCAGGTCGGCCGTGGTGCAGTCCTCGGCGTTACCGGGCCCCGAGTTGTCGTCGTCGCCATCACCCGGGCCGGACTTGTCCTCGTCTTCGCCGCCGGGACCGGAGTTGTCGCCGTCGCCATCGTCTCCCTGGTCGTCATCGCCCTGGTCGTCGCCGCCGGAGTCGATTCGCGAATGGCCGTTGATCGGCCAGCGCCTCCACGATCTGTGGACCCACGCCAACGAAGATGTGCGTCCGTTGCTGACGGCGCATGTCGAACAGCTCGCGTCGGTCGGCCGGTGGGTCGGCCGGATCGCCGCAGGCGTGACCCTCGAGATCCTGCAGTTTGCCGGTGCCATCGTTGTCGCCGGCGTGCTGCTCGTCTACGCCGAGACCCTGACCGGCGTGGTGCGTGACCTTGCCGATCGCGTCGCCGACGACCGCGGTCGCCACTTCCTCGACATCACCGGCTCGACCATCCGCAACGTCTCGCAGGGCGTCATCGGCATCGCGCTCCTGCAGTCCGCCCTGCTGGGCATCGGCATGCTGGTGGCG
>Ga0075365_10000341_pt1 | contig 16645 bp, 16 predicted proteins | sample EndMetdeltDD1765_FD_71387 | JGI IMG/M metagenome (GOLD analysis project Ga0075365, IMG submission 71387) | Populus endosphere microbial communities from Tennessee, USA - Endosphere MetaG P. deltoides DD176-5 | ecosystem: Host-associated > Plants > Roots > Endosphere | place: USA: Tennessee... | reverse complement strand
TACCACGACTGTACCGCGCCGATCGCCGGCAACTGGGCGAAGCGAACATGGCAACTGCCGCCACGCGAGCCACTGGATGTGATCTGCCATGGCGATTTCGCGCCTTACAACATCGTCCTGAGAGACGGCAAACTCGCGGGAGTGATCGACTTCGAGACTGCGCATCCGGGTTCCCGGATATGGGATCTGGCCTATGCGATTTATCGCTGGGCGCCGCTCTCTTCGGCAATCGTCGCACATGAACTCTCCCGTATAGAGAGGCAGATCGAAAGGGCGCGTGTCTTCCTGGAAGAATATGGGCTGAACAGCGAGCTTCGCGCTACGGCAGTCGACGGCATCATCACGCGGCTCGAAGCCCTCGTTTCCTTCATGGAGACCGAAGCTTCAACGGGATCAGCGAAGTATCAGCGCAACATCGAGGAAGGGCATGACCGGCTCTACCGGCAGGACATCGCCTATATCCAACGCCACAGGGAGCAGATCGTAGCGGGCGTCTCGCGTCTGACCTGACGTCATTCGCCGTCGACAAACTCGCCTTTTTTCAGCGGACTGAACGTCATCCTATGCAGCGAGCAGGGGCCGTGTTTTTCGATGCCGGCCCGGTGCTGCGCGGTGCCATAGCCTGCATGCGCGGCAAAGCCGTAGGCCGGGAACGTGCTGTCGGCGCGTGCCATCATTCGGTCCCGCGTCACCTTGGCAACGATCGAGGCGGCAGCGATGGACACGGAGCGTGCGTCACCCTTGACGACCGCCTGCCCGGGGCAGGCAAGACCGGGTGGAACGTCGAGCCCGTCGGTCAGGACATAGCTTGCAGGAATCGACAGGCCACAGATGGCGCGGCGCATGGCATCGAGGCTCGCCTTGCGGATATCCGTCTCGTCGATGCGCGTCGAGCTTGAGGAGGCAATAGACACCGTCGCCGTTGCGAGGATCTGCACGAAGAGCTCCTCGCGCTTCTGTGCTGAAAGCTGCTTCGAATCGTTCAGCCCATCAGGAATGCGTTTGGGATCGAGAATGACAGCGGCCGCCACGACGGGGCCGGCGAGAGGTCCGCGCCCCGCCTCATCGGCGCCGGCGACCGGCCAGTGGCCGGCCTTGCGCGCCTTCAGTTCCAGCCGGAAATCCGGCACGAGAGGGACATCTTCAAAAAGCATGGGAGAATCGGGTGACGTGCGACGTTTCATGCGGCTGAACCTCGCACGCCAACCCGATTTCCTGCAAGTCCCCGGATCAGGGCGGCGGCCCGGGGACTTGAGCGCGGAAGGGCAGGGCGACCATCCGCGAAACTCAAACATCAAAGCAGCGAGAGTTGAACGCCGCTGCCATCGGGCGGAACGAACAGGTCGTCCCGCAGTGGCATGCTGCGTCGGGTCATACCGAGCCGTTTCGTCGCCATTTCAAAGCGGCGCGCAATCTGCCAGGCATAGGGTCCAGCACCTTTCATTCGCTTGCCGAACTCGGCGTCGTAATCCTTGCCGCCGCGCATCGAGCGAACCAGCGACATGACGTGGCGGTAGCGGTCGGGATAATTTTGCAGCAGCCAGTCGCGAAACAGCGGTGACACTTCGAGCGGCAGGCGCAGGATCACATAACCCGCTTCCGCAGCGCCAGCGGCGTGAGCCGAGTCCAGAATGCGCTCCAGTTCATGATCGTTGAGCGCCGGAATCATCGGGGCAGCCATCACCGATGTCTGGATACCTGCCTCGGAGAGCGCGCGGATGGCCTCCAGCCGACGCGTCGGCGTCGAGGCGCGCGGCTCCATGGTTCGCGCCAGCTTTCGGTCGAGCGTCGTCACCGACAGCGAAACACGGACAAGGTTCCTCTCCGCCATCGCCGAGAGAATGTCGATGTCGCGCATGATCATTGCCGACTTGGTTACGATCGAAACCGGATGGTTCGCCTTCTCAAGCACCTCGAGGATCTGCCGCATGATGCGCCATTCCTTCTCGATTGGCTGGTAGGGATCGGTGTTGGTGCCGATCGCGATCACGCGCGGCTTATAGCCGGGCTTCGCCAATTCGCGCTCCAGAAGCTTCGCCGCATCCGGTTTGGCAAAGAGCTTTGCTTCGAAGTCGAGGCCGGCCGAAAGCCCCATATAGGCATGCGTCGGCCGCGCGAAACAGTAGATGCAGCCATGCTCACAGCCACGATAGGGATTGATCGAGCGGTCGAAGGGAATGTCCGGCGATTCATTGCGGGTGATGGCCGTTCGGGGCTTTTCGATCTGAACCTCGGTCTTGAACGGAGGTAGGTCCTCAAGGTTCTGCCAGCCGTCGTCGAAAGTCTCACGGCGCAACGGCTCGAAGCGCCCGCTCGGATTGAGTCCGGCTGCGCGTCCCCGGCGGCGGTCGACATCGATCCGCAGGCCGGCAGATACGATCATCGCATCGGCAATATCTGCCGTATTGGCAGGCGCGAATGCGGCCTGCCCTGCAAGGGGCTGCTCGTTCATCGGATTCTCCGCTGGCGGAAGCGTTGCTTCCATCCGTTTTGATGATTAAATTCCTATCGGCAAAATGAGAACAATGCAAGAACAAAATGAGGAAAGTGCCGCTGGCAAATTTTTGTGCGGCGCTCTATGAATAGGCAATGTTGACTGTTGTACTCGAATGCCGGGATCAGGAACCTGAACTGGCGCAGACGTTATCGGTGTTGGTTGCAGGCGCGGTGGAGGGGCTCGTCAGCGATGTCGTAGTGCTTGACCACGACTCAAGGGATGGGACCTCAAGGGTGGCCGATGCCGCCGGCTGCCGGTTTCATTCGCAATGGGATATCAAGGATATAGTGCGCTCGGCGCGGGGCGAGTGGCTGCTTTTCGTCGAGCCGGGAGCGCGGCCACAGACGGGCTGGATCGACGAGATTGCCGAGTACATGGCGCTAAACAAGTTGCCGGCGCGCTTCACTGCCTCGCGGGGATATCGACGGCCCTTCCTGCAGCGCATCGGCCGTGCCTCGTCGCCGCTCGAGCTTGGACTTCTCCTTCCCAAGAAGCAGGCGATGGCCACGGCAAGAAGCGGTATGCGCCTTTCCGAATTCGCGAAAGGGCAGAAGCTGCGCAAGCTTTCCAGCGAACTGATTCCATCATGGGTCGCGCGCGCCGCCCGATAGCAAACGCGTGCTGGTCCTTCGACCTCTCCGCAAAAGATGGCGCCCGATACAATTTTGCGCTATAATTCCTGGATGGCGCCGCCCGAGCGCCTCGCTTCGTGACGGTCGACCATGGAATGCCGTTAGACGGCAGAACAGGTCAGCGGAAGTCTCCTCTTCTGCCGGTTTCCGGCAAAAGGAGGTGCGTCATGAAACGCAATATGATCCGCGGCCTGTTGTCGGCCGTCATATTGGCGACATCGATGATCGCGCATCCGCATTCGGCAGCATCGCAGATGATGCGCAGTTGCGCAGGCCGATCCGAGGTCGTTAATTTCCTCGACAAGAACTTTGCCGAAAAACTGACGGCAGTCGGATTGGTCAACCAGAACGCCATGCTTGAGGTCTATGCCGCGCAGAGCGGCACGTGGACGCTGCTCATCACGGATGTTCGCGGCGTAAGCTGCATCCTGCTGTCGGGTGATAGCTGGGAGACGATGCCTACTCTTCCGGGCATTGGGACATAGAGCTGCAGGTTTGCATTTTTCTGCCGAAGCAGTCCGTTACTTGCCCCCGCCGCGCTTCAGATGCTCATCGAGGCGCGGCATGATCTCCACGAAATTACAGGGCAAGTGGCGGTAGTCGAGCTGGGCTTTCAGTATGCCGTCCCAGGCATCCTTGCAGGCGCCGGGCGAGCCGGGCAGCGCGAAGATAAAGGTCGCGTTGGCAACTCCCGCCGTGGCGCGTGATTGAATCGTCGACGTGCCGATCTTGTCGTAGGAGATACGGTGGAACACCTCCGAAAAGCCATCCATCTTCTTCTCGAAAAGCGGTTCCAGCGCATCCGGCGTAACGTCGCGGCCGGTAAAGCCTGTTCCGCCGGTGGTGATCACGACGTCGATATCGTCGCGCTCGGTCCAGGCCTTCACACGCGAAGCGATTGCCTGTCGGTCGTCGGGGACGATCGCGCGGTCGACCAACCGGTGACCCGCCTCCGTGATCCTGGAAACCAACGTATCGCCGGAACGGTCATCGGCGAGCGTCCGTGTATCCGAGACCGTCAGCACGGCAATGCCGACAGGGATGAAGGAACGCGTTTCATCCAGTCTTGGCATCATGCCCTCCAGCGATCGTTTCCGTTGCTTCGAAATACCAGTCCGGTCGCTCGCTGTGAAGCGCTGCGACCGCGTCTTCAGCCGCTGCAAGCGTATCGAAGATGCCGTAGCAGGTCGCGCCCGAACCAGACATGCGAACAAGGGAAGCGCCTTGCTTCTTGAGCATCGCCGAGATCTCGGTAATTTCGGGCAGCAGGTCCCGAGCGACCGGCTCAAGGTCGTTGCGCATCGAGCCTATCGTCTCGACCCAGGTGGAACGGGGTGTCATGTCGAGTGCCGGATTGGTCTTGATCGCCAGCTTCCGGAAAACCTCGGGCGTCGATACGCCTTTCAACGGGTTTGCCAGTATCATGGCAAAGGCCGGCACGTCGTCGACAGGCGTGATCTCTTCGCCAATGCCGCGCGCGATCAGTGGTCTGCTCGCCAGGCACATGGGCACGTCGGCACCGAGCCGGACGGCGATCGCCTCGATGGTCGCATTCGAAAGCGAGACGTTCCAGAGCCGCATCAGACCGCGAAGCGTCGCTGCCGCATCGGCCGATCCGCCGCCGATTCCGGATGCAATCGGCAGGTTCTTCTGGAGATGGATGCGAACCGCGGGAGCAAAGCCACCCTCGCAAGTGATCGTGTCGCGCAGAATGTCCCGCGCCTTCAGGACAAGATTGTCGTCGCGGTCGTCGACGAGCGCCTCGGCGAAGCGCCCTGAGATCGCGAACTCGTCGTCCTCCGCCGGCCTAAATTCCAAGCGGTCGCCAAGCCGGGTGAAGGTCACCAGCATATCGAGCAGATGGTAGCCGTCGGACCTCTGACCCGTCACATGCAGGGCCAGATTGATTTTTGCCGGAGCGTCCTCGATGACAGCTACGTCATCGCGCAACCTCGTCGCAGGCATCGCCTATCAGGACTTCTTGTCCGTGGGCTTCGGTTCGACCGGGGCCGGATCCGGCTGCTTCTTGTCGGCGGCCTTGGAGTTGTCCGTATCCTGCGGCAAGCCGTTGGCGATCTTTTCCTTGATCTTCGGGATCTCGGAAGCCTCAGGCTCAGAGCCGAGAGCGCGGTTCCACTGGTAGACAGCTTCGAGCTTGCGGCCGACACGCCAGTAGGCATCGCCCAGATGGTCGTTGATCGTCGCATCGCCGGCCTTGATCTGCGCTGCCTTCTCCAGCTCCTCCACCGCATCGTCGAAGCGGTTCAGCCGGAAATAGGCCCAACCCAGAGAGTCGATGATATAGCCGTCATCCGGACGCAGATCGACCGCCTTCTTGATCATCCCCAGCCCCTCATCGAGGTTCCGGTTCATGTCGATCCAGGAGTAGCCGAGGTAGTTCAGAACCTGTGGCTGGTCGGGGTTGAGTTCCAGCGCCTTGCGGAAATTCGGCTCGGCCTGGTCCCATTTCTTCAGGCGCTCATAGGCAATGCCACGCTGGAAGAAGACCGTCCATGCGCCCTTGCCCGGCAGCGGGCCGAGGACTTCGACGGCCTTGTCGTAGTTGTCGGCCATGGCGGCGTAATCCTTCGCATCCGACAGCACACTGCCGTAGGCGAGGTAGCTGCGAACGTCTTTCGGATCAGAGGCGATCAGGCTTTGAAGGTGCTTGCGCGCTTCTTCCACCTTGCCGCCCTGCGCAAGGGCAAGACCGAGCTGCAGCTCGGAGATGCGGCGCATCGGCGAAGTCTCCGGCACCTGCTTGTAGAGCGCAATCGCGCGGTCCATCTGCTCCTGCTTCTCGGCAATGCCGCCGAGCATGACGAGTGTATCGGCGCTATCCGGATCCAGCGTCTTGGCTGTCTGCAGGTAGAGCGAGACAATATCCTCGGCGCCATCGCGGTTCAGCGCGCCCCCGATGGAGAACAGCACGCCCGCAGCGCCCTGTTTGGCGGTCTGAATCTGCTGCTCCTGCTTCTCGCCCTTTTCGATGCTCTGGCGCAATGCGTTCAGCGGCGCGTAGTTCGGCAGCAGGTTGTCGCCGACGGAAATCGCGTCGAGTGCCTTTTGCTTGTTGCCCTGCGAGGCTTCCAGTCGAGCGAGAGCCATGACGGCGCGCATGAAGGTATCGGGAGCCGTCGCGCCGCCGTCCCTGTCGAGCACGGCGTCGTTGAGGTTCTGGCGAGCCGCCCTTACGTCGCCGTTCACAATCGCGATCGCGCCGGCATTGTAGGATTTGAAGATCCCGACCCAATCCGGCCCCTTCATCTTCTGAACCATGGCGAGCGCATCCTTGCCACGGCCGGCGCCGACACGAGCCCAGGCAGCGAGCAGATCGTTCATCATCCGGTCGAGATCGTTCGGGCCGGTATATTTCAGAAGTGATTCAGCTGTCTTGTACTCGCCGCGGCGAATGGCATCCATGCTGCGCACGATGGTCGTGATGCGCTCGACCGTCGGATCGCCCTTCAGGTCGTTGGCATATTTCACGCCATCCTTGATGTCGCCGTTCAGAAGTAGCGAGATCATCAGTCGCTGGCGAATCTCCGGATTTCCCGGCTCGATCTGCAACGCCTTCTTGTAGAGCTCAATCGCCGTCTCGTAATCGTGATCGACATCGGCCGTCCGGGCAGCCAAAAATGCGCCGGAGAAGCTCGTGACGCTATCCGGATCGAAGATCACCGTGGCGGCATCGTCCTTCTTGGCCGTCTCTTCGGCATTCACGCCGCCGAACGCTGCCAGCGATAGGACCGCTGCCATGGCTGCGCTCGAAAGAAGACGGAAGGCAAGTTTTTGCCGCATTAGAAAACCTCTCTTGTCGGGCAGCCGGCCTCGTCCGACTGCAAAATCAGTTGAAATGACTGACTCACAACAGGATGGCTTTTTTGAAGCGGCCCTGCAATAAATTCAGCCCGCGGATCAGTGACCGTCGATTAATTGACGCGCTCAATGCAGAAGTCGATGACTTCCATCAGGGCCGACTTCCATGCCGTCTCGGGAAGCGGCGCGAGCGCATCGCGTGCAATCGTGCCGTAGTGAACCGCCCGGGCAATGGTGTCGTTCAGCGTGCCGTACTTGGCAATCAGGCCAAGCGCCCTTTCGAGGTTCTGGTCGCTGCTCTCGCCGCCTTCAATGGCCTGTCGCCAGAAAGCGCGCTCTTCCTCGGTGCCGCGGCGATAGGCGAGGATCACCGGGAGCGTGATCTTGCCCTCGCGGAAGTCGTCGCCGACATTCTTGCCGAGATCGGCTGCCTTGCCACCGTAGTCCAGCGCGTCGTCGACGAGCTGGAAGGCTAGGCCGAGATTCATGCCGTAGGACTTCAGCGCGTTGCGGCCGGATTTGCCGGCATCGGCGACGATCGGGCCGACTTCCGCGGCGGCGGCAAACAACGCCGCGGTCTTCGCGCGGATGACTGCGAGGTAGTCGTCCTCGGTCGTTTCCATGTTCTTAGCGACGGAGAGCTGCAGCACTTCTCCTTCGGCGATCACGCAAGCCGCCGAGGAGAGCACATCGAGCGCATCGAGCGAGCCGACATCGACCATCATGCGGAACGCCTGGCCGAGCAGGAAGTCGCCGACGAGCACGCTCGCCTGGTTGCCCCAGATCATCCGGGCGGTGGACTTTCCGCGGCGAAGGTCGCTCTCGTCAACCACATCGTCATGCAGCAGCGTCGCGGTGTGCATGAACTCGACTGATGTCGCAAGCTTGATGTGGTTCTCGCCCTTGTAGCCGAACAGCGCGGCCGACGCCAAAGTCAGCATCGGACGGAGACGCTTGCCGCCGGACGAGATGAGATGGTTGGCCACCTCCGGGATCATCTGGACATCGGAACCGGCCTTGGAGAGGATAAGCTGGTTCACCCGTTGCATGTCCGCCTTAGTCAAATCGACCAGCGGCTTGACGGATGCCAGTTTGTTTTTGCTTTCTTCAAGCGGTATGACCACGCCCAACGACCCGGACTCCTGTTAAATTATCGAGTTGGACAATAGAAAGGGGCGATTGGCGCGGCAAGGGGTGAATTGTCGCGTCGCGCAAATTTGAAAGGGATTTTCCGGCAAATGCATGAACTTATTCGCGCCAATGATCCCGTGTTGCTCTCCTACGCGGAGAGCCTGCTGAAGGATGCGGGGATCCACTGCTTCATCGCCGATCAAGGCATGAGCGTTCTGGAAGGGTCGCTGGACATGTTGCAGCGCCGGCTGCTTGTCGATGACGAGGACGCAGATCGGGCACGGCGGATCCTCGCGGATGCCGGGCTCGGCGACGAACTGCGCGCTCCCAAGTGAGCCTGAGATGACGGGAGATGTTGCCGAGACGATCGACGCTTTTCATCGGGGGATGTTCCATGTGGTGCAGCCGAAGGGCAGGGGGCATCGCTCCGGCATGGATGCAATGCTGCTAGCTGCGCTTGTGGCCGACGACCGTCCGATCAAGGTCGCGGATCTCGGTGCCGGCGCAGGTGCCGCCGGCTTGGCCGTCGCGTCGCGGCTGCCGGCCGCCGAAGTCGTGCTCTTCGAGCGCTCCGCCGAGATGGCCGACTATGCGCGCCGCAGCGTCCTCCTGCCTGAAAATGCCTATCTGGCGGGCCGCGTTTCCGTCGTCGAGGCGGATGTGACGCTAAGGGCGAAGGCGCGCAACGAAGCCGGTCTCCCCGACGAGAGCTTTCATCACGTCATCATGAACCCGCCGTTCAACGATGCGGGCGATCGCCGCACACCCGATGCCTTGAAGGCGGAGGCACACGCGATGACGGAAGGAACGTTCGAAAGCTGGGTGCGGACGGCCGGGGCGATCATGATCCCCGGCGGGCAATTGTCCCTGATCGCGCGGCCGGAATCGATTGCGGAAATCATCGATGCCTGCGGACGCCGTTTCGGCGGCATCGAAGTCACCGCGATCCATCCGCGCGAGGGCGAGAACGCCGTGCGTATCCTCGTCACGGCCATAAAAGGGTCGCGCGCGCGGCTTTCGCTGCGCGCGCCACTCATCATGCACGAGGAGGGGACGCATAAATTCTCCCCCTTCGTTGACGATCTCAACAATGGCCGGGCGGCCTATGCCAGGCGCTAGCCGGTGACAAAGTCAAACAGCAGCTTGACATTGAGACCGGCAATCAGGACCGCGATCACATAGGCGATTGCGCTTAGCCAGCGCGGGGCGACCAGCGCGCCCATCTTCGCCTTGCTCGCCGTAAACATCACGAGCGGGAAGACGGCGAAGGAAAGCTGCAGGCTGAGCACGACCTGGGTCAGGATCAGCAGTTCCGCCGTACCCTTGTCGCCATACCAGATCGTGACGAAGGCGGCCGGAACAATGGCGATCGCACGTGTGATCAGGCGACGAACCCACGGTTGAAGCCGGATCTTCAGGAAGCCTTCCATGACGATCTGGCCGGCAAGCGTTGCCGTAACCGTCGAGTTCAGGCCGCAGCACAGGAGTGCGATGCCGAAGAGTGTTGGAGCGATTGCCAGGCCAAGCAACGGTGCGAGCAACGAAGATGCCTCGCCCAATTCCACGACGTCCGTCTTGCCGTTCGCATGGAAGGCAGCAGCCGCAAGGATCAGGATCGATGCATTGATCAGGAGCGCAAAGCAGAGCGCTATGGTCGAGTCGATCGTCGCGTAGGTCAGCGCTTGGCGCTTTTCCGGCACCGTGTGGCCGTAAGCGCGGGTCTGGACGATGCCCGAGTGCAGGTAGAGATTGTGCGGCATCACGGTGGCGCCGAGAATGCCGAGCGCGAGATAGAGCATCTCAGGGTTGGAAACGATCTCGGTCGTCGGGAAGAAGCCCCGGATCACCGCACCCCATTCCGGGTCGGCAAGGAAGATCTGCACGCCAAAGCACACGGCGATGATGGCGAGCAGGGCGATCACGAAAGCTTCCACCCAGCGGAAGCCGATCTTCTGCAGATATAGGATGAGGAACACGTCGAGCGATGTGATAAGCACGCCGAGCTCAAGCGGGATGCCGAAGAGCAGATTGAGGCCGATCGCCGTGCCGATCACTTCGGCGATGTCGGTCGCGATGATGGCGATTTCGGCAAACGCCCACAGCGGAATGGAGACGTACTTCGGGTAGGCGTCACGGCAGGCCTGTGCAAGGTCGCGGCCGGACGCGATGGCGAGGCGCGCGCAGAGCGACTGCAAGACGATCGCCATCAGGTTGGACAGGAGGGCGACGGTCAGCAGCGCATAGCCGAACTTCGAACCGCCGGCGAGCGAAGTCGCCCAGTTGCCGGGATCCATATAGCCGACGGCCACCATGTAGCCGGGCCCGAGGAACGCGGCGATGCGCCGCCAGCGCGTCCCATGTTTCTGCGTCTGGATTGAGCGGTAGACATCGGAAAGCGATGCCTCTTCGCGCTCGTGTCGCCAGCCGGCCTTTGTGTTCGTATTTACGATGTCCATGCAATTTCGCCCTTTTTACCAGTAGGAGCAGTATGTCTGATTGGAATGATAATGCAAGTCATTCGCAATAAGATTTGTGAATGGGAGATGTTTTCTGCAGCGACCATTGCGTTTGTCGCTCCGTTGCATACATGGAAGACGTTTGATGATGTCGCCGCAAAAGGATGGAAAATGGCCGGATTTTTGAAGAGGTTGCTGCCGAAGCGTTTCCGCAAGGAAGGTGTGGTGATCCCCGTGGTTCGACTTCACGGCCCGATCATGAGCGGCGGAAGCCAGTTCCGGCCCACTCTCAATCTCGCCGCTGCGGCGCAGGTCCTAGAGAAGGCCTTTAGCTTCAAGGATGCGCCGGCGGTTGCGATCTCGCTCAATTCGCCGGGTGGCTCCCCGGTGCAATCGCGGCTCGTCTTTACCCGCATCCGCGAACTCGCACGTGAAAAGCAGAAGAAGGTTCTTGTCTTCATAGAAGATGTTGCGGCATCCGGCGGCTACATGATCGCGCTTGCTGGCGACGAAATCGTTGCCGACCCCACTTCCATCGTCGGCTCGATCGGCGTCGTCTCCGGTGGCTTCGGTTTCCCGGAGCTGCTGAAGAAGATCGGGGTGGAACGCCGCGTCTATACTGCGGGGGAAAACAAGGTGATCCTTGATCCATTCCAGCCCGAGAAGGAAAAGGATATCGAATACCTGAAGACCCTGCAGCTGGAGATCCATCAGGTCTTCATCTCCATGGTTCGCGAACGACGTGCCGGCAAACTGAAGAACGACGATGTGGTGTTCTCCGGGCTCTTCTGGACGGGCACGCGCGGCCTCGAACTCGGCCTGATCGACGGCCTCGGCGACATGCGCCAGGAATTGAAGCGCCGCTATGGGGCCAAAACCAAACTCGAGCTGGTGATGCCCGCGCGCGGTCTTTTCGGAAGGCGCATTCCCGGTATATCGTCAGCCAACTTGGAAGGTGCCGGAGCCGGTCTCGTGACCGGACTTGTCGAGGCCGCCGAGGAGAAGGCATTGTGGAGTCGATACGGGCTCTGAGGGATTAAAAGGCTGGCATCATGCCGCAACTGATAATCATTGTCGTGCTGGTGGTTGGCGCCTGGCTTCTCTACCGTCGCTTCATTGCTGATGCAAAGCGGCTCGCCGAGCGATCCCGCCGCGCCGAGAAAGAGCGCCAGACGGGTGCCATCGGCACACTGGTCAAGGATCCGGTTACGGGCGAATACCATCTGAAGAAGGACGAGGACGAGTAGAGCCGCAAAAGCCTTGACCCATCTGGCGCGTCGTGGCACCTGTCCGCGCACTTTTGTACGAATTCGGAAGCCGTTCCATGTCTGCAGCAATCCCCGACCACATGAACCCGAAGCGCTCGTTCCAGGCGCTGATCCTCACGCTTCACAATTATTGGGCGGACAAGGGTTGTGCGGTGCTGCAGCCCTACGACATGGAAGTTGGCGCCGGTACGTTCCACCCGGCAACGACGCTACGTGCGCTCGGCCCCAAGCCATGGAAAGCTGCCTACGTGCAACCGTCGCGCCGCCCGTCGGACGGCCGCTATGGCGAGAACCCGAACCGCCTGCAGCACTATTACCAGTATCAGGTCCTCCTGAAGCCGAACCCGCCGAACCTGCAGGAGCTCTATCTCGGCTCGCTCGCGGCGATCGGCCTCGATCCGCTGCTGCATGACATCCGTTTCGTCGAGGATGACTGGGAAAGCCCGACGCTCGGCGCCTGGGGTCTTGGCTGGGAGTGCTGGTGCGACGGCATGGAAGTGTCGCAGTTCACTTATTTCCAGCAGGTCTGCGGCATCGAATGCTCGCCTGTCTCGGGCGAGTTGACCTACGGCCTTGAGCGCCTTGCGATGTACGTCCAGGGCGTCGACAATGTCTACGACCTGAACTTCAACGGTCGCGAGGGCGACGAGAAGATCAGTTACGGCGACGTCTTCCTACAGGCGGAGCAGGAATATTCCCGCCACAATTTCGAGTACGCCAACACGGAAATGCTGCACCGGCACTTCATCGACGCCGAGAAGGAATGCCAGGCGCTCCTCGCGGCCGGCGCGCCGGGCGACAGCGATAACCAGAAGCTGCACAAGTGCGTCTTCCCGGCCTACGACCAGTGCATCAAGGCAAGCCATGTCTTCAATCTGTTGGATGCCCGCGGTGTGATCTCGGTTACCGAGCGTCAGAGCTACATTCTGCGCGTACGGACGCTCGCCAAGGCCTGCGGCGAGGCCTTCCTAATGACGGATGCAGGTGGGGTGAATCTGGCGAAAACTGCCGCTTAAAGGGCGGCAGTCAGTGGCGATCGTCGCTTCTGGCCTCGACACGGCGCTCCACCGGGCGCGCCATTTTCTGGACAAAGAAGTACGAAGCGATGGCCAGTATGTTGAGGAGGAAAAGTACTGCGCCATGGTCTGAATGATCCTCGTCGCAAGTTTCTCGGGCACGTTTGTTTCAACCGTGCAAGATGAAAATTAGGACGTCGGCCGGCGCGACGGTGTCGTGATTTTTCGCTACCCTTGTCTTTGATTGTCCCGAAGAGACCGGAAATGCGGGATGACAATCTGCGGTAACGCGCATAGTCTCCCGGCATACTTTCGGTCGTTGCGGGGGATTCGTGATGTATATTATTCTTGGCCTTGTCGTTCTGGCCGCGCTTTATGCCGTCTTCATTTACAACGGCCTCGTTCGCGCACGGCAGATGTCTGAGGAAGCCTGGTCCGGCATTGATGTGCAGCTGAAGCGCCGCGCCGACCTGATCCCCAATCTCATCGAGACGGTCAAGGGCTATGCCGCGCACGAGAAGACGACGCTCGAAGAGGTCGTTGCCCTCCGCAACAAGGCCCAATCAGTTCCAGCAGGCGATGTCGCCGGTCGCGCCCAGGCGGAAGGCCTGCTTGGCCAGGCGCTCGGCCGTGTGTTGGCTCTCGCCGAAGCCTATCCCGACCTGAAGGCGAACGAGAATTTCCGCGAGTTGCAGACCTCGCTCGAGACGATGGAAAGCGAAATCCAGATGGCCCGCCGCTACTACAATGGCGCGGCTCGTGATCTGAACGTCAAGGTCGAGAGCTTCCCGTCCAATCTGGTCGCCGGCCAGTTCGGTTTCCAGAAGCGCGAGTATTTCGAGATCACCAACGAAGCGGATCGCGCCGTTCCGACGGTAAAGTTCTGACATCCGCCATTTGCCTTTGCGTAAAAGCTGCTATGAGCAGGGCATGATCGTGGCTGGAAACGGCCTTCGCGCAAAGACGGAAAAGACAAGGTTATGAGTAAAGAGAAGCTCACCATCATCCCGCCGGACAAGCCGCTGACAGGCCGCGCCGTCCCCCCCGGCTCGAAGTCGATCACCAACCGCGCGCTGCTTCTGGCAGGTCTCGCCAAGGGTACCAGCCGCCTGACCGGCGCTTTGAAGAGCGATGACACCCGCTATATGGCCGACGCTCTCCGCGGCATGGGCGTGATCATCGAGGAGCCGGATGACACGAGCTTCGTCGTCACGGGCAGCGGCAAGCTGCTGCCGCCACAGGTGCCGCTCTTCCTCGGCAACGCCGGAACGGCGACGCGCTTCCTGACGGCCGCTGCCGCCCTGGTGGATGGCACGGTTGTCGTCGATGGTGACCAACACATGCGCAAGCGCCCGATCGGCCCGCTCGTCGATGCGCTGCGTTCGCTGGGCATCGACGCATCGACCGAAACCGGTTGCCCGCCCGTCACCGTCAAGGGCACCGGCCGTTTCGAAGCGAGCCGCATCCAGATCGATGGAGGCCTGTCGAGCCAGTATGTCTCGGCGCTCCTGATGATGGCCGCCGGCGGCGACAAGCCGGTGACGATCGAGTTACTTGGCGAGGATATCGGCGCGCTCGGCTACATCGATCTGACGACGGCGGCGATGCGCGCCTTTGGCGCCAAGGTCGAGAAGACCAGCCCGGTGACCTGGCGCGTCGAGCCGACCGGCTACACCGCGGCCGACTTTGTGGTCGAGCCGGACGCCTCGGCCGCGACCTACCTCTGGGCGGCGGAAGTGCTGACGTCAGGCAAGATCGACCTCGGCGTTGCGAACGGCGCGTTCACGCAGCCGGATGCGAAGGCCTATGACCTGATCGCCAAGTTCCCGCATCTTCCGGCCGTCATCGACGGTTCGCAGATGCAGGATGCCGTTCCGACCCTTGCCGTTCTTGCGGCTTTCAACGAGACGCCGGTTCGTTTTGTCGGCATCGCCAATCTGCGCGTCAAGGAATGCGATCGCATTCGAGCGGTCTCGACCGGCCTCACGCAGATCCGTCAGGATCTGGCGCGCGAGGAAGGCGATGACCTGATCGTCCAGTCCGATCCGGATCTCGCCGGACAGCGCCTGCCGGCCAACATCGACACCTTCGCCGATCACCGCATCGCCATGAGCTTTGCGCTCGCCGGCCTAAAGATCGCCGGCATCACGATCCTTGATCCGGACTGCGTTGGCAAAACCTTCCCGGCCTACTGGCGGACGCTGGCAGGGCTTGGTGTGACCTATGCCGACGAGGGCTGACACTATCTGACGCGGCCGGGACGCCGCAGGCGAGGGGTATGATGATCCGACGGCTTTCCGGCCTATGCTTCGTTCTGTTTCTGATGCTTGCGGCGCGTGGCGCCATCGCTGCGGAGGTGATTAACGCCTTCGCGTCAAACATCGCGCTTGAGAAGAGCGGGGCGATGACGGTGACGGAGACGATCAGCGTCAATGCCGAAGGCAATCGCATCCGGCGCGGCATCTTTCGCGATTTTCCGCTGACCTATCAGGATGAAGAAGGCCGCCTCCGCCGCGTCGATTTCGACGTTATCTCGGTCAAGCGCGATGGTCGCGACGAGCCTTGGCATACCGAGTCCATCAGTGGCGGTATCCGCATCTATGCCGGCTCGGAAGACGTCACCGTCAGCTATGGCCGCCACGAATACGTCTTCACCTACCGCACCAATCGCCAGATCCGGTACTTCGACAATCACGATGAGCTCTACTGGAATGTCACCGGCAACGGCTGGATCTTCCCGATCCTGACGGCGACGGCGACGGTCAACCTTCCTGACGGTGTCAGCGCGACCGACACTGCTTTTTTCACTGGCCCGCAGGGGGCGACGGACAGGAATGCAAGCGTTTCTGGGCGCGGCGGCCGACTGCTGTTTTCGACGACCCGCCCGCTCAATGCAGGCGAAGGGCTGACGATTGCCGTCAAGATGCCGAAGGGCTCGATCGATCCGCCGAGCGCCGACGACACACGGCGCTGGTGGCTGAGCGACAACCGCGACTACTTCCTCGGCTTCGGTGGCCTTCTCCTCGTCTTCCTCTACTACACGCGTTCTTGGCTGAAGGTCGGCCGCGATCCGGCCCGCGGCGTGCTGGTGCCGCGCTGGGACCCGCCCGACGGCATCTCGCCGGCACTGGTGAACTATATCGACAATCGCGGTTTCTCCGGGCAGGGCTGGACGGCGCTGTCGGCCACGGCCCTCAATCTGGCGGTGCGCGGCTATGTGGTACTGGAAGACCTCAAGAACGCGATCATCATCCGCCGCACCGACAAGCCGGTCGGCAAGGAGAAGCTTGAGGCCGGCGAAACGAGCTTGCTGAATGCCGTCGGCGCCAAGGGCTCCCTGACGATCGACGAGGCCAACGGAACGAAGGTGAAGTCGGCGGGGGACAGTTTCCGGGCCGCCATCGAGCGCGAGCACCGCGGCAAATACTACAATGCGAATACCGGCTACACGACGGGCGGTATCGCACTCAGCGCCGCCTCGTTGGTGGCCCTCTTCGTCTTTGGCACGCTGGAGCCGGAGACCATCGCTTTGATGATCATTCCGATCGTCGTTGTCGTCTTTATTTCCGTCTTCGTTGCCGGCTTTGCCAAGTCGTTCCGCCCCGGCAGGTCGCTCGGCGCGAAGATCATGTCCGTGATCGCCATCGGTATCGCCACCTTTGTCGGCTTCAGCATCGTGTCGTCTCTGGCCTTGGCGCTGTTCTCGTCGCTGGTCGAACTCCACGAGACGCCGATGCTGTTTGCCATCGGCGGCATCATCCTGCTGAACCTGCTCTACGTCTTCATCATGGGTGCGCCGACCCCGCTCGGGGCCAAGCTGATGGAT
>Ga0075365_10000340_pt1 | contig 16674 bp, 15 predicted proteins | sample EndMetdeltDD1765_FD_71387 | JGI IMG/M metagenome (GOLD analysis project Ga0075365, IMG submission 71387) | Populus endosphere microbial communities from Tennessee, USA - Endosphere MetaG P. deltoides DD176-5 | ecosystem: Host-associated > Plants > Roots > Endosphere | place: USA: Tennessee... | reverse complement strand
CTGCTCGATGACCCAGGTGACTGCGCCGTGCAGCCCCTCCTCAAGCAGGATGCGCGGCACGTTGGCAGAAATGCCGAAGCCCAGATTGACGCAGCTGCCCGCCTGCAGCTCCTGCGCAACGCGGCGCGCGATGACCTTCTGGATATTGAATTCCGGAACGCGAAAACTGTCCAGCGGCCGAAAGATTTCGCCTGAGATGGCCGGATCGTAGAGCGTCTGTGTGGTTTGCTTCTGGTCCGGATCGACGATGACATAGTCGACCAACATGCCAGGTACACGCACGTCATGCGGCTTCAGCGAACCTTCCTTGGTAATCCGCTTGACCTGGGCGATGACGATGCCGCCATTGTTGCGGGCAGCAAGCGCCTGATCTAAGCCGCCGAGATAGGCGCCTTCGTGCTCATACGTAAGGTTGCCGCGCTCGTCCGCGGTTGTCGCACGGATGATGGCGACCTGCGGCACGATCGACGGGAAGAACAACCAGTCCTCTCCTTCGAACAAGACACGCTTGACTACGGGCTCCTCTGCCCCAAGGTCGTTCATCGCGCAGCCCTGCCTCTTCGGGTCGACGAACGTGTCGATACCAACCTTTGTCAGAACGCCGGGGCGTTTGGCAGCAGCCTCCCGATGAATATCGAACATGATGCCCGAAGGAATATTGTAGGCCGGAATCTCATTGTTCGTGATCATCTGCCAGATCAGCGGTGGCTCCGCGCTGGATGGACCCGATGGATAGGAACCGCCGACGATCTTCTTCAACAGCCCCTTCTTGGCGATGTGGTCGACGCCCTTGATGCCGCTCATGTCACCTGCCGCGATCGGATGCAGCGTTGTGATATCCCGCGGATGACCGGTGGTGTCGAAGCGCTCGCCAATCGCCTTCAACATCAGGTCGGGGCAGCCAAGGCCGCTCGATGACGACACAGATACGACGGCTCCGTCGGGGATCAGTGCGGCAGCTTCGGCCGGGGTGATGTGCTTGCTCATTGGGATGACTCAAAGTCCTGTTTCGATTTTCACGGCAGACCCGCTTTTGGTCGCCTCGACAACGGCAAGACCTGTCGCGACCGACCAGATGCCATCCTCCGCCGTCGCCGAAGGACGGCCCTTGCCGGCCACCGCAGCGTGGAAGGCTTTCAGTGCGGTTTCGTAGAGATTGCTCGCGTTGGTCGGCAGTTGCTGCTCGCCATCCGCATTCCTCAGCGTCACCGTCCCATCCGGACGCTGCGTCATAACGTTGCGGCCGACGAGCGAACCTTCGGTGCCGTGCACCTCAAACCCGGTCTCTGCGTATTTGGTGGTGAAGGCATCGTGAAACTGCGCGAGGATACCGTCCTCGAAACGCATCACGCCCATGACGCCATCTTCGACGCCGGGCTTTCCCATGCCCGCCGCCTGCGAAAACGCGACCACCTCCACCGGATCACGCCCGAGAACAAACCGCAGCGTGTCGGTGTCATGGACCGTGATATCCAAAATGACGCCGGCACCGGCTTCGGGCTTATCGAGCCGCCAGCCCTGCAGGTGGACCGGCAGGTAGACGGCATGAAAGACGCGGGCGGCCAGTGGCTTGCCGATTTTTCCGGCGGCAATCGCGTCTCGCATGGCAATGTGAGTGGAGGCATTGCGAAGATGGTGATTGGTGGCGAGCACGACGCCGGCCTCCTTCGCCGCCTTCGCCATGGCGTGCGCATCTTGCAAGGACATCGCCAATGGCTTCTCGCAAAGAATATGCTTGCCGGCGCGGGCCGCAGCGATCGCCTGGTCACGATGAAGCTCGTTGGTCGTCGAAATGTAGACCGCATGGACATCCGGATCGTTCACAAGGGCATCGACATCTGCGACATGCCTCGGGATCCCGTTTTCCGTCGCATAGGACCGGCCGCGCTCCGCGCTCGAACTCATGACGGAGACGATATCGCCGCCGGTCTCACGGATAGCACTAATCACCCATTCGCGCGCGATGGTGCTCGCGCCAATCAGCCCCCAACGAACTGTCATGCCATCTTTCTCCCTGCCTTCTTCTGCGCGGCACCACAGCTCTCGCGAACAACAAGCCGGACAGCGGTCGTGATGCTTTCGGGCTCCGCTTTGCCGGCATTGATCTGCTTGAGGAGAAGCTGCGCTGCGCGTCTACCCATACTCTGAGGATCAACGGAAATGGTCGTGAGAGCCGGGACTGCCGTTTGCGCCTCGATCACGTCGTCGAAGCCGACGACAGCGAAGTCCCGACCGGGCTCCATGTGACGCGCGCGCAAGCCATCGCACACACCGAAGGCGACGGCATCATTGAAGCAAACCGCCGCCGTTGGCCGATCGGCCATCGCCATCGCCCGTCCGATCGCGTCGACACCGCCCGCCCTTGAGGGCGCTGACGAGACTACCAGCTCTTCATGAAAGCCGAGGCCCGCCGCCTTCATGCCGCCCGCATAGCCCGCCAGACGCTCTTCGAAGACCGCCGTATCGGGAAATCCGCCGAGAAACGCAATTCGCGTGTGCCCTAGGGATGCCAGGTGCTCGACCGCCGCTGAAGTCCCGCCCTGATTATCGGAAACAATTGACGAGACCTTCGCACCAGGCAGGCTGCGAACAACGACAACGACCGGAATATCGGCAGCAACGAGCGGCTTGAGATCGGCCGCTTCGGTAGCGCGCGCCGGAGAGACGATAAGGCCCGAGATTCCATGTTCTCTCATCGAGGCAACGACTTCCCGCTGCCGGTCGATGCTCTCGCTGGTATTGGAGAGGAACTGTACGAAGCCGGCGGACTGCACGACCATATCGACGCCAACCGCAAGTTCGGCAAAGAAGCTGTTGGTGAGGTCGTTCACGACAACACCGATGATCTTCGATTTCGCACTTGCTTGGCGCAGATTCGCTGCCCCACGGTTATAGACGTAGCCAAGCTCACGCATCGCCGCATTGACCTTGGATCGCGTCCCCTCATTCACGAGCGGCGACCCTTGCAGCACCAGAGACACCGTCGACTTGGAGACGCCGGCGGCCTTGGCGATGTCAATGACGGTCACCCGCCCCTTGGTCATGAAATTCCTCCCAGCGCTCTCGCCAACTTGGACGCTACATAATTGGAACGTTCCAAATATGTCAAGCGCAATCTTCATCTGGCCACGACGGCGAAAATCAAATCGAAAAGGCAATTATCATTTTGATTCGACTACATTTTCTATATTAGAAACAACCTCATTACGCTTGCCATCTACCGAAACTAAAGAATCAGAAAAACACTATTGCAATTTGGAACGATCCAAATTATTGCGTCGTTAGCTGTCGAGGAGGATCACAATGAGCTTGTCTTTAAATCTGCCGAACACCGACGGTTCCGCCAGCGAATACCGTCTTGTCGGGACGCCGATCGAGCGCCCGTCCGCACCGCCCAAGTTCAACCGGATTGCCTATGCGGCCGCTCACGTTGTGTCCGACCCGCGAAAGGACTTCGACCCCTGGGGTCGTCCGGCGATTGACTGGGACACAACAATCGCCTTTCGCCGGCACCTGTGGAGCCTCGGCTTCAAGATCGCCGAAGCGATGGATACCTCCCAGCGCGGCATGGGCCTTGATTGGGACGGCGCGCGGGAACTGATCCGGCGATCGTTGGAGGAGGCTCGCACCGTTCCGGGGGCTGACCTTGCATGCGGCGCCGGCACCGATCATCTCCCTGCATCCGATGCGCGATCGATCGACGATGTCATCAAGGCGTATGAGACGCAGATCGAATTCGTGGAAAAGAATGGCGGTCGCGCCATCATGATGGCCAGCCGCGCCCTCGCCCGCGTGGCGTCCTCTCCTGACGACTACACCAAGGTTTATGGCAGAATTCTCTCCCAGGCCAAAGACAAGGTCGTCTTACACTGGCTCGGAGACATGTTCGATCCGAACTTAGCAGGCTACTGGGGCAGCGCGCAGTTTGAACCGGCGCTCGAGTGCGTTCTCAGGATCATCAATGAGAACAAGGAAAAGGTCGAGGGGATCAAGATTTCGCTGCTCGATAACGCCAAGGAAATACAACTGCGCAATCGGCTTCCGGAAGGCATCCTTTGCTTCACCGGCGACGACTTCAACTATGCGGAACTGATCGAAGGCGATGGCCGCCGCTATAGCCATGCCCTGCTCGGCATCTTCGATGCCGTTGCACCATCAGCGTCGAAGGCATTGGCCTCACTTGCAACAGGTGATGCCGCTACCTTCCGCTCGGTGATCGAGCCGACCGTTCCGCTCTCCCGCAAGATCTTCGAGGCGCCGACGCAGTACTATAAGGCCGGCGTCGTCTTCCTCGCCTGGTTGAACGGCCACCAGAGCCATTTCAGCCTTCCTGCTGGATTGCAATCGGCGCGCGGCATCAATCACTATGCCGATATTTTCCGGCTTGCCGACAAGGCAAACGTCCTCGACAAGCCAAAGCTTGCCACCGCACGCATGAGGCATTTTATGGGTGTATTCGGCATTGAGTGAACCGCCGAGGAAGGCGAGCACGTTTTGACCTATGCGGCTCATGTCGCCTCGGGGCAAGTTTTCTCCGAGGCGGCTCAAGCATCCATCGAAGCAGCTCAACTGCCTGTGAGCGCGTCGTTATGCCTAGTAGCTGCAGGGCCGGTGATTGAAACAAACTGAAAAATTAGTGCGTCCTGGTGGCCCGTCAGGTAGAACGGAACCGGACTCGCTGAAGTATAAGCAGCGCTATAGCCTCATTTGCTGGATATTGTCGTCTTCACAGTCGGCCTCGCTCCACCACGAATGAACGCAAGCGAGTAATGGGTCGCTGCGGCAAGCAGACCGACGATCGCTCCGTAGTTCAAGAAGAAACCCAGTGTGGACTCGTTGAAGTCCCACATATCAAGGCTGTAGGTCAGCACCAGCTTCGATCCGAATGTCATCTCAGCCCAGCTTTTGATCCCCCAGAGTGAAACCGCCGTAGCCGCAAGGCGGAGCGACCATGTGCAGACCGGGTTGGCATCCCTGATACCAAACACCGCGCGACAGGTGTTCATGATTACGCCCCATCGTGTCCCAAGGTGGACAGAGACAATGAACAACAGCCAGTATGCCGCGAACATATGCACCTCACGCATGGCGAAGGCTCCATCAAGCGCCAGGAAGGTGAACAAGTCACGGGAGATCAGCACGCTTGTAACCAGCATGATCGTCATCACCAGCTTGAGAACCGCGATCGTGATGATGTTGAGCCACCGCACGCCATCGTACTTCCCTCTAGCGACGCGCCCGTACCAGAGCCGGTTGAAGACGTTATGGCCGATCACGAGCGTGAATAGCACCATGCCGAATACCTCGTGCGCGAAGTTCTCCAGCCACCAGTAGGCCAGGCACGCGATAATCAGCGACAACGCAACAAAATCGAGGAGCAGGCGGAAACGGAACATCAGATTCATTCGAACTCGAATCTGCGGATGTCATTGAAGGTGTACAGGAAGTCCCTGTCAGACCTGGAGCTATGGCATCGCTGGCAGCGCGCCGTGTTCTCGGCCATGTTAATGGTCCCGTCGGGCTTGAACCATTGGAACTGCCAATCGCCAGTTCTGCGCTCTTCGCCGTAGTCGTTACCCCAGCCGGAACGCTTCTCCATGACGAAATAGCGGTAGATGTCCCCGTCGCGGTAGTCGACCAACACGAAATGAGTGCCGTCGGGTATGGCCTGTCCGTTCTTCACGGCTTCGATTGCCTCCCGTGTTGTCATGATGTGCTCGGTGACTTCGCCCCGGGTCACGGTCGTATAGTGCACGAGACTGTCGATGTCCGGCATCGTCGCTCGATTTGGTTCGGCATCGACCTGCCAGCCGGCAAGAACGATCGCACCCACCACCGAGGCGAGAAGCGGAAGACGAAGGATGAATTTGCGCACGAGTGAGGAGCCCTTGCTGGTTAGAGCGACGGTTAATCGGCCGCGAAGACTTCTTTTGCGACGGCAACCGCCGAGACTGCGTTCGGCCAGCCGGCATAGAACGCGAGATGGGTGATCGCCTCGGTCAACTCCTGTTCGGTGACGCCGTTCGTGCGTGCGATCGCAAGGTGGGACCTAAGCTGATCCGGGCGGTTCATCGCTACCAGCGCCGCGACGGTTATGAGGCTGCGGTCCCGCTTCGAAAGTTCAGGCCGCTCCCATATGTCGCCGTACAGGACGTTGTCCGTTAGTTCCGCCAGCTTGGGCGCGGTCGCACCCATCAGTTGTTGTGCTCTTGTCGGCATGGTCTCGTCCTCTTTTTCGGTTGGGGATTGGGCGCAAACCACGCCCGGGAGTGCCGTCACGACAATGGCTAACGTCAGGCACGCGTTGACGAGTAGATGCCTCATGTTGGGTCTCCGGGATTGAGATGTCGGGTCGCGGTCAAGCGGCAACGTTCAGTCGAGCTTCTTTTCCTTGAGGAATGCCGACACCTGGTCGGCGATTTCGACGTTGTTCAGATCGGAAAACATGAAGTGCGTGTTCCCGCGGATGCCGATTTCGGGGAGATGGACGAGCTTGGCGTCTCCCCCGAGCTTGTTGACGGCAGCGACCCAGAGTTTGGCCATCGCGAGTCGGACCCGCCAGTTGTCCCGACCGCGCTCCGTTGTGGGCTCTGTCGGGAAGTTGTCCCCGTAGTAGATGATGATCGGCAAGCGGGTCAGCTTCTCGAAGTCCGCGACAGACACCGTCTCTGGCGACAACGTGCCCGCTGCACTTGGCATCGGCGCAGGCACCTCGCCCTCCGGGAATATGAAACCGCTGCCTGGCTCGAAAGCGACGATACCTTTGACGTTTTGGGTCTTGATCGCCGTCAGCCAGCCGGGTCCGCCGCCTTGCGAATGCGTGATGAGGATGCCGGGTCCGATCTTGTCGAAGAGTGCCGCCATTGCATCCGAAATCACTCCTGCGTCGTAGGGCCCGGTATTCGGCGTGACGAGTCGGAAGAATTGGTCGAGAGCCGCCGGGTTCCGGTCGAACTGAACGCCCTCGAAGAAGTTCGGCCATTTGCCCAGCCGGAACTGATCGAAAAAGAGCTGGTCGTAAGGCGTCGGCTCGATGGTCGTCGCGACGGTGCTGTTGCCAGCCCGACCACGCCGGGGCTGATCGACGAGATATACGGGAAAGCCGCGGCGCAGGAATATGTTTTGAAAGCCCTCGCGGCCGTCCGGCGTCGTCTCCCAGCTTCGCGCTGATTGGTAGGCACCGTGCAGCATGACGATCGGCATCGGCCTCGCGTTCTCCGGTATCTGGTAGAAAGCGTAGAGGTGATCCCCGTGCAGGCTCTGGCCTTCCGCGGTCGGCGCGTTGTTGTTGTAGGTTCCGGGCATAGCCGCTACCTTGCCGCCTACCGCAAAGCTGCCCTGTCTGTGTATGATAAGAGGACCAGCCTGATCCGCTGTCTGGCTCAATGCTCCGGTCATGCCGACTTGCAACGACAGCAGCAGAAGTAGAGCGAGCTTAGTAAGACGTGTTTTCACGATATCCATCCCCATGGCGCTATGTGGGAAGGGTACGCCAGCAACCATGGGCTGATTAGGTGGCGAAAATCGCATGAAGCCATTAGCAAGGCTTATTAATCAAAAATCGTTTATCGGAATGTGATCTGAAACTCGCGATTTTCGAGGCGGATGTCATGCGTGAACGCTTGAAAGTACTTCGTCTGCAGCTCTCAAGCCGCTTTGAAACGCTCCATGCGCCGTAGAAAAGTCCCTCGGATCGGTGGCCTCGCCTGCGAAGAAAATCCGTCCATCGAATGAACGGGCTAACTGGCGACGAGCATCGCTCTGACCAGGGAGCGCGTGGCTGTAGGCACCGCCGACCGATGGAGTGGATGTCCAGTTCGAACACACAAGCGGGCGAAGGTTATTCCTTACTTCAAAACCAAAGAGATGCGCGAGTTCGCCGATCGCACCAGCAAACGCAATGTCTGGCCCAGCATCCACCGCCTCCTTGGCAGAGGCTCCGCCGAGGAAGCATTCGATAACAGGCCAGCCGAAAGGTCGGATGTAGTAGGCTCCGGTCCTTGCGTCTCGCGGATCACCTAGCACGAGCGTTTCTGCCTCGAATGGGCTGCTGCCTGAGACTTCGAGAAACAGTTTTTCGTTGTAGCCGAGCGGAAGGGACGCCGCAGCGTTCCGCCACGGATCGAGGCCCGAGGGCCACCTGATGGTGTCGCCCGCGAGAATGTTTGTCGAACAAGTCACCACGACCCGTTCCGCATTGATGGTCCCGAATGCCGTTGTCAAACCGACTTTGCGATCGGCAACCGAAACCGCCTCCACGGGTGTCGCGAGAAAGAGTTCGGCCTTAGCGGGAATAGCAGAACTGACCAGGGTGCCATACCCTTCGCGGATCCGGTAGTCGATGTGGCTGGACGCTTCATCGTAGGAGAGGTAGTCGCGGACGGAAATACGTTCCAACCCGTCGCCGCTCGTGAAGCCGCTCAGAGCCTCAATATAGCCGGTCCATTCGCCGTCTTCCAAAGCGTCTGAAGCAGAGTCACTTTCGGGCGAGCGCTCGGAAATGCGTTGGTACCAAGCCGCGTAGGCACCCCGCGCGGCCTGTTGCTCAGGTGGAGAGAAGCCGAGGTTGCGAAACTGAGTTCCCCAAGCGGGAGGGCTCCGATCAACAGATAGTCCTGCCTCCACCGCGATCTCGGTCCACGGGTTTCGATCCGCCGAATGGAGCCATCCGCATCCAAGATCAAGCCGTAGCCCTGCGGCCAAACTTGTGTAAGCCCGTCCTCCGCTTCGAGGCAGAGCCTCCAGGATAGTGACCGACAGACCAGCCCCTGAAAGTCTTCGAGCGGCTGCGACCCCTGCCGCTCCGGCACCCAAAATAATCACGTCGGCGTCTTGAACCATGCTCTATCCTTCCGCGTCGGCGGCGCAGCATCAGGGTACCGCCTCAATTCAATGAAGGCATTCTAGTGGAACACCAGGCATTCGTTTAGGTATCGAATAGTGCTTGTGGCCATGTCTGGAATTCATGAATGTGGTTCGCCCGGCTCAGTCTTTGAAACGAAGCGCGTCCACCACCAATGCGAAAGCGGGAGAGGCATGGCGTCGGTTCGGATAGTACAGGTGGTATCCTGGAAACGGCGGACACCAGTCCTCTAGCACCCTGATCAACTCGCCCTTTTCGAGATGGTCCACGACCTGGTCTTCAGGAATGTACGTAAGGCCGAGGCCGCGCAGTGCCGCGTCCCGCCGCATCGCGAGATTGTTGAATACCAGCTGCCCCTCCACCCGCACCCGGAGTTCGCGCCCGTCCTTTTCGAACTCCCATGCGAATATGTTGCCATGTGTCGGGAGCCGCATGTTGATGCAGTTGTGTTCCGTCAGGTCCTGAGGCGTTTCCGGCCAGAGGTGCTCCCGGAAGTAAGAAGGGGCCCCGACGACCGCCATTCGCATTTCCGGGCTGATGCGGACGGCGATCATATCCTTGGCGACCTGCTCTCCCAAGCGAACGCCCGCGTCGAAACGTTCTGCGACGATGTCAGTGAGGCCGTAGTCGACGATGATTTCGACCGTAACATCGGGGTTATCAGGCAGGATTTTCTCCAGTGCGGGCGCAAGAACCGAGATCGCTGCATGCTCGCCGGTGGTGATACGGATGGTGCCCGTCGGCCTATCGCGCATTTCGCCCAATGCCGCGATCTCAGCCTGAATTTCCTCGAAACGTGGGCCTGCTGTCTCCAGAAGACGCTGCCCTGCCTCTGTGGGCGACACACGCCGCGTGGTTCTTGTCAAAAGTCTGATGCCCAGCCTCTCCTCCAGTCCGCGGATGGTTTGGCTCAATGCTGACTGGGAAACGCCGAGTTTGACAGCGGCTTTCGTAAAGCTTTCCTCACGGGCGACGGTGACGAAGGCAACGAGGTCGTTGAAGTTTTCCTGCGGCATTCATTAGCGGTCCTTATAGCTTCATCCCGATTACTGCATCTAATCGGAAGGATCGACAAGGGCTAAGTTTCCATCATCAGCGCAGCCTCGCTGGGAGGACGGCTCTGCAAATCGCCAGATGGAAACAGCCATGCCAGACGTTCGACCAGCCGCCTCCAATCCAAATAAATCCGCCATTCTCGCGATCATATTGATTAGCTACGTGATGATTGTCCTGGATCTCTCCGTGGTGCTCACGGGCCTGCCCAAAATTCATCACGAACTCGGTTTCTCGGATGCAAGCCTCGCGTGGGTGCAGAGCGCCTATACCCTGGCGTTCGGTGGCTTCCTCCTCCTTGGGGCACGAGCTGGCGATATTCTTGGCCGACGCCGCATGTTCATTGTCGGGATGGCGATCTTTACGGTCGCCTCGGTTGCCATCGGTGCCTCGCAGTCGTCCCCATGGATGTTGTCCTGGCGTGCGATCCAGGGACTAGGCTCTTCAATCGTCGCTCCCTCCACACTTGCGCTGCTGCAAACGAACTTCGAGGATGGCGAGGAACGGACACGCGCGGTATCCTATTACAGCGCGGCCGCAGGAGTTTCCGCAACGGTCGGCCTCATTGCGGGCGGCCTGCTGGCCGATTGGCTGTCCTGGCGCGTGGGCTTTTTGATCAACCTGCCGATCGGGATCGCAATGATCTTCGCTTCGCGCACCTACATCACTGAGACAGAGCAACGTCCCGGCAAACTGGACGCCCCTGGTGCCATAGCGTCGACGCTCGGCATGAGCGGACTGGTCTACGGTTTCATACGGTCGGCCCAGCATGGTTGGGACCTGGTAACGTTCGCTTTGATTATCGCAGCTACCGTATTGCTGACGCTCTTCGTCCGCATCGAAAACCACGCCGCGCAGCCGATCCTGCCGCTCCGCCTGTTTGCCGACGCGGAGCGCTCGGGAGCTTACGCGGCGCGTGTCCTTTACCTCGGAGCGATGGTCGGTTTTTTCTTCTTCACGACGCTATACCTTCAGGAAGTCGCGGGCTTCCGCCCTGCGCTCACCGGCCTCGCCTTCGTGCCGGCGACGATGCTTCACGTTCCCTTTGCCATCGTCGTGCCTCGCCTCATACGCCGCTTCGGCCGCAATGCGATCCTCCTTGTCGGAATGGTCATCGGGATCGTCGCGATGGCATGGCTCAGCCGTGCGGGCGTCGGATCGAACTACTGGACGACAGTGGCGTTGCCAATGGTGCTGATCGGCGTGAGCCAGGGCCTCACTCTCAGCCCGTTGACATCGTCGGGCGTCGCCAGGGTTTCCACCGAAGATGCAGGTGCTGCGTCCGGCGCTGTCAACGTCGCTCACCAAATGGGAAGCTCGGTCGGCCTGAGCGTTCTGATCGCGATTGCCGCGGTGGGGTCGGTCGGCCTGACAGGTACCGAACTAACCGCATACCGGGCTTCTCATGCGTTCGACGCCGGTACGGTGATGCTGATATTCGCGCTGGTCGTGGCTGTGACCACCATCGTGCCGGCCGCATCTCGTCAACAGTCTGACGCCCACGAAGCTGAATCCTTGGCCGCCGAGAGCGCGGCATAACTCAAGGAGATAAGCGAATGAATTTCCCGCACATCTGGCCGCCCGTGTCGGCAAGCAACCATAGGAGATGAACATGAAGATCAGGAAGATTGGAGACCTCGAAGTTTCCGCCCTCGGGCTCGGCTGCATGAGCATGAGTTCGGCTTACGGTCCGCCCGCTGACAAGGCCGAGATGATCAAGTTGATCCGTTTCTCCCACGAACGAGGCGTCACCCTTTTCGATACCGCCGAAGCCTATGGACCGTTCGTCAACGAAGAGCTGGTCGGAGAAGCGATCGCGCCGATCCGGGAACAGGTCGTCGTGGCGACGAAATTCGGTTTCGATATCAACATGGAAACAGGCGAGCGTAGCGGGGGTACAAACAGTCGTCCCGAGCACATCAGGGCCGTCGCCGAGGCAAGCCTCAAAAGGCTCAAGAGAGACCGGATCGACCTCTTCTACCAGCATCGCGTTGACCCGGCCGTCCCGATCGAGGACGTCGCTGGAGCGATCAAGGACCTCGTCACCGTCGGCAAGGTGAAGCACTTCGGCCTCTCCGAGGCAGGCGTCAACACCATTCGCCGCGCACACGCTGTTCATCCGGTGACGGCAGTCCAGAGCGAGTATTCCTTGTTCTGGCGAGGCCCCGAAGCAGAGTTGCTTCCGACACTCGAAGAACTTGGAATAGGCTTCGTGCCGTTCAGCCCGCTGGGCGCTGGTTTCCTGACCGGCAAGATCGACGAGAACACCAAGTTCGATGCCAGCGACTTCCGCAACCTCGTGCCGCGCTTCACGCCGGAGGCTCGCAAGGCGAACCTCGCTCTCGTAGACCTGCTCAAGGCAATTGCGGACAGGAAGAATGGAACGCCAGCCCAGATCGCACTGGCTTGGCTGCTTGCTCAGAAGTCCTGGATCGTCCCCATCCCGGGGACGACGAAACAGCATCGGCTTGAGGAAAACCTTGGCGCAGTCGAACTCGAACTCGATGCGACCGATCTCCATGAAATCGAGGCCGCGCTGTCCAAGATTGAAGTCGTCGGCGAGCGGCTGCCTGAAGCCGTCCTCAAGATGACCGGTCTCTAAGGTTGGAGTTTCCGATGTCCCGGTTCGAATTCGATGCGATCGGCACCTCCTGCGAAATCGACACGCCGACGCCGCTGTGTCACCAGACCCGGCGGCAAATCCTCGAACTCGTCGAACGGTTCGACAGGAACTATTCGAGGTTCCGCGACGACTCGTTGATCACGAAGATCGCCGAGGCTGAGCACGGCGGCACGTTCGTTTTTCCGGCTGGGGCCGCGCAGATGTTCGACCTCTACGACCGGCTTCACAAGATAACCGGAGGCGGTCTCGATCCCCTCGTCGGACGCGATCTGGAGCTTCTGGGCTACGATCGTCGATACTCGCTTGTGCCGCAGCCAGCGGAAGTGTCGACTTATGCAAGCAAGCGCACGAGCTGGGGCAGCGACGTTTTCCGCCAGGGCTCGACGCTGATCACTCGAAGTCCGCTTTTGATCGACCTTGGCGCGGTAGGCAAAGGCCATCTCGTCGACCTGATCTCAGGTGTTTTGGGGGTGAGAGGCCTCGAAGACTTTGTCGTCGATGGCAGCGGCGACATGCTGCATCGCGGAGAAGCGGCGCTCGGTGTCGGACTTGAGCATCCGTTTGATCCTACGAAGGTGGTGGGCGTCGCCCACCTCCGAGACGCCTCGCTTTGCGCCTCGGCGGTCAATCGCCGGAAATGGGGAGACAACCTTCATCATATCTTGGATGCCAGGACCGGAAGGCCCGTGAAGGACGTGGTTGCTACATGGGTCGTTGCGAAGGATGCCGCGACGGCAGACGGGCTGGCCACGGCGCTTTTCGTCGTTCCTGCCTCCCGGCTGGTGCCAAGCTTCGACTTCTCCTTCGTTCGGATGTTCGCCGATGGCCGTGCTGAGGTGTCCGACAATTTCGACGGCGAAGCCTTCACCTGAGAAAGGAACAAAATGCCCCGCGAGATCAGAAACGCGCTCGTCGCTTCGGCGCTAACCCTGATGGTGTCCTCGACGGCAGAGGCCCAAGGCGGCAAGCCCCGTCAGTATGCAGACGGCGTCTACACAGCGACCGGGACATACGGCGGCCAGCCGTCGCATATAACCGTAAAGGTGACCCTGACTGATGGCGTGATCACCGCGGTGGAGGTCACTCCCCATGCATATGTGCCGGAATCGTTGGAACTCCAGCGACGCTTTGCGGCGGCGGTTCCAAAGGTCGTCATAGGGCGACCGATCGATCAAGTGAACGTTGGCAAGTTGGCGGGTTCAAGCGGAACTTCGCGCGGATTCAACGACGCCATAGGCCAGATCAAGCGCCAGGCGGCTCGTCGGTGACGGCCCTCCGCTTAGCACCCCCGCAGTCAAGAAAATCAGAGGAGTGTAAAGATGACTACGAGGCACGGAATTGAACTCAACCGCAGAGGCTTGCTGCTGACAGCGGGTACGTTGGCCGTGGCCGCCAATCTCGGGGTAGCCAATGCTCAGGCGACGACCAAGCAAAATGCCTCAGACACAACGTCCGTCACCGAAATCGGACGGCGAAAGCTCGGCTCCCTGGAGGTATCCAGCGTGGGTCTTGGCGTTCAAAACATGAGCCGGACCTACCAGCAAACAATTCCAACGCGTGCCGAAATGCATAACATCATAAGGGCCGCTTTCGACCGGGGCCTGACTTTCTACGATGCAGCAGAGGCCTATGGCCCACATGAGGTCGAAAGGATACTCGGCGAAGGCGTTCAACCGTTCCGGGATCAGGTTGTTATCGCGTCCAAATTCGGCTGGAACATCGATCTCGAGACTGGAGAACGGCTTCCGGGCCTCAACAGCCGTCCCGAACATATCAAGTCGGCCGTCGAGGGAATGCTCAAGCGCCTGCAAACCGACCGCATTGATCTCCTCTATCAACACCGCGTCGACCCGCAGGTGCCGATTGAAGATGTGGCAGGAGCCGTGAATGACTTGATGAAGCAGGGGAAAGTCGTGCACTGGGGCCTTTCCGAGATGGGTCTCAACACGCTTAGGCGCGCCCACGCAGCGCTGCCTCTGACCGCGGTTCAGAGCGAATACTCGATGCTGTGGCGGGGGCCTGAAAAGGGCGCGATCCCAGTGTGCGAGGAACTGGGCGTCGGATTCGTCCCTTGGAGCCCTCTCGGCGTTGGTTTCCTCAACGGCGCGATCGACGCTCGTACACGGTTCGCTCAGGGTGATATCCGCGGCATCGAAGGGCGCTTCGCGCCTGAGAACCTGCCGACCAACCTTGCGCTCGTGGGACTCCTAAAGACGTGGGCGGACCGGAAACAATCACGCCTCGGACAGATCGCGCTCGCTTGGCTGCTGGCTCAGAAACCGTGGATCGTCCCGATCCCCGGCACGACGCAGATGGCTCACATGACGGAGAACATCGACGCGACTGGCATCACTTTTACACCCTACGAGATCGCGGAGTTGAATGCCTCCCTCGCGGCCATCCAAATCAAGGGTGCGAGGCTTCCGGACGCCGTTCAGGCATTCTCGGATGTCGAAGCTCCTGCGAAGTCCTAATCCTCGGAACCTTCGGATTACGACCATCCCGCCCGAAGCCCTTTGTCAGCTTTGGGCTCGGAAGGCGACAACAGCCTCGTCCGCAGAGCGCCAAAGGCTGTCACGAAGGCCCTACGATGTATTCGACAAGGCGGGGTGCTTCCTCGGCGATCGCCAATATTATGCCTGACTTGCGCGTAGAGGCGAAATCCAACCCGGCGAAGTAAAGGCCCGGCAGGGTGGCCACGCCATCCTCGTGGACCGGCTGTCCCGCGGCATCGAGCGCACCGGGAAGCCTCATCCAACTGAAATCGCCCTTGAAGCCTGTGCACCACACCACGGTCGTTATGCCGGACCGGGAGAGATCAAGCGAAGCGATCGTCGGGTTCGGCTGTTGCATCGCGACCGTCTCCGCCGGGTCGGGTTCCGAAACGGGTGCATCGATTCCAGCGCGGCTGACATATTCGTCGATATGGCGTTTGATGTTATTGGAGGCTTCATCCGCAAAGCGAACATTCGCTTCGAGATCGTCGGCGAACGAGAGGCGGTCGCCATCCTCGACGCCAGTCAATCGCCCAAGAAGCACGACACCTTGGGCGCTGAGCGCTTGAAGGCTTATCGTGTGCACCGACCCAAGCACACCTCGAGGCGGGATGCGTCCCGCAAGTCTAATGACCTCCTCCCGTCGCACGTCGAGAAACCCACATTCGAGGAGCCAGACCATGATGTCGCGGCCTCGGTAGCGCCGCGGGAGCCGTCCGACACGACTGGTGGCAAGGAAGACTGTTCGGCCTGCTTCCGCCAACTCCTCCGCGATCTGGACACCCGACTGGCCACTTCCGACCACCAGCACCGCGCCGTCGGCAAGATCCGCAGCGCTGCGGTAGCCGGAGGCGTCGATCTGGCGAAGGACGGGCGGTAACGCAGCGGCCCAAACTGGGCGCACCGGACAATTCAGGCTGCCGCTTGCAACGATCACGTTCCGCGCTAAAAGCATGCCGCGTGAAGTGGTCAGCCGATACGCGTCATTCTCGTGCCTGAGTTCGCACACCGCAGTATCCGGTTCGATCGGGAGCGCGTTGCGCCTGGCGAAGTCCTCGAGGAGAGCGACGAACTGGTCGCGCGTCAGGGCACCGGATGGATCCTCACCGTCATAGCAGTCGCCTGGCATGACGGTCTGCACGTTTGGGGTGTTCATCCGAAAGGAATCCCATCGCTGCGTGCGCCAGGTCTCTCCTATGCGGCCCCGCTCCAGGACGCTATGGCGCAAGCCCCTTCGTGCCAGCCAATAGCTGACGCCGAGGCCCGCCCAGCCGGCTCCGACGACGACAGCATCGAGAACATCGGCACTACCATTCATTTGCTGCGGTGATCTCATGATCGGCATCCCCAGCCATCCCCGCGCGGCATTAAGCCTTGTTCACGACAATTAGTCCAGCGTGGCGGATCTCCACCCGACTGGCCGAGCGCACTCGATTTCGCCAGCCCCAGTCACCGCATGAAACTGCGCCACAGCGCGCTCGCCAAACCGGAAGGCAAGGTCGCCTGATGCGACGCAGTTCACTTCGTCGCTGGTGCGGATGGCCGTGCAAAAAGCGATGTGAAACTCGCGCCGAAGTTTGCTCGACTACCCAATTATTTCCTCGCCACCGCCTTTGCAGGATTGGCCTGTCGGCTAGCAT
>Ga0075365_10000339_pt1 | contig 16694 bp, 17 predicted proteins | sample EndMetdeltDD1765_FD_71387 | JGI IMG/M metagenome (GOLD analysis project Ga0075365, IMG submission 71387) | Populus endosphere microbial communities from Tennessee, USA - Endosphere MetaG P. deltoides DD176-5 | ecosystem: Host-associated > Plants > Roots > Endosphere | place: USA: Tennessee... | reverse complement strand
GGCGCTACTCCCGCATGTCAGGGAAGGGAAGCCTGTTCGGGGCCTTCCTCGATTCCACCCTCGACCGGATCGAGGAGGGCGTCGTCATCACCGCCGTCGCCTGGTACTTCGCCGATACGGGGCATGCGATCCCGGCCGCGGCCTGCGTCCTGACCGTGCTCGGGTCGCTGATGGTCTCGTACACGCGAGCGCGCGCCGAGGCCCTCGGCGTGGAGTGCAAGGTCGGGATTGCCACTCGACCGGTGCGGGTAGTCATCTTGTCGATCGGCTTGGTGTTCGCGAAGGGCGCCGGGCTCGTCGACATTGAGCTGCTGGCTCCGGCCATCTACGCTATGACCGCGCTGACGGCAGTCACCGTCGTGCAACGCGTGTGGCACGTACGGGAACAGCTGAAGGCGCTCGACGTTCCAGAGGTGTAACCCGCACACGAGTGCGGCGTAGTAGGAGGCTCCCACTCGCCGCGAGGAGGACTTCGAACCGAATGAGCACCGAGAACGGATCTCAGGACGGCGCTGCCGCCAACGGCCACCTGATCGACGACGGCAAGGTTCGCGTCGCGATTGTCGGCGTCGGCAACTGCGCCAATTCGCTCATCCAGGGCGTGACCTATTACGCCGATGCCGATCCCGCCGAGGACGTCCCCGGTTTGATGCACGTGGACCTCGGCGGCTATCACGTGCGCGACGTCGAGTTCGTCGCCGCGTTCGACATCGACTCGGAAAAGGTCGGCAAGGACCTCGGCGAGGCGATCTGGGCGGGCCAAAACGACACCATCAAGTTCGCCGACGTCCCCGAGCTCGGCGTTCCGGTCCATCGCGGCATGACCCATGACGGGCTCGGCAAGTACCTCAAGGAGAAGATCACCAAGGCGCCGGGGCAAACCGACGACGTCGTCGGGATCCTCCAGGACACCAAGGCCGACGTTCTCGTCTGCTACCTGCCGGTCGGGTCCGAGCAGGCCACCAAGTGGTACGTCGAGATGGCCATCAAGGCCGGCGTCGGTTTCGTGAACTGCCTGCCGGTGTTCATCGCTCGCGAGGACTACTGGGACGAGCGCTTCCGCCGCAACGGCCTGCCGATCATCGGCGACGACATCAAGTCGCAGGTCGGCGCCACCATCGTTCACCGTCAGCTCGCGCGGCTGTTTCACGACCGCGGGGTGCGGCTGGAGCGCACCTCCCAGCTCAACGTCGGCGGCAACATGGACTTCTACAACATGCTCGAGCGCGAGCGCCTGGCCTCAAAGAAGGAGTCGAAGACCAACGCCGTGACGTCGATCATGGGCCACGAGCTCCCCGCGGACGACGTGCACGTCGGGCCCTCCGACTACGTGGCCTGGCTCACCGACCGCAAGTGGGCACACATCAGGCTCGAGGGCAAGGCCTTCGGAGACGTGCCGCTGACCGCCGAGCTGAAGCTCGAGGTCTGGGACTCGCCGAACTCGGCGGGGATCGTCATCGACGCGGTCCGGATCGCGAAGCTCGCGCTGAACGACGGCGTCGCCGGCCAGCTCGACGGGCCGTCGAGCTACCTGATGAAGTCGCCGCACACGCAGCGGCCCGACGACGAGGCGCGGGAACTGACTGAAGAGTTCATCGCGCAGCATGCGCGCAAAGCGCCGGGCGAGCGGGCGAAGGAGCTCGCCACCGAGCCGACCGCGGCTGAGTAGCCGGCGGCGTCCAGTCGCCGGGCTTCCCGGGCCATGTGATGACTCCCGACGATCGACGGCGACGGGATGTCGTCCTCGGAGGGAGGACCCATGACCACGGACGGACAGGGACCGGACCCCGCCGACGGCGCTCGCCCGCACGGTCCAGGCGTCCCAGGCCTCCTGCACGGACACCGTGAACACAGTCAACGTGAACGCGAGCCAGCAGTACGCGATCGCGCAGACGGAGACGACCGGAGCGCCGGGGACCACCGACGTCCAGTTCGGCTGGCGCGCCGTCTCGCCATAGCCTTGCGTTGGACCCGCGTGTAGCTCCCGGCGGCCCTGGGGGCGCTGCCGCGGGCGCGCTTCTATGCTCCGCGCGTGGCCGCGGAGCCGATGTCGATCGTCCAGGTGAGTCCCCAGCCGTGGGGCGCCACACACGAGATCAACGAATTCGTCGACCGGGTCTCGGCCGGGCTCTCTGAGCGGGGGCATCGCGTCGTGGTTGCCGCGCCGTCGGGGTCCAGGGCCGCCGTCCGCGAGTCTCGCCGGGCGATAAACGCCGCCCGCAACCGCCCGGCCTCCCTCTTCGGGAAGGCATGGAAGGGCGATCGCGCCGGCGGCGACGGGGGTCCTCCGGTCCTTGCCGTGGGCTCGAGCCTCTCGATGCCCCGCGGCCCCGGGCCGCGCGCCTCGCCGGTCCCCATCGATCTCAGCAGGCCGCTCGAGGATCTGCTGGGTGGTGTCGACTTCGACGTCGTCCACGTGCACGACCCGTTTGCGCCGAGCGCCAGCTCGGTCGCGCTGCGCCAATCCCGCTCGCTCAACGTAGGGACCTTCCACGAGCCGACCGAACGCGTGCTGTCGACCCAGGTGGCGCGCCCGCTCGTCGAGATCTTCTTCGGCCGGCTCGATGCGAGGACCGTCAGCTCGCGCGCGACCTCGGACCTGATGGGGAGGTTCTTCCCCGGTACCTACGAGCTCCTGGAGCCCGGGGCGGACCTCGGCGTGGAGGGGTTCTGGCCCGGTGATGCGGCGGCTTCCGAGGACGGGCCGATAAGGATCGCGTTCTGCCTGGAGGAGGAGCGCGGCGCGTTGCGGCTGTTCCTTCGGGCGCTCCGGCGGCTCCCGCTCGACGCGCGCTGGGAGGCGGCGGTCTGGACCCCGACCGCGACTGAGGTCCGGCTGGCGAAGCGGCTTCGGGAGCGCGTCCACGTCCTCGGTCCGAGGCAGGTCTCCCCGGAGGAGCTGATCGCCGGCGCCGATGTCGTCTGCACGACTTCCGGCGGGCCGCGGATGGCTCCGGGGCTGATCCGCAAGGCGCTCGCGTCCGGCGCCATCCCGGTGGCTTCGTATCTGCCGGTCTACCAGGAGCTGATCGGGGAGGGCGAGCGCGGATTGTTGTTCCCTGCCGGGGACGCCTTCACCCTGGCCGGCCAGCTTGAGCGTCTGATCGCAGAGCCGGGGCTTCGCCGGTCCCTGCTGAAGGGCGGGCGGGGCGCCGTTCGCGACTGGGAGGCCGTCGTGGACCAGGTGGAGGAGATCTACCGGAGGCTCGAGTCCCGACGCCACGACCCCGCCGGCAAGCCGGCCGTGCGCAAGCGCCTCGCCGACCGACCGGCGATCCACGTCGACCTCCACATGCACACCGACCACTCCCCGGATTGCGCGACGCCGGTGGACGTTCTCCTGTCGACGGCCAAGGAACGGGGCCTGGGCGCGATTGCGATCACGGATCACAACGAGGTGTCCGGCGCGCTCGCCGCGCGGGAGCTCGCGGAGAACGACGAGGACATCAAGGTCATCGTCGCCGAGGAGGTGAAGACCGCGGAGCAGGGAGAGGTCATAGGCCTCTTCCTCGAGGAGAAGATCCCCCGGGGCATGACGATGGCGGAGACGATCGCCGAGATCCGTCGCCAGGGAGGGCTCGTGTACGTGCCCCATCCCTTCGACAGGCTGCACTCGGTGCCGGACTACGAGCACCTCCTCGACATGGTCGAGGAGATCGACATTCTCGAGGTGTTCAACCCCAGGGTCGCCCTGACGGCCTTCAACGAGGAGGCCGAGCGGTTCGCCGCCAAGTACCGGATCGTCCCGGGGGCGGGATCGGACAGTCACGTCGCGCAGGGGCTGGGGAGCGTGATGATCCGGGTCCACGACTTCGAGGGCCCGGAGGAGTTCCTGGAGGCGATGCGCGACGCCGACATCGTCCGCAAGCACAAGAACCTGATCTACGTCCAGGCGCTGAAGCTCCTGCAGACGTCGACGCGGTCAAGCTCCGGCGCTCGCCGCCGTCAACGGCGCACGCGCTGATGCACTCGGGAGGAGCGGCGTCCGGGCCGTCAAAGAAGAGGCAGGGCACCGCACCCACACGGGGAGTCAACTTGCCGGCGACCGATGACGAGATCCAGGAGAAGTACCTCGAGCGCGCGATCCGCGAGCTGAACCAGCTGACCCATCGTCTGCAGGAGTGCTCGCACTGCCCGCGCGGAAACCTCATGCCGGTTCTGGGGTCCGGTCACCCGCAGGCGGACATCTTTCTCCTGAAGTTCGCGCCGACCGCGGCGGAGATCGAGGAGGGGGTCGCTTTCTACGGGCGGGCTGGAAACGCGCTCCGCAAGAGCTTCAAGCGGCTGAACATCGATCCGCTCGTGGTCTACGGGACCCTCTGCGTGAAGTGCCCGGTCTCGGACCCGTCGCTTGCAGGCGGGGAGTGCATCGAGCGGGTGGTCGAGGAGATCGCGATCGTGCAGCCGAGGATCGTCGTCGTAATGGGCGAGCGCGCGCTCGACGCCCTCAACGAGGTCGACGTGCCGCTATCGCGGGCTCTCGACCCGGAGCTCGGCAGCGTCCAGGAGCTGACGCCGACCATCGACGCGCTGTTCGTCCCGGACATCGACGAGTCGCTCGACTCGGAGGAGTCGAAGCGCGAGTTCTGGGCCGCCTTCCGCGCGCTCGGCGAGTGGTACTCCGAGCTGCCGCCGTACTGATCCCGACCGATCTAGACTGAGTCGCATGAGGCTGGAGGAGCGCACCATCGAGGAGCTGCCCGAGCGCTGCGAGAACTGCGGCGCGACGCTGACTCAGGCCGAGAAGCAGCGCATCCTCGACGACGGGGCGACGGCGTCGCTCTGCACCACGTGTGCGGCGGAGGTGGCGCCGCTCGCCGACCCCGAAGAGGACTCCGAGGCCGCCTTCTAGCCCGCCGCGGTGAGCGTCAGGCTCACCCGCTGCGCACCTGCCCTGCGCTGGAGGACCAGGTATCTGGCGTCGGGATTCGAGCGGACCCTCGCGCCCTTGACCTCCACGTCGTAGCCGTCCCGGTAGTGGCTTCGCGGCACGTAGACACGGGTCCTCATCCGGCGGCCGAGCACGTGGCCGCCCGCCCCCTTTGCACGGAACGCGAGCCGGAACGTGTTCGTGTCCGTGTCGTAGCCGAATGAGGTCGGGGTGCCGGCCACGACCTGGGGATAAGGCCGTTCGAGGAGGGCGAGCTTGCGGCGGAGGACGTTCGAGCCCCGCGGAGGCCTGCTCGGGTCCTTGACGATCGCCTGCAGGTTCCCGGGACCGCTCGTCGTCGGGTCGTCGCAGCCGCAGTAGGCCCACCACATCCAGGAGACCATGTGCTCGTCGGCAAGGTCGACTATGTGCTGGATGCGCGGATGGTCGTTGGTGGCGCCGAACTCGGTCAGCATCAGGGCTCGGTCGGTTTGGGCGGCCATGTCGTCGGCGTTGTCGAAGACAAGGGACTCCGTGGTCGGGCACGCGGGAGCGCTGTTGTCAAGGCAGTAGTCATGGAAGCTGAATCCCGAGTTCGACCCGATCTTCGGCAGGTGGCTCTTGGGCCCGAAGTTGAAGAGGACGTTGGGCTCCTGCCAGACGGTGTGGCGCCGATCCACGTCGCGGATCGCGTTCGTCGTCCTGCGGGTCATCGATGCGAGGGGGCCGGTGTCGAAGTCGGGACACCCCGAGGGGCTCGCACAGGGCTGCCAGACGGTTCCCGGCCATGGCTCGTTGAGGAGGTCGTAGCCCATGACCCCGTCGGCCGATTGGAAGCGGCGCGCGACATGACGCCAGGCGTCGGCGTAGCGACGCACGAGGCCCACCCCGGCGGGCCCAGGGTCGTCGGCCCAGAAATGGTCGAACGCCGCCTGCAGGGCCGGGTTCGTGAGGTAGTTGGTCGGGAAGCCGTTGTGCGGATTCGGGAGCCCGTCGTCCTGCACCGCCCAGTCGGGCCAGCCTTCGCCCTGGAATTTCTCGTTGAAGAGGTCCTGGTGGAAGTCGATGAGCGAGAAGACGCCGTTGCGGTCGAGCGTGCGCTCAGTCGCCGCGATTCGGTCGAGGTAGGTGTCGTCGTAGCGGCCCGGGTGCGGCTCGACGCCCTTGTAGATGACTCCCAGCCGGACGCCGTTGAACCCGTGCCGGTGAAGGAATCGGGCGTCGTCGGCCCCGAAGCCGGCCGCCTTCGGGTAGTACGGCGCCCGCTTGTAGACCATGTTCACCGCGTGGACGAGAACCACACGACCGTGCGCGTCGGTGATCCAGCGGCCCTCGTGACCCAGCGGAGGAGCAGGGCCCGCTGCGACAGCGGGGGCGACGATGGCGAGCGAGGCCGCCAGCGTTGCGAGCGCCGCGCGGATCACGTTGGCGCCGCCGCCGCCGCCACGGCCCCCATCGATTCGAGCGTTGCGCTCGCGAGGGCTCGGACCACCACGACGTCGAGGGCGTCGTAGTGGTCTAGCTCGGCGTTGGCGGTCTGCGCATCCGGGGCAGCGACGCCCACGGTGCCGACCGGCTGGTCGAGCCGGGCGAACTGGCGCCGGTAGCCGTCGTGGAGGTCGCGGTAGAACGCCTCCTCCTTGGCCAGCCGCTCGCCGGCGTCGTCGCCGACCGCGGTCCTGACGTACCCCAGCACGGGGGGCGGCTCACGCCCCGCCTCGGCGGCGCCGGAGTGGACGCTCTCGCGGGCGCCCGCGGCGAACTCCGGGGTGATCCAGTTCAGGAACGCGCCGTCGTAACCGGTTCCGGCGAGGACGCTCATCTTCGGCCCCATCGCCGCGAGCACAAGCCGGACGTCCGGGATCGCATCGCGCAGAATGGGAAGCGCCTCGCGCATCGTGGTGAGCGGCCGCTTCGAGAACCCGGCGCCGACGCCGATCCACAGGCGGCCGCGGTCCAAGCCCAGGCTCTCGATCCGCTCGTTGATCTCCGCCGGCTCATGGCGGTCGAGGGCCATCACACCCACGCCGAGGTCGAGCTCGTCCGATCCCTTGGCGAAGTCGGCGAGGGTGTCGAGGCCGCTGGCCAGGGGTGTGTCGTTCGACCAGATCGAGGCGTAGCCGAGCTCCTCGCAGCGGGCCGCGAGCGGAGCGGCGACCTCGGGATCGAGTCCCGACGCGACCCCGAATGCCCGCTCGCTCATCTCTCGAGTACGGCCACGCACTCCACATGCGGAGTGTGAGGGAACATGTCGACGGGCCTCACGCGGCGGAGCCTATAGCCGGCGGCGACGAGCTGGGCCGCGTTCGGAGCCAGCGTCGTGGGGTTGCACGACACGTAAACGATGCGCCGGGCTCCGCATTCGATCACCCGCCGAACGATCTTCTTCGAAAGCCCCGCTCGGGGCGGGTCGACGACCACGAGATCCGGGGAGCCGGCTTCCTCCAGCAGCGGCCGAACGCCCAATCGCACGTCCTGGGCGATGAAACGGGCGTTCTCGATCCGGTTCTGCGCTGCGTTGTGCTCGGCGTCGGCGATCGCCTCCGAAATCGTCTCGACCCCCCACACCTCGGCCGCGTCGCGGCCCAGCACGAGCCCGATGGTCCCGATTCCGCAATAGAGATCGAAGACGCGCTCACGCCCGGTCAGCCCGGCTGCCTGGGAGACGATCTCGCAGAGCCGCTCAGCCATCTCGGTGTTGGTCTGAAAGAAGGCAGTCGGCGAGATGCGAAAGCGTAGGCCGGCGAGCTCCTCTTCGAGAAACTCCCGGCCCAGGAAACCGGTGGGGCCCGATGTGCCGCCCCCGGGTCCCTCGATCACAGTGTGCAGGTCGACCGGAGGCTTGGCGAAGCTCGCGGGCGACGTAACCAGGCGGGTCTGGAGCAACCCCGTCCTGCGGCCCTCGCGGACCACGAGGTTGCGGAGGACCCCGTCCTGGGCGCCTGGGTCATAGGTGGGAATCCCCTCACCCTGAGCCCACTCGCGAACTTCGTTTCGAGCCTTGTTGTTCGCCTCCGACGCCAGCTTGCAGTCGTCCACGTCGACGACCTCCGACCAGCTTCCGCGGCGATGAAAGCCCAGCAGCAGCCTGCCGTCTCGCTCCCCGAAGGAGTACTCGAGCTTGTTGCGGTAGCGCCACTGCTCGACGGCCGGGACGATCGGCTCCAGCTCGAAGCCCTCGAGTCCGCCCAGTCTCCTCAGGGCCTCGTCGACCTGGCGGCTCTTCTCGGCGAGCTGGCGGTCATAGGCGAGCCCCTGCCATGGCGCCCCGGGACAGGGATCGCCGTCGTGGACGCAGTGATCCGGGATCCGCTCGGCGCTCGGCTCCACGAGCTCGATCGCGGAACCCTCCGCGTAGCCTCGCTTTGCCTTCGTGAGCCGAGCGCGCACCCTGTCGCCGGGCAACGCGCCCGCGACGAATACGACGTAGCCGTCGGCCCGCGCCACGCCACGCCCGCCCTGTGCGAGCGAGTCGATCTCCAGGACGAGCTCCTCGCCGCGCCTTGGCCGGGGTCCGTGCTCGCGTTGGGCGGTCGCCATCGTCCTATCGTTGCAGCACCTTGGCTTTCGACCTCGATCGCTACCGGGAACGGGCCGAACGCTTCGGCGAGGAGCTCTCACGCGAGTACTACCGGCACCTGGCCGGGCACAAGCGCGAGCTCGAGATCGAGCGGATCTACGACTCCTACGCCGATCTCTTCGCGCGCGATTCGGTGATGGCCCTGCGGGACCGTGCGGCGACCGCGGGTGACGGCGACCGGGGCCGCCGCCTCGCGTACCTCCTTCACTTCGGCTTCGACGGGCTCATCGGCCTGGAGACACGCGCCGAGGCGGCGGAGCTCGCCGGCTTGGAGGCATCGCTGGAGGTCGACGCCGGGGACGGCGCGTTGCCCTACCGCTCCGTGGTCATCGCCCAGGCGAACGAGGCGGACGCGGAGCGGCGGGCCGCCCTCGAAGAGGCGCGAAACCTCGTCCTGGAGGAGCGGCTCAACCCCATCTACGCCGCCGCGCTCGAGCGCGGTCACGAGATCTGCCGTCAGTTCGGCTGGCCCAGCTACGCCGCTGCCTACTCCGAGCTTCGCGGCATCGATCTGGAGCGCCTACGGGAGCAGACGTCGCGGTTCCTGGGCGACACCGGCGAGGTGTACTCGACCGTGGTCGACGCGCAGCTCGAGCGGGCGAGGCTGCCGGGCCTGGGCGAGCTGCGGCGCTCGGACCTGCCGCGGTTCTTCCGGGCGCCGGAGCTGGATGAGCTCTTCCCGGCGGAGGGGTTGATCGAATCGTTCGAGGAAACCCTGGCGGACCTTGGGATCGACCTCGCCGGCCAGTCGAACGTGCACCTCGACACCGAGTCGCGTCCCACCAAGTCGCCGCGCGCCTTCTGCAGCACCCCCCGGGTGCCCGGCGAGATCTATCTGGTGATCGCGCCCACCGGCGGGCGCGACGACTACGGAGCCCTGTTTCACGAGGGCGGTCACACCGAGCACTACGCACACACCGAGGCGGACCTGCCGTTCGAGTTCCGCCAGCTGGGCGACAACTCGGTGACGGAGTCGTTCGCCTTCCTGCTCGAGCACCTGACGGCGGAGCCGGAATGGCTGCGTGAGCGGCTCGGAATCGACGATCCGGCGCCGGCGGTGGAGCATTCCCGGGCGTTCCGGCTGGTGATGCTTCGCCGGTACTCGGCGAAGCTGGCTTACGAGCTCGATCTGCACGGGCCGTCCGCCGATCTCGGGGCAATGCGGGGGAGGTACGCCGAGCTCCTGGGCGATGCGGTTCGTGTCCCCTGGCCGCCGGCCGGCTGGCTGGCGGACGTCGACGACGGGTTCTACGCCGCCTGCTACCTGAGGGCCTGGGCGCTCGAGACTCATTGGCGGGCGGCGCTCGAGGAGCGGTTCGGGCATCGGTGGTTCGCGAGCGCGGAGGCCGGGGATTGGCTGCGGGACCTGTGGCGCCGCGGGCAGCGGCTCAACGCCGACGAGCTATTGGCGGAGGCCTTGGGAGAGGAGCTCGATTTCTCCTGGCTCGCCCGGTCCGTATGACCGTCTTTCCGCTGCTTGCCCCCGGATAAGCTGGCCCCGATGAGCACCGTCGGGCATGTGCATCTCAAGGTCTCGGACCTCGACCGGTCGGAGGCCTTCTACGGCGACGCGCTGGGGCTCGAGGTCACCGAGCGGGTGGGCGGGAGCTTCGTCTTCATGTCCTTCGGCGGTTCGCACCATGATCTGGCGCTTCAGGGGCATCCCGATGCGCCGCGGGCGGATCCCGAGGCTCTGGGCCTCTACCACTTCGCCGTCGAGGTTGAAGGCGAGGAGGAGCTGGTGGAGGCGATCGACCGGCTCCGTGAGGCGGAAGTCGAGTTCGCCGCCGTGGATCACGGGATCTCGAAGTCGGTGTACTTCACCGATCCGGACGGCCACGGCGTCGAGATCTACACCGACACGCGCGAGCTGCGCCACCGGCCCGAGTGGGAGGGCATCGCAGCGCCGCTCGACGTCGACGAGTTGGCGCGCGAATAGCGGCTCGCGGACCCGCGTGGCTCAGGGTTAGCGCTTTTTCTTCTCGAGGCGGCGGTCGATGTCGCTGAGGATGCCCTTGCGCGCCTTCCCGCGCTGCTCTCGACTTCGGACCCGGCGCAGCTCGGCCGGGCTCAGATCGCGTAGCCGTGACTTGACCTGGGTCGCCGTGAGCTGGTCGTAGGCCGTGATCGGGCCGCCGGCGCTCACGCCGGAGCGGCGGCGGAGTCGATCGGCCTGGGCGAGCGGGGCGTCGGCCGCGTCCCGCGCGACGCGAGCGGCACGCCGGGCGCCGGTGGACGCCCGGCGGCGGGCGGGCCCGGCGCGGGTTTCGAGCTCGCGCTGAGCCTGGTCGAACAGGCGCTCGAGCTGCTTGACGAGGTCGTCGCTGTAGCGGCGGCTGCGGGTGATGAGGCTCGAGACCAGCTCGTTGGCGTCGTCGCGAGTGATGCGGCCGCGCTTCACGGCGTCGTCGACGACGTCCTGAAGCCGGTCGCGTGAGAGGGTCACGCTCCGCTCCAGGGCGTCGCGGAAGGCCTCGACGCTCTTGTCCGCTCGTCCCGTCGTGCCCGCGCTTGCGCGCCCGCTCCTACTGCTGCCGGCGCGGGTCGAGCCCGCCCGCTTCGACGTGCTGCGCTTCGTGCTCGAGCGTGTGCCGCTAGAGCTGCGCGATCCGGACCTGGAACGTGAGCCACCCGATCTAGTCGCCATCAAGACTCCTCCTGTCGCAGTTACTCGTCCTCGCCGCCCGGGGCGGGAAGCGCGGTGGCCTGACTATCTCACTAACGCGGGGATGCCGCGTGGATCAGCCGGGGAGCGCGAAGCGGGCCTGGATCGGGGGGTGGTCGGAGAGGCGGATCGCCCGGTCGCCGGCCTCCACTTCTCGCGCCTCGTCGGGCCAGGCCGTGGGCGGCTCAACGATGTCCAATCCGCGGGCGAGGATGTGGTCGATGAATCGAGGGCCGGTGGGCGGACCGAGACCGAAGCGGCGGTGGAGCTCGTCGAAGACGCCCGTCTCACTCGGGCTCACGTTCAGGTCGCCGCCGAGGACGAGTGGGTCGTCGCCGGCCCAGTTGACGGCCGCCTCGGCGGCGAGCCGGGTGTCCTCGGCGGCGAGCGGCGAGGGCCCGCTGGCGTGCAGGTTGGCCACGACGAGCCCTGGCTCCAGCCGCGCGAAGGTGACGGTCCGGCGCTCCGGCGGGCCACGGAGGACGACCTCCTTCTTCGCCCCGGGCCGGTAACGCAGGGCGCCGCGGGCGAGGATCACGTTCGCGCCGCCCTCCCACGCTCCCATCAGGTCGGGGTTGCGGCTGGCGACCGGCCGGCGGACGAAACGCAGCCAATTGCGCGACGTCAGCGTGAGCACGAGGTCCGCGCCGCAGGCCGCCGCCATCGGGTGGGCCCACCGGGGCGGGAACTCCTGGAGGAGCACCACGTCCCATCGCGCCCGGTCGAGCACCCCGGCGAACTCGTTGTAGAGGCTGCGGTTCAGCTGCACGTGCGTGTCGTTTCGCTCCTCGGTCCCGAACAGCCACGATCGCCAGGTGAACAGCCCGGGGTCCGGCGGATGGTCGCGGCCGTGAAAGACGTTCCAGGTGAGCGCATCGATCTCCATCGGCGTTAGGCGTACCATCCCCGGCTTCCCGTGGCCCGGCATTTCCTCACCGGCGAAGAGCTCTCCCGCGAGGAGCTGAACGCGCTGCTCGACCGGGCGGCGGAGCTGAAGGCCGGCAGGGGAGAGGGCGTGGGCAGCGATGCGCTGGCCGGCCGCAGCATCGCGCTCGTCTTCGAGCGGCCGTCGACCCGCACGAGGGTCTCGTTCGAGGTGGGAGTGGCGGAGCTGGGAGGGACGCCAGTGGTGCTGCGCGGCGACGAGCTGCAGCTCTCACGCGGGGAGTCGATGGGCGACACGGCCCGGGTGCTCTCGCGATTCGTCCACGGCATCGTGGTCCGCGCCGGCTCACAGGAGGCGGTTGAGGGGCTGGCGGCCGGGGCGGCCGTGCCGGTTGTCAACGGGTTGACGCCGGCGCACCACCCGTGCCAGGCGCTCGCCGACCTGCTGACCCTGCGCGAGCGCTTCGGCGACCTCGACGGACTGAGGCTCGCGTACGTCGGCGACGGGAACAACGTCGCGCGGTCGCTGGCGCTGATGGGCCGGATCGCCGGCGTCGAGCTGCGGATCGCGTCGCCGGCCGGCTACCAGCTCGAGCCCGGGCTCGCCGCCCTCGACACCGACGATGCGCGCGAGGCGGTGGACGGGTCCGACGCGGTCTACACCGACGTCTGGGTGAGCATGGGCGACGAGACCGACGCCGAGCGGCGGCGCTCCGACCTCGCTCCCTATCGCGTGGACGCCGAGCTCCTGTCGCAAGCCGCGGACCGCGCGGTCGTGTTGCACTGCCTCCCGGCCCATCCGGGCGAGGAGATCACCGAGGACGTCCTGTACGGCGAGCGCTCGGCGGTCTTCGACCAGGCGGAGAACCGCCTGCACGCGCAGAAGGCGCTGCTGGAGAAGTTGATCGAGTAGACGCAAGGCGAACCCTAGACTTGGCGTCCGCGGCCCCGTCGTCTAACGGTTAGGACATCAGGTTTTCAACCTGGGAGCGGGGGTTCGACTCCCCCCGGGGCCATCGCAATGCAACCCGAGATCCACCTAGGCCCCCTCACGCTCCAGTCGTTCGGGATCATGTTCGCCCTCGCGTTCGTCGCCGCGGGGGCGGTGCTCGGGAGGCGGCTGAAGGAGCTGGGCAGGCCCACCGATTGGGCGTACGAGGTGATCATCGCCGGCCTCGTTGGCGGGCTCATCGGCGCGCGGCTCGACTTCATCATCGAGAACTACGACGCCGTCAAGGGCGACGTCCTGGGGAACATTTTCTCCGGCTCGGGGCTGGTGTGGTTCGGCGGTGCGATCGGGGGCGCCATCGGCGTCCTGCTGTGGGCGTGGTGGCGCAAGATGCTCAACCTCACGCTGCTCGACATCTGCGCCGTCCCGCTGGCCGTCGGGTACGCGATCGGGCGCATCGGCTGCCAGGTCTCCGGCGACGGCGACTACGGCAAGGCGTGGGACGGGCCCTGGGCGATGGCCTATCCGAACGGAACCGAGCCGACCGACACGCCGGTGCACCCCACGCCCATCTACGAGACGCTCGCGATGGGCCTGGTGGCCTACCTCCTCTGGCGTCTGCGCGACCGCGTTCAGCCGGGCGTCCTCTTCGCGATCTACCTGATCCTGGCCGGCGTCGAGCGGCTCCTGGTGGAATTCATCCGCCGCAACAGCGACGAGCTGCTCGGGCTCACCCAGCCTCAGCTCATCAGCGTCGTGATGATCGCCGTCGGCGCGGTGTGGATCGGCGTGAGGGCGAGCCGAGGCCCGCTGACGAAGCCGGCGCCGATCGCCTCTCAGACCGAGGCGATTCGCACCACCGCGTAGATCAATCCGAAGCCCGCCACGGTCAGCGCCACCCGCAGCCACGAGGCATGCTCGTGGTGGGCCTCGGGGATGAGGTCGGTCGCCCCCAGGTAGATGAAGAACCCGGCGTAGAGGGCGAGCACGTGGCCCAGCGCACTCTCGGAGATCGCAACGGACGCGCCGACGAGGGCTCCCACGAAGGGCGCCGCGGCGTCGACGAACAGCCACCTCATGGCTTGCCGGCGGTTGCCCGACTGCATCAGGACGAAGCTCACCATGTTCATTCCGTCCGCGAAGTCGTGCGCGGCGACCGCGACGAACACCAGGATGCCGGTGGCCGTATCGAGCCCGAAAGCCAGCCCGATCCCCAGCCCGTCGATGAAGCTGTGGATCGCGAGCCCGGTGGCGCCGAGCGCGCCGACCTGATGGTGCGCTCGAGCCTGCTCCGGGTCGTCGCGATGGTGGAGCACCAGCAGGCGCTCGATGAGGAAGAACGCCAGGAACCCGCCACCGACGAGCGCGGCGGTCGTCTGAGCGTTGCCGATCGCGTCGATGGCCTCCGGAAGCACGTCGAACAGCGCCACCGCCACGACGATTCCGCCCGTGAACGCGATCACCGTCGGCAGGTTGTGCGCCAGCTTGAGGGCGATCCTGCCGCCCAGGAGCGTCATGACCACCGTGAGGCAGGCGAACGGGATCGCGATCCACGTCACTTCTCAGCCTCCCCGCGGCAGTCCGGGCAGACGCCCCCGAAGACAAGCCGGTGCCCCGTGATCCTGAACCCCGTGCGCCGCGCAACCTTGGGCGCCGATGCCTCCACGAGGCAGCCCGGTACGGCCTCAACTCGCCCGCAGCGATCGCACCGCACGTGCTCGTGGTGCTCGCCCACACCCTCGAAGCGAGTCTTCCCGTCGCCGAGATCGATCCGCAGCGCTTCGCCGTCGTCCTCCATGCGCCCGAGGGCCCGGAACACCGACGAGAAGTCAGCCGGGACGCCGCTGCGCTCGAGGGCCGCGCGGAGCTCTTCGATCGTCCAGTCGTGGCGGCGGTCGTCGGCGAGGAGGGTGGCGAGGGCCGGGCGAATGTGGCTGGGCCGCGCGATGGCCGCACAATAACGCAAGCAGCTTGCGGAATAGCGAGGGTTAGGTGGAGCGGGTGAGCCCGCCGTCGATCGGGATCACCGTGCCGGTGACGTATCCCGCCAGGTCGGAGCTCAGGAACGCGACAAGATCGCCGTACTCCGCCGGCCGTCCGAGCCGGCCCGCCGGCACACCCTCGGCCGCGTGCTTCTCCATCTCCTCCCACGACCCCCAGTTCTCGGCGAGGCGATCGGTCGCGAACCGCCCGGTCGCGACCGTGTTCACCGTGATCCCGTCGCCGGCCACCTCGCTGGCGAGCGTCTTGAAGAATCCGATCGCCGCCATCCGGTTGGCATTGGAGAGGGTCAGATGCGGGATCGGCTCGCGGGTCGAGCTCGACCCGACGTTCACGATCCGGCCCCAGCGCCGCTCGCGCATTCCCGGCAGCACCGCCTCAGAGAGGACCCGGGGGGCGAGCACCAGCGATCGGTAGGCATCGGTCCATTCCTCGTGGGAGTGATCCAGCGCCGCGCCCAGCGGTGGCCCACCGGTGTTCGTGACGAGAATGTCGACCGGCCCGAGCTCGTCCGCCACCTCGGCGGGCAGCGACACAAGCCGCTCGAGGTGGGCCGTATCGGCCTCGAACGCCGCCGTCTCGCCGTCGAGCCCGGCGGCCGCCTCCGCGACCCGTTCGCGCGAGCGACTGGCCATCGCCACCCGGGCGCCCTCGCGAGCGAGCGACGCGGCGATCGCGAGGCCGAGGCCCCTGCTGGCACCCATGACCAGCGCGGTCCTGCCCTCGATCCCCAGATCCATGTCCAGAACCTATCGGTGGGGTACGGTGGGCGCGATGGCCGGCGCCGACATGTACGAGGAGATCGTCGACGCCGCCAACGCGCTGTACGGAACCCATGACGGAAGCCGGGCTCTGCACGCCAAGGGAACCTGGTGCGCCGGCACCTTCACGGCAACGTCGGAGGCAGCGAAGCTCAGCCGCGCCACTCACTTCCAGGGTCAGCCGACGCCCGCCGTCATCCGCTTCTCCAACGCCAGCGGCGACCCGGATTCGGACGATTGGCAGCGCGACTCCCGCGGAATGGCCGTCCGCCTGCGCCCGGCGGGGGGCGACGAGGCGGACATCCTCGCCGTCACCACGCCGGCCTTCGTCCTGCGGACGCCGGAGGAGTTCCTCGAGTTCATGCAGCTACGCAAGCCCGATGCCGAGAGCGGGCAGCCCGACTGGGAGAAGCTCGGTGCCTTCCTCGCCGATCACCCGGAGAGTCAGACCGCCGTCCAGTGGACCCTGAACGCCGAACCGCCGGCGAGCTTCGCGACGCAGGCCTACCACTCGCCGCATACGTTCAGGCTGCTGAACGCGGATGGGGAACCGACCCTCATCCGCTATCGATGGCGACCGGACGCGGGTGAGGCGACGATCCCGGACGACGAGGCGAAATCGCTCGGCGGCGACTATCTGCGATCCGAGCTCGCCGAGCGCCTCGCCGGCGGCCCGGTCTCGTTCGAGCTGAAGTTCCAGATTCCCGTGGGAGACGACCCGATCGACGACGCGACCGCCGTGTGGCCGGACGATCGCGAGCGGGTCATCGCCGGCAGGCTCGAGATCACCGAGATCATCGAAGACCCCGAGGCCGGCGATCACATCGAGGTGTTCGACCCGACCCGCGTCGTCGACGGGATCGAGCTCTCCGAGGATCCGATTCTCCATGCGCGGGCCCGCGCCTATTCCGTGTCCGCCTACCGGCGGCTGGGGATGGACGTGGAGAGCCCCTCGACGCCACCGTCTCGCGAGCGGTCGTGAC
>Ga0075365_10000338_pt1 | contig 16697 bp, 13 predicted proteins | sample EndMetdeltDD1765_FD_71387 | JGI IMG/M metagenome (GOLD analysis project Ga0075365, IMG submission 71387) | Populus endosphere microbial communities from Tennessee, USA - Endosphere MetaG P. deltoides DD176-5 | ecosystem: Host-associated > Plants > Roots > Endosphere | place: USA: Tennessee... | reverse complement strand
ACAGCGACGCCAACCACCGCAGGCGATATGGCTTCGACCAGCTCGGCTACCTGCAGGAAGCGCTCAGCAGGGTGGGACCGGTCGACCGCACGCTGATCGTGTCGGATGACCCGGAGTGGTGCCGAGCGAACCTTCTCGAGATGGTGGAAGGGGCCTCCGAGATCGTGGATTTCGCCGACCGCGACCCTGTGTCGAATTTCAAGGCGGTAGCGTGTGCCAGCCGGATCATCGGCACGAATTCCACCTTCTCGTACTGGGGTGCGTACGTGTCAGGCGTCGTTCACGCCTCGCCCGTCGTCGTCATGCCGCGCTTCCACGGCCGGCTTCCGCAAGGATCGGATGCATATCAGCTCGACCCGCGGTGGATCGCGATCGACGGATACTCCTGAGCCGCTGAGCGTCCATCGTCGATCTGCTCAGCGCAGATCACCCAGTTCGACGAGTCGCGCGAACTCGACGCTCTGCTGGCGAAGCGAGGAGAAGGTGCCCTCAGCTTCGATGTGGCCGTCTTGGAGGAACACCAGGTTGTCGGCGTGGCGAACGGTCGAGAGGCGATGAGCGACGATGACGATCGTCAAGTTGCCGCTGAGGCCCTTCAACGTTTCGGTGATGTCGCGCTCCGTCACGTTGTCCAGCGCCGAGGTCGCTTCGTCGAGGATGAGCACCGAAGGCTCGCGGTAGAGCGCACGGGCCAGACCCAGGCGCTGTCTCTGGCCACCCGAGAGGCGCACGCCCCGCTCGCCGACGACCGTATTCAGCCCCTGAGGCAACTCGGCGACCAGATGCGAGAGCTGGGCCTGTTCGACCGCGTGCCGCACTCGAGTCTCGTCCACCTTTCCGGGTTCCACGCCGAAGGCGATGTTCGCCAGCACGGTGTCATTGGTGAGGAAGACGTCCTGCGGCACGACTCCCAGCGATGCGTACCAGCTCGCCTTGTCCTCCTGGACAGCGCGTCCGCCGCACGTGATCAGCCCGGACGTCGGCTCCTGCAGACCCAGGATCAGGTCCAGGAGAGTGCTCTTGCCCGCTCCGCTCGACCCCACGAACGCCGTGGTTCGATTCTGCGGGATCGTCAGCGTCAGGTCGTGGAACACGGGCTCGGCGGCGTCGGGATAGCGGAAAGCGACATGGTCGAGCCTGATGTCCCCGTCGTACCTCGCGGCCGATCGCGGCTGCTCGTCGTGGGTGCCGCCCTCATCCAGTTCTGCCACGACGCCCAGCACGATTCCCAGACCGACACCACCCATCCGGATCGTCCCGAGCGTCGTCGAGACGCGAGTCAGCGTCGGCAGTGCCCGCAGTGCAGCGGCGGCGAAGACTCCGAGCACCGTGAAGGCAGTGGCAGGTGTCTCGTTCGCGAAGAGGTAGAGCGAAATCCCGACGATGGCGATCACGAAGAGGATCTCGAGCGAATAGCGGGGGATCTCCGAGAGGATTCCCATCTCGCGCGTGGCTCGCGCTTCGCGCATCCGCGACGCCCGGAAGCCGTTGATGAACATCGATGCGCTCGAGGTCAGCCGTGCCTCCCGAAAGCCGTCGAGAGCCGGCATGAGAAACTGCCACGCCTCGAGGCTCGCCTCCGCCACCTCTTCGCCCAGGTGGGACTGCCGCCGCCGCAGCATCCGCTGGAGGCCGAAGACGAACGCTGCGAACAGAGCGACCGTGAGAAGCGTGACGAGGGGAGCGGTGATGGCCAGTACGGCGATGATCCCCACGAGCATCAGCACGTCGGTGCACATGCCGATGACCGCAAGCAGCACAGACGTCGCCTGCGACACACCCGCCGTGATGTTCCGGTACACCTCGCTCAGTCGGCGGGTGCGATGGTGCGCGTACGGGGCGAGCACATAGCGGCTCATCAACGCCGTCGACACCAGCGCCGAGACCCGCGACGTCTGCCCGAACAGCCACCAGCGGAACAGCAGAGCCAGCGCGCTCTTGCCGACGAACAGCACAGCGATGGCGCTGGCGACCACGGGAATCAGAGTGGCGGGATTCTCCGTGCCCACCACGTCGGCGATCACACCGAGGGCACCGCTGTCGGCGCTCATCCCCGCGAGCAGCTGAGTCAGGGGGATCATCGCGGCGACGCCCAGCATGTCGAGGACGGCGAGAACGATGGATGCCGCGACCGTCGCCACCGTCCATACCGTGGGGTGGGCCCCCGCCAGCCGTAGAAGCTGCCGCAGCTGTCCGATCGTGCTCGGCTCGCGCGGTGCGGTCGACATCTCTTTCACCCTCGGATTCTGCGCCACCGAAGTTGTGGGTCGGGGCACACGTCGTCTACGGATCATAGATCACCCGCGACACGCTGCCGGGGGCGCGTGGTCGGGCCGCACGTGACAATCGTGTTACGCGGGTTTCGTGGAGTGACCGGCTGGGCTATGCTGACACCTGTGCTGGGGTCCCGCTGGGGCGTGGGGCGCGGCTTGCCATTGGGGAGCGAGCCGATTCCCCGGTACAACAGCAGACTTCTGGAGGGATATTCGTGTCTGAGCTCAACGAACCAATCGGCAGCGAGGCGCCGACCGGCGTCAGCCGCCGCACCGTCACCAAGGCGATGGCCTGGGCCGTGCCCGTCATCGCGATCGCAGCACCTGTGCCCGCGTACGCGGCGTCGCAGATCAACTTCAGCCTGAACGGCGCCGGCTGCAAGCTGCCCGGAAACTCGAACAGCACGTACAAGGGCTACGCCTTCAAGCTCGCGATCACCAACACGAGCACCGTCAACATCACGATCCAGATCACGTCCATCACGCTCAACGGCGTGTCCCTGGGCGATACCGCGCTCGTCAACCTCGCCACGGGCACCCTCGATTCGAACCCGTTCGTCCTTTCGCCTGGCCAGAGCATCCCCAACGCGGCGCTGCTGACGGAGGGCGCCGGGAACAGTTCGAACGGTGTGCTCGCGATCACCTACACGATCAACGGCGGATCGCCGATCTTCGTGTCGACGAACGTCAACGCGGCGCCCCCGATCAACGGCGCCTCGTGCTCCACGTTCACGCCGGCGGAGAAGGCCGTGCTCGCGACCATCTCGGGGCTCCCGCCCCTGTGGACCGCCGGCACCGCGTACGTGCAGTTCGCGAATGTCAGGCTCAGCACGGGCGGAGGCGTCATCCTCTCGGCCAACAACGCCGGTACGTCGGGCGGGACGGAGCCGGCCGCCCCGGCTTCGGTGGGACTCACCGTGGTCGACGGCAGCATCACCTGGACCCGTATCCAGTAACGCGACACATCGCTGGTCAACGAGGAGGCCCCGCTACGGCGGGGCCTCCTCGTTGCGTCAGCACCCTCATCGGCGCGGCGCTAGCATCTGCGTATGCCCGTCGCCCTCTCCATCGCGATCCCACTCGTGCTCGCCGCCGTCTTGATCTCGAGCGCCGTCGCGAAATTCCGTACTCCGGATGACCTCGCGGGATGGCGAGAGCTCGGCGTTCCCGCGAGCCTTCGCAGGGAGTGGCTGCGGCGTGTTCATCCGTGGGCCGAGCTGCTTCTCGGCGCTGCGCTCGCACTGCTCGGCGGCTGGCTCGGCCTGGCGGCCGCCCTCGTCGCGGTGGCGCTCATGGTGAGCTACACGATTCTGGTCGCCCGGGTCCTCGCCCGGTCCGAGAGCGCATCGTGCGCGTGCTTCGGGACGCGGAAGGGCGTCACGCGCGTGACGGTGGTGCGCAATATCTGGCTGACGATGCTCGCCGTGACGACCGCGGCCGTCATCTGGGCGACGCCCCTCTTCGGCGGTGCGCTGGCCGCCGGCATCCCGCAATTCGCGTGGCTGGTCGCACTCGCCGCCGCCGCAGTGACGACCGCGCTGGTGCTCTGGCCCGACGGCCCGGCCGCGGCAACAGAGACGCCGCCCGCGACGGCCCCCGGCGGCTCGGCGGTCGACGATGAGCTCGACTACATCCGCACTCGCACTCCCGCAGTTCCGGTCATGCAGGCGGACGGGACCGTCGTGAACCTGCGAACGCTGGCCGCGCGCAAGCCGATCCTCCTCCTCGCCGTGTCATCGATGTGCGGGGCGTGCGAGAGCGTCGTCGCGAAGCGGGGGGAGTGGCGCGAGCTGTTGCCCGAAGTCGACGTGCGCCTGCTCCTCGCGGAGCCCGCCGACCTGAGTCCGTGGACGGAGCACGACGAGCCGCAGTCGCTCCATGATGTGGAGGATTACGTGGCGGGCTCGATCGAGAATTGGGGCACGCCGACGGCGGTCCTTCTCGGGGCTGACGGCATGCTCGCCGGCGGCCCCATCACAGGAGATCTGGGGGTCGCGCGGCTCGTCGACGACATCTACGAGAGCCTGCACGGCGAGCGTCCCGCGCGTGAGCGCTCGGCGAGCTGAGGAGGCCGGGCGCGATCAGGGAGTGCGGAGCCTTGCGAGCACTTCCCGCATCGCCTCGACGCGGTCGCTCCAATCCGCCACCGCGCGGTCCGCACCGGCAGGAAACGGCGTCGATGCCGCGATCGCACCGCGTACCGCGCCGGGAAAGTCCGCGGCGCCCGCGATGACGATGCGGTCATCCTCCGCATCGCGGAAGCCCGCGACGGGCGTCGAAACCACCGGGCGGCCGACCGCCTGATACTCGTACAGCTTGATCGGGTCGAGGCTGTCCGTGAACGCATCGACGATGTGGGGCACGATGAGCGCGTCGGCATGCTGCAGGTAGCCGACGAGCTCATCCGGCGCCCGCGGGCCGAGCAGCACCACGCCCGCACTCTCGAGCAAACCGGCCGAGGTCGGCGCGAGGGCATCGGGCCCGACGAGCACGACCGTGCCCTTCCCTGCCAGCTCTCGTGCTGTTCGGGCGGCCAGCGCGATATCGAAACGATCGGCGTGAATCGTGCCCGCGTAGAGCACCGTCGGTCCGACGGGCAGATCGTTCGGGCGGCCGCGCGGGCGGCGGTACGACGTCACGTCGACGGCGTTGGGGATAAGGACGATCGGATGCCGCTCACGAGGTCGCAACGGGGATTTGCGCCTCATCAATTCGGGTGAGCATACGACCACCTCGGATGCGCGTTCCAGCAGCAGTCGCTCGTTTCGTCCGAGTCTGGCCAGCTCGGCGGGGGTGCGATCCGCGGCCAGCCAGTCGTCGGTGATGTCGTAGAGTCCCGGCCAGTTCGTCATCGCCACGATGTCGGCAAGGCCCGGGTCGTTGATCCAGAGCACCGGGTCAGCGAAGCCGAGACGCGCCGCCGCCGCAACGACTCCATGCGCCAGCCGGCTGTCCGTACGAACATCGAGGCGCCGGGGCAGCAGCTTGGTCGGCCGATAGGTCCACACGCGACCGGAGTCGCCGACCGGCCGAACGCCATGACCCGTCTGCGGTCGCCGGCGGGTGCTCACGTCATGCAGCGGGTCGGCGGGAGGCTCCACGAAGAGGATGCGCAGCTGCGGGTCCGATCGCAGCAAGCCGTCGAGCAGGTACTGATTACGACGCCACACCGCGTCCCATCGCTCAAGTGAGGCGACCACGAGATCCGTCATCTGCCGCCTCCCCTGAGGTCGATCGCCCGACGGTACACCGCTTCGGTGGCGTCGGCCTGCTTGCGGGCGGAGAATTCCTCGACCTGTCGCCTATGCTCCGCCCTACCCAGAACCGCGCGCGCGTGCTCATCGGCAGCCAGGGAGCGCAATCGCGCGGCAGCGCCCTCGACGTCGCCCGGGGTGAAGAGCGCACGATCGTCGAAGCCGTGCAGCATCTCGACGTGACCGGCAGCGGCCGCTGCCACAACGGGAAGGCCGGCAGCCATCGCCTCGAGGACAGTGAGACCGAAGTGCTCGAACGGAGCGCTCGCGAAGAGCATCCCCGCTTGGCCCATCAGCGAGTCGAGGTCACTGCGGAAGCCGAGAAACCGTACGTGCTCGGCTATCCCGAGTCTCGCCGCCGACGACACCAGATGGTCGTGCTCAGGGCCGGTGCCGGCGATCTCCAGATTCCACCCCGACTGCCAGATGCCCGAGGTGGCGAAGGCGCGGACCGCGACGTCGGTGCGCTTCTCGTCCTGCAGCCGCTGGGCGACGAGCACCGTGTTGCGGCGGGCCTTCGGGTCGGGGAGTGCGCGTGGCTCGACGCCGGGGTGGATCACTGTCGACGCAACCCCGGCCCGATCGGCGACGGTCCGACTCACCGAGATCTCGGCGTCGATGTGGCGTTCGAGCGTTCGATAGAGGATGCCGGGACCCGTCGTTCCGCGCCGCTGCGCGAAGTGGCGGGTGGCGATGATGGGCACGGTGTGGCGGGATGTCGCACGAGCGGCGACCGAGGCCACGTCCGCTGCGGTCATGTGGCTGTTGACGACGTCGGCCGTCCCGAGGTGGCGGCGCACGGCGGCCAGCACAGCGACTGTCGAGTCGGCGACGCTCCATCGCACGCCCGCCTCGCCCAACGGCTCCGCCATGTGCTGCGCCGCTCCGCCGAAGACAGCGACGGTGTGGCCGTCCTGGGCCTGGCGGATCGCCAGTCGCCGCACGAACTGTTCGACACCGGCGAACCGATCGGAGCTGATCGCGTGCAGGATCCGCAGCGGCGCGGTCATTCGACGGCTCCCTGAGAGACCCGGCTCGCTGCCACTTGTCCGGCGAGGTCGAGGTACTGAGCGGCAACATGCCGCCACGTGCGATCCGCGACGCTCGCCCGTGCCCGCGGGCGCAACGCTGCGAGGTCTGCCGCGGCCAGAGTCTCCATCCGGTCGCCGATCTCGACGGCATCCTGCTCGACGAGGTAGCCGTTGACCCCGTCGACCACGACGTCCGGTGCGCACCCGACACGCGTCGCGATGACAGGCAGACCGCTCGCCAGCGCCTCCAGCACCACGAGACCGTACGCTTCGTAACCGCTCGGGAAGACGAACATATCCGCCAGGGCGAAGAATCGCTCGACATCCTGCCGAGGTCCGACGAACAGGACTCGTTCCGAGACGCCCAGGCTTTCGGCCAGGGCGCGCGCCGAATCGACCGTGGCTGCCACGCCGCCGACGACCAGAAGCATGACGGTCGGAGCGTGAGTGAGGGCTGCGACGGCGTACCGGATCCCCTTCCCGGGCAGATCGTGCCCGACGAAGAGTGCTACCCGGTGCTCGTCGTCGAGCTCGTACTCACGGCGCAGCCGCGCGCGGTCGTCTTCGGCGGGGGGTCTGAATCGATCCGTGTCGACGCCGTTCGGGATGACCACGACCGGCGGCTCGACTCTGCCGTACACGCGGACGAGGTCGGCCTTGCCACCGTCCGTCAGGGTGACGATGGTCTGATGTACCCGGCCGCGGAACCGTGCGCGTTCGTGGAGGTAGCTCAGCGGCTGGATGGGGTTCGCCAGGATGCGCCACAGGGGGTGGCCCGCAGCCCGCATCGCTTGGAGCATGCTGCCGTGGTCGACGAAGATGTCGCCGGCGAGGGCTTCGCTGTGGCAGATCGAGATCGCATCGGGGCGCGCGGCGAGGTAGCGGCGCGCTCGTCGTGTGCCCTCGAAGCGGAACCACACGATCCGGTGCATTCGTGCGAGACGGCCTCTGACACCTGTTGTCGGGTAGTGGAACGGACGACCCTGGCGGGCGGTGTCGAACGTGAAGGACTCGACGGTGTGGCCCAGCGCCCGCATCTCCCGGTCGAGGTTCCACGCGACCCCTGTCACCCCTGTGCCCGGGCGCAGATAGGGCACGATCTGGACGATACGCATCACGGCGCTCTCTGCATGAGTCGCCGTTCGACGTTCAGCGGTCCGATCCGGTACAGCGCGGCGCGTCGCCTCGCATTGCGGCCGCGTTCGCCCCTCAGCACGAACGCTCGCGCCATCGCCCCGGCCCAGACGGCAGCTCGGGCAACCTGCCACCCCATCCAGCCGAAGTGCTTCCGGAAATAGCGCTCCTGCGAGGCGTGGAAGTGTGCATCCCGAAGTCGGTCGTCTGTGCTCGTGCCGGCGCCGACGTGCACGCCATGAACACCCTGCGCGACGCAGTGACGCCATCCGAGGAGATACGCGCGGAAGGCCCAGTCGGTCTCCTCCGCGTACAGGAAGAACTGCTCGTCGAAGCCGCCGACCTGGTCGAGAGCCTCCGCTCGCAGCATGAGGATCGAGCCGATCACGAAGTGCGGGCCGCGTCGCAGCGCGCCCATCCCCGTCGCCTCCAGCCAGGCGTTGGCTGGGGAGGGGAAGACCCACTCGACCTGCGCGACGCGTCCGCTCTCGTCCACCTGCTCGGGGCCCACGCTGGCCAGATCGGGTGCCGACCGCAGAACGCCCTGCAACGCCGCGATCTGATCGCGTGCAATACGCGCATCCGGGTTCAGCAGCAGCACGTCTGCGCCCGGCAGAAGCCGGTCTGCCAGGGCCAGATTCACGGCAGAAGCGAATCCGAGGTTAGCGCCCGAGTCGATGTAGCGCACGCCCGCTCCGGCGCACACGGCCGCGATCTCGGAGCGGGACGAATTGTCCACGACGGTGACCGCCATCTCGCCGAGCGGCGCGAGGGCTGCGCCCAGCAGTTCCGGAGCGCCGTAAGCGACGACGATCACTTCGATGTCGTGGTCGGCAGAGGCGGATCCCGTCATCATCGCGCTCCGGTACAGCTCGTCGTACTGGCGACCGACCGCCTCCCACGAGCACTCCGCCGCGCGAGCGAATCCGGCGATGCGCAGTTCGCCGCGCCGCAGGCCACCCGCGGCGACAAGTGCCTCGCTGAGGGCGGCGGCGTCGCCCTGAGCCACGACGATTCCCGCGCCACCGACCACGTCCGGGAGCGACCCGGCGTCGCTCGAGACCACCGGTGTCCCGTACGCCATGGCCTCTACCGCCACGCGACCGAACTGCTCGGTCCAGCGCTTGGTGGCAAGTGACGGGACAGCGAGGACGTCGATCCCTCGGTAGAAGCCGCCGACGGATGCCGGTGCGATGGTGCCGACGAATTCGAAGCGATCTGAGATCCCGCGCGCAGACGCCCGATCGTCGAGCTCGCTCGCAAGCGGACCCGCCCCGGCGATACGCAGCTGCAGCCGGGGCGATGCGGCGACAGCATCCATCAGCACGTCGATGCCTTTCTCCGGGACGAGGCGACCGACGAAGCCGACCGTGATGTCGGGGTGGGGTCGGTTGGCGGCATCCCCGACCGTGAGCGAAGTAGCGGCGTCGTCGCGGATGTCCACCCCGAGCGGGATCACCCGCGCGCGACCGGGGAAGCCCTTGGACTGACTGATGCGCGCCGCCTCGGTGTTGCACGCCGAAATCCCGGCGGCATTGCGGAGAGCGGATCGCTCGAGCCACCGGAACGGGATCGGATAGTTCTTCCGCAGGTTCTGCGCCGTGTAGAGCACGTACGGCGCCGGGTTCCTTCGCAGCGCTTTGAGCAGTCGCACCTCCGCAGCGGCGAGCGAGAACGGCTCCTCGTGGATGTCCACTACGTCCCATTGCGCTCTGAGGGCGCGCCAGAGGGGCGCGGGGTTGTAGACGAACAGTGCAGGATGCCGGCCCCACGTGTCGACCGGAAAGGTCTGAGGTTCTTCGTGCGCCGACAGTGTCACCTCCGCGCCGCCGGCGTCCCCGTGTCGCGCAGCCAGGAGGGTGACATCGATTCCCAGTGCGCGCAGGGCGCGCTCACGCCCGCGCCATGCGGGCACGGTCGAACTGTGCGAGATACGCAGTACGCGCACGGCTCCCTCCCCGCGTTCGGTTCCTGTTCTCCATCTTGGTGGTTGCAGCGCAAGCGGAGCGAACGATGATGCCGATCGTAGGATCGAGAGATGTCCGCAGTCGTCTCCGTTCTCCCACCGCTGATCGCGGGTCGGGCGTGAGCGGCGGGTTCGCGGTGGTGACGCTGTGCACTGGCAACGTGCATCGATCCGCGCTCGCGGCGGCACTCCTGCGTCAGTGGGCGGGCTGGTACCTCAGCCGCGACCTCGCTGAGGCCGTGTCTGTTGCCAGCGCGGGATTCGCAGCTCCCGTGGGCACCCCCATGGATGACCGGGTTCTGGCGATTGTGCGCGCTCTCGGCGCCGATGGGTCGGCCCACCGGGCCGCCCAAGTCGAAGATCAGATCCTTGCGGATGCGGATCTTGTGCTCGTCGCGACCCGTCGGCACCTGGGGAAGGTCCTGGACCGGGCGCCCTCCGCTGTGCGCAAGACCTTCACGATCCGCGAGGCGGGCCGCATCGCGGAAGGTTTCGACGCGGCACCACCGGCATCCCCTCATGACCTCCGACGCGTCGTTCAGAGGATTGCCGACCTCCGAGCGGGTGCGGCCAGCGAGGCCGATGATGACATCATCGACCCGCATGGACTCGGGGAGGCGGCCTACCTGCAGATGGTGCAGGAGGAGGTCAGCGCGCTGGCCCGGCTGGCGGGTCCGCTTTTCGGGATGCCGCGAGCCGACATGGACGCATATCTCGCCGCGTCCGACAATCCATCCGCACTGCTTCGATCGACCGGCGACTAAGGTCGCTCGACCGGTCAGGGATCAATTCGCGTCCGGTCGATGAGTTCCGAGAGTGCGACAGCCGAGTCCTCCCAGGAGAATCGAGCCGCATTCCGTCGGCCCTCCTCGGAGAGCTGTGCCATCCGTGCCGGATCGCTGTCGACGATGCCCAAGCCCCGAGCGATCTCGGCGGGGTTCCGCGGTGCGAACCAGAGTGCGCTCTCCGGCCTCATCACTTCGCGAAGAGCTGGGATATCGGACGCCAACACCGGCGCGCCGACGGCTTGAGCTTCAATAGGCGGGATGCCGAAGCCCTCGTACGTCGACGGAAAGAGGAACGCCTTGCAGTGTTGATAGAGCCACGCGAGCTCCTCGTCTCCCACGCGGCCGATCCTCAGGACATCGTCCCCGGCATCAGCTGTCGTGGCTGCGAGCGAAGCGTGCGCCGATCCTGCGACTACCAGACGCGCCGTACCCCCGGCTGCTTTGTACTGCAGGAACCCGGCGACCGCAACCTCTGTGTTCTTGTGCGCGCTCGGCGAGCCGACAAGCAAGAAGAACTCGTCATCCACAACACCAGGTGGCTGTTGCCCCGGCACGTGCACCCACTCGCCGACCGCATTGGGGATGACGAAGATTCCCGCGCGTCGACCGTAGTAGTCGGTGATCTCCTGCTTCGAGAACTGCGACACGGTCACCACCGCGGCGGCGTGGCGGACGAGCAGAGGTGTCAAGGCCCGGTACAGGGTGCGGAAGCGCCATGAATAACTGGCGGGATGACGCCGATGGTTGATGTCATGGACAGCGACGATCTGCGCGTGGGAGAACGCAGGGCCGGTGTTCGCCAGGTTGAGCATCAGGGCGTTGCCGTGACGATGGGCGAAACGGGGGAGATCGCTCTGCTCCCATAGATGGCCCCGCTGCCGGCCGACGCGGTACACCGGCTGTCCTCCGATCTCGCTCCTTCGCAGGCCGCCGCTCGGGGCCACCAGGATGAGGTCGTCGCGGAGGTCGACGAGTTTCGCCGTGAGTTCTTCCGCGAAGCGCTCCACTCCCGTGACAGGGCGGGAGAGGAATCGGCAGTTCACGACAACACGCGGAAGAGGAGATGTGGTCATGCGCTCTCGTCCAAGGCGGGGCGAAGTGCCCCAGGCACGGGAGCGAGTCTACCGAGGCCCCGCCGGCTCGATGGCTTACGGCAGCGGTCCGTCCGTGACCTCCCTGTAATCGATTTCCCTGGCGAACCTCAGCCGCCGTGCGGGAGGATCGGCTCATGACTTCCCGTCGCCTCCTCGCCCTCCCCGCCGTGCTGCTGCTGGCGGCAGGCGCGCTCGCCGGATGTGCGAGCAACCCCGCCGCAGCGCCCTCCGCCACACCGACCACCTCTGACGGCACCGAGGTCGAGATCGACGCGGCATGGCTGGACGACGGTCGCATCATCGGCCTGGTCACGACGGGCAGCTCGACGTGCGTTCCCGCAGCTGACGAGGCAACGCTCGAGGCGGACGGGTCGCTGGCGGTCACGCTCGTCGAGCCGGATGCCGACACCGCGTGCACGCGCGACCTCGTGCCGCGCGTGACCCTGGTCGAGGTCCCCGAGGGTGTCGACCCGTCGCAGGATCTTGCGATCACCGTGACCGGCGACGGATACTCGGGCAGCACCGACCTCGAGGGCGTCGACGGACTCGTGGGAGGCGGCATGACCGACTACCTGCCGAGTGCCGGCTGGACGGACACGGACGGGCAGTTCGTCCTGCTCACGTGGGGTTCGTCCTCGTGCGTCCCGGTGATCTCCGATGTCGTGGCATCCGGCCCCGCGGAGGTGACTGTCACGTTCGAGACCCCCGCCGCCGATCAGGTCTGCACCATGGACATGGCACCGCGCGCGACCGTTGCGTTCGTGGAGGGGCTGGAGGAGGATAGCGACGTGTCGCTCGTCCTCGCCGGCAGCCCTGAGTTCGACAACGTCCGCGTTCCGATCTACGGGTCGAATTGATCATGACCCGTGCGCGCGCCCTGCTCGGTGCTCTCGGAGTCGCCGCGGTGCTGAGCGCCGTGCTCGCGGGCTGCGCCACGTCTTCGGGCGACACGGCGCCGGCGGAGAATCCGGACGAGACGCTCAACACGGACCTCGACGCTGCCTGGCTGGACGGCGGTCGCATGGTCGGGCTCGTGACCCAGGGGTCGTCGACCTGTGTGCCGACGGCGGAGGGGGAGTACGCGGACGGCCTGCTGCAGGTGACGCTGACCGACGACGCTGAGGGCGCGTGCACGGCCGACTTCGCACCGCGCGTGTCGCTCGTGGCGGTGCCGGACGACGTCGATCCCTCCGCGGACCTGGTGATCGAAGTGAGCGGCGCCGGCTACGGCGGCGAGATCACGCTTCCCGGCGTCGACGGGCTTGCGTTCGAGAGCCCCTCCGAACAGGCGCCGAGCGCCGGGTGGACGACCTCGGCGGGAACGCTGATCGTGCTCCTGTGGGGATCGTCGGGATGCCCCGAGATCGTGACCGAGACGGAGGTCACCGGCGAAGCGGCGGCGACCGCCGTGCTGTCCGGCGTTCCGGCCGACAAGGCCTGCACCGCCGACATCGCGCCGAATCCGCAACTGACGGCGATCGACGGGCTCGCCGGGGTTCCGGATGTCCAGCTGACCCTCACCGGCCCCGCCGCCGCACCGTTCACGACCACCATCCTCGGGATCGACGCCGGCTGATCCCCGTCGCCGACCCTGGGCGGCATCACGCCCATGGCGAACACCGCCGTATCGGCATCCCCCCGTCGTTACCCTCGATGTAAGCGCGCGGAAGTGCGCCACATGGCCCCGAGGCCGGAGGAATGGATGATGTTCGAGAGATTCACGGATCGCGCCCGTCGGGTGGTTGTGCTCGCCCAAGAAGAGGCGAAGATGCTCAATCACAACTACATCGGCACCGAGCACATCCTGCTCGGGCTCATCCACGAGGGTGAGGGTGTCGCCGCCAAGGCGCTCGAGTCGTTGGGCATCTCGCTCGACGCCGTGCGCGAGCAGGTGCAGGACATCATCGGGCAGGGCCAGCAGCAGCCGACGGGGCACATCCCGTTCACGCCGCGCGCCAAGAAGGTGCTCGAGCTGTCGCTGCGCGAGGCGCTCCAGCTCGGCCACAACTACATCGGCACCGAGCACATCCTGCTCGGCCTGATCCGCGAGGGCGAGGGCGTCGCCGCACAGGTGCTCGTCAAGCTCGGCGCCGACCTGAACAAGGTCCGTCAGCAGGTCATCCAGCTGCTGTCCGGGTACCAGGGCAAGGAGCCGGCCGCCGTCAGCGGCGCCGCGCACGACAGCACGCAGGCCGCCCAGGGCGGCTCGGCAGTGCTCGACCAGTTCGGACGCAACCTCACGCAGGCCGCCCGCGACAACAAGCTCGACCCGGTGATCGGTCGCGAGAAGGAGATCGAGCGGGTCATGCAGATCCTCTCGCGTCGCTCGAAGAACAACCCGGTGCTGATCGGCGAGCCCGGCGTCGGTAAGACCGCCGTCGTCGAGGGTCTCGCGCAGGCGATCGTCAAGAACGACGTCCCCGAGACGCTGAAGGACAAGCAGGTCTACTCGCTCGACCTCGGCTCGCTCATCGCCGGTTCCCGCTACCGCGGCGACTTCGAGGAGCGCCTGAAGAAGGTCACGAAGGAGATCCGCACGCGCGGCGACATCATCGTCTTCATCGACGAGATCCACACTCTGGTGGGTGCCGGTGCCGCCGAGGGTGCGATCGACGCCGCCTCGATCCTCAAGCCCCTGCTGGCGCGAGGTGAGCTGCAGACGATCGGCGCGACGACGCTGGACGAGTACCGCAAGCACTTCGAGAAGGATGCCGCGCTCGAGCGCCGCTTCCAGCCGATCCAGGTGGCCGAGCCGAGCCTGCCCCACACGATCAACATCCTCAAGGGACTGCGCGACCGCTACGAGTCCCACCACAAGGTGCAGATCACGGACGGCGCGATCGTGGCGGCGGCGAACCTCGCCGACCGGTACGTCAGCGACCGCTTCCTGCCCGACAAGGCGATCGACCTGATCGACGAGGCAGGCGCGCGCCTGCGCCTGTCGATCCTCTCGAGCCCGCCCGAGCTGCGCGAGTTCGACGACAAGATCGCGAACGTCCGCCAGCAGAAGGAGCAGGCCTCCGAGGACCAGGACTTCGAGAAGGCCGCATCGCTGCGCGACGAGGAGAAGTCCCTGCTCGCCGAGCGCCTGCGCCTCGAGAAGCAGTGGAAGAGCGGCGATGTCGCCAGCCACGCCGTGGTCGACGAGGGCCTGATCGCCGAGGTGCTCGCCCAGGCCACCGGCATCCCGGTGTTCAAGCTCACCGAGGAGGAGTCCTCGCGACTCGTCTTCATGGAGAAGGCCCTGCACCAGCGGGTCATCGGCCAGGAAGAGGCGATCGCGGCCCTCGCCAAGACGATCCGTCGTCAGCGCGCAGGGCTCAAGGACCCGAAGCGCCCGAACGGCTCGTTCATCTTCGCCGGCCCGACCGGCGTCGGAAAGACCGAGCTCGCCAAGGCGCTCGCCGAGTTCCTGTTCGACGACGAGGCCGCGCTGATCTCGCTCGACATGTCCGAGTTCGGTGAGAAGCACACGGTCTCGCGACTGTTCGGTGCTCCTCCGGGATTCGTCGGCTTCGAAGAGGGCGGTCAGCTCACCGAGAAGGTCCGGCGCAAGCCGTTCTCGGTCGTGCTGTTCGACGAGATCGAGAAGGCGCACCCGGACATCTTCAACTCGCTCCTGCAGATCCTCGAAGAGGGTCGACTGACCGACGGTCAGGGTCGCATGATCGACTTCAAGAACACGGTCATCATCATGACCACCAACCTGGGCGCGCGCGACATCGCGGGCGGCCCGGTCGGGTTCCAGGTCGAGGGCGACACGTCCACGTCGTACGACCGCATGCAGGGCAAGGTCAAGGAAGAGCTCAAGCGGCACTTCAAGCCCGAGTTCCTCAACCGCGTCGACGACATCATCGTGTTCCCGCAGCTGTCGAAGGACGAGCTGGTGCAGATCGTCGATCTGTTCACCCGCCGTCTCGGCGAGCGGCTGCTGGATCGCGACATGACGATCGAGCTCTCGCTCGCGGCCAAGGAGCGCCTCATCGAGATCGGGTTCGACCCCGCGCTCGGCGCCCGTCCGCTGCGTCGCGCGATGCAGCATGAGGTCGAGGACCGCCTGTCGGAGCGCATCCTGCACGGCGAGCTGAACTCCGGCGACCACATCAAGGTCGACGTGCAGAACGGCGAGTTCGTGTTCGAGAACGGCCCGCGCGGCGACAAGGTCGCCGTCGGCGCGGTCGCTGCAGGAGAGATCACCTCCACGCCGGACCTCGCGATCGGCTAGCGATATCGAACGAAGAGCGGATGCCTCGGCATCCGCTCTTCGTCGTTAACAGGTGCGCTCGCCGTAGGCTTGCAGGGTGAGCGAGTTCAGGGTCCGCGCGGCGCGGTCGGCCGATGTCCGGGGGATCCGGGACCTGCTGGAGCCTTACGTTCAGCGACGGATCCTGCTCGGCAAGGACCTCGTGGTGCTCTACGAAGCCGTCCAGCAATTCGTCGTCGCCGAAGACGAGTCCGGCGCTCTGATCGGCTGCGGCGCCCTGCACGTCATGTGGGAGGACCTCGGCGAGGTGCGCACCCTGATCGTCTCGGACGACTGGCTGCACCGCGGCGTCGGACGGGGGATCGTCGGCGCGCTCGAAGACAACGCGCGCGCCCTCGGGCTGTCGCGGCTGTTCTGTCTCACGTTCGAAGTGGAGTTCTTCACGCGACGAGGGTTCACCGAGATCGGCGAACAGGTCGTGGACCCTGACGTCTACTCGCAGCTCATCCGCAGTCCCGACGAGGGCGTCGCGGAGTTCCTCGATCTCGCGCACGTCAAGCCGAACACGCTCGGTAACACCCGGATGCTCAAGCGCCTCTGACGTTGCTGGCAGGATCCCGTCAACCCGCGCGTGCCGACCGTGGTCGCCCAGAACGCGAACGTAGCCTGGAGGCATGAGCGGCGAACCTCCCCGCAGGCGGCACTCCCCGGCGGTGTACCGGCGCCGGCGGATCGTGCTGCTCGTGGCGCTGCTGGCCGTGGTCGCCCTCGTGTGGCTGCTCATCGCTCAGCCGTGGCGGGGCGCGGCCGCCGAGGACCCGGCCCCGAAGCCGTCGGCCACCCCGGCCGCCGCGACCGACCTGCCGGTGCCCGGCACGTCGACGCCGAGCGCGACTCCGACCCCCGAGCAGACGGCGGATGCCGCGCCGGAACCGACAGCGTCGGCATCCCCC
>Ga0075365_10000337_pt1 | contig 16730 bp, 14 predicted proteins | sample EndMetdeltDD1765_FD_71387 | JGI IMG/M metagenome (GOLD analysis project Ga0075365, IMG submission 71387) | Populus endosphere microbial communities from Tennessee, USA - Endosphere MetaG P. deltoides DD176-5 | ecosystem: Host-associated > Plants > Roots > Endosphere | place: USA: Tennessee... | reverse complement strand
TACATCGGCGGGATGGGATCGCGGACGACGAACTTCTACAACCAGTTGATCCGTCGATACGGCTACGAGGAGACCGCCGTGCACGTGCAGGACCTGTACCTCGACGGCCGTCGCGACGAAGCCGCGGCGGCCGTGCCGAACGCGCTGATCGACGAGCTCGCGCTCGTCGGCCCAGCCAGCCATCTCGCCGAGCAGCTGACCGTGTGGCGAGGCTCCGGTGTCACGACCTTGATCCTCGCCGGCGCGAACAGTCACGCGATGCGCACCGTTGCCGAGCTCGTCCTCTGATGCGCAGACCGGTCGTCGTCCAACGAAGCGAGGACACGTCATGGCCGATCGACTGATCGATGCGGGAACCGACGTCGTCCACCTGGCCGTGTCCGACCGGTTCGGGATCATCACGCTGCACCGGCCGGAGCGACGCAACGCGCTGCATCAGGACATGTACGCGCCGATCAAGAAGGCCCTGGCCGAGTTCGCCACCGACGATGACGTCAGTTGCATCGTTGTCACCGGTGCCGGCGCGGGCTTCTGTGCGGGTGGCGACGTGCGCGATGGTCGGCCTCGCGACCGGAACGCAGCGCCACCGACGGTCGACGAAGGAGCCTCCAGGCTGCTCGACAACGCACAGGTGTCGCGGCTGCTTCACGAGAGCCCCAAGCTGACGATCGCCGCAGTCAACGGCGCGGCGGTCGGGGCCGGGCTGTCGATCGCGTTGGCATGCGATCTGCGGATCATCGCGCCGTCAGCCAAGTTGACTCCCGGTTGGGGGCGCTTGGCGTTCTCCGGAGACTTCGGCGGCACCTGGTTCCTGACACGGCTCGTCGGCCCGGCCAAGGCACTGGAGCTGCTCGTCGCCAACACCACGCTCGGCGCCGACGACGCGTTGCGGCTCGGGCTCGTCAACCACGTCGCCGACATCACCGATGCCGACGCGTTCGAGCCGGCATGGCGAGCTTGGGCTGCGCCGTTCGCGGGTGCCTCGCGCGACGCGGTCGCGCTGATGAAGGCCAACATCCGTCAGGCGCTCGTCGAGCCGCTCGCGACCGCGTTGGTCGACGAGTCGCGCCGGATGGTGCAGTCCGGCCGCACGCTCGATCACAAAGAAGCCGTGCGCGCCTGGCTCGACAAGCGCGACCCGGACTTCGGGCCCCGCCACGTCGATCCGGGCTGACTCTCCGACTCGGCGCGCCGCTGGCTACTTGAACTTGAATCGTGCGGTGTACGTCGTAGACGTTGCCGGGGCGACGATGGTATGGGTCGCGGCACCGCCGTCGGACCACGAGCTGAACGTGTAGGTCTTGCCGCCCTTCGTCTGCGGCGAGATGGCGCTCACGGTGTGCGCGGAGCCGACGATGACGGTGCGGCTGAACGAAGCCGAATTGGTTGTGCCGTCCACCGCCAGGTTCATGGCCCCAGGAGTGGTCTGAAACGTCAACACCACGGTTCTCGGGTCGAGCCGCCTCACGACCGTCGTCTGCAGGCCACCGGAATCCGTGGCCGTCAGCCTCAACTCGAGATACGACGGATACTCGTGGTCGGGCGCCACGAACGAGCCGCTCGCGACTCCGACGAACGTCTGCAGCACGTGTTCGTGGCAGTTCGACGGGCAGTGCTCGAGCGCGAGTGTCCACGTCAGCGCGGAGGCGGGCAACGTGCCGTCCTGCGCGTCGGTGCCCGTGCCGGAGAAGCTGATGACGTCGCCCACCTTCCACAGCGTGCCCGCCGCAGGACTGTTGATCGTCGGGGTCGGTGGTGAGTTGCCGACCTGGATGACGACGGCCGCGGTGCTCGAGAGGCCGCCTGAGTCCGTGACTCTGAGCGACGCCGTGTACGAACCGGTGGCCGTGTACGTGTAGCTCGTCTGGACTGCCGTCGAGTCGCCGAACTGCCCATTTCCGTCGAGGTCCCACGAGAACGCCAGAACGTCACCTGCGTCAGGGTCGCTCGACTGCGACCCGTCGAAGTTGACCGTGAGGGGTGCCGACCCGGACGTGGGGGCTCCCGTTGCGACGGCCGTCGGGGCATGGTTCGCGTCGAAGTACCTGATGCGATGGATGGTGCCGCCGTCGAAGTCGACGTAGAACAGGTCTCCGCCCGGTCCGATCTCCAGTCCGACCGGGTTCGCAGCCCCGGCGACGAAGGTACGGATGAGTCCGGGTGCCGGCTGGCCGTCCGCGCCCTTCGGCATGACCCAGATGCAATCACGGGTGTAGTCGGCGAAGAAGAGTGCGTCCTTGTACTCGACCGGATAGTTGCTGCCGCTGTTGAACTCGAAGTCCAGTCCCGCCGTCGCCGAGCTTCCTGTGGGGCAGGTCTCGTTGGCCACGACGCGATTGTTGTGGTGGTAGGTGAAGTATGGGCTGTTGACAGCACCAGGTGAGGCATAGAGGTTCTCGCAGATGTTGAGGTTCGCCGCGTCGTAACCCGCCTGGCGGCCCGCACCCTCGTAGCACGGCCAACCGAAGTTCTCGACGACACTGTCGCTCGTGTCGGAGATGCGGTTGATCTCCTCCCAATCGTTCCAACCGACGTCGCCCACCCAGACTTCGTTCGTGCCCTGCCGCGCCGTGATCCGGAAGGGGTTGCGCAGACCGTAGGAGATGATCCGTCGGGCGTTCGCATCGCTGCTCGACGCGAACGGATTCGTTGGCAAACCGGCGCCGGTGACCGGGTCGATGCGGATGATGGTTCCGTCCAACGACACGGGGTCGGAAACCGTCCGCATGTCTTGCGATCGCAGGGCACCACCTTCGGCCGTGGGAGGCGTCAAGATCGCACCGATACCGCCCGGTGGGTCGCCACACGGATTGAGAGGCGAGCCGTCCTGCCCGTAGTCGACGAAGTTGAAGCTCGCCCCGTCGCCCCCGCTTGCGTACAGCGCCCCGTCCGAACCGAACTCGACGGAGCCGATCGAGTGGCTCGGATACTGCTGGCACCACTCTTCGACCAACACCTGTTCGGGACCCGTCATGAAGTTGCCGTTGGCCTGCAGCCTCGACACCCTTCCGCTGACGACACACCCATCACCGGTCGCGCCGGGTGGCGTCGGACAGGGATCGCTGTAAACACCGGGCGTCCCCCACCGTGGCGCCGGAGCGGCGGACCCGAGCTCGTGGTCGTAGGTGTACATGACGTAGACGTACGGATTGGCTGGGAAGTTGGGGGCGAGCGCGAGACCCAACAGCCCACGATCCCAGAAGTTGTGAACGTTCGTACTCAAATCGGCGAAGATGTCCGGCGACGTGTCCGCCAACGAGTCGAAGACCTTGACGACGCCGCGCTTTTCGGCAACGAACACTCGTCCGTCCGCTGCGAATCGCACGACGGTCGGCAACTGGAGTCCACTCAGCGCGACCGTGTCCTGGAATCCGGCCGGCAACGTCGCCGCGCTCGCGCCGGGTGTCGGTGGAACACCGATCCATGTCACGAGCATCGCCGCGACACTCAGCACCATCGCGCATGACCGGACCGTGATCCTCCGGTTGCAGTTGCCTATCGTCAGCCCACTGTGCATGACATTGCCCCCTGCGCCTGAGGCCGTCCGAAGCAGCGGGCGACCTGTCCCCGATCCCCTCTGACGGACCATCGCAGAAAATCAGAAAATGGTCAAGAAGATGTACGCAGAGTGACGCGAGATCGCAACGAGTTGATCCCCGTCATCGTCGCGGCGCGGTCGGACGGGCACCATCGGTCACCGCCCAGATGGAGTGCCCACTACGGTTGCCCACCATGATCGTCTTCGTTCACGGAGTGCCCGAGACCGCTGCCATCTGGCGCAAGATCCAGGCCGTCATCGACCGTCCGTCGACGGCGGTCGCGCTCCCGGGCTTCGGGTGCGCGTTGCCCGATGGATTCACGCCGAGCAAGGACGCCTATGCGGAGTGGCTCGTCGCCGAGCTCGATGCCATCGGCGAGCCGATCGATCTCGTCGGCCACGATTGGGGTGCGGGACTGACGTACCGCGTCGCCACGGCGTTCGGTGACCGACTCCACTCGTGGGTCGCCGACATCGGCAACGTCGCCCACCCCGACTACGTCTGGCACGACTTCGCCAAGATCTGGCAGACGCCCGGAGAGGGTGAGGCGTTCTTCGAGTCGCAGGCTGCGCAACCGATCGAGGAGCGCGCCGGCGCCTACGAGACTCTGTTCGGCATCCCGGCGGCCGACGCGCTGGAGATGGCGTCCGCAGCAGACGCGACGATGGGCCGCTGCATCCTCGGGCTGTACCGCTCCGCAACACCGAATCCTCACGCGGATTGGGGGCCGTGGTCACCGACGACCGCACCCGGGTTGATCGTTCACACCACCGAGGATCCGTTCGGCAACGAAGCGCTGGCACGCGAGGTCGCTGACCAACTCGGGGCGCAATTCGCGACGATCGAGGGGCTCGGCCACTTCTGGCCGTACCAAGGCCCCGAAGCAGCCGCCGCAGTCCTCGAACGGTTCTGGTCCTCGATCGACTGATCAGCCTCGCGACGCACCGGGTTTCGCGACACGAACTACTCGTCGTGGTGGTTGACGATGTCGGTCACGTTCCCGTCCGGCAACATCTGACAGCCCGTTCTTGCAGGAAATGACCCCACGGGGCGAGACCCGGCGGACAGGTCGCGGGGAATCACCCCGAGGGGCGAATTCTCGCGAGCCTCTACGTCTGTTACTGCCCGCGGCTGACGCACCTCCATCAGGGCGTCCCAGAGTTGATGCACGCAGAGGCCAAACACGCCAATGATCAGTGACGAACGTCGACAGACCAGGTGTCGCGTAGTGGGATGCCGCGCATGCGTCGAATCACGAACGGGCAGGAGGCGAGCAGCATGACGGCGGCGATGCCGATCGTGGCGTCGATGCCGAAGCGGGTCGTGAGCCATCCGCCGACGAGCGCGGCGATGAGGCTGGCGAGCAGCGTCACGGTGCGCGACACCGCCACGACCCGTCCGAGAACGGCATTCGGTGTTGCCCTTTGGCGGACCCCCGCAAAGGCCACGTTCCACGCTGCGAACCCTGCGCTGGTCACGACGAGTGCGATCGTCACGCTGACCACGGAGGGCGAGAGCCAGACCGCCGCCAAGGCAAGTCCCATGGTGCCGAATACGCCGCCGGCGAGCGTGGCCCCACCCACCCTGGTGATCCGCGGGGCGAGCGTTGCACCAACCAACCCGCCGGCGGAGCCGAGTGCCAGCAGCAGCCCGAAGAACGCGGCGCTCAGACCGAGCTGGTCGGTCACGAGCACGACGAGGAGCGAGAACCAGGCGGCGTCGATCGCCGCCAGCAACGCGGTTGCCGAGATCGTGCGCCGCAGGATTGGAGATCCAGCGACGAAGTGAAGTCCCGCCAGCATGGAACCGGGACGACGCGTTGGAGACGCCGTGGGAATCGATGGGGGCGCGGTCACCAGCGACAGACCACAGATCAGGACGAGCGCAACCGCCAACATGCCGCTCGCCGAGACGAACGGAAGCCATGCGACAACAGCGAATAGCGCGCTGCCGATGGCGGGGCCGGCGAGTTCGTTGCCGATGATCTGGACGCTGACCATGCGCCCGTTGACGACGTCGAGAAAATCACGCGGGATCACGGTGGGAACGAGTGCGGCCATGGTGTTGTCGGTGAACGCCTCACCGAGGCCGAACAGCGCAGCCACCCCAACGACGAGCACGACCGGCGTCGCGCTCGCAGCGATCGTCGCGGCGAGGGCAAGGAGCATGACCGTCCGCGCCATCAAGACCGTACGTAAGAGGCGCTTACGGTCACCCCAGTCGGCGAGGGCACCTGCAAGCGGACCGAGCAACACCGATGGAACGACACCTGCCGCGAACGTGGCCGATACCCACATCGGACTCGCCGTCAAGGCGAACACGAGCAGTGGAAAGGCGGTCAGGCGCACACCATCGGCCAGGTTCGACATCATGTGGGCTCCCACCAAACGCGTACCCGGAGTCGGCTGGGGGAACACGATCGTGCTCGTCATTCCCCGACAGTACCGGGATACCCCGTGGTGTCGCCGCCGAGCACAGCACCGTTCGAGATCGCCCCCACCGAAACGGTCCTAACCCTCGACGCACGCGACAACACCGAGCGAGCATCAGCGATCCAGAAGGCAATCTGGGCTCGGCGCGGCCCCGGCGAAGCGATCACGTTTCAGTCGCTCCGCGCTGCTTCGAGGTTGAAGTCGGCGATGAGCGCGGCATGGTCGGACGGGCGCTCCGCGCCACGCTCGATGTGGTCGATCCAGGTCGTGTCGACGGTTGCGGCGAGCTCGCTGTCGGCGGCGATCACGTCGATGCGCATGCCGAGGTTGCGCGAGTAGTTGAGGCCGTGGTTCCACCACGTGAACCGCCGCGCTCGTGGTCCCCAGCGCGCGCTGTCGATGTCGACGAGGCCGGCGGCGAGCACGCGCTCCCACGCCTCGCGCTCGGGATCGGTGACGTGAGTGAGCCCGACGAATGCGTCGGGATGGAAGATGTCACTATTGGTCGGGGCCACGTTGATGTCGCCGGCGAGGATCACATGTCCGGCCGCGACCCAACGAGAAACATGGGCGGCGAGCTCGTCGAGGAAGCCGAGCTTGTAGTCGTAGTGCCAGTGGCCGACTTCGCGGCCGTGGGGCACGTACACGCTGACGATTCGCACCTGCAGCGCCGGGTCGGGCCCGGTGACACATGAGATGAGGCGCGGTTCTCGGTCGAGCAGCTCGCTGCCGATCGCACCGGAGGCGACTTCGCCGACGATCGGGTGCACCGACGCGATCGCCACGCCGTTGTAGGCGCCGTGGCCGATCGCGGTGATGTTGTAGCCGAGGCCGTCGAACAACGCTGACGATGCCAACGCCAACTCCGCAGCCTTGGTCTCCTGGAAGCAGATCACATCGGGACGAGCCCGAACCAGGAACCGTTCGAGCGCCGGGAGGCGGGCGCGCAGCGAGTTGACGTTCCAGGTCGCGACGCGGAAGCGTTCGGGTGCGGGCGCGAGTGGTGACATCTCCGATCGAGACGCAAGCGCGGCCATGCGCCGCTGGCGACGTGCTTCGTTCTGAGCGGCCGTTGCGGACCCCATTGCGCATCTATACCGCGGCGGCGATCAGAGGCAACCTCACGCGGCAGTCGCGGTGTTCCTCGATGCCACCGCGGTGCGGACGGCCATCGTTCCAGCGGCGATGTCGCTGCTCGGCAAGGCTCGTTCCCGGTGTGTGGGACGGTTCTGACCGTCACGACGTGATCTGTGTGACGATGCGATTGCGCCCCGCGTGGGGCAGCCGAGATCGGCGACAAGGGGAAGAACTACGTGAAGAAGCACTCTATTCGCGCGTCCATGATGCTGGTCGTGGTCGGGCTGTTGGCCTCGTGCTCGAGCTCCGACGAGGCGACCACCACCAACGTCGCGACCGCGACCACCGCAGTCGCCGCCACCAGCGCGGCGACCGCCACCACCGGCGAGCCGACCGAGACCACCGCAACGGGCGAGTCGACTGCGACCAGCGCCGGCGGCGACACGACCGCAACCGCTGAGACGACCGCAACCGATGAGACGACCGCAACCAGTGAAGCCGCGAGTCCCGGGACAGAGTGGGTGACCGACGGTGTCGATCGCGACGCGACCCTTCGGGTCGCAACGTTCGCCCCGATGGGGACGGCCGATCCCCACGCCCAGGGCGCAACCGTCAGCACGACGTACTTCAACATGATGTACGACCGCCTGTTCAACGTCGGCAGGAACAGCTCGGTGTCCGGCTACCTCGTCACCGATTGGAAGTTCGGCGACAACAGCCTCACACTGACGCTGCGCGACGAGGCGACGTTCCAAGACGGCTCACCGATCGATGCTGCCGCCGTCAAGGCCAACATCGATCGCGCGCGCACGATGGAGACCAGCGCCTACACGCAGCAGCTGGCGAGCATCCAGTCGGTCGACGTCGTCGACGCGACGACGGTGAAGTTGAACCTCGCGCCCAAGTCGGGGGCAACGCTGCCCTACGTGCTCGGGGGCTGGGCCGGGATGATCATCAACCCGAAGTACATGGACCCCGCGGTGCTCAAGACCTCGGCGCCCGATGGCGTCGGCTCCGGTCCGTACAAGCTCGAGTCGTGGACCGCCGGTGATCTCGAAGTCACCTTCGACCGCGTCGATAGCCATTGGGACAAGTCCGCGGGCCAGGCGGCCAAGGTCGAGATCTACTTCGCGGCCGACGCGACGCAGGCCGTCAATGCGGTCACCGCCGGTCAGGACTCGTTCTATGTCGCCGGTGGTCTCGCCGCCGTCGAAGCCATCAGTCAGGCCGACTCCGATTCGGACAACCTGCAAGCCGGCGGGTACATGGACAGCTACTCGAGCTCCGGCTTCTGGATGCGCGACAAGGTCGACCCGCAGGTGCGCGAGGCGATGAGCCTGGCGATCGATCGCGATGCGCTGAACGAGCTGTACCAAGGCAGCGCGGTGACGAACAACCAGCTGTACCCACAGGGCAGCGACATGTACAGCGAGGACATCAACGCGCTGACGGTGCACGACATCGACAAGGCCAAGGAACTGATCGCCAGTGCTCCCGCAGGAACGACCGATCTCAAGATGGCATATGTCGAGTCGGACATCTCGGTGCAGATCGCCGAGCTGTTCCAGGCCCAGATGGCGGAGATCGGTCTCAACCTGACCCTCGTGCCGATGACCCATGCCGCGATCTACCAGGCGTGGTTCAAGGGCGAGTTCGACATCCTCTCCGCGGGCACAGCCGGGCCACAGCACCCATCGACCGGCATCAGTGCGATCCTCCTGCGCGGCGGTGTCAACTGGGGTGCACCGGACTCTGCCCTTGCCGACATCCAGGCCCAGCTCGACAAGGCCGACGACCCAGCGATGAGCGACGACGACCGCGACGCGATCTACACGGACATCCTCACCAACGCCGCCAAGGAGAACTGGTACCTGATCTACAACAACCTGCGCAACACGTCGTACGCCCAGAAGGACATCGTCAACGTGAGCCCGGAGCTGCCCAACCAGTATCAGTCACTGCCCGACTTCCGGTACGTGGCCAAGCTGGCCGACTGAGAGAGTGACCGCGTGTATGACGGCTTCCGTCTGAACGCACAGCACCTCCCCGATCTCCTCGGGTGCACACCCGAGGAGATCGAGGTGCGACGCGACCTTGCCGCGGCGTATCAGCTGTGCGCCGGGTTCGGCTGGGACGACCTGGTCTACACGCACATCTCGGCGCGAGTCCCCGGTCCGGAGCACCACTTCCTGGTGAACCCACTGGGCCTCGGTTTCGCCGAGATCACGGCCTCGAGCCTGATCAAGATCGACCTCGACGGCAACGTGATCGGCGAGACGATCGGCGACCTCGCACCGAACGCGGCCGGCTTCGTGATCCACGGCGGCATCCATCAGGTCCGGGCAGATGCCGGGTGCGTCATGCACCTGCACACCGAAGCCCAGATGGCGCTGTCGGTGCTCGAGTGCGGACTGCTCCCGCTGACCCAGCATGCGATGCGGTTCCACGGCCGGATCGGCTACCACGACTACGAGGGCATCGCCTTGTCGAAGGAGGAACGGGTTCGGTTCATCGCCGATCTCGGCGAGCACGCCGCGCTGATCCTTCGCAACCACGGCACGCTCACCGTCGGCGCGACCGTCGCCCAGGCGTTCGTCGAGATGTACTACTTGGAGAAAGCGGCCAAGAGCCAGCTGCTGGCACAGGCCACCGGGCTGCCGCTGCGGGAGGCGCCGATCGAGATCATCGAGCTGACTGCTCGACAGTGGAGCTCGCAGTTGAACACCGGCATCGAGTGGCCCGCGTTGCTCCGCCGCCTCGATGCTGCCGGTTCGACGTACGCGCAGTGACTGCGCGGGTCAGATGTAGCCGCCGCCGTTCACGCCGATGACCTGCCCGGTGATGTAGCTCGCGTCGTCCGACACCAAGAACGCGCACGCGGCGGCGATGTCGTCGGGCACGCCCGGCCGGCGCACCGGCAGCCGCGCCGCGGTCTGTTCCCAGTTCATCGCCTGCCCGGTCATCGGCGAGATCCGCGACATCGGGGTGTCGATCGCGCGTGGCGGAATCGTGTTGACCGTGATCCCGTACGGTCCCAATTCGACCGCGAGCGATTTCGTCATCGCGATCACACCGCCCTTCGATGCCGAGTAGTGCGCCATGCCGGGTGCGCCGGACTGCGCGCTGGACGACGAGATCGTGACGATGCGCCCCCACCCGGCAGTGATCATCTCGGGGATGACCGGCTGCAGGCAGTGGAACGTACCGGTGAGGTTGACGCGGATGATCCGCTCCCAGTCCTCGATCGTCATGTCGGTGAACTTGGCGTACCCGGTCACGCCCGCGCTGGTGACCATGATCTCGACCGGACCGAACTCGCCCCGAACCTTGTCGAGCGCGGCCTCGATGCCGGGGCGGTCGGTGACGTCGACGCCGACACCGAATGCGCGGCCCCACTCCGCGTTGGCGTTGATCTCGTCGGCCGCTCGTGCCGCGGCCTCGGGATCGATGTCGAACACCGCGACGCAATCGCCGCGCTCGGCGAGACGACGGCTCACCGCGAGGCCGATGCCAGATGCTCCGCCCGTGACGACTGCCACGCGGCTCATGCACACGCGGCTCATGCGCCCGGTGGTCATGCGATCGTCTCGTCGCCGACGAGCGTGGTGCGGTGCATGTCTCGCGGCGACTTGTCCGCGTACGGAAGGGCGCGGTGCAGCACGCCTCGGTTGTCCCAGATCACCGTGTCGCCCACCGACCACTCGTGGCGATAGACCCGGTCGCGAGCGGTCGAGCGAGCGAGCAACTCGGCGAGCAGGGCCCGACCCTCGTCGAAATCCATGTCGACGATGCTCAGGGCGGTGGCGCCGAGCACGAGCGAACGCCGTCCGGAACGGTGACGCCAGACGAGCGGGTGCTCGGTGCGCGGCAGCTCGCGCCACACGGCCTCCTCCTCCGGCGTCGGGTTCGGGTTCGGCAGGCGCAGGGTGGCCTCCACGCTGTGCAGCACGCGCACCGACTCGAACCGTTCCTTCTCGTCATCGGTCAGGTTGTCGTACGCCGCGTACGTGCTGGCGAACTCGGTCTCGCCACCGACCTCGGCAACGGCGTGGGCGGTGAGCACGGTTGCCTTCACCGGCGCCTCCTTCACGGTCGCGCCGTCGATGTGCCAGTCGAACGTGCCCCGCAGATAGGCAGCCATCGGCGAGATGTCGGGATCGAGGCTGACCCGGAAGATGCCCGGAAGCTCCGAGCCCGGGAGCTCGACGATGTCTCCGAGCCGACGGCAGAAGGCCACCTGCGTTTCGTCATCGAGATGAAGATCGCGGAACACGACGACCCCGTTGTCCTCCAACGCATCGAGCACCAGCGCGGGGAGATCGTCGTCTTCGAGCAGGCGGAGCGTGTCGACTCCGAGGATCTCGGCACCGAGGGCTGGGTATCGCTCGATCTGGATGGTGCTCATCGGTCGTTCCTCGCTGGTTTGTCCGGCAGTCGCGGCGTCGTGTGCAAGAGGTCGGCATCCATCTGCACGCCGAACGTGCAGAACGCCATCGCCAGCGTTTCGTACGCGCCGACGGTGAAGACGAGGTCCATCAGCTGACGCTCGTCGTACACGTCGGCCAGCGCCGACCACGTTTCGTCGCCGATCCGGGCGTCGGCGATGAGCTGGTCGGTGGCTGCCAGCAACGCCGCCTCGAACGGCGACCAGCCGGCGGCGGCCGGTCCCTCGATGACGCGCTCGATCTCGGTGTCGACCAACCCGGCCTGGCGGCCGAGATGGACATGCTGCGCCCATTCGTACTCGGAGTGACGCAGCGCGGCGACGCGCAGGATCACGAGCTCGCGCTGGCGGGCATCGATGCTCGACGTGTAGAGGATGTGGCCGTTGAAGGTGAAGTAGGCATGGGCCAGCGCGGGATGATTGGCAAACGTGCCCATCGCGTTCGACGCCTGGGGGCGGCCCGCCGGCGGTGGTGTCGCCGGCCGCGGCGCGTTGGCGCGCATTGCCCGCCGGGCTGCCTCCATCTCGGGCGGCCACTCCGCTGACGGAACGGGCGCCAGTCGTGGAGTTTCAGATTGCTCGACCAATTCCGTCTCCATATCACCGAGATTAGACTGACCGGTCAATACATTGCAACGGCTGGTCGATGTTCTCAGAACAGATCCCCGTATGTCTCGCGTGCGGGTTTGCCCACGTGAACGGCAGCGCCGCGATCACGTCGCGACCGGGTGATGGTTCTTGATGCCTTTGCTCTTGATCCGCCAACCCTGCGGGGTCCGCACAACGCAATCCCGATACTCGATGTCCGCGATGCGATCGCCGGGCAACGGCAGCAGTGCCTTCGAGCGCACGATCACCTCGTCGGCCGACACGTCATCGATCACATGGCTGACGAGCATGTGTTGATACGGATGCTTCAGGACGTCGCGGAACTGGCGCACGATCTCGTCGCGGCCGGCGATCGGGCCGACGCCTGTCGGTGGATCAGCGGCGTGATTGCGGAAGTCGACGACGGCGTCCTCCGTGAAGACCTGATCGAACGACGCCCAGTCGCGGTCGTCGATCAGGAATCCGTATCGGACGACGACCGCTTGGATCTCGAGGGTGTCCTCCGCGGTACGCAGCCTCAGTCCTTCCACAGGTAGTGATCGGCGGTGCGGTGGTGGTTGTAGATCGTCATCTCCTGCTGAGTGCTGAGGCGATGGCCGTCGTAGCTCGGGGAATGCATCCCGATCGTCACGTCGTCGGAGTTCTCGAGGTCCTGGGTCAGGATGACGCCGAGGTTGGCGTCGCGGAAGTCCTCGAAGAACTGCGGCTCGAAGTCCGACTTCTTGTCGTAGTCGGCGACCGGGATCTGCTCGAGGCAGAACATCTCGAAGAAGCACTGGTCGGGATCGTTGCCGCGTGGACGGGCCCGGTAGCCGATCACTGATCCCTGGTTGGGCAGCAGGATCGTGTTCGGGAAGACGTTCCACGCAGTCCCGGCGGCGGCCCACTGTTCCGGTGTGATCTCCGGATAGTCGAGGCCCGCGGCGAGCGAGATCTCGCGCAGCATCTTCATGTAGTACTCACCCGGGGTCATGCCCTCCGGAACCTCCGCTGTCCTGAGCTGCTCGGCGGCTTGCAGACTGCGCTCGGTCTCCAACGCGTTCATGTCGTGGGCGATGTACTCGACGCTGGCCGCCACGCTGACCCGCGGGTCAGGCGCCCCCATCGTCTCGCGACGGGCGGGATCCTTCTTCAGCGACTCTTGGGTGGCGTCATCGGCCTTCTTCAGACCGACGCTCGCGTAGCGGGCGAACTTGCCGTAGACGGCGGTCGGCGACCAACTGCGGTGGTCGAGCTCTTTCACCGTGGCGATGTTCGTGTTCGACTTGTCGAAGCGGTGCAGCTGAGGGTGTGTGCCCGGCACGTGGTACGCCTCGAGAAAGCCATCGAGCACGGTCTTCCAGTTGCACGGCAGGTTCACGCCCTTCAGCCACTTGAACCGCATGTGCTCGAACTGGAACGGGGCGAAGATCGTCGGGATCGGGTCGAGGTACTCGAGCAGCGGCTCGGCGTTGTCATCCATGTTGATGAACACGAACCCGCCCCACAACTCGGCCCGAACCGTCTTGAGCCCGTAGTCCTCGTCCGAACGGGGGACGAACTCTTCGCGATCCAGTACCAGCCGGATGGAGCCATCGAGGTTCCAGCGCCAGCCGTGGAACGGACAGATGATCGAACCGACGCGTCCGCGTCCAGCAGCAAGGCGAGTGCCGCGGTGCCGACATGCGTTGTGGTACGCCCGGATGGAGTCAGTCGATTCGCGCACGATGAGGATCGAGCGATCGCCGATCAGGTACTCGACATAGCTGCCGACGCCGGGAAGCTCTTCCTCGCGGCAGGCCATCAGCCACGTGCGCGAGAACACCTTCTCCAGTTCGAGTTGCAAGAACTCCGGATCGAGGTACCGCGTCTTCGGCACGAACGCCTCGCCGAGGCGGTACTTCTGCGGTATCAGCTGGACCGGCACCTCTTCGTCGGACCACACCGGATGTGGACTCACCGTCGGCTCAAGCACTGCAGACACAGACACCTCCACAAATCACCTCTGGCAACTTCGATTTCTTGAACGTACCCGACCGACCTCGCACCGGTCCTGCGACTGTCTCACCACGTGGAACAGTAGGCCCGATGACGATTCCCAGGGTCCGCCATCTATTGACCGGTCAGTATAAACGACTAACGTGCAGACGTCGACAGCGGATGGACCGCAGTCGGAGAGGGGAACGCCGTGACAAAGCGCTGGAAGCAACGCCCAGAGGGATCCACCTGGGGTGACTGGGGCGATGACGACGAACTGGGGCGGATCAACCTGATCACTCCCGAGAAGGTTCTCGAAGGGATCCGCGAGGTCACCGCAGGCATCAGCTTCTGCCTCTCGCTGCCGCTCGACTACCCCGGCGGAACGGCGCTCAACCAGCGCCGGTACCCGCCGATCCTCGCCCCGACCGAAGACCTCGAGTACAACCCCGACACGTTCGTCAACGTCCACATGAGCAATGAGATGGGCGCCGTCAGCAACCCCAAGTACGTCGACGTCTGGTCCGACGACAAGGTCACCCTGTGGTTGCAGTACTCGACGCAGTGGGATGCGCTGTGCCACGTCGGCGCGGAGTTCGATGCCGACGGTGACGGTGTCGAGGAGGGCGTCTACTACAACGGTTACCGCGCCAGCACCGACATCGTCGGCCCCAAGCGCGATGCCGCCGACGACGGCGGTCAGCACATCAGCTTCGCCAAGCACCTCGGTCTCGAGCACATGGCCTACCACGGCGTGCAGGGACGGGGGGTTCTCGTCGACCTGGCTCACCACCTCGGGCACGAGTGGCGCGGCGTCAACCTGAAGACCCTCAAGGAGATCATGGCGGCTGACAACGTCGTCGTCGAGCCGGGCGACATGCTGCTGCTGCACACCGGCTTCGCAACCAAGGTCCTCGAATGGAATCGCGACCCAGATCCGATCGCCATCCACACCTCGTGCACCTATCTCGACGCCCGCGATCCAGATCTGCTCGATTGGATCGCCGAGTCGCAGATCTCCGCGCTGGTCGCCGACAACTACGCGGTCGAGGGACTTGTCGGGCCGACCGAAGACGACAACCGGCAGTCCCTGCTTCCCATCCATCACCTCTGCCTGTTCCGTCTCGGCGTGCCACTCGGCGAGCTGTGGTACCTCCACGAGCTCGCGACCTGGCTCCGCGAGAACAACCGCAGCCGGTTCCTGCTCACCGCTCCCCCGCTGCGCCTGCCCGGAACGGCGGGGTGCCCCCTCACTCCCATTGCCACGGTCTGAGGTCTGATCAATGACCGACGCCGCATCAACTCGACCCGAGGCCGATTACTTCCGTGACGCAGACCTCGTGGCCGACCCGTACCCGTACTTCGACTCGCTGCGCAACCAGTGCTCGGTGCATCGCGAGCGCGCCCACGACGTCGTCATGATCACCGGTTACGACGAGGCAGTTGCGGTCTTCAACGACCAACGGTTCTCGTCGTGTACGGCGTCGACCGGTCCGTTCCCCGGGTTCCCGGTGCCGTTGGAGGGCGACGACGTCAGCGAGCTGATCGAGAAGCACCGTGATGAGCTGCCGTTCAGCGACCAGATCCTGACCTTCGACCCGCCCAAGCACACAGACCATCGCGCGCTGCTGATGCGCCTGATCACACCCAAACGGCTCAACGAGAACGAGGCGTTCATGTGGGGCCTCGCCGATCGCCAGATCGACACATTCATCGCCAACGGCGAGTGCGAGTTCATCAGCGAGTTCGCGACGCCGGTCGCGATGCTCGTGATCGCCGACCTCCTCGGCGTTCCAGAAGAGGACCATCAGCACTTCCGCGACAGCATGCTCCGCCGCGGCGGGAACGTGGGCGGCACTGCCGACCGGCCCGTCGAGCACAGTCCGCTCGAGTGGCTCTACGATCAGTTCGCGGCCTACATCGAAGACCGTCGCCGCGAGCCCCGCGGCGATGTGCTGACAGGTCTCGCGACCGCCACGTTCCCGGATGGGTCGCTCCCCGAGGTGATGGACGCGGTGCGGATCGCGTCAAACCTGTTCGCCGCCGGACAGGAGACGACGGTGCGGTTGCTGAGCACCGCGCTGTTGCTGATCGCCGAGCGACCCGAGCTGCAAGCGGCCTTGCGCGCCGACCCCGCGTTGATCCCGAACTTCATCGAGGAGTGCCTGCGGTACGAGAGCCCGGTCAAAGGCGACTTCCGGCTGACCAAGATGCGTGCCGACGTCGGTGGGGTGGAGATCCCCGCCGGCAGCAACGTGATGGTGCTCAACGGCGCCGCCAACCGCGATCCGCGCAAGTTCGACAACCCGTCGGAGTTCCAGGTCGATCGCGCCAACGCCCGCCAGCACCTCGCGTTCGGCCGTGGCCCGCACACCTGCCCCGGTGCACCCCTCGCCCGCGCCGAGGGTCGGATCAGCATCGAGCGGATGCTGGCGAGGACCACCAACATCCGCATCTCGGAGAGGGCTCATGGTCCGGCCGAAGCCCGCCGATATCGATACGTGCCGACCTACATCCTGCGCGGTCTCACCGACCTCACGCTCGAGTTCGAACCGTGAGGGTCTTCGTCGACGAGGACGTGTGCGGCGGCCACGGCGTCTGCGTCGGGCTCTGTCCCGACGTGTTCGACCTCGCCGACGACGGCTACGCGGTCACGCTCGTCACCGAGGTGCC
>Ga0075365_10000336_pt1 | contig 16757 bp, 11 predicted proteins | sample EndMetdeltDD1765_FD_71387 | JGI IMG/M metagenome (GOLD analysis project Ga0075365, IMG submission 71387) | Populus endosphere microbial communities from Tennessee, USA - Endosphere MetaG P. deltoides DD176-5 | ecosystem: Host-associated > Plants > Roots > Endosphere | place: USA: Tennessee... | reverse complement strand
TTGGCGACGGCCGTCAACGTGCATTTCTCGGCCGCGCAGCAGAACTTCAAGATCCTCGAATACCGCCTGCCGAAGGGGCAGACCTATATCTATGGCGGCACCGAGGTCGAGACGCGGGAAGAGACTGCGCGCTATGTCGCCGATCCTTATCTGCCGAAGGATGGTTATCTCGAACTGCGCCCGGATCGTCCCGGCTGGGGCGTCGAGATGGATGAAAAGGCGATGCAGGAGGACGGCTATGTCCACTGGCAGCGGCGTGTGCCGAAACGGCCGGATGGGTCCTATGCCTTCGCCTGATTGGCCGGAAAGCTGGACCAGCATAAGGAGCGGGCCGCTCGAGGCCCGTTTCCTGCCGGAAAACGGTGGGCGGATGACCCATCTCGCGCATGAACGTTTCGGCGATATCCTCGTGCCGACGCCGGGACCGGAATTCGAGCCGCTGAACTGGCCGAAAGCCGGCGGCTATCCGCTGTTTCCGTATCATAACAAGCTTCTCGGCGCGGCCTTCACCCATGAAAGGCAGCGCCACGAGGTATTGCCGCATCCGGCAATGGTGGCCGATGCCCAGCACGGCCCGGCGCATCGCCGGCCCTGGCATGTCGTGTCGCAAGCGGCGGATCGGATCGAACTGGCCGTCGATTACCAGGCCGACGCCGACTGGCCCTTCGATTTCCGTGCGGTGCAGCGCTTTGTGCTTTCGAATGATCAACTGGATATCGAACTGTCGATGACCAATGCCGGCACGGTTTCCATGCCCGGCGGTTTCGGCTGGCACCCGTATTTCGCCGCTGGCTTCGAAAAGGCTGTGGCAACCGATGCACGCAGGATCTGGCCGATCGGGCAGGCTGGCATTCCGGATGGGAGCCCTGCGGAAATTCGAACCGGCGAAGAATTGCCGGGCGAAGGTTTCACGGTTTTCCTATCCGAATGGCATCGCGCCAAGGCTGTCACGAATTGCGGTGCCGAGGTCATCGTTACGGCCGGTCCGGACCTGCCGCATATAGTGGCGCACCGGACGCCCGGTTACGTCTGCCTGGAGCCGGTATCGCATGTTGCGGGGGTTTTCGGGTTTCAGCCCGACCAGCAGCAGACAGCAGGTCTTTTCGTCCTCCAGCCGGGCGAGGTGCGAGTTGCGCAATTGAGTGTTTCGATTGACCCAGGCCTGGACCGATAAGGGAAGGCCCGGCTCTTAAATATCGCGATTTTAAAAATTGGGAGGAGACCCCGCATGTATATCGGCACGCAATACAGGGCACGTAACGACGACGACTATCGGGTGATGGCGCAGTTCGGCGTCCAGCACGTCAACGCAGACCCGGACGGCAATCCGCATGACTGGACGCTTGATGTCCTCAAGGCTCATCGCGACCGCGTCGAAGGCTTCGGTCTCATCCTCGACATGGTCCAGCTGCCGCTGAGCTCGCATGTTATCGAAAAGCAGTATAGCCCGGACATTCTCGGCAAGGGGCCGGACCGTGACCGGCAGATCGACTCCATCTGCCGTCTGATCGAAAACGTGGCCAAGGCCGGCATTCCGGCCGTCAAATATAATCTCAACATCATCGGCATTCCCCGCACAGAGCTGGAAGTTGGCCGTGGCGGCTCGCTCAACGAGGCGTTCCGCTGGGACAAGGCCGATCACGATGCGGCGCCCACCATCGCCGGCGTTATCGACGAGGAGGAGAACTGGGCGCGGATCGACTATTTCCTCGAACGCGTCGTGCCGGTCGCCGAAGCCAACAAGGTGCGCCTTGCCTGCCATCCGCACGATCCCTATACGCCGCCGGGTTATCGCGGTGTTACGCGGGTTCTCGGTACGGTCGATGGTCTGAAGCGGTTCGTGCAGACGCGCGAAAGCCCCTATCACGGGCTTAATTTCTGCCAAGGCACGGTCGGCGAGATGCTCGACAATCCGGCTGAAGAAATCTTCGATATCATCCGCTGGTTCGGCGAACGCGGCAAGCTGTTCAACGTCCACTTCCGCAACATCCGCGGCGGCAAGCTGTCCTTCATGGAAACCTTTCCGGAAGAGGGTGACATGGACATGTGGAAATCGCTGCAGACCTATGCCGAAGTCGGCTACAAATACATGATCATGCCGGACCACGTGCCGCGGATTTCCGGAGCGGATCCGGACAATACCGCCTTTGCTTTCACCTATGGCTATATCGCCGCATTGCTACAGGTGCTGAAGGGAAAGGCTGCCTGACGGAGAAGCATGGCAGCGTGCCGGAGGCAAAACAAGTCTCCGGTCATACCCTGCCGGCGGTTTCCCACGCCTATGCCAGAAGGCCTGCCTTGGTTGCTGCTTCGACGAAGGTTTCCCGAGCGAGTTCTGCTGAACATTTGCGGTCGATCACTCCGCGACAGGCGGCTTTCGCGGTCTGATAGTGCACGCCTCGCGATGCAGGCCACTTGTTTTCCAATACCCGCAAGGCTGCCTTCGGGCCGCTGATCCGCTCGATATTGCCGCTCTCCCACTTGATCAGCACCTGCTGATGCCAGGTTGAAGGTGAGGGGTCAAATTGAGCTTTCCGTTCCATTCAGGTCTCTTCGTCGGGCGATCGGTTTCCTCCCATCCCTTACCTCGCTACCTCATGCAATAAACAATGACATGATCGCGAACAAAGTTTTTGGTTCTCTGATGATGCCGGCGCGCAGTCGTCTGCGATCCGGTGGCGAGCGGTATTGACAGGTCTCCCATGGACGGGATTTGTTGGGTGCGGAACAGCGGCAATTGCGGGAGGAGCGGGTGCCTAGGATTTATATCCGGCCGGGCGCCATTCGGTGTCTCGGGCCGGTTTCTTCCGGCATCGGTCCAGGCCGCAGGCAGATGGAGGCGTGTTATGTCTGAGAATCTCTTTTCCGTCCTGAAGACCAATTTTCCGGAAGATCTCGCCAAGACCTTCCTGGAGCAGCCGGGCGAGCCGGTGCTGACCTATGGCGGTCTGATCGAGCGGTCCGGGCAGTTTGCCAATGCGATCGTGGCGCTCGGCGTCAAGCCGGGAGACCGGGTGGCGGTGCAGGTGGAAAAGAGCATCGAGGCGATGATCCTCTATGTGGCCACGCTTCGCACCGGGGCGGTCTACCTGCCGCTCAACCCCGCCTATACGATTTCCGAGCTGCGTTATTTCCTGGGCGATGCGGAGCCGACCCTGGTGGTGTGCAAACCGGAAAGCCGCGATGGGGTTGCTGAACTCGTCGCGGCGCTGGCCGGTTGCGCGCTGGAAACCCTAACGGCAGGAGGCGGCAGCCTCGTGGAAAAGGCGGCCGCAAGCCCCGGCGCCTTTACCGATGTCCCGCGGGCGGCCGACGATATCGCCGCCATCCTCTATACGTCCGGCACGACCGGCCGCTCCAAGGGGGCGATGCTGACGCATGGGAACCTCTTCTCGAATGTCGAAGCGCTCAAAGCCTCTTGGCGTTTCTCCGCCGACGACGTGCTGCTGCATGCGCTGCCGATCTTCCACACGCATGGCCTGTTCGTTGCGACTAACCTGACGCTGCGGTCAGGCAGTTCGATGATCTACATGCCGAGCTTCGATGCCGACACCATTCTTCGCGAGATGCCGAAGGCGAGTGTAATGATGGGCGTGCCGACCTTCTATAGCCGGCTTCTGACCAAGCCGGGCCTGACCCGCGAGGCGACCGTCGGCATGCGGCTTTTCATCTCCGGTTCGGCGCCACTTTCCGCCGAAGTTCACAAGGAGTTTTCGGCCCGGACCGGTCACGAAATCCTTGAACGTTACGGCATGACCGAAACGAACATGAACACCTCGAACCTCTATGATGGGGCGCGTATTCCCGGAAGCGTCGGGCCGGCTCTGCCGGGCGTCGAGGTGCGCATCACCGACCTCAAGACCGGCGAGAGCCTGCCGCGCGGCGAGGCGGGCGGCATCGAAATCCGCGGCCCGAACGTCTTCAAGGGTTATTGGCGCATGCCGGAAAAGACCAAGGAGGATTTTCGCGACGACGGTTTCTTCAAGTCCGGCGATGTCGGTTACATGGATGAGGACGGTTACGTCTATATTGCCGGCCGCAGCCGTGACCTGATCATCACCGGCGGGCTGAATGTCTATCCGGCCGAGGTGGAGGCAGCGCTCGACGCGATCCCGGGCGTGGCGGAAAGTGCTGTGATCGGCGTGCCGCATGCGGATTTCGGCGAGGGCGTGGTAGCCGTCGTGGCGCGCCGCAGCGGTGCTACGCTTGACGAGGAAGTCATTCGTGATGCGCTGAAGGATAAGCTCGCCAAATTCAAGCAGCCGAAAAAGGTCTTCATCGTCACTGATCTGCCCCGGAATGTCATGGGCAAGATTCAGAAAAACATGTTGCGCGAAGAGTTCGCCAAGACATTCGACTGAGGCTCTGGAAGAACTCCCGACCGGCGATATATGCATGATCGCGCAGGACTTCGCCGATCGGGAGAATCATCTTCAGGGGCGGCGGCAAATCTTGTGGCGGACCCTTCCAGGGACATAGTTAATGAGGTGCCTCGGTGCCTCTTTCGACCGTCTCGTGCTTGAGGGGTTGCACATAAACCACAGGTGTACGCCTCCAAAGCGTCACAATTGCCTTTTTTGCCTCGATTGATATTGCCGGACTGCATCCCCTTGATATTTGTCAACTTGACGAAACTTTGCCCAAAAGGATACGCGATGCGGAAGCTTGCGCCCTGCCTCCTGTTCGTTGCAGTTTTGAGTGCTTGTACCGCACCTTCGGACGGTCCGTCCGCCGGCGGGTTCTATAATGCGACCGATCCCCATACGCAGGAGAAGATCCCGGTCATCCGGCTCGCCAATGCGCCGATGGACCAAGTCAGCACTGCGCCTGTGGGTTATTCCGTTTCCGACCAGGGGCTCAGCGTTTTGCGCTCGACAGGCTTTGCCGATACGCGGCTGCGGCGCGGCGATGTCATCGAGGTGACAATCCTCGATACAGGCGAAGAGGGCATGTTCTCTTCGGCGCAAAGCAAGACGCTCAATCTCGGCCGTTTCACGGTCGATTCCGCCGGCACCGTGACGCTGCCGTTCGTCGGTCGGCAGCGGGTACTGGAATCCTCGCCGGAAGGTCTGCAGTCGCGCATCGTTTCCGGCCTCAAGGGCTCGGCGGTCAATCCGCAGGCGGTCGTTACCGTCGTCGACAAGCCGACCAGCGGCTTCACCGTCAACGGCGACGTTCGTTCGGCCGGCCGCTTCCCGCTGACCGCCCGCAAGGAGCGGGTGCTTGACGCGATCGCGCTGGCCGGTGGCGCATCTTCGGCGCCGACGGCTGCGACCGTTACCGTCATCCGCGGCAAGCAGCGCGCCAGCGCGCCGCTCGAGCGGGTGCTGAACGAGGATCGCCAGAACATTTTCCTGCTGCCGGAAGACCAGGTTTATATCGGCAAGGACGCACCGAGCTTCACGGCTTTCGGCGCCTTCAAGAGCGTCGGCGAATTCGAGTTCGAGCCCGGCAAGCTGTCGCTCATGCAGGCCTTCAGCCGCGCCGGCGGCCTGCTTGACGACCGGGCCGATGCCAGCAATTTCTACGTGATGCGCAACCAGCAGGTCTATAGCGCGGTGCCCGCGGCAACCGCGAAGAACCCGGGCATGGTTGTTGCCGCTACGACGACCAAGCCGGTCATCTACCGCGTCGATATGAACGACGTCGCCAACCTTGCGCTGATGCAGCGCTTCCAGGTGATGGACGGTGACATCCTCTACGCCAGCAATTCCGGCCTTGTCGATTTTGCCAAGCTCTTCACGATCTATCAGAAGAGCCCGGCGACGGCGGCGGCTCCGCTTCCGGGTCGTTGATCGCCTGACAGCCGTCGGAGCTTCTATCTCAAAAAGCCGTCCAGAATGTTCTGGGCGGCTTTTGCGTTTTCAGGTCTTTTGTCCGGCTGCTCATGGATCAGTTCGAATGCGAAAGCGTCGAGGCGATCCATATTCCCTCTGCAGAGAGATAGCAGCTCCGACAGGACGCGTCCTGCTGCATAAAGATCGGAACGAGCGTCGAGCGCTTCACCGGCCACTTGTTCCGGCGGCGCAAATTGCGGCCGGCCGGCAAAGGTGATGTCGAGTTCCCGATGGCGGCGTCCGGTCTCGATCGCCACACCGAAATCGGCGATCTTCAGGCGGGAAAAATCCCGGCCGCTGCAAAGCAGGTTGGCGGGCGACAGGTCTCCGTGGACGAAGCCGGCCTCGTGGATGGCGCCAAGGCCGGAGAGGATGGCGGTGATGATCTTCGTGAGGTCGTCGGTCGACAAAGACGCATCAGCTGTAAAACCGGAGAGGTTCTGGTCCAGCCATTCGAAAACAAACGCCGGCCTGCCGTCGCCAAGCCTCAACGCGGTTTCGGTTGCCACCACATTCACATGGCGGATCGACATGCCGATTTTGGCTTCTCGCATCAGCAGCTTGCGGGCAATCGGGTCGCCGGCCTGATCCGGGCGTAGCGTCTTGATGGCGTGAAGGCTGCCGAGATCGCGGTGGCGGGCACGATAGAGTTCGGTCGTGGCGCCTTTGTGGATGCGGGCATCGAGCGTGAATGAGTTGGCGATGATCGACCTGTCTTCTGCGGAGAGGCGCTCTTCGGCGCGGTCCAGCGCGTCACGCACCTGATCGATCAGGAGGCGGCGCTGTTCCAGGTCACGCGGTCCGTGCTCTCCGACCGTCAGTGCTCGCCAGAGTGTCGCGAAATTCCGCGCGACCTCGCCGAAATCCGCGTCCGCATCGTCAGCCACGGCCGAGGCTCACGTCGATAACCAGAGCGCTGAGGTTTTCGCGGCAGTTGGCGATTAGGGCTTCCTGCGCTAATACGGCGGAGACTTCATCGAGATCGGCGGAAAGCAGAATTTCGGCAATGCCGCGTTCGGTGAGAACCCGGGGAAGCGGATTGCTGCACAGCAGGAAGCGGTCGCCCGGTCGCAATTCGTCCGAGAGGACATCCGGTGTCAGCTGGCCGCGAAGCCCGAGGCCGCGGGCCAGAGAACGCTTCATGCCGATCGCCACGTGATCGCGGGTCAGGCAGCGCATCATCCCGTCACGCAGAAGATAGCAGCGCGCATCGCCGGCCCAGAGGAGCGCAAAACTTTCCGCAAGCGCGGTCAGCACGACGATACTGGCCGAAGGTGAGGGACGATCCGGCACCATATGCGCCGACTGCAGCAGCCCATGCGCCCGGCCGAGTTTGCCTTTGACCTCCTGGACAAGCGCTTCGATCGTCTCTTGCGCGGCGATCTCGTTCAGCACGCCGGTCGCGGTCGCACCGGCTTCTGCGGCATCTGCGCCGTCGCCCACGCCATCGGCAATCGCGAAGATGGCGGGCGTCGTAGAGGAAAAGACGCTGTCGGCATTGAGCGTCAGCCGCGTTCCCGGATGGCTGGCATAACTATGCGAGAGGCGCAGATTTCTGGTCTTGACGAGAGGTGCGACTGCGGGTTTCGGAGAAGGTTCCGGAGGTGGCGCTGGCACCGGCTGCACGGCAACCGGCCGGTCTATGCTCGGCGCGGGGGAGGGATCACCCGTCAGCAGCCGCAGGAAATCGCCGGGGCGGGGTCTGCCATTGACGTGAAAGCCACGCATCTGCCGGTCGCCCGGATCGGTCCTCCACCAGAAGGCGCCGGGGGATGTGCGCCGTTGGCTGACGTCTGCTTCGAATTCGCCCGCCCGCGGCGTGCGCAGGCGCTTCAGGCCGGCGGTGAAGAAATCGATGTCGAAATCGCGCCGGCCGGCGGTTTCCGCCATGCCTTCGGCGGCCGTAAACCAGGTGTCGTCGAGGCAAAGGCCTCGTGGATCTTCTGCGAAAGCATGCAACTGAGCGGCGATGACCAGCGGGAAGCTGCGTCCCACCCGATCGAGGCTCGGCACGATAACGCCGGCGATCGTCGCAGCCCCCCAGAGACCGTCTTCGATGATGAAACGCCAGCCGGGCATGGCCCGGAAACGACGTTCCCAATCCTTGCCGAATTCCTGCTGGATCGCCGAGAGGCTTTCCTGGAGCCAGGCATCTATGGCGTTCTGGACCGGGCGGCCAAGCCCGGAGGAGACGAAATCGCCATGGGTCGGCAGCTTGCCGAAAAAGCCGATCCGATCGATCTCGGTGGGCGTCGGGTCGAGGGCGGCACGGGCGGCCATGGTCTACCGATCAGAACTGTGTCGGGCAGGAAAAGGCGCTTAGCGCCTCCAGCCGGAACGGGTTGAGGACTGAGCCGAACTGAACATCAAATTCCGCCCTCTGGCCGTTGCGCTCGAACTTGGCGCGGAACAGATCGCCGCCCTGTACGGAAAGCTGCGCGTCGTCGAACAGCCGGAAGGGCGACCAGTCGCCGTTTTCCGTCAAGGCTTGCTGCCAGCCGCCGGGCTGGAAGGCGAGCCGCGAGACGTTACTGGCTTCGGTCGACGGCCAGGAGATCGATTTCGACTGGATGGGGCCGTGGAAATAGACCACCCGTTCGCCTTCGATTTCCAGCATGACGGCGTTGGCGCTGTCGGTGAGCGAGACCGGCTTGATGTTGATGGCGACCGACGGGCCTTCGCTGCCGGCCGGGAAGAAGGCGCGGTTGATCTTGTCGGCATTTTCGAACTGGGCGATCGCCTCGCTCGGAATGCTGGCCGAACCGAACGTGCCCTTCCAGCCCCAGGGTGAGGAACCGGTATCGACGAAGGCGGCGAGCTTGTCCCCGAAGAAGGTCTTGAACAGGCCCTTGGGGCCGAACAACCGGATGAAATCGCTCATCGCCACATCGCGCGGCGATTCCCGATCGAAGGGATACCGACCGCTGACGACGTTGGAGCAGAAGTTCGCACCCTCGGCTGTCCAAGCGTCGCTGATGCGCGAGCGTGCGGATTTGACGGCGAGCGAACCGACATCGGCCGCAACGCCGGCCATCCAGGTGTCGATGGGAGGCGGCAGCTGGCGTGCCTGCTGCAAGAGATCCTGGTTGGCGGTGGTCAGCTGGCTGTCGACGTCGAAGACCTTGGCGACTTCTGCCGAAGAGGTTGTCGCGCGGGAAAGCTGTTCCTGCACCTTCTGCAGCACCGGTTTCAGCTGGGCGATCTTCGATTTCGGCGCGTCCTGTGATTGCGTTGTCGGCAGCTGGCCGGATTGCGGGGCTTCGAGCGCCTCGCGCAGGCTGGCGAACAGGTCCGGTGCATTGGCAACGCCCGCGAGCGCTGTTGTCGAGGCCGGGAGGCTGTCGCCGGCAGCGGATGCGACTTCGGCGCCGGAGCGGCGGAGATCGGTGGACGCGACGATCGACCTTGCCAGACCTTCGACCGGATTCGGTTCGCTGGCCAGGATGCGGGTGGTTTCGGCCGCGTTGGCGATCGTCTGGGATGGCTTAATCTTTAGATCGGCCAGCACATTCGTCCAGCGCTGTTCGAAATTGTCAAAATAGAGCTGCAGTGCTGCCTGGGCGATCGTGTCGATCGTCACCCCGGCCGGATTTGCCTGACCGCGCACCCATTCCTCTTCGACGGCTGTGCGGGCTGCATCGGTGACGCGGGGAAGCACGACCTGACGATAACCGATACTCGAATACAGGCCCGGAATGCCTTCGTTCAACGCGGTCTTGGAGGTGCGTTCGAAAGCCTTTTCTCCAAGCGGACCGAGGGCGGCGGCAGGCGTCCATGCGGGCAGCATACGGGAGGAGCGGTAATTGGCGAGCATCCGATAGGCGCGGTCGGCAATGCCTTGTGGGCGGATCGTCTCGCGTGCCTTGGCGATCAAAGCGCTGTCGAGTTCGATTGGCGGCAGGGCTCCCTTTGCCATGGCATTGGCATGAATAATCAGAGCGTTGCGGGCGGCGGACCGGCCTTCGCCGGGGTAGAGCCTGGTGAACATGTCTTCCGCTTCAAGCGAAACGAAATCCGCATCCATCGGGCCGAGACCGCCCAGCATGCCGTAGAGTTTCAGAGCGTCGAAGGTGGCGGTAACATCCGTCGTGGCGGTCATGTCCTTCTGAAGCTGAACCAGCATGCGCGGCAGGAGCAGCGCATTGAGTGCCCGCTGATAGGCATCCCGCTGGCGGCCGGCGACCTTGTCTTCCTGGTCAAGTCCGAAACTGACAGGCCAGACGCGGGTTTTCGAGAAATCCGTGGTGACGGCGGCAAGATTGTCGAGCGCCGGCAGAACCCGCAGGAAATCCGCGTCGTTGACATCGCGCACCGGCACGCCGCGCGCCAGTTGCTCATAGGCGTCGATCCGCCGTTCGGCGCTGGCGAGTGCCGAGGCATTCTGGAAATAGGTGGCGGTCCAGCTGGTGAGGACCACGGCAAGCGCAATGGTCGCCGCCGCATAAGCCGCGCGACGGAAATAGACCTGGCGGCGGGAAAGGCGCTTGTCGCGGGCGACGAGCGAGGCCTCGTCGAAGATCACATCCTTGAACAGGCGGGAGAGGAAATAACTGCGGCGCGGCCGGGAAGCGGCTGCCGATACGGTCTCATCGGCTTGTGTGCTGGAGGCGAAATAAATGCCGCGCAGCATGGGTGGTTCGACGAGTTTCGATCCGGAGCAAAGCTCGACCATGACGTCGTGCAACCGTTCCTTCAACGAACCGAGTTCGGCGGGGAAGCGGAAGATGCGGCCGCGCAGTTCCGGGTTCGGCTCCTGCTGTAGCCGCTCGATCAGCATGGCGCCGACGCGTTCCTGCAGAAGGGCGAACTCCTGAAGGAAACGATCCGGCAGATCGGCTGCCTTGTAGCTTTCCTCAAGGCCGAATGTCGTGCCCCAGACCTGTTCGCGGTCGCTCTTGTTGAAGCCGTCGAAAAACTCGACGAAACCGGTCAGAAGATCGGCCTTGGTCAACACGAGATAGACCGGCACGCGGGCTTGAAGGTGTTCGTCGAGTTCGCCAAGCCGCTGGCGGATGGCGCGGATTTCCTCGCGTTGCGCTTCCGCATCGCGCGTCAGCAGATCACCGATCGAAAGCGTCAAAAGCGCGCCGTTGATCGGCTGCGAGCGGCGGTATTTCCTGAGAAGCCCAAGAAACCCTTCCCAGCCGGCCTTGGCGGTGCCGTTCAGGTCGTCCTGGGTGGTGTAGCGGCCGGCGGTGTCGATCAGGATCGCTTCGTCGGTGAACCACCAATTGCAGTTGCGCGTGCCCCCGATGCCCTGCACAGAATTGCTGCCCATCGCGTCGCCGAGCGGGAATTTCAGGCCGGAATTGCTGAGCGCCGTGGTCTTGCCGGAGCCCGGGGCGCCGAAGATCACATACCAGGGAAGTTCGTAGATATAACCGAACCGCCTGCGGGTGATGCGGCGCAGAAGCTGCAATGCCTCCTTGAGGCGGCTGTGGATCTCGCCGACTTCCGCCTGCTGGCTGGCGGCGGCTTCGCTTGCCGCATCCCGCTCGATGCCTTCGACGAGTTGTTTGTCGCGGCGGCGATCGCGGATAGTGGTGACGACGAGATAACCGATCCAGATGGCGATGATGATGCCGATCAGGATCAAGCGGTTGTTGGTGCTCGCCAGCGGTTTGAAATTGCCATAGGCGGCGAGGTAACCGTAGAACCAGATGACGATGCAGACCGCGGCCACCCAGATGATCGAGATAAAGCGCCGTCCGAGGAGGCCCGCATAGGCCTCCACATAGGAGCGCATCGTGTAGAAGAAGCTTAACGGGTTCATCGTGCAGCTCCTCCTGCAGCAGGCGCAGTTTGATCATCCGGTCTTGCAGCCTGCACCGGCGGGGCCTTGAGGCCTGCGTCGGTCAGCCGTTCCGATGGATCGGTCAGGACCAGGATTTCCGTGCGGCGGTTCATCTCGCGCCCTTCAGGCTTGGCATTGTCGGCGATCGGATCGCTATCGGCGCGGCCTTCAGTCAGGATGGCGTCAGGACCTGCATAAGAGGCGAGAATGTCGCCGACGGCCTTGGCGCGGGCTTCCGACAAGTGCCAGTTCGAGGGGAACTGGATAGTGCGGATCGGCACGTTGTCGGTATAACCGACCACGACGGCACGGAATTTTTCCGCTGCCAGCGCCCCGCCGATCCGCTGGATCAGGTCGTGGAACTTGTCGCTGACTTCGGCGCTGCCGACATCGAACAGGCCGGAATTGTTGATCCGCACCAGAAGCCGCCCGTTGGAATCCGACAGCGTCACCAGCTTCTTCTCTACCTCCGGCTGGAGGAAGGCGAGAAGGTTGTCGAGACGGCTCGGAGGCGGTGCCTGTTTCGGTGGCGGCTCGACCGGTGGCGTGGGTTTTACTTCCACGACCGGAGGTTTCGGTTCCACCGGCGGCTCAGGAACCTTGATCAGCACGCTCGGCGTTTCGCGCGGCGACAGATTGGCAAGGCGCTCGAAGGTGTTGTCGGATGCGCCGTTCAGCGACAGCGTAAAGAACAGATAACCGAGCGCGAAGATCAGCGCGAGGATGGAAAGCAGCGTCCAGAGGGCGACTGCAGTGCGCAACGGCTTGTGACGGGCGGACACGCCTTTCCAATGCGGCGAAAGCTCGCGTTCGAACACGCCGTATTGGCCGAGCAGCGTCTTGTAGAGACTGTCGCGAATGCGGCCGAGTTCGAGATTGCCGCGCGGGGAAACGCGGGTGCGGCCCTCGAAGGCGAGCGACAGGGATAGATAGATGAGGAGCAGTAGATCCTTGTTGGCGCCGGGGCTCTGATGGAAATGGTCGAGCAGGTCGAAAACGCGATCGCCGCCGGTGACATCCATATGGAAGGTCGAGACCAGGCCGGAACGGGCCCAGCCGGCACGCACGCCCCAGGGCTTGCTCAACACCACATCGTCGACCGTGGCGCAGACGACATAATGGGCGGCGCGGGCACGGTCGGGGCTGATGCGGGCGCTGGCGAGATCGCGCTCGTAGCGGCCGACCGCCTCGACCGCAACCTTGCGGAGCTGGTCGATATCCGGTTGCTCGTCGGTCGTCCTCAGCGCATGGGCGAGATTGAGGAGCGGAGCGGCCGAACGCACCAGCGTCGGCACCTCATCGCCGCCGAAGCGGAAATTCTTGACCAGCGTTTCGACCGACCAGCCGCCTTTGTTGGCAGATTGCGGCTGGGCGTTCTTGTCCGGAGCGCTTTCCGGAAACTCCAGGACATCGTCGAGCATCTCGGCCATCTTTCGGGCCGATTGCTGTTTCTTGACGCCGTCCTCGGTCACCTCGACGATGGTCGGCTGGCTGTTCCATGCGGATGCGGGTTCGTTCTTCATTCTCTAAGGGCCCACAGTTCCAGTTCGATACCCGGGAATTCGCCGGCGAGATGCAGTGCGATGGCGCCCGATGTGTCGAGTTGCTTCCAGAGAGGATTTTTGGTGTCGAGTTCGAAATAGATCGTGCCGGAGCGGTAAGGCAGCTGGCGCGGCAGAACCGGCAGCGGCCTGACGGGAATGCCCGGCAATGCCACGTTGACGAGTTCGGCGATGCGCTCCACCGGGCCGACCTTGATCTGTGCAGGCAGCTTGCGGCGGACATCTTCGGCCGACATTTCCGCCCGAACCGCCAGCACGAAGCCGGCATCCTTGAGCAGTGAGCGATCGTTGATCGTGCCGACCCGGACGCCATGGCGGCGCTCTGCAAGTTCAATCGCGACAGCGGACTGCTCCAGCACGGCGGACAGAGAGGCGCGCAGGTCGTCGTACACGGCGGCGAAAGTCGCCTTCAGGTCGTCGTGGCGATAGGGCGGAAAATCGGTCGCCCGTTTTCGCTCGGTGGTGAAAGTAGCAAGCTCGCCGGCCAGCTGGATGCAGGTTTCGTAGAACTCGATCGGGTGCATGCGCGTCGCGTTGGCGGCAATATGCTTCAGCATCGGATCGGCACGGTTCAAAATCTGCAGCAGGAAATAGTCGCCGACTTCGGCCGTGCCGCGAATGGTCGGATCGCCGATCCGCTCGGCGATCGCTTCGGCGCGGTGGCGGACGATGCCGAGCAGCTCGGTCATCAATTCGGTCAGGCGGGCTTCGGCGGCACAGTTGAGGCTCGGGGCGATGAATTCCGGATCGAGAATGACGGCGCGGTCGGAACGCACCTCGATGATGCGGGCAAGGCCGATCAGTTCGTAGCCTGCCAGTTCGTCACCGGTCTTGAGGTAACGCATGCTGAGGCGGCCGACATCGATCGGCGCCATGAAATCGGTCTCGACATTGGCGTCCGGCGCTTCGTAATGCGAGGCGACGAGGCGGACGCTGTTGAGTTTGGCGCCGCCATTCAGCGCCACATCGGCCTTGCCGGGCTGTCGGGCCGGAAGCGCCAGATAGACGACGGCATTTTTGGTGTTTTCGTCGAGATCGAGCGGTGGCGGCAGGTCAGCGTCGATCGGTGCCTCGAAAGGTGTCCCGTCCGGCATGATGCCGCGCAGGTTGGAGAGCGCGAACTGGCCGATCGCCAGCGCACTGCGGTCGATGCCGATTTCGGAGACGCCCCAGGGATAAGGGGTCAGCCCGCGGGTCGTGGTACGGACCAGCCGTTCCGTCCAGCGGTCCGCCTGCTGGAAGTGCTGCACGCGGAGGAACATGCCCTCGCTCCAGGCCACCCGGTTCTCATTCCTCATCTCTGCCGTCTCCTTGTATCGGGATGGATTTGCCTTCCGGGGCATCCATCGCGCGCATCATCGCGTCGCGGAAAAACTCGCGGATCGACAACGTGCTGCCGTGTTTTTCAAAATGTGCCTTGTAGGCCTGCCAATAATCCCGGTTGCGGCCCCATGGAGGCGCGAGGCGCATTCCGCGCGAACCGGCATCGACATGCGATTCCAGAATGCGCGGCTCCATCCGGCCGGCTTCGCGGAGCAGCCCTTCGAGAGCGGCGTTGAACTTCATCTGCCGGCCGAGCAGAATCTCGACACGGAAAACGAGCGCGTCTTCCGCGTCGCTGCCGAAAATGTCGGATGCGACGGCGGGCTGTGGCTGTTCGATTTCGAAGACGGCGAAAGCATCCGCAAGGGATTCCTCGAGCCGGCCGAGCAGCGGCTCCAGCTTCTGCGCCAGTTCTCCCGACTTGCCGATCGACAGGCGCGGGAAAGCATCGAGCAAAGGGTCTTCCGGCGGACTGTTGTCATTGACGGTTTCGAGCATTTCGACCGGCCGCACGCGCATGGCGGGGGCGGAAACATGCGGCGCAGCACCATGTTCGAGATGGCTGCCGAACTCGGAGCTACCGTCGGAATTCCAGTCATCCGGCAATATCTTCGAGGCTGTGCTGATTTCCGGCGGGCCGCTCCAGCCGATCTCCACATTACGCGAAGAGGCGGCACCGTTCTTCTTCTGCGGGACCGGAATGGACCAGTCTTCCGTAACACGTTCCCCGAGAATGCCTGTCGCGGTGCGTCCGCCGGGCGCAATATCGGCGAGGATGGCGGAGATGGTCAGCGGTTCGTCGCTCAGGGCAAGTTTCGCATCCGGATCCTCGACATCGTGATCTTTCTCGCCGGAAATGTGGACGGAGAAGGCCATTTTACCGATTTCCAGCCGCGCACGATCGGAGAGGCGGGTGACTTCGCCCTCATGCACGATAACGCCGTTCACCGTCGATCCGTTGGCGCTCTGGTCACGCAAGAGGAAACCTTCACGGTCCCGCTCGATCGTGCAGTGCAGTTTCGAGACGGAGCGCTGGTCTGCCGGCACCTGCCAGTCGCAATCCGCGGCGCGGCCGAGCGTGCGGCGGCCGCGCTCGAGGGTCCAGCTGGAACGGATCGGCGGCGGGGCGCCGCCATTGGCGATCTGCTTGAGTTCAAGCCGCATGTCCGCCTCCTTCCCTTGCCGTCGACAGGCGTTCGACGATCACCGCGTCGCCGCTGTCCTTTGCTGCCGATGCCACGCGCGCCCAGCTGTTCCAGCCGAGGCGCGGCATATCTGCGGAATTGGTGCCGAGCTGGCAAAAGGGAATATCCTCCTTGCGGAGAATGACCTGGATATCGAAATCCAGTGCCGCGCCGACATAAAGACGCGCCAAGGCAAACACCTCGGTGATGTTGCGTCCGCCGGGGGCGAGCGACAGATATTCGGCATAATTGAGCGGGCCGATCACCACCCGGAAACCGCCGCTGAAATCGCGGATAGCGGCGCCTGCCGTGGCGTTGACGCCGAGCTGCACGCCTTGCGCCTGTCCCATGCGGCTGCGCTCCTCGACCGGGATCGTCAGCCAGCGACCGCGGAACAGCTCGATCTCGACCGGCAGGCCGGTGAACTCTTCCAGCATTGCGCGCAGGTTGGCGGGATTGCGGTTGCGGGCGGCGAAAAAGCCGGAGAAGCGCAGGATCAGGTCTTCATTGACGCCGCTTCGCTCCGTCAGGCGCTTGGTGCCGAAACCGGCCAGTGCCAGAAGCGTGGTAACGAAGGCATTGTCGCGGCGGTTGCCGCCCCAGCGCAGTCGGCGGGCGATGCGATATTTCTCGCAGGCATCGGCAAACAATTCAGCCATGCGGGCGCTGAACAGATCGAAGAAGCTTGCCAGCGCTTTCGACCTGTTGCGCTCCTCGCGCAGGATAATTTCGTTATAAGCAGTCGGCATCGAGCCGAGCGGGCCGATCAGCCCGGCAAATGCGCTTTTGACCGATGCCCGCAGGCCCTTGCGCCTGAAGCCGCTGATGGCGAGCGGTGCGGGAGAGACGCCGGTATGGGATGAAACGTCCAGCTCGATACCCTGATCTTCCGCGACGGCTGCCTGCGCCACGCGAAACGCCGTCACCGGTTCGAAGCGACCGGGATCGCGTTCGAGCAGGTCCGCAAGCGGGTTGCTTGCCGTGCCGGTGGAGGTTTCGGGTTTGAGCGTCGTCAGGTCCATGGTCCGTTCGCGTTCCTCTCAGAGCAGGGGGCGTT
>Ga0075365_10000335_pt1 | contig 16767 bp, 10 predicted proteins | sample EndMetdeltDD1765_FD_71387 | JGI IMG/M metagenome (GOLD analysis project Ga0075365, IMG submission 71387) | Populus endosphere microbial communities from Tennessee, USA - Endosphere MetaG P. deltoides DD176-5 | ecosystem: Host-associated > Plants > Roots > Endosphere | place: USA: Tennessee... | reverse complement strand
TCCTTGAGTAGCGTGGCCGACCCGTTGCAGGGGGCCGGGACGTCAGCCCCGGCCCCCAGCTCACACGGGCCCGAGGCATTCGGGCTCGAGGTCGCCGGCGTCTCGGTCGCCTATGGAGCGACGGTCGCCCTGCGCCAGGTCAGCCTCCGCGTGCCGCGCGGCCAGGTGGTGGGGGTCATGGGCCACAACGGTGCCGGGAAGTCCACGCTCCTGAACGTGATCGCCGGCGCGGCGCGACCTGACTCGGGGGTGGTCTCCGTGGCCGGCGCCGAGGCCTCGCGCTTCGGCGACCCCCGCCACTTCTCGCGCCTGGGAGTGGCTGCCATCCATCAGGAGCCGGCACTGGCGGCGAACCTCAGCATCTTGGACAACGTGCTGCTCTGCCGGTCGAAGGGCGTGCGGCGCAGCGAGATGGTCGGTGTCGCCACCCGGGTACTCGACGAGCTCGGCATCGCCCGAAACCCGCGGACGCCCGTCTCCATGCTGTCTCTCGGCGAGCGGCAGATGGTCGACCTCGCGCGAGGCCTGCTGGACGGCCACATCGCGACCCTGCTCCTCGACGAGCCCGCGGCCGCGCTGGGGGCGGTGGAGACTGCCGCGCTGCACGAGCGGGTCCGGATGCTCAGCCGGGAGGGGACCTCGATCCTCTACGTCTCGCACCGTCTCCCGGACATCCTCGACGTCTGCGACCGGATCGTGGTCCTGCGAGAGGGCGCCATCGTCCTGGACGAGCCTCGGTCGGCCTTCGACTCTCGGTCGCTGGCCGCCGCGCTGGTCGACGGGGAGCCTCAGGTCGAGGGCCGTTCCTCCGAGCCCGGCGCGACCCTGCTCACCGTGCGCACGCGCCGCGGGAGCCTGCACTTTCGAACCGGCGAGATCGTCGGCCTGTTCGGTGTCGCGGCCGGTCCCCAGTTCGACCTGCTGGAGGACCTGTACCACGGCGGTTCCGACGACGACGTCGCGATCAGCCTGGACGGCCGGCCCTACTCGGCGGCCGGCCCCTCCGACGCGATCGAGCAGGGGGTGCACCTGGTGCCCGGTGACCGCGAACGGGACGGGCTCATCCCGACGATGAGCGCCTCCGACAACGTGTTCCTGCCCTGGAACGGCGATCACTGCGCCCGAGGTCGGATCCGCTCCCGCACGCAGCGGGCGGCGTACGGGAAGATCCGCGAGGAGCTCGCGATCCGCGGTCCCTCGGGCGACGCGTCGATCAGCAGCTTCAGTGGAGGCAACCGGCAAAAGCACCTGCTCGCCCGCTGGGCACTGGTGCGCCGGCCGCGGATCCTCCTGCTCGCGCAACCGACGCAGGGGGTCGACCAGGCGGCCAAGGCCGACATCCGGCGCATGGTCCGCGACCTCGCCGCGACCGGTGTCGCGGTGGTGGTCGCGTCGGCCGAGAGCGACGAGCTCACGTCGATCTGCGACCGGGTCTACGCCCTCACGTCCGAGGACCAGCGCGAGTACGCGGCCGGGGAACGACTCGACGAACAGCTGCTCGCATTCATCAGCGGCGAACAAGTGAAGGGGATCCAACCATGACGGCAGGCCACTACTTCAGAATCGTCAGCGCGCGCTACAGCACCTTCGGGGCGCTCTTGCTGCTGTGTGTCGTCTTCACGATCCTGAGTCCTCGCTTCCTGACAGCCGGCAACATGCAGATCATCGTGCTCAACGTGGCCGAGCTCGGCATCATCGTGGTGCCGCTCGCCCTGCTCGTGATGGCGGGCTCGGTCGACCTCTCTGTCGGCTCGATCGCAAGTGTCGGCGCGGTGGTGGCCGGCAAGGTCATGACCGACACCGGGTCGGTCACTGCCGGTCTGCTCGCCGGCGTGGCCTGCGGCCTCCTGGCCGGAGCCCTCAACGGCCTCCTCGTGAGCGTGCTGGGGCTGAACCCGATCGTCATCACCCTCGGGTTCCTGGGTGCGTGGGGAGGGCTGGCGCTCTACCTGACCGAGGGAGCGACGATCACCGGCTTCCCCTCGGGGTTCACAGACCTGGCGCGGTGGGAGCTGTTCTCGGTGCCGATCCAGGTCATCGTGCTCGCCCTCGTGGTGGCGGGAGGTTGGTTCGTCCTCACGCAACGCCCGTTCGGTCGCGAGCTCCTCGCGGTCGGCGGCGGCAAGCGAGCCGCGCATCTCATGGGCATCCGAGTGAGGCGCGTGCAGTTCGTGCTCTTCGTGGTCACCGGCGGCGCCGCCGCGCTCGCAGGGATCATGATCTCCGGCAAGCTCTACGCCGCGCCCCCGACGCTCGGGGTGTCGATGGAGCTGAACGCGCTCCTGGTCATCCTCATCGGCGGCGTGGCTTTCGAAGGTGGCGTCGGACGAATCTCCGGCGTCCTCGCAGGCCTCTTCTTCATCGGTGCGATGAACAACGGCCTGATCATCGTCGGGGTCTCGCAGTACCTCCAGTCGATGATCACCGGCCTCGCGCTGGTCCTCGCGATCGCGGTGGACCGCTCGATCCAGCGTGGCGTGGAGAACGCCTGGTCTCGCCTCGGCGCATCAGAGCTGGACGCCCACCCATCCACGGATCGCGTCGATCTCGTTCCGCAACCCTGAAAGGCAGGAACCGCAGATGACACACGCAGCCCGGCAGCCCGAGGCCAGGAACAGCCGTCACCCTCTGGACCCCCTCTCGGCGGAGGAGGTCGCTGCCGCCACGGGGATCCTGAAGGCAGGCCCGGCCGCGGGGGCGTCCTTCAGGTTCGCCTCGGTCGTGCTCCGGGAACCCGAGAAGCACGTGCTCCGGACGTCGACCGACGTCGCCCGCACGGCGGAGTGCGTGCTGATCGACCGCGCCAGCTCGACGGCGTACGAGGCCGTGGTCGACCTGGACGCGGCCGCGGTGACCGAGTGGCAGGCCCTGCCCGAGGGGACCCAGCCGGCGGTCATGCTCGACGAGTTCACCGAAGCCGAGGAGAACTGCAAGAAGGACCCGCGCGTCGTTGCGGCGCTCGCGGGGCGCGGGTTCCTCGACCTCGACCTGGTGTGCATCGAGCCCTGGTCCGCGGGCTACTACGGCGTAGACGCAGAGGGCCGTCGACTCCTCAGGTGTCTGGTCTTCGCACGGCTCGAGAAGGACGACAACCCCTACGCCCACCCGGCGGAGAACCTGGTCATCGTGTACGACCAGAACTCCGGTGAGGTGGTCGCCGTCGAGGACCACGGCTTCGTCCCGGTGCCTCAGGAGAGCGGAAACTACCTGCCGTCGTACCTGCCTGCTCCCCGCACGGACCTCAAGGAGATCCGCATCAGCCAGCCCGACGGCCCCTCCTTTGCGGTTGACGGGAACCTGGTCACCTGGGCGAACTGGTCGTTCCGCGTGGGCTTCACGCCGCGCGAAGGGCTCGTCCTCCACCAGGTGCGCTACCGCGACGGGGACCGCGACCGCCAGGTCGCCAACCGGATGTCGCTGGTGGAGATGGTGGTGCCGTACGGCGACCCGTCCCCCGTGCAGTACCGCAAGAACGCGTTCGACGCGGGCGAGTACAACATCGGAGCCCTGGCGAACTCGCTCACCCTCGGCTGTGACTGTCTCGGCGAGATCCACTACTTCGACGGCGTGGTGGTCGACAGCATCGGCAGACCAGTGACGATCGAGAACGCGGTCTGCATGCACGAGGAGGACGACTCGATCGCCTGGAAGCACTACGACTTCCGCACCGACCAGGCGGAGGTACGGCGAAGCCGTCGACTGGTCATCTCCTTCATCGCGACCGTCGCGAACTACGAGTACGGGTTCTACTGGCACCTCTACCTCGACGGGACGATCGAGCTCGAGATCAAGGCGACCGGCATCTTGTCGACCACGGCCCAGGATCCCCGCGAGCCGAGGACGGTGTTCGGCCAGACCCTCAACAAGGACGGCCTCTACGCGCCCATCCACCAGCACATCTTCAACGTGCGCCTCGACCTGGAGATCGACGGGGCCGCCAACAGCGTCGTCGAGGTCGACACCGTCGTGCCGCACGACAACCCGACACGGTCCGCCTTCCACACCGTGGAACGACTGTTGGAGACGGAGAAGGCGGCGGTGCGAAGGGCGGCGCCCGAGGCCCACCGGTTCTGGAAGATCGTCAACCGTGACCAGCTCAACGCCGTGGACGAACCCGTGGCCTACCGGCTGCTGCCCGGCGCCGACGCGATCACCCTCGCGGCCGAGCCCGACTCGTGGGTCAGCCGTCGGGCGGGCTTCGCGACCCAGAACCTGTGGGTGACGTCCTACGCGCAGGACGAGCGCTTCCCGGCGGGCGAGTATCCCAACCAGTCGACCGGCGATGACGGGCTCCCGGCCTACACCGCGGGCGACCGCGCCATCGTCGACGCCGACCTGGTGGTCTGGTACACGTTCGGCATGCACCACGTGGTGCGCCTCGAGGACTGGCCGGTGATGCCCAGGCAGCACGTCGGTTTCACGCTGCAGCCCTTTGGGTTCTTCGACCGCAACCCGGTCCTGGACCTGCCCCTGCCGGGCGGCCCGCCCGAAGACGGGTGCTGCCAGCCGACGGAGCACTGATGACCGCGACCAAGAGGGCGGGGGAGGTCGCGGGGCTCTCGGCTCGATGGCACCCCCTCTCCGGCACGGTGCTGATGTCGCTGTTCGCGCTGATGCACCTCCACGTGGCGGGCCCAGCCGGCGCCGTCATGGGTCGGGGCACCGTGCCGGAGCACGACCTCGCGTTCCTCCACGTCCTGCAGCTGTGGACGGCCGCGTACGTCGCGTGGACGGCGGTGCTGGTCTGGTGGGACCGACGTGCGTCCGGCGCCACGTTGCTCCGCTCCGAGCAGGTCGCCATGGCAGGCGGCGCGGTCCTGATGGCCTACGCGATGGGCTGAGGCCTGCGCGCGGTGACAGTCACCGGGTGGTCTCGAGCAGGTGCGCCAGACGAAGCGCCAGGTGCACCTCGAGGGCGGTCTCGCCGCGGCGCCACCCGGCGCCGAGGAGCTGGTCGACGCGGTCCAGCCGCTGGTAGAGCGTGTTGACGTGGATGAACAGATGCTCCGCGATCCGGCCGGTCTGGCCGCCGGCGTCGAAGTAGGCCTCGAGCGTGCGGGTCAGCACCGAGTCGCGGGTGGCGTCGTACTCCCTCACGGGGCCGATCGTCTCGGTGACGAACGACTCGATCTGGCTGCGAGCGACATCGCTGAAGAGCAGCGTGTAGAGCCCGAGATCGGCCGGCGTCGCACCTTGCCCCACGCGCCCGAGCGTGACCAGCACCTTCGCGCAGTTGGTCGCTCGCGGGTAGGCGGCTGCAGCCTCACGCAGCGACTCGTACGGACCGGCCCCCCCGACGGTGACCGCCGAACCGAGCTTCTCGCTCAGTGACCGCGCGGCCTCCGACGTGGCCGCGGCCGGGTCGCTACCGGGCACGATGACGAGGGCACCGCCGCCGACGGTGCCCGCCAGCCCCCTGTGGGCCTGTGCCATCGAGGCCAGCTGAGCGCCGAGCGCCCCCTCGACCCGGCGCTGGTCCTCGATCGCCGACAACACGAGGTAGGGCCCCCGGCCGAGCCTGAACCCGGCGGCGTGCGCCCTGCGCATCACCTGTTCTTCGTCGGAGAGGTCAGGGTCTGTCAGCTCGACGAACAGCTCGGACATCATGCGACCCAGCGCCTCGTCGTGCGCCCGGACGTCGAGCAGCAGGAGCGCTGTCACCATGGCCGCTCGTTCGAGTGCCCGGACCTCCGCGGCCCCCAGGGGATCCCCGGCGTAGACGAGGCATCCCAGGCTCGTGGTCTTCGTGCGGATGGGGGCGACCCGCAGGTAGGGACCGCCGCCGGTCTCGGGATCGCCCGCCTGCTCGGTGTGGCGGCCCAGCAGAGCCGCCACGACCTCGAGGTCCACGTCCGGCGGCACCGGCGTCAACGGCACGTGCGCGCTGTCGACGAGGAGGACCTGACCGCCCAGACCGTCGCCCACGACCCGGGCCACGTCATCGAGCGAGGCGCCGGTGGTGACGAGCTCGGTCAGGCGCTCGTGCATCTCCGCGGCGCGCTCCAGGCTCTGGTTCTGCGCTTCGACCCGCTGGTTTGCCTCGTGGAGCCGTTCGAGGGATCGCTCGCGGTCTTCGAAGAGTCGCGCGTTCTCCAGGGCGATCGCCGCGTGGTCGGCCAGGGAGCTCAGGAGTGCCACCTCCTCGTGCCCGAAGGTCCGCTCGCGACGGTCGGAGGCGAACAGCACCCCGATCGCTGATCCGGCGATCATCAGCGGGACCGCGAGGATGGCGACGATCCCCTCCGACCCGATGATCGGCGCAATCGCATGCGCAAAGCGCGGGTCGTCCGCGAAGTTCGAGGTCCACTGGGGCGCACCGGTCTGGGCGACGAGGCCACCGATGCCCTCACCGTAGGCCAGCCGGATCGACATGAAGTCGGGCGACTGGGTTCCCGCGCTCACCCGCATGAACGTGTCCTGCCGGTCGTCGTCGATCAGCATCAGGTACGCCATGTCGGTCGCCAGCAGCTGTCGACCGCGCTTGACGATCGCGTCCAGCACCTGGTCGACGTCGCGCATCGACGAGAGATCGCCGGCGGTGGCGTACAGCGCCGCCAGCTCGCGGGTTCGGCGGCGGTAGATGTCCTGGTCGGGAACGCTCGTCGGTGCTGCCGCGTCGTCACCCGACTCGATGATGCGTGACGACATGGCTCAACAATGCCTCAGTCTCCGAGGTCGTGCACGAGGTTCCTCATCCGCTGGGACGTCGTGGGGTGTTCGTTGGCGAGGTAGACGACAACGTGTAGCCCGGGGTGGTCCGAGGGTTCGAGCCGTACCTGCTCGAACACGAGCAGGCCAGCGGTCGGGTGGGCGAAATGCCTTTCGCGACTGGCGAACCGCTCGACTTGATGGTCGGCCCACGCGGACGCGAAGTCCTCGCTCCGGGCTGTGAGGCGCTCCACCAGCTGGCGGTGGTACGGCTGGTCGAGTCGTCCTCCGGCCTCGGCGCGGTACTCCGCCAGGAACCGCCGACTCGTCTCCGGCCAGTCCGGCAGCAGCTCGCGCAACGAGCTGTCGGTGAAGACGAACCAGAGCAGGTTCCGGTCTTCTGGACGCACCTCGGTGATGTCGGGGTAGAGCACTCGGTAGCCGTCGTTCCACGCTGCGATGTGCCAGTCCTGGGTCAGGACGAAGGCGGGCGAAGGCATGAGTGCCTCCAGCAGCCGCTGCAGGTGGGCCGGGGCGACGGGGCTCGGTGCGGCTCCATCTTCGGACCGAGGTGACGGGACCTGGCCGGCCAGTCCGAGCATGTAGTCGTGCTCGGCGGCAGAGAGGCGGAGGGTCGCGGCCAAGGCGTCGAGGACCTGTCGCGAAGGGTTGATCTCCCTGCCCTGCTCGAGCCACGTGTACCACGTGACGCTGACCGCCGCCTGGTAGGCGACCTCCTCCCGACGGAGCCCGCTGGTGCGGCTACGGGCCACGGGCGGCAGCCCGAACTCACTGCGGTCCAGTTCCGACCGCCGCTTGCGCAGGAAGGCGGCCAGCTCAGCGCGTCGCTGCGCAGCGTCGGGCACCGGCCGACCCTAGCAGTGCGAGTACTAGAAGCGGCGCCGTCTTCCAGCGCCGCGAGACGGGCGGTGCACTGGTCGTATGCCTCGTCTTCGATCCCACACCGTGACCCACGGCCGCAACATGGCCGGCGCCCGTGCCCTGCTCAGGGCGGCCGGCGTCGCCGACACCGACTTCGGCAAGCCGATCGTCGCGGTCGCCAACAGCTTCGCGGAGTTCGTCCCGGGCCACACCCACCTGCAGCCCGTCGGCCGCATCGTCTCCGCAGCGGTCCAGGCGGCAGGTGGGGTGCCGCGGGAGTTCAACACCATTGCCGTCGACGACGGCATCGCCATGGGGCACGGCGGGATGCTCTACTCGCTTCCTTCGCGCGACCTCATCGCCGACTCGGTCGAGTACATGGTCAACGCGCACTGCGCCGACGCGCTTGTCTGCATCTCGAACTGCGACAAGATCACTCCTGGCATGCTGATGGCGGCGCTGCGACTGAACGTGCCCACCGTGTTCGTCTCCGGTGGCCCGATGGAGGGCGGCCGAGCGACCTTGGTCGACGGCACGGTCAGGACCCGGCTCAACCTGGTGTCCGTGATGACGGACGCGGCTCGGGCGGACGTCGACGACGCCGACCTCAGCCGGATCGAGGCCAGTGCCTGCCCGACCTGCGGCTCGTGCTCGGGCATGTTCACCGCGAACTCGATGAACTGCCTGACCGAGGCGCTCGGCCTGGCCCTGCCGGGAAACGGGACGACGCTCGCCACGCACACCGCTCGTGACGACCTGTACCGGCGCAGCGGGGAGCTGGTGGTGGAGCTGGCCAACCGGTACTACGGGGAGGACGACACCTCGGTCCTGCCCCGGTCGGTCGCGAGCCCGGCGGCGTTCAGCAACGCGATCTGCCTGGACCTCGCGATGGGTGGCTCGACGAACACCGTCCTGCACCTGCTCGCCGCCGCGCACGAGGCGGAGGTCGACCTCACCATGGCGCACATCGACGGGCTGTCCAGACGCGTGCCCTGCCTCTCCAAGGTGGCGCCGAACGGGACCTTCCTGGTCGAGGACGTGCACCGAGCCGGCGGTGTTCCGGCGCTCCTGGGTGAGCTCGACCGAGCCGGGCTCCTCGACAGGTCGGCCCACGCGACCCACGCGCGGTCCCTGACGGAGTGGCTTGACGGATGGGACGTCCGCGGCGGCTCCGCGACGCCGGAGGCAGTGGAGCTCTTCCATGCGGCCCCAGGGTGTGAGCCGACCGCTGTCGGCGGCTCGCAGTCGCGTCGCTGGGAGTCCCTCGACCTCGACAGTGCGGAGGGGTGCATCCGCGACGCACACCACGCCCACTCTGAGGACGGAGGACTCGCGGTGCTGTACGGCAACCTCGCCGACGACGGCTGCGTCGTGAAGACGGCCGGCGTACTCGAAGCCATGCACCGCTTCACGGGCCCGGCCGTGGTGGTCGAGTCGCAGGAGGACGCCGTCGACGCGATCCTCGGCGGCCACGTGCGCCCCGGCGATGTGCTCGTGGTGCGCTACGAGGGGCCACGCGGAGGGCCGGGCATGCAGGAGATGCTGTATCCCACGGCGTTCCTGAAGGGGCGCGGGCTGGACGCTCACTGCGCGCTGGTCACCGACGGTCGCTTCTCCGGTGGTAGCTCCGGTCTCTCCATCGGACATGTCTCACCCGAGGCGGCCGCGGGAGGCGTGATCGCCCTCGTCGAGGACGGGGACCTCATCCACATCGACATCCCCACCCGCACGCTGGTCCTCGACGTCCCTGCGGCCGAGCTGGCGACGCGCCGCGACGCGATCCTCGCCGGCCCGGGGTTCCGTCCGAGAAGTCGTTCCCGGGAGGTGTCGACCGCGCTCCTCGCCTACGCCGCGTTCGCCACCTCCGCGGACCGAGGTGCGGTGCGGGATGTCGGTGAGGTCCAGGTCCGGATGGCGCAGACCACGGGGTGACCCGACCAAAAAGCCCCGACCGAGGTGTGCTGGGTCGGGGCGATGGTGGTACGGCATCAGGGACTCGAACCCCGAACCCGCTGATTAAGAGTCAGCTGCTCTGCCAATTGAGCTAATGCCGCGCGTGGTGAAGCGACGCAGACATTACCAGCGGGCACCCGCGCGGAAAAATCCGGGGACCCGCCGGCGCGGGCCTCACCGTGAGGCGAGCACCGCCTGTGCGGCGTTGTGTCCACCCAGCCCCGAGACGGCGCCGCCGCGGCGGGCTCCGGAGCCGCAGAGGAGGACGACGTCGTGGTCGGTCTGGACGCCCCACTGCTGGGCCGGCGTGTCGAGACGGGCGCGTGGCGAGGCCCAGGGCCAGGCGAGGTCGCCGTGGAAGATGTGGCCGCCCGGCATCGCGAGGTCGCGCTCGACGTCTTGGGGGATCTTCGCCTCGATGCAGGGGTTGCCGTCGGCGTCGCGGGCGACGCACGCCTCGATCGGCTCGGCGAGGTGCTGGTCGAGCGAGGCGATGGCCCGGCGGACGGCCAGCGCCTTGGCCGCCTCGGGGTCGCGGTCGAACAGCCGCGCCGGCGTGTGCAGACCGAAGTAGGTGAGGGTGTGCGTCCCGGCCGGCACGTCGCCGAGGATCGACGGGTCGGTGAGGGAGTGGCAGTAGACCTCGCCCGGCAGTGCGGACGGCACCCGCCCCTGCGCCGCCTCGTCGTACGCCGCCTCGAGCTGGGTGTAGTCCTCGCCGAGGTGCAGCGTGCCGGAGAAGGCCTGGCTCGGGTCCATCCCCGAGCGCAGGGCGGGCAGCCGGTCGAGCAGGAAGTTGATCTTGAGCTGGGCTCCCTCCGGCTTCGACTCGGCGTCCTCGGGCTCGCCGAGCAGGATCCGCAGCACCCACGGCGCCACGTTGGCCAGGACGTGGCGCGCCGAGACGGTGTGGTCGGTGCCGTCCTGGTGCCAGGTCACCTCGGCCCCGTCGCCGGCGGTGCCTCCGGCAGTGATCGCGCTCACCCCGGCGTCGGTGAGGATCTCGGCGCCGGCCTCGACGGCGGCGCGGTGGAGCTCGGTGGTGACCGCGCCCATGCCGCCGACCGGCACCCGCCACTCACCGGTCCCGTTGCCGATCAGGTGGTAGAGGAAGCAGCGGTTCTGGACCAGGGACGCGTCGTGCAGCGAGGCGAACGTCCCGATCAGGGCGTCGGTCGCCACCACGCCGCGCACGGTGTCGTCCCGGAACCGGGACTCGATCGCCACCCCCAACGGGGTGGTCACGAGGTCGCGCCAGATGCCGGGGTCGACGCGGTCGCGCAGCTCGCGCTCGCCGGGCAGCGGCTGGGTGAGGGTCGGGGCGACGACGTGCGCGAGCTCGGCGACATCGGCGTAGAACTCGCGCCAGGCGGCGTACTCGTCGTCCGAGCCGGTCAGCTCGAGGAACGAGCGCCGGGTCGCCTCGCCCTCGTCGTGCTCGACGAACAGGCCGCCGGGGACGCCGTCGCGGAGGACCGGGGTGTAGGACGCGGTGCCCCGCGAGGCGAGCGCCAGGTCGAGGCCGAGGTCACCGATCACCTGCTCGGGCAGCAGCGACACGAGGTAGGAGTAGCGGGAGAGCCGGGTGTCCTTGCCGCGGAAGGCCGCCGCGGAGACGGCGGCGCCGCCGGTCTGCGCCAGCCGCTCGAGCACCAGCACCGAGAGCCCGGCCTGGGCGAGGTAGGCCGCCGAGACGAGACCGTTGTGCCCGCCGCCGACCACGACGGCGTCATACTGCTGGTGTCGAGTGCTCATCAGAAGAACCTACGACACCGAGTAATGGGTGGTCTTAGTAGGCGACCTATCGGCGTTTTCCCGACCTGCGAGGGTCACTTCCTGATTTGATGAACCCAGGGGAGTCGCCTGGGAGGGGTGCAAGTGCCCAAGTCCTGGGTGGCACGTGTGGGGGCCGTGGTCCTGCTGATGGCAGTGACCGGCTTTGTCGCTGTCTGGGGCGCGCCCGACGGTGGACGCGTCACCGGCATCTGGCCCGCGGGCCTGGCCACGGGATGCCTCCTCCTGGCGCGGCGCCGGGTCACCTCGCAGATCCTGCTGGCGATCTTCCTGACCGCGTTCGGCACGATCTGGCTGGGTGGCCGTCCCTGGGAGGTCGCCCTCGGGTTCGCCGTCGGCAGCACCTTCGAGGCCCTGCTGATCGCCCGGATGTTCACCGACGGCCGCGACGAGCGCCCGTTCCTGCGCTCGGACGCCGACCTGTGGAAGTACTTCCGGTCCTCCGGCGCCGGTGGCCTGCTGGTCGCCGTGGCCGGGTTCGTCACGTCACTGATCTCCGGATGGGGCAACCCCGCGCTGGTCGCGGTGTCGGTCAGCACCGCGCACGTCGCCTCCAACCTGGTCCTGATCCCGTTCTTCTGCCGCCCGCCCAACCAGGACTCGATCGCCTCCCACACCGAGCGCGTCGGCCAGTGGCTGACCATCGTGGTGGTCACGCCGTTCGCGTTCCTGCCCACCGACTTCCCGTCGGTGGTCTTCATCGCGATCCCGGTGCTGGCCTGGGGTGCCCTGCGACTGAGCCCGAAGGAGTCGCTCGCCCAGCTGGTGGCGGTCCTCGCGTTCGCGATCTTCATGACCACGGCCGGCTTCGGTCCCTTCGCCGACGTGCCCGACCGCTACGACATGCCCGTCGACACCCGGGGAGTGCTGCTCGCCCTGTTCGCCATCACCTGCGCGGTCATCGTCGTACCACTGATGATCCGAGTCGGTGAGCAGATCGCCACGGCGCGCGAGGCGGCCGCCGAGCGCGACATCGTCCAGCGGATCGTCGACGGCGCGACCGGCATCGCGATCATCGGCACCGACCAGGACGGCCGGGTCACGCTCTTCAACCCGGGCGCCCAGAAGCTGCTCGGCTACCAGGCCTCCGAGGTCCTCGGCGAGCACACGACCATGTTCCACAGCGCCGACTCGATCAGGGACAAGGCCAAGGAGTTCGGGGTCCGCGACAACTTCCTCGACGTCGTGCTCGAGATGACCAAGCCGACCGCCGCGGGCACCCTCATCCGCTTCCGGCGCAAGGACGGCACCGAGCGCACGCACGCGATGACCCTCTCCCGCCTGGTCGACGACCGCGGGCGGACCACCGGCTACGTCAGCACCTCCGAGGACGTCACCGACGCCATCGACGCCCAGCGCGCCCTGGAGGAGGCGCTCGAGGCGGAGCGGCAGGCCGTCGACCGGCTCCGCGAGGTCGACTCCGTCAAGGACGCGTTCGTCTCGAGCGTCAGCCACGAGCTCCGCACCCCGATGACCAGCATCCTGGGCTACCTCGAGATGCTCGGCGAGGGCGCCTACGGCTCGCTCAGCAACGACCAGAACAACGCGGTCCACCGCGTCTCCGACAACACCCAGCGGCTGCTCGGCCTGATCGACGACCTGCTCACGCTCTCGCGCGTCGACAACGACGGCTTCGACTACGTCGACCGCGTCTTCGACCTCCGCGAGGCGGTCCGGGCGGCGTACAGCGTGGTCTCGCCGGCCTGGCAGGAGCGGCCACTGACGGTCTCGCTCCACCAGCCCGAGGAGCCGGTGCCGCTGCTCGGCGACCGCGACATGATCGAGCGGGTCACCCTCAACCTGCTGGGCAACGCCGTGAAGTTCACCCCCGACGGTGGGTCCATCTACGTCGGCCTCGAGGTCGAGCCGGACGACTTCGCCGTCATCACGGTCTCCGACTCCGGCATCGGCGTACCCCAGCAGGAGCAGGCGCAGCTGTTCAACCGGTTCTTCCGCTCGACCCTGGCCCAGAAGCACGCGATCCCCGGCAGTGGGCTCGGGCTGTCGATCACCCGCGCGATCGTGGAGAAGCACGGCGGGACGATCGAGTTCACCTCCGAGCCGGGGGAGGGCTCGACGTTCCGGGTGCGGCTCCCGGTCGTCACCTGATGCCTTAGGGTCACCTAACCATGGCCAGGATCTACCGCGACGCGTACGGCGTACCGCACGTCCGCGCCGACTCGGTGCTCGACCTCGCCCGCGGCCAGGGCCAGGCCACCGCGCACGACCGGACCTGGCAGCTCGAGTGGCTACGCCGGCGCGCGACCGGCACCACGGCCGAGGCCCTCGGTGCCACGGCCCTCGGCTGGGACACGTTCGTGCGCCGCACGCTGGTCGCGCACACGGCCCGCCGGGCCCACGCGGCGCTCGGGGACGAGACCCGCGCCTTCGTCGCGGCGTACGTCGACGGCCTCAACGCCGGGCTGCGCGCCGATGTCCCCGAGCTGGACGTGCTCGGCCTGGAGGCCCAGCCGTGGGAGGAGTGGACGCCGCTGGCGGTGTTCCTCTCCCAGCACCTGCTCTTCGCCAGCCTCGGGGGCAAGCTGTGGGCGCAGGCCGCCCACGACGCACTGGGCGACGACGCCGCGCTGCTCTCGCACGAGGGGCCGCAGGTCAGCGGCAGCAACGCCTGGGCCGTGGGCGGAGCGCGCACGGCGTCGGGCCACCCGATGGTCGCGGGCGACCCGCACCGGGTGATCGAGGCTCCGGGTGTCTACCAGCAGGTGCGGCTCGCCTGCGAGGACCCCGACGACGCGTTCGACGTGGTGGGGCTGGCCTTCCCCGGCGTCCCGGGCGTGCCCCACTTCGCGCACGCCGGCGACGTGGCGTGGGCGATCACCAACGCGTGCGGTGACTACCAGGACGTCTATGCCGAGCCGACGCCGTACGACGTGGTCGAGCGGTGGGTCGAGACCGTCGCGGTCCGCGGCGCCGAGCCGGTCGACATCGAGGTGGTCGTGACGCCGCGCGGGCAGGTGTTCGAGGACGGGCTCAGCCTCCGGGCCGCCTCGACGGTGCTCGGCGACCTGGGCTTCGAGGCGATCCTGCCGCTGCTGAGGTCGCGCACCGTCGACGACGTCGACCGGGCCTTCGAGCACTGGGTCGAGCCGGTCAACAACGTGGTGGTCGCCGACCGGCACGGCGCGGTCCGCTACCGCATCGCCGGCCGGGTGCCGCTCCGCGCCGAGGAGAACCGGCGCGGAGTCGTCGACGCCCTCGACCCGGCGACCGGCTGGACCGGCTGGCTCGACGACGCCAACCGCGCCGACGTGCCGGCCGACGGGCAGGTGGTGACCGCCAACGAGCGCCGTGGGCCCGAGAGCGACCGGGTGGGGCACGTGTTCGCGCCGCCCTACCGCGCGCAGCGCATCCACGCCCTGCTCGACGGCCGCCGTGACCTCACCGGCGAGGACCTCGCGGAGATCCAGGACGACTCGTTCCTCGGCACGGTCGCGACGTTGCGCACGCTGGTGCCCGACGCCTTCGGCGACTGGGACGGTCGGATGGAGGCGGGCTCACGGCACGCCGGTGCCTTCGCGGCGTGGCGCTCGGCCCTGGTGCGCCGGATCGCCGCCGAGCCGGTCTTCGCGCCGCTGCACGAGCCGCGCCACGACCCGCTGTTCCTGCCGTGGCTCGACGTCACGGCGCGGATCGGGCTCGCGCTGCCGACCCTGGTGGCGCACGGTACGCCGTACGGCATCGACCTGGCGGCGCTCGCCCGCGCGGCGCTGGCCGAGACCTCCCACGTCGACGCGACGTGGGGCGAGACCCACGTGGTGACGCCGGTGCACGCGTTCGAGATCTACGGCGACGGGCTGGTGCCGCCGCCGGTGCCGGCGCTGCCGGTCAGCGGCGACAGCGACTGCGTGCGCTGCACCGGCTCGCTGCCCGGGGTCTCCGACGACGCCTACCGCGGCTCGGTCGCCCGTCTCGTCTGGGACCTCGCCGACCGTGACGCCAGCGCGTGGGTGGTGCCGCTCGGCGCGGCCGGCGACCCGCGCGACCGCCACCACCACGACCAGCTCACCCTGTGGGCCGACGGCCGGCTGGTCCCGGTCGTCACCGACTGGGACCGACTGACGGAGGAGCCATGACCGACGCGGGCATCCGGCACCTGCGCCTCGAGCGGTTCGACCCCGCCCGCGACTCGCCGCTGCTGCACTCGTGGGTGGTCCAGGAGCGCGCGCAGTTCTGGATGATGGGGGAGCACTCGCTCGAGGAGGTCCGCGAGATCTACGAGTGGATCGACGAGCAGCCCACCCACGCCGCCTACCTCGCGTGGGCCGACGACGAGCCGGCGGCGCTCTTCCAGACCTACGACCCGCGGGCCGAGGAGGTCGGCGACCATCTCGACGTACTCGTCGGAGACGTCGGCGTCCACTTCATGCTCGCGCCGCCCACCCGCACGCGCAGCGGCTTCACCGGCACGGTCATCGCGTTCCTGCTCGACACCGTGTTCGCCGACCCGACCGTCGCGCGGCTGGTCGCCGAGCCCGACGCGCGCAACGACAAGGCCGTCGCGCTGGTGGCCCGGCTCGGGTTCGAGCTCGGCCCCGTCGTGCAGCTGTCGACCAAGCCGGCCCAGCTGGCCTTCTTCAGCCGGGCGTCGTACCAGCAGATGCCGCGCGAGCGCTGACGTCCTTCTCGAACCACCGCTGGGCGTAGGGGTTGTCGTTGTAGCGCTCGATCGAGCGGTAGCCGGTGCGTTCGTAGAGCGCGACGGCGTCGGTGAGGGTCGCGTTGGTGTCCAGGCGTACGACGGTGTGCCCCAGCGCCGCGGTGTCGTCCTCGAGCCGGCGCAGCATCCGCGCGCCCAGCCCCGCACCCCGCCAGCCGTCGTGCACCCACATCCGCTTGATCTCGCCGACGCCGTCGCCGAGGGGCTGCACCCCTCCGCACGCCACGACCGCCCCGTCGCTGCGGGCGAGCACGAACGTGCCACCGGGCGGGCGCATCGCGGCGAGCTCGTCGCTCATCGGCCCGGGGTCGAAGCCACCCTCGAAGCGGCGGTCGAGCTCCTCGAAGTAGTGGCCCATCGCGGTCCGCGCATCGATGGAGGCCGGGTCGACGACCTCGAACGCGATCGTGGCCGCCCGCACCAGCAGGTCGGCGGTCGCCAGCGCGTCGGCCAGCCGCGCCCGCTGCCGCTCGCTGAGCGGCTCCAGCAACCCGGCCGCCAGCTCGTCCGACCGGCGGTCCAGCCTGGCCAGCATCCGGTCGCCGGGCCGGGTCAGTGACACCACCCGCCGCCGGTCGTCCGGGTCGGGCTCGACGCGGACCAGCTCGCGCTCCTCCAGCCCGCGCAGCAGCCGGCTGAGGTAGCCGGAGTCGAGGTCCAGCCGCGCGCGCAGCTGCTGGACGGTGACCGGCGCGGCCTGCCCGACCTCGAACAGCAGCCGCGCCGATGCCAGCGGCAGCCCCAGCCCGAGGAACGTCTCGTCGAGCGCGCCGATGCGCTGGGTGTAGGTGCGGTTGAACCGGCGCAGGACC
>Ga0075365_10000334_pt1 | contig 16777 bp, 24 predicted proteins | sample EndMetdeltDD1765_FD_71387 | JGI IMG/M metagenome (GOLD analysis project Ga0075365, IMG submission 71387) | Populus endosphere microbial communities from Tennessee, USA - Endosphere MetaG P. deltoides DD176-5 | ecosystem: Host-associated > Plants > Roots > Endosphere | place: USA: Tennessee... | reverse complement strand
ATCTTGTGAACCTTCATCCCAATTGACGGGCAGAGCCTTCATCGCCGGTCGCCCCGCCGTCATCAAAAAGGGCAGCTATCGCCGCCCTTTGCCGTAATCATCTTAAACCGTACTGGCGAGCCAGGTCAGCTCTTGCCGTTCTTGCGGCCCTTGCCTGACGAAGTTTTGCCGTGCGAGGCCGTTTTTGCGTCGTAGGCTTGGCCATGGTTGGTTCCGCCGAGGTGGCCACCGGCACTGGTGTTGACAAACTGAGGTTCGGCGCGCTTCAACAACTGATCTGCGTCTGTCTTTTTCATGAAAACTCTTTTGAATGAGAAAAAGAAAAAGGCCGGACAATACCCGACCTTCACGACCACTTCGTAATCCTTGCCGGTACATCCGCGGCCAAAAAATTCGAAGGAAAGCAATTTAAGCGATCTGCAGGTTTTCCGCTGCATTTTTGCCAGAACGCTTGTCGGCAACCAGATCGTAGCTGATGCTCTGGCCTTCGGAGAGATAAGTCATTCCCGAGCGCTCGACAGCGGAAATATGGACAAACACGTCGGTCGAACCGTCTGCAGGTTGGATGAAGCCAAAGCCTTTAGATGTGTTGAAGAATTTTACAATGCCCTTGTTCATGACGATGATCCTTTCGATCGCATGCGCAACCGCCTAGCGAAGCGCCGACGGATTAAAATCGATTTGTGAAAGAAAGATCAGCTCGAACGCCCAAGGCGCAAAAACAGAGCTCGATAAGCAACTCGATGCGTACTTATTAGATGGTGAATGTGTTAAAATGAAGGCTGCGAACTAATAATAGAGGAGGGGCTCAATTCTGCACAATAGGTTATTCAAAAACTATTATAATTTGACGAATTTTTCTTCAAAACTGCGCCCAAGAAGGGTTGCCCTTCATTGCCGCCGCTTTCTCATATTTGTTCTCCCGTGATGTTGAGTTTCACATCGTTCTGGGGCCGACAAAGCAAGGCGGTTAATGAGGCGCTCCCGCAGGAGCGCCTGAGCTAGCGTGGCATCAAACAAGATCTTAGACGGAGAGCGCCGCGCTGCAGCTTTCGGCTATATTGCTGTCGACCGATGTCTGCCCCGGCATGGATGCCCACCCTCCCGCTTCGACGAACTGACGCTTTTTGTAGCTGTCTGAAAGAGACTTGAACTCCGTCAGTTTTCCAGCAGCGTCCGGTGCAGCCTTGAAGCGCTCGACGCAAATGGCTGATGCGAGCTCTCCGCGGGCCGCCTTGCCCGCAGCCGCCGCTGTCTGGACTGAGGACCCGCCCGTCACCCAGCCGCCCCAGTTAAAGCCGACAACGATGGTCGCGACCGCGGTCGCCACACAGGCCCACACAAGGATGGTCTTGGAGGGCTGATAGGAATCAAATCGCTGGAATATTGATGTTTTGCTGTTCTGTACGGCCATGACATTCTCCTCGTTGATTGGTTCACTGATCCAAGTTCCAAAGTAAACGCTACATCATTCTGCCCATGTCAGGCATGCCGCCACCGGCAGCATCCTTCCTGGGAAGATCGGCGATCATGGCTTCTGTCGTCACCAGCAGGCCGGCAACCGAAGCCGCGTTTTGCAGGGCGGTGCGAACCACCTTGACAGGATCAACGATACCCATGGCGATCATGTCGCCGTACTCGGACGTTTGGGCATCATAACCGAAGTTGTCGGTGTCACTTTCGAGGATCCGGCCAACCACGATCGAGCCTTCGTCACCGGCGTTCTTGGCGATCTGGCGTACGAGCGACTGCAGGGCCTTGCGAATGATGGTGATGCCGGCATTCTGATCGTCGTTCTCGCCCTGAATATCGAGCGCGATCGAAGCGCGCAGCAGAGCCGTGCCGCCGCCGGGAACGATGCCTTCCTCGATAGCAGCGCGGGTTGCGTTGAGCGCGTCGTCGATGCGGTCCTTCTTTTCCTTCACTTCGATTTCAGTTGAACCTCCGACGCGGATCACGGCGACGCCGCCGGAAAGCTTGGCAAGTCGCTCCTGCAGCTTTTCCTTGTCGTAATCCGACGTGGTTTCCTCGATTTGTGCCTTGATCTGGGCAACGCGACCGTCGATATCCGCCTTCGTGCCAGCGCCATCGATGACGGTGGTTGCTTCCTTTGTGATCGAGACCTTCTTGGCGCGGCCAAGCATTTCAAGCGTGACGGTTTCCAGCTTGATGCCGAGGTCTTCGGAGATCACGGTGCCGCCGGTCAGGATGGCGAGATCTTCGAGCATCGCCTTGCGGCGATCACCGAAGCCGGGAGCCTTGACGGCAGCGATCTTCAGGCCACCGCGCAGCTTGTTGACTACAAGCGTTGCGAGAGTTTCGCCCTCGACATCCTCTGAGATAATCAGGAGTGGTTTACCGCTTTGCACGACGGCTTCGAGGATGGGCAGGATCGCTTGCAGGTTCGAAAGCTTCTTCTCGTGCAACAGCACGTAGGCATCTTCCAGCTCAGCCACCATCTTTTCGGCATTGGTGACGAAATAGGGGCTGAGATATCCGCGGTCGAACTGCATGCCTTCGACAACTTCGAGCTCGGTCTCGGCGGTTTTAGCCTCCTCGACGGTAATCACACCTTCATTGCCGACCTTCTGCATCGCATCGGCGATATATTGACCAATCTCCTTTTCGCCATTTGCTGAAATAGTGCCCACCTGGGCGATTTCCTCCGACGTGTTGATCTTCTTGGCTTTGGTCAGCAGGTCCTTGACGACGGCTGCGACGGCAAGGTCGATGCCACGCTTCAGGTCCATAGGGTTCATGCCGGCCGCAACGGCCTTGCCACCTTCGCGAACGATGGCTTGGGCAAGAACGGTTGCCGTCGTGGTGCCGTCGCCGGCGACATCGTTGGTCTTTGATGCCACTTCGCGCACCATCTGGGCGCCCATGTTTTCGAGCTTGTCGTCCAGCTCGATTTCCTTGGCGACGGTGACGCCGTCCTTTGTGATGCGCGGCGCGCCATAGGACTTGTCGATCACCACGTTGCGGCCCTTGGGACCGAGGGTGACCTTCACGGCGTCAGCAAGACTATCGACGCCGCGCAGCAGCTTTTCGCGTGCATCACGGCCGAATATGATTTGTTTGGCAGACATTGAAAACTCCCGGGCTCCTCGCCTTATGGACTTCGTGAAGAGAGAAAAGATGCGGCCGAGCTCAGGCGATCACGCCCATAACGTCGGCCTCCTTCATGATCAACAGGTCCTCGCCGTTGAACTTGATTTCGGTGCCGGACCACTTGCCGAAAAGGATGCGGTCGCCCGCCTTGACATCGAGGGGAACGATCTTGCCGTTCTCGTCACGTGCGCCAGCGCCAGCGGCAACGATTTCGCCCTCCTGAGGCTTCTCCTTGGCAGTGTCGGGAATGATAATGCCGCCCTTGGACTTGGAATCAGCCTCGACACGGCGCACGACAACGCGGTCGTGCAACGGCCGGAAAATGGTGTTCAACATTTTTTGGAGTTCCTCGACGGTAACGAAACCCAATGGTCGCTTCCGATAATGTATGTTAGCAGTCTAATGGTAGGAATGCTAGAGAATTCGTAATGGCTGCCGCCCAATAGAAATTAGTTGACCGGCGCGCACAAATTCGACAAGTACAAATGCATCAGCTTTCGAGCACAATACGTTTGCGGAAGATGCTACAACTCGAGCATTGCCTATGTAATTACTGGAATTCAGCTAAATATTTAAAGTAAGTCTACAAAAAGACATCTGCACATCATGACCGGGTTATACAAACTCAAATTTTCGAACCCGCTCTGGAGTAGGATGCTAACGGCTGCCTTGATTCAATTTCTATCGACGTGCGGCCCCGACGGATGCCTGTGATGCGGATAGTAGATGATACTCTAGGGTCTACGATTGGCGCAAATACACGACCACGGCTCTCCGGCACGGCATCGTACGCTTCTTCTCCGATGCAAGGGTCAAAGGAATAATGCGCAGTCTCGGATGTTTGAAATGTAGCCATGGCTGTGAGGCGTTATTTGCGGGCATACTGCCTGCAGACCCCTGAAATAAGGGGCGAGATCATCCCGGAATCAAGGGGCGCAATCATCTCGGAACAAAGGGGCGGCTTCATCGGAATCGGCACTCAATCATAAGAGATCTCCTGTGGTTAAAGAGAGAGACGTTGAGACTGGGCCTTGGGCGCCTTGGTTGAAGTTGCTCGGCGATTGTAATTGGGCTGCAATTTTCGATCGTAACAACCGGACGAATCCGGGAGACGGATCCGAAGCGTTGCAGAAGTGCTCAAGGCGCAATAGACGGCGCCAGTGTTTTTTCGAATTCCTCCCGCGACACAGGCCAGGCCTCGGTGCGCCCGCCTGAGCTAATGAGCAAGGTCATTGTCGTATGATAAGCCTCCCATGTGACGTCGATGGGCTCCTCATCAATCTGAAGCTCGAAGACGCCTGGTGGATGAGGTTTCTCCATCCCGGGAAGCTGGAACGGTCGAATGAAAGTGACGCTTTTCACTGTTGTCTTCATAACGGCACCGTTGCTTTCGGGAGAATGCTGGAAATCTCTGTGGCGGGCCAATCCTCTAACTGCCGGCATTTCGGAGGAGGTCTATTTCCCTGGCGATGGGGCCAAGCAGCTTCCGCAATCGGTTCTCCTCTACCTGACCGAGACGAAACCTTTTCGCAAATTCGCTCACAAGCATAGTTTTCGTTACTCCTACTTGGAACGGTTGCACTGATTTGGTTGGATGATCACGATCGTATCCTTTCAGGATCACGGTATGCTCAACGAAAATGCGCGAGGTCTAGCGTGATGGCGCTGGATCGAGTTTTTGAATAAGCTGAGGTCGCAGCTTTCAGAATTCTCGGCCGCAACGCATCGAACGCCGTCAGGTAGTCTGCCTCGCTGGCATTTCGATGCGATTTCTCGCAGGCCAAGACTTCGGTCGCCACATTGAATTTGATCTCGAACATCCCGTCGTATCCGGTGAAACGGACACAGCGATTTCTGTCATCAAAACTACGAGCTTCGTTTGGGAAGGAGATCCCCATCAGCGACCACCCTCATCGTTACACCGATCAACAGCACTACTGTTCGGTTGGGAATCAGGGTTTGCTCGTGTCGACTGTTTCCGGTTGGCAAGTGAATTCAGTAGAGCCGATTTGGTCCTGACACCGCTGCGGAACGCGGCTGAGAGGAAGAGCGAAGCGCTACGTTTCATGTCGGAAGTCGCGTCCGACTGAGATCCCCGGAGGCCGGCGGACCTCAAGACTTCCCTTACCAACTTTGAGCCGGTGGGTTCGACATGCGATGCTGCTAGATTGGAAGACATTACATCCTCCTTTGTTGGGGCAAGGTTCTGCACCCTTGGTAACAGCGCCCTGAAGACGAGCCGTCACTGCCATGTTAAGTCGTGCTGAAATACTGGATTTCAAGGGGAGGCGGGCGAAAACGGCCCGACCATAAAGAAGGGTCGTCCAGAACTAAGCTTGACGATCCTAAAGGGGGAAGAGAATTTCTGGCATCGACCCACGTAGTTAATAGCGGTTGATAGGTTCATCTTCTTTCAAGACCAAAGAGCGAGCAGGAATACATTTCCTGCTCAGCGCCATGTGGCTCCGCATTAGAAGGGAGTTTGCGTGAGCAGCCGCTTCGCCGGAATAAGGGAAAACATCCCCGAGCTGGCGGTCGTCCTCATCAAACTCACGAGACGTGAATTTGATGCCGCGTTTTGGCACGATTTACTCCGCGGGGCCGGCAGACGTCTTGGCTTACGTCGGCTGGACCTCAAATTCGGCCCGCTTTCTTTACAGCAAAGCGATTTCTACCGAGACGATCACTGAATTGAACGCATCTGCAGGCCCGATAAACCCACCGGAGATTGGCGCGGACTGTCCAATATCTCTGACAACCGCGACAGGGATGAGGTTTGCCCCACCCATGCTCCGATTTGTCGGATCGAATGTTATCCATCTGCACCGGGGAGATAAACATCGGTCCAGGCTTGGGTCGATCCGTTACCGTGGGAGCCGATGTGTGTTTTCCCGGGATTGTATAGATAGCCGGAGACGATCCGAGCTCCGAAGCCGAGTACTCTTGCCGCTTCGGCAAACAGCATAGCGAAATCCCGGCAAGTGCCGGAGCGCAGGCCAAGTGTCTCGAGGGGCGACTGAGTGCCCTCCTCCTCGCGCGTCCGATATGCGATGCCATTCGACACGCCGGCGCTGAGATCTTTCAGAAGCGAAAGCGTGTCGGTCGAGCCGCCCATGACGAAGGCTTTGACCCATGCAAGGAACTCGCCGGACGGGTCGGGATATTGGACGTCCCTCAATGCCCCGAGATCTTTCAACTCGTGGCCATCGTATTGGAACGGGTACGTAATTGCGGAAGCCGCGATGTCGAAGATCGGCCATGAGGCAGACCTCAGGTCCACCTCTGCGAGGCTGGTGATTTCCAATCGGTCAGCTGGTTCAGCAAAGTTCGCTATTGCGATTGCGTTTCCAAACACATCGGTTGCCCAACTCAATGTCGCGCTCGGTGTTGACTGAATCTCATGGCTTGCTAGCAAAGGTCGTGACCCTCACGAGGTCGAAGGGTTAGCCTGTGAGGGTTGAGCACGACCGGACAGCCATAGTGGTATGTCGTGGAGTGCTGGACAGAGAGTTTCGGCATTCTTTTTCCCGTGGTCGACAGTCCGGGTTCAAGCCGGCTTGACCGGCTACGTGGCCGGGGCCCCAGGTTTCTATTCCCGCCCATCATCGCTCATCGATGGAAGATGGATCTCAACTTCGCTCCGTTTCTTGTCGTCCATGGGTTCAACATGCTTCTTCCAGAATTCGGAGGCCTCTGCCGGTTCGTTGTCCCATTGACGGGTGCTGACGATGTTATCATCGACCTTGGCACGCCGGCGTCCGCCAAGACGAAGATATTCTTCCGCAAGCTTCAGCGATGGTGTCTTCTCCCCGTCGATGGCCTCTGGTTTATGTTCACCGCCTTCTTTGTTGAGCATTGCCAGCAGCGCATCCCTCTCTGGGCCGAATGGTTCCTGTCTTACAAATGCGTCAATCGACGTTCTGGTTTCGTGGCCGCCTGAGGACTCGTTGCCCCGGTGAAGCACGAAGCGCTGCTGGGTTGTTGCGTCAGTGCCAATAAGCCAACGATCTCCATTCGAGCTCACAGCGAATTCGCGCAGATCTTTCATTTATCTTCCTCTTTGTGATAGCTGTTCAGGTCGATAACCTGCGTCGGGCGCAAAAGTTGCGAAGGGTTCGGCACTGGTGACGGGCCGATTGGCAGCCGATCGTGTTTGCTTCTATGGAAGCGTCTCCGCTTCCTGAAGGGAAATCAGTCGCTGCGAGGTCTCGTCCCAGAGGATGAGTTTGACGCATGCAAAGCTCTCGCCCAAACTAATGCGTCCCAGCTCCGCAAGCTCCGGATAATCTCTCAAGACCTCCGGCAATCGGTAGAATGGCACCTTGCTGGAAAGGTGGTGCACATGATGCATACCGACATTGCCAGTGATCCACCTCAGCGGCCGTGGCAGATCATAGTGTGACGCGCCATGCATGGCGGCATGCGGAAACGTCCACTCCGGCGGCTTCGACCAATGGGTCTCCTCGAATTGATGCTGCACGTAGAACAACCAGACGCCGGCCGATCCGGCGAGCAGTACGATCGGCAAGTGGACTAAAAGGAAGGGTACCAGGCCGACGGCCCAGATCAGGAGGGCAGCCACGACCGCAACAACGGCGTTGGTCGCCATTGTAGAGAGCCAGGGGAGGGCACCCGATTGCATCATGCCGAAGGGAAGACGCTGCTTGCACAAAAATAGGAAAGCGGGGCCGATCCCGAACATCACCAGGGGATGCCGGTACAAACGGTAGCCCAGTTTACCTCGTGGAGCGAGGGCACGATATTCAGCCACTGTCAGCGTCCTAATGTCGCCGACGCCGCGCTCGTCAAGATTTCCGGCAGAGGCATGGTGCTCAGCGTGTGCCCGGCGCCAATAGTCATAGGGGGTCAGCGTCAGAACACCGATCGCTCGCCCAGTCCAATCGTCCCAACGGCGCTTCCCAAACAATGATCCGTGCCCACAGTCATGCTGCAACATGAAGAGCCGGAGCAGGAATCCGGCCGTCGGCACCACCAGGATCACGCCGATCCAGTAGCCGAAATGGATCGAAAGCCAGGTTGCTCCCCACAGAAGTACGAAAGGGACGAGCGTCACCGCAAGCTCATAGAAGCTTCGACCCATAGCCGGCCTTCGATACCGGGAGAGGATCTTGAGCCAAGCTTTTTCTGAAAGTCCGCTTGGAGAGGCAAAGGAAACTGCAGTCATATATGATCGGTGTCTTTCTGTTCTGCAGCGCTGCAAAGAAAATGCTCCGCGTGCTGGAAGTCATTTTCCGCGCCGATGCAGTCGCCCGCCGAGATCTTCCATTCGGCGAACTGAAGATGCTGCTTGTATCGATCCAGCAGGCGCTGTCTCGAGGGTAGGTTTACGCCTTTGGGTTTCGTGACGCGTCTGGTGCTCATGGGAAACATCGAACCGGAGTTCGCTCCTGGTATATGGTGGATAGGCCTGCGCGTTCCGGCGCACCTTAGGCGCGCTGCGGCTAACGATGTAGCGAGTGCACAGCAACCAGAGGCAGGACGGAAAACCTAGCCGCTTGCGAGGGTCTTGGTCGTCGCATTCTTGTTTCGGGTCGACCCTAATGCGCAGTAATCGGGATGTCTGGGCAACCGCAACGCCGCATTAGTCTACTTCACGTCCGTAGCGGTTGAGCCGTCTCCACCCGTTGGCGCACTCATCAGCCCAGTCCGACTTGTGTGGTCGTTAAGGGATTGGGTGACTGTACCAATCGATGGCGAGCCAGTTTTAGATCGAATGCGGCCGCTGCTTCGGCCACTTCCTTCCGTATCGCATCCAGCGATCCGCGCAATACCCTGAAGTCGGCGCTCAATGCGGGAGCGGCGTCCTGCTCTTCCCAGTAGAACAGTGTGTTGTGCTACCCGGTGGTCGTCTCGATCAGGCCACGCATCCGCTGCATGGTTCTTTCGTCAATCGTGGCCGCCGCCCGTTCAGCGTTTCGAGCAATTTCAACCAGGTCGTTGGCCTCGACGCCCAACTCGGCAGAGCCGTCCGTAATTTGAGAATTTGCGCGTTGATGTCATCTATCTGTGTTTTTTCCATATGGTCTATCTACCGCACGATTGCGGCAATTCAACGAGTCGGCAAAACTAAAAGTTGACGTATAGGAAAATCCTCTCTATTTAAGGTTTATCGATTTTTTGCTTGATGAACTTTGGTTTCCGCGCGATTGGCACCGCGCCTGACGAACTTCCCTTTCAAAATCAATCGCCCAAGGGCTTCGGCTTTATTCAGCCTGACAACGGCGGCGCAGATGCGTTTGTCCACATCGGTCGAACGCGCCGCAATTCGCGAAATCGTCGAAGGCCAGAAGATGGCTACGAGATGGAGCGCGACAACAAGTCGGAGAAAATGTCTGCCTGCAATCTCCAGGCTGCTTGATTTTAGGTTTCTGCTTCCCTTGACTACGGATGTGCCGGGACTGTCGAAAGCAAGATACCTTCGAGACCAGGCAGTCTGCATGGCCTTATTTCTAGACCGTTTTAACGATTTCACGGACACTATGACACAGACACATTCAAAATCCCGACAGCAGGCCGAGATCGCATTCGGCAACACCCAGACGCAGTTCTTCGCACGCGGCCACGCGGTCGAAGAACATGACGCAATCGTCGAAGCCCGCGAAGCTAAGACATTGCGGCTGCGCGAAGCGCGTCTTGCCAAGGAGGCCCAGGGCATTGCCGCCGCTTCTGAGGCCCTGATCACCAGGCGCCTCAAAAGGTCTTGATCCACGCTAAGGTGGCGATCGTTCTGCCTGACAGGGGGCGGCATACAAGGAGCCCGCATGACGTCACACGATTCCGACCAGCTTAACTGGGGACCAGAGCAGCTCCGCCACGCACTTGATGCCGCCGGAGTGGCAATGTGGTCCTGGGATGTCGACACCGACGTGTTCGTGATGGACACGCAGGGTTACCGCTTTTGGGGCGTGACTAGGAACGGTTCGCTCTCTTTCGAAGACCTGTCCGCGAAAATCCATCCCGCCGACCGCGACCGTGTCAGAGCAGCATTCTCTGCGACGAGAGCTGTCGTGGGCGCGTATGAAATAGACTTCCGGATTTTGGCCGGCGACGAAGTGAGATGGATTTCGGCCCGCGGGCAGGGCAATGACGCGGGGATCCGGAACCGAAACATGACAGGAATTTTTCTTGACGTCACAGGCAGGAAACACGCCGAGGAAGGCCATGAGCTGCTAGCAGGGGAGATGAGCCACCGGGCCAAGAACCTGCTGGCCGTGGCGTCTGGGTTGACACAAATAACGTCCCGATCCTCGAGTTAGATCGAGGATATAGCCAAGCAGCTGACTCAACGGTTGACGGCGCTCGGTCGGGCTCACGATCTCGTCCGCTTCATATCGACGGTAACAAGCTTGCGGTTTAGCGAAGAGGCAGTTCACGGCCATTGGGCGCCGATGTTTGCAGCGTCGAGACCGCGGCCATCGTTCAAGGGCCGTGGCCAATCAATCGACCAGTTGCACCACAACGAGCGAATTCGTATCGACGATGACGCGTTGCTGATTGACGACGGCGTAGGAGAAGGTGGGAGCGTCCGGTACTGGGGTAAGCACGAGGTTGTCTGGCAGAGGTTCGCCGACAATCACCTTCTCGCTTATCATAACGGGGTTGGCCGGCAACGCCTGCTGCTTGACATATGCGACGACGGCAGGTGACGGCGGGCGTATCCCGGGGCGAACGACTTCAGCTTGCTGGGCGAACGCCGCAGAAGCAAGGGTATTCAGGGCAAAGGCGAGAACAAATCTCATGAGCAAAGCCTTTCAGGCGATGAGAGCGGTTAAGGCTGTAATCAGCATGGTATCTGCAAAAGGCTTTGGGAGAAGGATGCTGCCGGTTTCTCCATGGAATCTCCATTGGTCGGCGCTATCACTTGTCATGTAGGTGATTGGCAGCAGGGGCAGCAATTCATAAGCGCGGTGGCCGACGTCCCATCCGTTGCCTTTCCCGGCATTCTGATGTCGGTGATCAGAGCGCTGAAGCGAGTGCCGCTTTTCTCAAGTGCGGCAATAGCATCCGCGGCATTGACTGCCCCCTCGAAGTCGAAGCCGGCATCGGTTATTATGTCCTCAACCGTCATGCTGGTGAGCAGATCATCTTCTACAATAAGGACTATGGGTCTCCGCGGGGCGCCCAGAAATCGCTCCATCAGTACAGGTCATGGGGTGGGGTTTGGCGGCTAAACCATGCCCAATAGGAAATCGCGCCGAAAACACCAGCTGTAACAGAGAAGATCAAGGCATATGTACCCATGATTGAAGCTCCTTGCATGCATCAACCCATAAAAGACGCAAGGGTTCCGTACTAGGGTTTACGATTTTGGTGCTTCACGACGCCTGGAGTTCGTATTCCCTCTTTTGCATCCGATCATGGACTATTAGATGCTGATGGGCGGGCAGCCCATGTTGAGATGCCGCCGAAGCGGCACGGAACGTACCCGCTGCTCGTTGGGTCTAAGTTCTGAGCAGACAAAGCTCCGCTGACGAGAGCCCCCGCGGGCGTAAGATAGCCATGCTGCCGCCGGCGTACAGACTATCAATTTAGGTGCGGCTGGTCGATTATAGTGCTGAGCTTTTTTGGACAATAAGCGACGCTAACAATGTCATCAATCTCTCGCTGTTGATGGGTAACGGCGTTAGCAGCAATTATTCTTAAACTGCACGTTACTGCGATAACGCGCCCCTAACCATCGATAAGGAGCTGCAGCCAGGGCCGGCTCGATCAGTGAGTGGCCGCAATTGACTCCTGTATCCAAGACGCAGACGGCAGGTACCTCGTTTCCAGGCCATATGATACGTCCGGCGAGATCGTCGACCCATTCGTTTTGGCTTTCCTGGGCGTCTTTAAGGAAGAATGCCGGATTGTCGCTCGCGCGTCGAAGCTCGCTGGCGACCCCGGTTGCGAAGGTCATCAACTTGATCGCTGCGCGGCGCGCAAGAATGGGGATCACAACCGCCTCCGGGAAATACAGCCGGCGATCGGCGGAGGCTGCACGCAGAGAGAGCCGGCGGCAAACGTCCTCAATGGCCGCTTCATTATCGCGATGTGCCCAGATAGCCCACCACATCAGATGCTGAGGGTTGTCGGGCAGAGCACCAGGATCGTCGGTCCAGAAGACTTTAAGGCGTGCTCGCCTGATCTCCGCGATTTTCTCTACGCGACAGGCATTCGGGGGATTGCCCTTCGGGGAGCAGGGACCTGACAGATAATCATCGAGGATCTGCTGAATGGCTTCTCGCGCATTATCCGGAACATAGAGCGCCACCGTGCGCACGTTGGCGCGGTCCTTAGTCGCCCTGGGCGTATGCCCTGCTTCTTACATTCTAAAACGTCGGCACTGGCGCCGGCCCGCAATTCAACTTCGATGTATTCGCCTGCGGCAGGTTCCAGTCTCGGATCTGCACCCCTAGTTCAGTAATTGCGGCGAGCGCGACATCCAGTTCGTGGCTGAGTTTGCGTCCATGCTCTGCGCGGATGCGTGGGACGCTTGAACCACCGCTTCCTGTGCCGGTATAGCGGCTTGCGGTATGGAGCGCCGAAACATCAATGTGCGGAAGCGTGAATCGGCCAACTCTGGGCGTTGCCGGTATGGTTTTAATGTTCGTAGCGGCCGGAGGCTGTTTGTTTGCCGAAGAGCTCGGCAAGCTATTTCCATCGCTTGGGAAAGTTAAGGCGCAAATCGCACCTCGGCAAAGGAACCAGGGAAGGGTTTCGTGGTTGCACCGATGCGGGTCGCGCCAATGGCGATGACATCAATCAACCGCGTTGTCCCAAATGGAGCATCGATATGGGCGGGAATACCAAACATCCGGAGCAAGACCCAGCCGAAGGCTCGTGCGAAACAATAGACCGCGACCTCAAGCGGCAGGAAATGAAGAGGCGACAGATGACAAACGATGAAGATGGCGAAGCTGCCGAAACATCCTCCGCCGGTGCAGAGGCGGCCGAGCCTTCTCCGGGCAGCTAAGCAGGTCCCCATAATGAGGCAGGCTCCTCTGCTGCGGAGCTGTGCATACGACGGCGCGACGCCGTGCGAAACGTCGTCTTCGGTTCGGCGTCCGGACTTTGTCCGCTGGCACCCTGCATCGCACAGATCACCCAACCTTCTAGACCAGCGTCGCTGAACCTTGCTGCAGAACTCCAGCATCACAGCATCTCTCGGCCGGGCATCTACTCAGGCGATGAAACTTCTGTCAGGACGTAGGATCTGAACTTTCTGGAAATACCTGTGCCGAGAGCCCCCCGGTGACAGTCCTCAATGGAACCTACACTCCGAAATCAAGTTGGAGCAAACTCACCATGGTAGAGAGCACAGGAGACAGGTGCTGGATCACGATAAACTCATGAAGCATCAGGGCGTGCCGATGTAGCCCTTGCCATGATCGGCCTTCGAAGTGGTCGAGGCCGAGTTCCTCTTTCATCTGCTGATGCGCTTGCTCGCAAATCCATCTCCTTGATGGCGACCGCCAGCGCCTTCAATGTCGCATCGGCCGGCAAGTTGGACGGTAGTGTTTGCGCTCGTCGTTTGATCGCCATTCGCCAACCAACCAGGCTTCAGTCCGTCTCCGCTGGCAAACAAATCCGACTTTTCGCCACCGCGAGCGCCGATCCTCCCCCAGCAGCGCACGACCGCAACCTCACCGAAAAGGGTTGGTTGGATCGACAATGTGTAATACCGCGCCATGTTTCTGGCGTCGTCGATACGCTGGCAGTGGAGGTAGAAGCGATGTAGCAGCATGTGCTGACAATCTTCGCATTGTGGTCCTGCGTCCAACGATACTTTTGAATCGGTCCGGACCCATTGATTCATTCCGGTGATGCAGGTGATCAATCATGTTTCACCGCCCGCCTCGCGCGAGCTGAACTTGGACCAACCGAAGTTCCGCGATGTAAGTATCCTGGCCCCACAGCCGCGCTGAATGATCACTCAAATCCCGCCCTGGCGTCGAGCGGCAAATGCTGCACGGGCATCTTCGATCCGAACGTGGTTTATCAAAACCCACTCCGCCAGTGATCGGACGGGATTTAAGAATTCCTGCCCGAGATCGGTCAGAGCATATTCGACTTGGGGAGGATTGGTTGGTGTTACTGTCCTCGACACGAAGCCGTTTTCCTCGAGGTCTCGCAGTGAAGAGGCCAGTACCTTTTGGCTGATCTCGCCAATTTCTCGACGAAGGGCGTTGAACCGACAGGGACCTCGTCCAAGCGTCCGAATGATTAGGACGGTCCATTTGTCAGTGACGCGCGACAACATCCGTCCGATCAGGACGCAGTTGGTGGTTTCCGCCGGGTTACCTGGTGCTGGCAAAGTGCCTCCTTGTGAGCTTTCGCAGACCTATTGTAATCAAGTTTCATTCAGAAACTAGTGTCTCTGCGGGGGAACCCGTCGCAGAGCCCTCCCACGCAGGTGAAAGGTACAATCATGGCATCGAACGCAGTCTTAAGTGGTCGCGCGGCACGGATCGCTGTCTGGTTCCTCCGGGTCTTGGTTGGTGTGGCATTCCTGTTCTTCGCATTCATGAAGTTGAGCGGTCAGCCAAACATGGTCGCAGAATTTGACACGGTCGGTCTTGGCCAGTGGTTTCGTTATTTCACTGGCGGGCTGGAGCTGGTTGGCGGGATTGCCGTACTCGTGCCGCGGACTTCGGTGTTCGGTGCTGTCCTTCTTCTGATTGTCGACATCGGAGCGTTCATCGCTCAAGTGGCCATACTGCATATGGACTGGATCCATTGCGTCGTCATCGCCGCTTTGCTTGTCGTGCTGATCGTCCTCCAGCGTTCAGCGCTTCGTCGCACCGCCGCTTTTGCCTGATCTCCATCCCCTCAATGTAAACCTCCAAGGAGAAAATCATGACAACAAAGCCAAAGGTCGCCCTGATCATCGGATCCACTCGGCCAACTCGGTTAGCCGACAAGCCCGCACAGTGGATGTTGAAACAGGCGCAGACGAGGGACGATCTCGACGTCGAGGTTGTCGATCTTCGAGACCATGCACTGCCGTTCTTCGATGAGACGGCTTCGAATCTGTGGATGCCGAGCCAGAATCCGGCGGCCGTTCGCTGGCAGGAGACGATCGGCCGTTTCGACGGCTACATCTTCGTCGTTGCGGAATACAATCACTCAATCACAGGCGTGCTTAAGAACGCTCTCGACCAGGCTTACAAGGAATGGAAGCGCAAGCCTTTCACGATGATCGGCTATGGCGGCGTCGGTGGCGCCCGTGCAGTCGAACACCTTCGCGCGATCGGAATCGAACTGCAGATGGTATCGACGCGCTCTGCCGTTCACATCGGTGGCGGAGATTTCACGGCGATTGCGCCCAGGGGTGGCAACAAGCCGATCGAAGATATCGAGGCGTCGCTGCTCCCGTCGGCAAAGGCCGCTCTCGACGAGCTGGTCTGGTGGGCGAAAGCAACGATTGCTGCGAGAAACATTGACGGCTGACTGCATCGAAAAACATGATCCATCTTGCGGTTCGCGCGGTCTTCAATTTCTGAAGCGAGCCGCGAGATGATCGGCATGAATCCGATGAATTCAATATCGACCCCCTACCGCAAGTGATCAGATTTGCGGCACGCTCGTGCAGTGGCACGAAGTGCTGTTGGCCGAGATCGAGGCGGTTCTTGCGCGGAAACCTGTGAGCGGGAGAGCCTCTGCAATCCGCAACAGCTTTTACGCCCAAATCCGACGCCTGATGGCCGAGACACCGCAGCGGTCTTATGATAAAATCCTGCACGCTGGGTTCACTGCTGCCTTCGGCGAACATGGAGTGCCGATTAATACGATGGAGATCGATCGTATCGCCTCATCGCCAACAAGGGTGGGACCGCATCCTGAAGTTCCACACGCCCTTCGCCGTCTGAAGGAATGTTACAAGCTCGCGATTATCACCAATTCGGACGATGACCTGATCGCACCGACGGTGGGGCGCATCGGCGTGCTCTTCGACTACGTCTTCACAGCGCAGCAGGCCGGAGCGTACAAGCCATCTCTGCAACTCTTCGAATACGCCTACCGGATGATGGGTGTGGCGCCGGTTGAGACGGTGCACGTGGCGATGGGCATGTACACGGACATGAAGACGCGCCACGAAATGGGCCTGCGCGCGATTTGGGTCAATCGCCGAAATGAGCAACCAAACTCAGACTGGCGTCCCTACGCCTAGGTGAGGGACCTAGACGGTGCGGCGGCCCTGCTGCTTCAAAGATGACAACAGCACTTCTTCAAACACTCTCTGAGGCTACCTGGATCGAGACGCCTGGATTACTAAAGAGCGTAGTTTCAACCGCTTAGTTCTAGCATGCCCGGAGCGCTGGATTGCACGCTGTTGAGGTGCGGAGGATTGGAGGCTATCTAGGCAAGGTATCAGCGAGGGAGCGCTCGATTTTCATTGTGCGGCTCCATCCGCACAATGGCTTATCGAGACAAACCTTTCCCGGACGATTTCTACACGACCAGCGGGCCAGCGGATATTGCCATCAAGGAAATCGTCAAAGTCAGCTTGATCGTGGAGTGCACGAAACCGTTCGGCGATGAAATTTCGAACGTTGATGTCGGAAGCCGTGATCTCGGCAAGAAGTTCCTCCCTGCCGTCGACAATAAGGAGGATGTCTTCAGCGTGACGGCTCATGATCAAGTCGCCGTTTCCCCTTCCGGC
>Ga0075365_10000333_pt1 | contig 16777 bp, 17 predicted proteins | sample EndMetdeltDD1765_FD_71387 | JGI IMG/M metagenome (GOLD analysis project Ga0075365, IMG submission 71387) | Populus endosphere microbial communities from Tennessee, USA - Endosphere MetaG P. deltoides DD176-5 | ecosystem: Host-associated > Plants > Roots > Endosphere | place: USA: Tennessee... | reverse complement strand
AGCTAAAAGGGTCAACGCATCCATATTTTGTATAGCGTACCGTAAATGTGCTGCGATGGATCACACCAACACATTCATGATACAATATTTCCGCTCGTCATGCGGGAAGCATTGCGAAATTCTTTTCCGCTTTACTTTAGTTAAAAGTGCATTTCTGAAATTACTTTCGGTCATGGTTGTGGATGATCACACCCAGTTCGTGCCATTCTCGGCCATCGCGCCGGATGAGATTCTCGGCGCAAGACGGACCCATGCTCCCCGGTGCATAGGCCTCCGGGGTTTCACTGCTTTTCGCCCATATATCGAGGAACGGCTGCACCGCCGCCCACCCGGCTTCGATGCCGTCGGCGCGCTGAAACAACGTCTGGTCGCCGATAAAGAGATCGTAGAGAAGTGACTCGTATCCAGTCATCTTGCCGATGTCGAATTTGTCGGCATAGCGGAAGTCGAGCGAGACGGGGACGGTGTCGACGGAAAGGCCAGGCGACTTGATTGAGATCTCCATGCTCAGCCCTTCATCCGGCTGCACCTGGATGACCATCTTGTTTGGCGGCAGGTTGCGCTGGACATCTGTCTCGCGAAACTGCGCGAAGGGCACCTGCCGGAAGGTTATGACGATCTCGGTATCGCGCGCCGTCATCGCCTTGCCGGTTCTGAGATAGAATGGCACGCCCGCCCAGCGCCAAGAGTCCACATAGAGCTTCAGCGCCACGAAGGTTTCGGTGTTGCTGTCGGGCGAGACGTCCTTCGTCTCCCGGAACGCCGTAATATCGTTGCTATCGAGCTTGCCGGCCGTATAGGCGCCGCGTACGGCATGGGCAACTGCTTCCTCTGGCGTGTAGATGCGCAGCGCGCTCAGCGCCTTGCTTTTTTCTGTACGGATCGCTTCCGCACCAAAGCCGTTCGGAGCCTCCATCGCGATCATTGCCAGTAACTGGAACAGGTGATTGGGGATCATGTCGCGCAGCGCGCCGGTGGCGTCATAGAATTTGCCCCGGGTGCCGACGTCGACCGTTTCTGCGGCGCTGATCTGCACGTGGTCGATATAGTTGTTGTTCCAGAGGGCTTCGATCATCATGTTGGCGAAGCGGGCGGTGAGAATGTTCTGCACCGTTTCCTTCCCCAGGAAATGGTCAAGACGATAGACTTGGCTCTCTGAGACGTTGCCGAGGATGCGGGCGTTCAACGCGCGGGCCGAGGCGAGGTCGGTGCCGAACGGCTTCTCGATTGCAATGCGCCGGAAGCATCCATCGGCCTCCCTGGTCAGCCCATGCGCGGCAAGCTTTTCGACCAGCGGTCCGAAGAACTGCGGCGGCACGGCGAAATAGAAGGCGGCGTTGCAGCTCGTCAGGTGCTTCTTGATTTCGAGGAATATTTCGTCCTGCGTGAAATCGCCTGAAATGTAGGAAATGCGCTGGCGCAGCCGCCGCCATGCCTCGTCCGTCTCCGGTCGGATCGGATCGCTCAGCCCCGCGAGGAAGCTATCCAGCCGCGCTACCAGCGAAGCGTCATCGCCGGGGTCTATCCCGACGCCGAGAATCTTCAGGTCGTCACCGACCAGCCCGCTTCGCGTCAGATTGATGATCGCCGGTATCAGCAGGCGCCGCGTCAGGTCGCCGGTGGCGCCGAAGATGACAAGTGTGGCTGGCGGAATAGGTGCGGCGTCCATGAAGGTCTCCTCGCTGTTCCCGTCGACTATAGTGCGTGCTGGTGCGGCGACAAGCAGCAGCATGCCGCTCGCCCATTGCAGGGTAATGTCAGCCGAGCTAGCCGCCGTCCTGTTGGTTAGCCCTGGCGCCTTGGCACAACCGCCCCTTAGCCCTTGACGGCCACCATGAAGATCCGCGGGAACCGCAGCAAGACGCGACCGTCCGACATCTTCGGGTAGGCCTTTTCAACGCGGCCGAGATAGTCTGCCAGGAATGCTTCACGGTGCTCTTCGCCGGCGTGATCAAGATAGGGCCTGAAGCCCGTTCCCTTGACCCATTCGACGATCGCCGCGGCATCCGCCATGGGATGGTTGTAGGCGGTATGCCAGATGTCGACGCGGGCAGCCTTCCCGATGAGCCGGCTGTAGTAGGTCGACGGCGGTGGCAGCGACTGACGGCGAACGCTTTTGGCTTCGAAGGCGGCTTTCCAAGGCCCGGCGTGTGCCGTCTCCTCCATCAACAGATGCGTGGGCTCGGTCAGATTGTCAGGCATCTGCACCGCCAGCACACCGCCTGGCGCAAGTCCGTCCATCAAGCGATCGAAAATGTCGAGATGGTTCGGCAGCCATTGGAAGACGGCGCTCGCAAAGAGCAGGTCTGCCGGTTCGCTCGGTTGCCAGACGGCAAGGTCGGCCTCGACGAAGGGCGTGCCGGGCATGCGCTTGCGGGCGGCTTCCAGCATATTCAGGTCGCTGTCCAGGCCGGAAACGCCGGTTGCCCCGAAACGCTCGACAATCAGCTCCGTCGAATTGCCCGGCCCGCAGCCGAGATCCACGGCGTGACGGACGCGCTCGAGCGGCACCTGCGCCAACAGATCGCGTGCAGGGCGCGTGCGTTCATCCTCAAATTTGACATACTGGCTGGCAGACCATGCCATGGGTCTTCTCCCCTGTTATGCAGCTGTCCCGGAACGCTGAACGCGCACCTTGTCGATGTTGCGGCCATCCGGCCTCGCGAGTGGGTTCGTCCGTCGCAGCAGACGCTTTGATACCAGCGGATGAGGCCGGCGGCGCCAAATTCAGGGAACGGAGAGCAAGAGGCCCGCAAGAACTCGCCCTTGTCGCCGCTATATGACAGTATTTCTTGAAAGGGAGAAGAGGGCCGCCCGACCGCATGCCCGGGCGGAGCTTAAAAATGTCAGGCCGCCAGGATGGTGATGCCGTGGGCGTTGGCTGCGGCCTTCATGCGCTCCATCGTTTCCGCGGAAGGCGTCGCCTTCGGCGGTTCCTGCGAGCCGGCAGCTTCCAGGAATTCCGCCATCTCGCTGTCGACGATCGCCGAGAAGACGGCGGCTTCGGGACCGGGATTGGAATAGGCGTGCGGCTGGTTCGCCTCGATGCGGACAATGTTGCCTGCCGTGGCTTCGAATTCTTCCAGGCCGTTCTCCATCGCGCGGCGAATGGTCAGCCGGCCTTCAATGATCCGGAAGACTTCGGGGCTCGCATGGCGGTGCAGCGGCGTCCGGCTGCCCGGTGGTACGGTAATATCGAAGATGTTGAGCCAGGCTCCCTGCAGACGAGCCCGTCGCTCGATCCGATCGCCCAGCACGAAGAACACCTTCGCGCTCGCCTGGGCAGGCGCTTTCACAAATGAGTTGGACATCATGTCTCGCTTTTCTTTTTCTTGGCGGCGAGCCCGTTAGACTTTTCCGAAGCCCTTGGCAACCCGCAGCCGCCGATCGTCGCTGTCGCGATTTGTCCCGGCGCATATGGGTTCTTGCATTTGCCGCTTCAAGCGGCGGCACTCTCTTGGCCGACTTTCTGCGCCGCCAGAATGCGTTTGGCGACTTCCTCCAAGGCTTTCGCGTTGTCCTTGGCGATGGATCCGGCGATGGCTTCAGCGCTGCAATATTGCCCGGCGAGGCATCATCGAGAGCGTCGTTTTCCTTCTGTGTCAGTTGCCGATCGAGACGGAAATAATCCAGGCTCTGGACGTCGGCATCCGTGACAACGGTGGAGCAATAGAGATCGGTGCCGGTAGGATTGAGGAGTGCATTCGCCTGGTAGGAAGCCGTGCTTGCCTGTCCCTGCATCAGGATTGAAATCGAAGGCGTATCATGGGCGGGATGCATCCACCCGATGGCGCCCCGGTCCTTCTTGTCTGTATTCGACATGAAAAGCGCCGCGCGCTGCGGATGTCATAGGCGGGTATGAGGACAGTGGACAGACCCTTGTCCAGCGTCGCTGTTCCCAGCCGCTGCTTCAGCTTTGCCTCAAGCACATCAGCATCGTAGCTCGGATCGTTAAGGCCGAACGGATTGAAGACGTCGGAAAGAGAGGACTCCCGGAAAGTATCGGCGCCTAAGTTTGCGTAAAGACCGAGCAGATCGGCCGGTGTGCAGGCTGCCTCGCCGGCTTTTGATGGGTGAGGGCAGGTCAGGCCGGCCGCAATGATGCCGCCGGTCGAGGTCCCCGCGATCAAGTCGAAGGCCTTGTGCAGCGGCAGCCCGTCACGTTGCTTTGCCAGTTCCACCAGGATGACGGCTGGAATGATGCCGCGGATACCGCCGCCGTCGATCGAAAGAATAAAACGCGTTGCCATTTGCCCCTCCACACCGCTTTATCCGGTCATGGAGAGTATGAATTACAACCATAATAATACTACAAACTGAAGCGCTCTTTTTGGTTGAAGCCGGTTGTGGGGCTGGCGGTCAGAACTGCGTGATGACGCTGATCCCGACGCCTTCGGCTCGATCCAGCGTCATCAAGCCTGGAATTGCCTCCTCAAGTGCGATGCGCCGGCCGATCAGCTTCTGCGGCGCGATCTTGCCGGTCGTGACCATCGACAGCATCGCATCGTAGCGCCAGGCCTGCATGCCATGGCTGCCGTAAATCTCCAGCTCGTGACTGATCACTTGCGCCATCGGAATCTGCGGCGTCGCGTAGTCGTCGAGCATCAGGCCGACCTGCACGTGCCGCCCGCGCCGGCGAAGGTTCTTGATCGAGTTGAAGCAGGTGACCGGATGGCCGAGTGCGTCGATCGAGACATGAGCGCCACCCCTGGTGATCTCGCGCACCGCCTCCGCCACGTCGGCGACGCTGCTTGCGTTGATCGTCGCCACCGCGCCGCATTCGCGGGCGAAGGCAAGCTTCTCGTCGGAAAGGTCGATGCCTATCGCGTTGGCTCCGAGTGCCGTTGCAATCATGATCGCCGAAAGGCCGACACCGCCGCAGCCGTGCACGGCGATCCATTCGCCAGGGCCGGTGCGCGCGTGATCGACGACGGCGCGAAACGATGTCGCGAAGCGGCAGCCGAGGCTTGCCGCCGTCGCGTCGTCGATACTGTCAGGCAGATGCACGAGGTTGGTATCGGCATAGTCGATCGCCACGTATTCGGCGAACGACCCCCAATGCGTGAAGCCCGGCTGGAACTGGTTCGGGCACACCTGCTGGTTGCCAGAATGGCATTCGCTGCAATGACCGCAGCCGGAGACGAAGGGCACCGTCACCCGGTCGCCGACCTTGAAGCGCATGACGCCCTTTCCGGTCGCGACCACCTTGCCGGCCAGCTCATGGCCCGGCACATGCGGCAGCTTGATATCCGGATCGTGACCCATCCAGCCGTGCCAGTCGCTGCGGCAAAGCCCGGTCGCGCCGACGGCGATGACCACGCCATCCTCGCTGGGTGTCGGGTCGGGCAGGGTGCGTATTTCGGGAGCCTTCTCGAAGGCGTCGTAGAACATGGCTTTCATCGATTTTACTCCCTGTCAGTCGCAACGATTCCGGCACATGATGGCACGGCGCCGATGTCGCTTCCAATCGCGCCATCCATGATTTTCCGTGATACACCCATCGATCGCACTCACGGTCACGCGAACGAATATTACTCCGAGGCTAACGCATCCGCCATTTTCTTGCGTAGGGTTCTCGGGCGCGGATTTCCGCTTGACCGGCTCTTCGCACGGGGATTTTGCTCTTCGAACTTTTCAAGGAGAATGCCCATGGCTGTCGATACATCGCCCCGTTCAAACACCTGGACCTACGTCGAGGGAGAGTGGCTTACCGGCAATCCGCCGCTGATCGGGCCGACCTCGCACGCCATGTGGCTGGCCTCGACGGTCTTCGATGGCGCCCGTTGGTTCGACGGCATCGCGCCGGACCTCGACCTGCACTGCCAGCGCGTCAACCGCTCGGCGGTCAACATGGGCCTGAAGCCGGTGAAAACGGCCGAGGAGATCGAGGCGCTCGTCTGGGAAGGGATCAAGAAGTTCGACGGCAAGACGCCGATCTACATCAAGCCGATGTATTGGGGCGAGCACGGCTCGGCCGGCAGCGTCGTCACGGTCGATGGTGATTCCACCCGTTTCGCGCTGTGCCTCTTCGAAGCCCCGCTCGGCAACCATGCGCCGAATTCGCTCACCGTTTCGCCCTATCGCCGTCCGTCGCCTGAAACGGCGATGACGGATGCCAAGGCCGGCTCGCTCTATCCGAACAGCGGCCGCGCCATCGCTGAAGCGAAAAGCCGCGGTTTCGACAACGCGCTGATGCGCGACAGTAACGGCAACGTCGCCGAGACGGCGTCCTCCAACGTCTTCATGGTCAAGGACGGCATCGTCTCGACGCCGATCGCCAACCGCACCTTCCTTGCCGGCATCACCCGAGCCCGTGTTATCGGCCTCTTGCGCAAAGCGGGCTTCGAGGTGCGCGAAGTGACGCTCTCGGTCGAGGATTTCATGAATGCCGACGAGATCTTCACGACGGGCAACTATTCCAAGGTCGTCGGCATCAACCGCCTCGATGGCCGTGATTTCCAGGAAGGTCCGGTGACCCGCAAGGCGCTCGAGCTCTACATGAACTGGGCCTTCGGCCGCAGCGAAAGCGACAGCTAAGCCCAGCGCTTCTCACCTGAGTATAATGGCTGCGGCCATTCGGTCGGCCATTGGGAGGAAAGGCCGCCGCTGCCGATCGGCGCCCTTGCTGACACGATGAGATCTATTTGCGCGAAGCGCTGATAGAGACGGATCTGCCGCCGCTCCCAGTTCCGGTGAATTACCTGCTGATGTAGTGGCTATCCGGCCATGCTTCTCGGCCGCACCATCCACGCATAGGCGGCCCCGGCGATCAGTAGCACGCAGGTTCCCAAAAACACGGCCCGCATGCCGATATGGCCACCGACGAAGCCGCCGAGCACGGGGCCGGCGACCTGGCCCACATATTGCGAGGAGACAGACAGGCCGAGAATGCTGCCCGCCGCACTGTCCGGCACGCTATGCCGGATGACCGCAGAAATGCAGGGCAGCAGCCCTCCGAGCGCTATCCCCATGAGGAAGCGCAGAATGATCAGCTGCCAGGAGTTCGTCACGAATGCCTGCGGGATCAGCAGCAGCCCGGCGACTGCAAGAGCACCCGCAATGACAGGCCAATGGCCGATCCGGTCCGCAAGCTTGCCGAGGCGCGAGGCCGACAGGATGCTGCCGAGTGCGGCCGCCGACATGACGATGCCTGCGATCATCGTCACCTTGCCCGGATCGTCCGCCAGCTGTGCAACATAGACGGTGATGATCGGCTCGATCGACATGTTGGCGAGCATCAGCAGCAGGCCCGTTGCGAGCATCGCGACCACGGGGCGCTTGTCTGATATCGAGGCCCAGCCGCCGCTCGCCTTCGCGGCCTGCTTGCGGGCAGGGGACTTCTCTTCCTTGATCAGGAAGGTGGTTGCGAGGAACGCCAGGAAGATCATTCCACCCGCGGCCAGGAACGTGCCGCGAATGCCGATCAGCGGCGGCAGCGCGCCGCCGATCAGCGGACCGACGAGGTTGCCCGCCATGATGCCGGAGGCGAGCATGCCGAGCGCCCAGGCGGAGCGATCCTTCGGCGTCTGCGTGGCGACTAGCACCATCGAGCCGGACGAGTAGCCGCCAGCGAGCCCAACGAACAGGCGCAGCGCCACCAGCTGCCAGACGTTGTCGGCCATTCCCATCAGCGAGATCGCAACCGTCATCCCGGCGCTGGCGCGCACCAGCATCAGCTTGCGTCCATAGATATCGCCGAGCCGGCCCCAGAGAGGTGCCACGAAGGCCGCCGCCAGGAAGGTCGCGCCATAGGCGATGCCCGACCATTGCACGATCGCCGCGTGGTCGCTGACCCCAAGCTCTTCGACGTAGAGCGGTAGGAACGGCAGCAGCAGCGTCATCGCGACGATCGTCGTGAAGGAGCCGAGCAGCGAAATGAGCAGATTGCGCTTCCAGTAGATCGAGCCGCTCTCGACGACGGCTGCGTCCCATTTGGTATCTGTCATTTCGTAGCCTTTGCATTGATCGTATAGGTCAGTTCAGCCGCGCCGGAGGCAAGGACATGCCCTTTGCGGCGGCAAGAAAATCGGCGCGGGTGAAGGCGCGGGAAGCATTAGCCGGTCGGTATCGAGCGCATAGACGGTTACCCCGCGGTGGATGCGCAGATCGTTCCAGGGTGGGCACACGCCCATATAGCCTCCGTAAGGACCGTCCTTCAAGAAGGCTGCGAAGCCGTTCTGTCCGCGTCAGCCGTGCTCGGTCATTGTCAGCGGCAATCCGCCCTGTGGCAATCCGCTGCCATCGGCTCCTTCGCAGCTGCTTTCCGAGCAAGGGTTGCGCAAAACGGCTTCACCTGATATAAACTGATTGCATATTGCAATCGGAATTAAGGAAAAGGGACCGGTGCAATGGCAGGTGATGGCTCACGACGCGAGCGGGTCGTTCGCAGCCTCTACGAAGCCTATATCGACGGGCGCAAGGATGACGCAGGCACGATGCTGACGGAGGACTTCACCTTCTGCAGCCCGCGTGACGATCACATCAATCGCATCGCGTATTTCAACCGTTGCTGGCCCGAACCACCGCCGTTTCGCGCCATGGAGATCGAGTATCTCAAGATCGTGGATGACGAGGTGGTCGTCCGATACAGGGCCGAAAAGCATGACGGCGGAGCGTTCCGCAACATGGAAGTCCTGCGCTTCAGGGGCGACCGGATCGCCTCGGTGGACGTCTATTTCGGCCGCAATGTCTAGAACATATCTGCAACCAGTTCTTCCAAATACCTCTGATGTCCGGAAGGCGACGCAGAGCGGTCATTTGGCCGCGGACCGGCGGCGTCAGCTGCGACCGCGGGCCGACGCGCCTCGTCAGAGCGAAGTTCCCGCCTTTGCTCTCATAACGATCAAGCGGCCGTTCTCTAATCCGCGCAGGTTCTGAGACTTATTCTTTGATTTCCGGCTCAACGAGCCTTGCCAGATTACGGAGCGATTCCTGCCAACCGAGATAGCAAGCCTCTGGGGGTATCTCGTCCGGGACGCCCGCTTGGACGACATTGAGTTCGGTTCCCGCCGAGACTTTCTTCAATGTCACGGTGACCTCCATTTCACCAGGCAAGTTGGGGTCGTCGAATTTGTCCGTGTAACGAAGCTTCTCGCCCGGCACCAGTTCGAGATAGTTGCCGCCAAAAGAATGGCTTCCTCCGGTCGTGAAGTTCCGGAAGGACATCCTATGCGTTCCGCCGACCGATGGCTCCAAATGATGTACCGTGCAGACAAACCCATTTGGCGGAAGCCATTTGGCCAGCGCATCCGCCTCCAGGAATGCGCGATAAACTTTCTCGGGACTGGCAGCCAGGACTCGGTGAAGGTGTATCGTGTTCGGCATGATGATCCTCCTTTGGATAGAACACTGAGAGTGCTCCTAGGACGAACCAGGTTTTGTCAATCCGACAATGAGATTGAAATATCCGGTCTCAGCCTATGTCGATCATTCTGCTGTTTCCAGCTGGACCACGCAATGTGTTCCCCATCCTTGCCCAAGCCGGGCCAACATAGAAGCCCGCCAGATGGGAGGCCACCATGCGCCAATTGCATCGATTGGTGAGACTGATAAGTTGGGCCATGGCCGAAAATCGCGACATTCCCCAGCAATTTCACATTGGCGAAACTCCTGGCTGGTCTGTGAACCACCGTATAAATTCGGCGCTCCCCGGCTACCTTATGATCAGTTCGAAAACGTTCACCAACGACCTGGGTGATTTGCCCAGCGAAACGTTATGCTCGCTGGGCCAGCTGTTCGCTAAGGTTCAGGATGCTTTGAAACGCGTCTTAAATGCCGAGCGGGTTTACATCGGTCGCTACGGGAACACACCGGGCTATCCGATCCATTTCCATGTCATCCCGATATATGCGTGGGTTGAGGAGCTTTTCTGGAGCGACGATCGCTACCGGCTGCTCGAAACCTTTGCGGACGGACCGGGCGAGACGCCTACCGATGGGGCGGAAATGACGCTGTTCGTCTGGCGCGAGTTTTGTGAACGAAGAGAGCCGCCGCCAATCAAAGGCCCTTCGGTGGATGAGGCCATCAATCTCTTACGCCGTGCTATCCAACTTTCGCAAGGTTGGATGTCCGCGACCAGCGATCCGAAAGATCGCGACGCGCTTTGGGCCTAAGCCTGATCGCCTATTTCGCCTTCTTGGCTACCGCGGCAGGGGGCGCAACGAGTGCGAATTCCTTCATTTCATCGGGCGAAAGATAATAGAGCCTGTCGGGCGGCGTCTCCATGGCGTGGATCCAGAGGTCGGGCTTGATTCCCATGTCGTCGAGATGGTGGGTGACATCAGCCGTGGTGCGCTGCACCTCCGACATGGCGCGTTCGGGCGAAAGCTTTTCTCCGGTGCCATTGAAGACCTGATGCACGCCGATGATGGCATCCTTCTCCGCCGTGCGCACGACACCGCCCGCCATAACGATCGGGCAGGAGGAGACACAAAGCGCCCCCTCGGCGACGGTAGTCGCGATCTTGCGTTCGCGGATGAGCGTGGAGATGGCGATCGCGTCGCCGATCGATCCGCCCGGCGAGTCGAGCGAGACTGTTTTGACATACTCGCCACGGGCCTTGATCTCGGCGTCGAAACGTGCGGCCGCGCCCGGTTCGATCGTGCCTTGTGCGAGCAGTACGCCGCCCGCCTGCAACTCGAAGCGGATCGGCTTTTTCAGTAACTCAGGGTCGGTCGTCACCTCAACCGGGGCGGCCTGTGGCTTGCCTTCGGTGAGCGCCGGTGGAAGTATGGGCAAGGCGCCCGGTATCATAGGGTCGTAGGCAGGCATGTTGGCGTTGGTGGAGCCGATTTCATGCCAGTCGACGACAACGAAGATTGCGGCCGTCGCGAGCAGGGTGTGGAACGCATGCCGCATCAACGTGCCGTCATCGGCGCAGAGCAGATAATCCTTCAGCCTTTGCCCCGCCGTTTCCAGTCTCATGCCGGCGGCCCTTTGCGGGGTCCCTTGCCGGAAAGATCGAAGCTCGCAATGTTCGACTGATCGGCCGCTTCGGTGCGCTCCGCTGCATCCATGGCGGCTTCGATGTCGACGCCGTACCGCCGGACCTCGCGTTGTACCTCCAGCGCTTGCAGGAGTTCGGCCGCAGTGATGCGTTCGGCGAAGGGCAGGCGCTGTTCCTGACGGCGGAGCGTCGAATGAACGATCGACAGCATGAAGATCAGCACCGCCGGCAGGATGTCGATCGAGATGGCGCCGGCCCAGCTCGGGATGAAATCACCGGCATAGCGCAGCACGGCTTCGGCAGAGGAGAGCGGTACGAACCGCCGCTCGGCCACCGGCTTGCGCTCGAGGATCTGGTCGGCCGCCTGCGACAGGACCTTGGATTGCGCCGCGACCGAGGATCGGATCGTCTCCATGACCTGGTCCTGCCTTGTGGCTAGATCCGCCTGGCGTCCATCCGCCACCGGCGCGATGAAGCCGAGCGACAGGTCTTCCGCCGCGCGCTTGACCGAGGGCGCGATCGAGGTCTGCTCTAGCGAGGTGATCACACCGGAGAGCCCAACGACCTCGGCCGAGAATTGATCGGCGCGCGGGTTGATCGCACCCGGCGCGGAAACCAGCGTGCGCATGGTCTCGAGATGCTTTCTACCCTCGTCGAACAGCGTCGTCACGCGCTCGCGCGAGGCGTTGATGCCGTTTTCTAGCTCGGTCAGCTGCGAGGCCATCTGCGACAGAAGCTGGACGACGCTGCCGGCCCCGGTCGTTCCGGTCAGCGCGCCCGTCTCCCGCTCCTGGTCGGCAAGGCGCTGGAAACGTTCCTGCGTGCGCTGGATGTCGGGAAGCAGGCTCTGCGCGGCGAGCGCATTCTGGTGTGCCTGATCGAGGTCAGCCGTGTAGTCCTCGAGCGTTTCCGCGAGATGCTGCTCGAGTGCGGCCGAACCGGCGAGCGCCGCCGCGTTCAGCCAGCTCGACATGGCGATGATCATCGCGCAGCCGAGCGCCATGACCCCGAGCATTGCCGCGCGTCCGGCCGTCCCGGTCACATGCGGATAGAAGCGGGCCATGTAGGTCCAGAAGGCGTAGATCGCCACCGAAACGGCGCTGGAATAGATGAGGGCTGCGAAGAATACAGCGGTTGCCGATCCGTCGAGGATGCTTCGCACGCCGAGATATGTGTAGACGCCGGAGGCGAGCGCCAGGATCGCGAACGCGAAACGGGTCATGGTCTCGACGGCTTCGACGCCGTCCTGCAAGCGATGCGATGTGCCGAGCGCCATGGTCTCCTCCGGGCTAGTCCCTTAAGAAACCACTACAATACAGGCAAAAGCAAGGTTTGGCACCGGGCAGGCCGACGGCGCCAAACCTGATCTCGTTCGGCCGCTTATTCGGCCGGCGCAATGTGGGTCGCTTCGGCTTCGAAAGCCGCCCCACCGGTCGCGCGCAGCGACTTTTCGGAGATGTCTATCATCGGCGAGAAGCCGGCGGCCGGCATGCGGGCCCCGTCGCGTTCATCGGGGTCAGCCGCCCGTGACGCGCCGCCCACCCGTTCGCTGCGTGCGACGTCAAGCTGGCCGGTCAGGATGGCGCGCTCGGCGCGCAGCTGCCGGATTTCGGACTTGGCGATCTCCAGGCTGGTGCGTAGCTGACCGATTTCGTAGCGATCGGAATCCATGCGCGTGTCGATATCGCGACGCAGCGCATCGGCATCCCGGTCGCGGCGCACGTTGCAGGCTCTCGGCTTCACGCAGCTTCCGCGTCAGCTCGTTGGTCTGCGTGGCGAGTTCGCGGCGGGCTGCTTCGCTCTCGGCGCCGCTCGTGCGCGCCCGCTGCAGTTCCTCGGCAAGGCGCTCCGAGCGGGAGAGGGAGGTGGCGAGTTCCGATTTGATGCGCTTGAGATCAGCGCGTGCCGCCTGCAGGTCCTCGTCCGTCATCTTGTTGCGGCCATTCGCGGTGATGAGGAGCTTCTCGACGAGTTCGGCCTTGGAGCCGATCGCTTCGTGCTTCGTCGTCAGGCGCGCGATCTCCAGCGCCGAGGATGCCTGCAGGGTCTCATGCTCGACCTCGAGCCGCTTGTGCCGTTCCTCGAAGATTGAGAGGTCCTGTTTCAGGTTGGCAACGGCCATCTGCAGGTTGCGCACCTGCGCTTCCTGCTCGGTGAGGCTGGACTTCAGATGGCTGCGTTCCTCGTTGAGGCGGGCCATCTGGCGTGTCTGGATGCCGTTCTCGCGACGCGAAGTTTCGATCAGCAGCTGGTGCGCCGTCGCCTCGTTGTCGAGTTTCTCACGCGTGGCCGAGAGTTCGCGGCTGCGCTGGTCGAGCTCCGTCTGGGCGCGTTTCAGCAGCGTCGAGGCCTCGTCGAACTGGATGGCACGATCCGTCAGCTCACGTTCGGCGTCGAGCAGCCGGTTTTCGATGATCGTGAATTCCTCGCGGGTGACCTGATGAATGCCTTGAAGTTTCGTCAGCTCATCGCGGAATGCTTCGATCTCGGAGCGAAGCTGCGTGTTGTCGGCGCGAAAATCCTTGTTTTCGGCGGTCAAGCGAACGTTGTCCTGGTCCGCCTTCCGGCGCGCGTTGCTTTCATAGTCGAGAAGCGAGCTGATGCGCGCGCATTCGGCGCGGAGCGCACCGGTCTCATTCAGCGACTGGCTGTGCGTACCGAGCAGCGAGGAAACGCGCTCCTGCAGCGATGAGAGGCTCGACAGCAGGTCTTCCGACGTCCGCTGGTTTTCCTCCAGCGCCGAGCCGAAGGCGGCGAAGTCGTTGACGTCAGGGATGGCGTAGCGCAACGGCTCTTCGGCCGCTGGACACTGATCGGTTATCGATGCGGGTCGGTATCCCGCGGGCAACGATCTGCTGCCGTCTTCTGCGCGACGAAAAAAGCTCATGACCATGACTTATGCCCCAAAAGTACCTGTCAAAACGCAAGCGAAATATGGATTTCAGCTAATTTAAGCGAACCTATCGAAAATTGCTTTGATTCCGTAAACGCGTGCTGCGCGTACATCTAGAAACCGCTATGTGTAGGTGTCAAAATACGCAACATGACAATCAACAGGTTTGACGGGCGAACCTGTGTCGTTTGCGCAACAGCGACTGACCACCTTATTCCTCGGGCAGAATCCGGATGTCATCAGCTTCCAGTTCGCTGCCCAGCTCTACCTCTTTCGTCTGTTTGTCGTAGACGCAGAAATAGCTGACGAAGCCGTTCGCACCCTTCGGCTTGCCGGTCACCAGAGCGATGCCAAAGTGTTCGCTGCCGAACGGATCGACGACGGCATGCGGAAACTCGATCGAGGCGCGCGCCGCCTGCTTACACTTGCCTTCGACCTCGGTCGCGAACTCCTGCCAGGCATCGCCCGAGGAGGCGCGAGCCGCTCCCGCTGCAGCGATCACGATGGCAAGTGTGCAAAAGCGGATTTTATTCCTCTGCATATGAAAAGCCTCGTCTTCCTGCTGTTGTGAAAGACGCCCATGATCAGCGATTTAGGGCTGGAAAGCCAAGTCCTTGGTGGAGGCAATTTTTCCTCTCCGGCCGTCTTTTTTGATATTTCGCCGGTTGCCTCTCCATGCTTGCGCTCCTATGTTCCGCCTCACCTGCCGATTACGCAAACTATTGCCAAAGGAGACCCGCAATGGCTTTTGAATTGCCCGAACTTCCCTATGACTACGAAGCGCTTCAGCCCTTCATGTCGAAGGAAACCCTGGAATTCCATCATGACAAGCACCACAAGGCCTATGTCGACAACGGCAACAAGCTCGCGGCTGAGGCAGGTCTTTCCGATCTCTCCCTCGAAGAGGTCGTGAAGAAGTCGTTCGGCACCAATGCCGGCCTCTTCAACAATGCTGCCCAGCATTACAACCACGTCCACTTCTGGAAGTGGATGAAGAAGGGCGGCGGCGGCAACAAGCTGCCGAGCAAGCTCGAAGCTGCGATCAATTCCGATCTCGGCGGCTACGACAAGTTCAAGGCTGATTTCATCGCTGCCGGCACGACGCAGTTCGGCTCCGGCTGGGCATGGGTTTCCGTCAAGAACGGCAAGCTCGAAATCTCCAAGACCCCGAACGGTGAAAACCCGCTCGTGCACGGCGCAACCCCGATCCTCGGCGTCGACGTATGGGAACACTCCTATTACATCGACTACCGCAACGCGCGTCCGAAGTACCTCGAAGCCTTCGTCGACAGCCTGATCAACTGGGATTACGTCCTGGAGCGCTACGAAGCCGCCGCCAAGTAAGCAGTTCGCAAGAACAAGATGTCGGCACCCGGCGTCTCGAAACGCCGGGTGTTTTCGTTCCGACGACCGTCACAAACCTGTCATGCCGCGCGCCTAAAGCGCTGCCATGACATCCTTTTCCGATCTCCCCATTCTCCGCTTCGGCGTCGTCGCAGATCCGCAATACGCAGCGAGGGCGCCGCATCTTGGGATGAACCGCCACTATGCCAGGAGCCTCGCCAGGCTGTCGGAGGCGATCGAGGTTTTCAATGGGGAGGATCTGAGTTTCGTTATCACGCTCGGCGACATCATCGACCGCGATTTCAAGAGCTTCGACGACATCCTCCCGATCTACGATAGCCTGAAGCACCAGAATTTCTTCCTGCTCGGCAATCACGATTTTTCCGTCGTAGCCGATCGGTTGGCCGATGTCGCCAGCCGGGTCGGCCTGGCGTCGCCCTATTACAGCTTCATCAGGCAGGGCTGGCGGTTCATTGTTGTGAACGGCAACGAGGTGAGCACCTTTGCGCCGCCGCTTGGGCATCCGTATCGGGAGATAGCCGCCCAGCGGCTCGCCGAGCTCAGGGGTGCCGGCGCCATCAACGCGCAGGACTGGAATGCCATGCCGAGCGACGAGCAGTTCGCCTGGCTTTCCGAGCAGATCAAGGACGCCGGCGCCGCAGGCGAGCGCGTCATCGTCATGAACCATTACCCGGTCTATCCGCCGAACGAGCACGACAGCTGGGATCGCGAACGCATCGTCAGGCTTCTGACGGCGCATGACAATGTTGCTGCCTATTTAAGCGGCCACAACCACGCAGGCAATTTCGGCACGCTCGACGGATGCCATTTCCTGAATTTCAAGGGCATGGTCGATACCGAGACCGAGAATACCTTCGCCATCGTGGAGATCTGGGCCGACCGCATCGAAGTCCGCGGCTTCGGACGCGAGGACAGCCGGACACTGAAGCTTTGCTAGCCGCCGTGACTATCGCCGGCTCTTTCTCCCGCGAATCGCTACTCTTGGGCGGGCCGGCAAAGCGCATCCGCCTTCCACCGCTCGGAATACTTTCTCCGCCCGCTCAGCCGGTTCGCATCGATCCATCTCGTTCAAGAGGCTCTCTTTTGTCTCCTGGGCGTCTTGGAAAGGATCGAAGAAGGTTGAGGCCGCCCGGCAACCTTCGGGGCTATTCGGGTCTTTCTTGTGCAGGGAATACCACTTCGAGAGCGCCTCGAAGACGACATCGATGTCGTCTGTGAAGCAGATCCCGTTAGACAAGTTTGTCATGTCTTTCGACGCTCCGCTTAGTTAGAAGCACAAGACTCCCAAGCGGTCGTTGCCACTAGAATGTCGACCGATGAGCGATGGTACTGTCCGCATCGCCGGCTCTCATGGATACCCTCAAGCGCGGTTGCGATTGCGACCACCATCACGAGCTTTGATCATTGGCGGATGCTTCCACGTACCATCGAGTGCTTCCGGCTTCGGCCAGTAAAGGCGCATCGCAACGACGAAAGGCCCTTTCGGTGCAGGAAGCCAGTTTGGCTCTCTGTCCTTCCCCGGGGGATTCGTTCTGAACATAGAACGTCAGCCCACCGTTGGCGTCCTTATACAC
>Ga0075365_10000332_pt1 | contig 16789 bp, 11 predicted proteins | sample EndMetdeltDD1765_FD_71387 | JGI IMG/M metagenome (GOLD analysis project Ga0075365, IMG submission 71387) | Populus endosphere microbial communities from Tennessee, USA - Endosphere MetaG P. deltoides DD176-5 | ecosystem: Host-associated > Plants > Roots > Endosphere | place: USA: Tennessee... | reverse complement strand
CTTGCGCAGGGCGCGGCACAGGGCCCACGCGCCCTCGGCGTCGGTGTCGCACGACACGATCGCTCCGGCCCATCCGCCGGGCGGCTCGTTGCGGGCGATCTCGTCGGCACCCGACACGGCCTTCCACCGGTAGCCGGCCAGGTCGAGCGTGCGCACGAGATCCGGTGGAGGTGACTCCGGGAAGACCGCAAGCATCTCCGCGGCGGGGCTCACAGCGACCTCAGATACCGATCGGTCTCGAACGTGCTCACGTGTGCTTTGTACGCCCGCCACTCGTTGCGCTTGTTGCGGAGGAACCACTCGAAGATGTGCTCACCCAGCGCTTCGGCCACCAACGTCGATTCCTCCATCACCTTCAGCGCATCGCCGAGCGAGGTGGGGATCTGGTCGATGCCGAGCTTGAGCAGCTGGGCGTCGTCCATCTGGAACAGGTTGGCGTCGGCCTCGGCGGGCAGCTCGTACTCTTCCTGCACCCCACGCATGCCGGCCGCGAGCAGCACACTGAAGGCGAGGTACGGGTTGCAGGCCGGGTCGGGCGAGCGGTACTCAATCCGGGTCGCGAGCGGGTTGCCCTTCTTCGGGATCGGCACCCGGATCAGGCCGCTGCGGTTGTTGCGGGCCCAGCTGATGTGCACCGGCGCCTCGAACCCCGGCACCAAGCGCTTGTAACTGTTCACGGTCTGGTTGGTGACCGCCGTGATCTCGGCGGCGTGGCGGAGCAGGCCGGCCATGAAGTGCTTGGCGAGAGGAGACAGGTTGTAGTCGTCCTCCTCGGAGTAGAAGGCGTTGTCCTCGCCGTTGAACAGCGACAGGTGCACGTGCATGCCCGAGCCCTGTACGCCTTCGAGCGGCTTGGGCATGAACGACGCGTACACGCCCTGACTGGACGCGACCTCTTTGACGACGAGGCGGAACGTCATGATCGAGTCGGCCATGCTGAGCACGTCGTTGTGGCGGAGGTCGATCTCGTGCTGGCTCGGTGCGTCCTCGTGGAAGCTGTACTCGACGGGAATGCCCATCGCCTCGAGCGTGCGGATCGTCTGCTTGCGCAGCGAGCCCGACACGTCGCTGGCCGTGAGATCGAAGAACCCGGCTTCGTCGAGTGGCTCGGGTGCCTGGCCACGAACCGGTGGGGCGAAGTAGAAGAACTCCATGTCGGGGGCGACGAAGAACGTGAGGCCCATCGCCCTGGCCGACGCCAGGTTGCGGCGCAGGACCTGGCGGGGGTCACCCTCGAACGGCGTGCCGTCGAGGTTGTGGATGTCACAGAAGACCCGAGCCTCGGCCGCTTTGGGGTCGCCCCACGGCAAGACCTCGAACGTGTTCGGATCTGGGATCGCGAGCACGTCGCTCTCCTGCACCCGGCTGAACCCGTCGATCGACGAGCCGTCGAAGGTCATGCCGTCCTCGAGCGCGTTCTCCAGTTCGGCGGGGCTGATCGCGAAGCTCTTCAGGTTGCCGAGCACGTCGGTGAACCACAGCCGCACCAGCCGCACGCCGCGCTCTTCCACGGTGTGGAGCACGTAATTGCGTTGCTGCTCATTCATGTTCATGTGAGTCCGTGTCGATTTTCTCGGGGCCGGCTGCCGGCAGGTTGGGGGATGCTCGAGGATCAGTTGAAAAACGACCAGGGGCCGGACGACTCGCCCGGCCCCTGAAGATTACTGCTGTGTGCTTGGCACCTGTCAGGAGGCCGCGCTGCACACCGTGTCGGTGATCAGGCGGGTGACCGTGTACGGATCGGCGTTGGCGTTGGGACGGCGGTCTTCGGCGTAGCCCTTGCCTTCCTTGGCGACCTGCCACGGGATGCGGATGGATGCGCCGCGGTTGCTGACGCCGTAGCTGAACTTGTTGTACGGAGCGGTCTCGTGCTTGCCGGTGAGGCGGCTCTCGATGTCGTCGCCGTAGCCCTTGACGTGCAGGTCGACCTTCTTGCCGATCGCCTCACAGGCAGCTTCGATCGCCTTGTAGCTCTCGCGCATCGCGGCGGTGGAGAAGTTGGTGTGCATGCCGGCACCGTTCCAGTCGCCCTTGGCCGGCTTGGCGGCGAACGAGATGGCGATGTCGTAGTCCTCGGCGATGCGGTGGAGCAGCCAGCGGGCGACGTACATGTGGTCGCCGACGGTGAGCGGATCTGCAGCGCCGATCTGGAACTCCCACTGGCCGGGCATGACTTCGGCGTTGGTGCCCTCGATGAGAAGGCCGGCATCGATGCATGCCTGCGTGTGCTCTTCGATGATCTCACGGCCGATGACCCGGCCTGCGCCGACGCCGCAGTAGTAGGGGCCCTGCGGCCCGGGGAAGCCGTTGGCGGGGAAGCCGAGCGGGGTGCCATCGAGCTTGAGCATCGTGTACTCCTGCTCGAGGCCGAAGATCATTCCCTGCTTGGCGTACTTCTTCTGCACCTTCTCCAACGGCGCCCGGGTGTTCGTCGGGTGCGGCTTCATGTCGGCCGCGAGGAGCACCTCGCAGAGCACGATGATGTTGGCGCCACCACGGATCGGGTCGGGGCAGTTGAACACCGGCTTGAGCACACAGTCGCTGCTCTCGCCGGTCGCCTGCTCGGTCGAGGAACCATCGAAGCCCCAGATCGGAGGAGTCGTGACCTCGTCCTTCAAGATCTTCGTCTTGGAGCGCAGGAGAGGCGTCGGCGACGTTCCGTCGAGCCAGATGTATTCAGCTTGGTAGGCCATTGAGAAACGTTCCTCCGAGGAGTGAGTGAAGCCGATTGGGTAGGGCTGGCGAAGCCTGTCAGCGTGGGATTTCACTGTCGTTGCGTATTTGTGAACGCAGTGTGAACCAGCGTGCGGGCGCCGGAACAAGGTTGACACACGATCGCGGGGCGCTCCCAATGCCGCGACCGTGACCCGTGGCTCATTGGATCGGCCCGGGCAATGTCGCGGGAACCCGTTCGGGGTGTGCAAACGTCCAACGCCACATATGAACGTGAACCGACCGAACGAACTCGAACGCGACCCGATGACCATGACCGGCAGCCGGATCAGCCGCCGCACCGTGCTGTCTGCGGTGTTCCTCGCTCCTGCGCTCGCCGCCGTGCTCGCGGCGTGCGGCGACAACACCAAGCTCAAGGACTCCTCCCCCAGCAGCACGGCGTCCAACGGCGACACGACGACAACGGAAGTCACCGCGACAACCGCCGAGACCGCGACCACGACGGAGTCGACGACGCCCGAGACCACCGCCGGCACCGAGGCGTCGGGCGGGATCGAACACCCGACCGGCGCCGACGACGTGATCCTGCGCTATGGCTATGTCGGCGGCCTCGTGCCGGTCGGCTACGCGTTCGTCAACGTCCCGAACGCGCTCATCACCGGTGACGGACACTTGATCCAACCAGGCGTGACAACCCTCGAGTTCCCCGGGCCGCTGCTTCCCGCGCTGCAGGTGCGCACCATCAGCGAGGAGGCGATCCAGGCGATCCTCGCCACAGCCGACGCCGACGGTCTCCTCGCACCGCCGCCCGACTATTCGGCCGAAACGAACGTCGCCGATGCCGCCGACACGCGCGTCGAGCTGAACGCCAAGGGCGGCTCGTTCGTGCATCAGGCTCCGGCGCTCGGCTTCCAAGACCCGGCGGAGAGCAAGGTCCGCATCGTGCTCCACGACTTCACCATCGGGCTCGACGACATCGAAACGCTCGTCGGCAAGGACAACCTGGGCGAGCCGACGCCGCTCGAGGCCACGACGTACCGCTTCCAGGCCCGCCCGCTGACTGCCGAGGACCTCGCCGGCTACACCGACGAGCCCAAGCCCACCGAGGTTCCGTGGCCGACCGACCTCGGCGTGACGCTGGCGAGCGCTGTCGATTGCGCAGAAGTCGACGCGGCGAAGGTCGGCACGCTGTTCAGCGACGCGAACCAACTGACCTTCTTCGTCGAGGACGGCACGACCTACATGGTTGCCGCGGTCGCGGTGCTGCCCGGCGACACCTGCTGACTCGTCGCCGACCGCCGTGCCGATGCCGATCACGGCGGAGGCTATAGCCTGCGGCGATCGGGTACCGGGGGCGGGTTGTCCAGAGGAGAGTCATGCGCCGAGTGTTTGCCGTAGTCGCTGTCGCCGCGTCGTTGGGAGTGACGCTGGGAAGCGCGTTCAGCGTCAACCCGTCGCCGGTCGCGGCGCAACCAGCGAGGCCGAGCCTCATTCCCGCCGGGTTCGTCGACACCGTGCTCGACAACCCGCCGGGCAACTCGATCTCCAGCCCGACGACGATCGTTCCACTCGCCGGCGATCGGGCGCTGATCCTCGAGAAGGGCGGCGCGGTGCGAGTCCTCGGCTCCGACGGCAAGATCGTCACGGCCGATGCGCTCGTCCTCACCGTCTGCACCGGCAGCGAGATGGGTCTGCTCGGGGCCGCGGTCGATCCGGCGTTCAACGTCAACGGCTACGTGTACCTCTACTACACGCGCAACGGCGGTGACTGCAGCAGCGGATCCGGGCGCTTCAACCGCGTCAGCCGCTTCACGATGACCGCCAACACGATCGACCCGAACTCGGAGCTGGTGCTCCTCGACAACGTGTCCGCACGGGGCGGCAACCACGACGGTGGCGGTCTGCAGATCGGCCAGGACGGCTACCTCTACGTATCGATCGGCGACGCGGGGAGCAACCCCCGCGGGGCCAACGACACCGCGGCCGAAGACATGAGCTTGCTCAACGGGAAGATCCTGCGGATCACGACGACCGGTGGCATTCCGCCCGACAACCCGTTCGTCGGCGATCCCAACGGCGTGTCGTGCGCGACCGCCGGCATCAGCACCTCGTTGTCGCAGCGCTGCCTCGAGATCTACAACTGGGGGCTCCGCAACCCGTACCGGTTCGCGATGGATCCCAACACCGGGGCGACACACTTCTTCATCAACGACGTCGGCCAGGGAACGTGGGAGGAGGTCGACGAAGGCGCGAAGGGCGTCGACTACGGCTGGAACACTCGTGAGGGTTCGTGCCTCAACGGATCGAGCACCAACTGCCCGGCACCGCCCGCGCAGTTCACCGACCCGCTGACGTCGTACAACCACAGCAGCGGATGCACGTACATCACCGGTGGCGCGTTCGTGCCGAACGGCATCTGGCCGGCCGAGTACGACAACGCCTACCTCTTCGCCGACGGTGGCTGCGGCAAGATCTGGCTGCGCACCGGGGCCGGCGCCGTCGACTACGCCAATCCGTTCGCGCAGACCAGCGGCGGCATCGTCGACATGGCCTTCATCACCCAGGGGCCCGACCCGGCGTTGTACTACGTGACGAACGGCGACGCGAAGATACACAAGCTCACCTACGACGCCCCCGCATCGAGGAACGATTCGGCGCTGGCGTACTCGCCGTTGCCCGCCGCCACCCGTGCCTACGACACTCGGTTCAACGTCGGCGTTGCGCCGGGGACGATCCGCGCGGGCACGACGAGGTACGTCGATCTCGGCATCGGCAACACCGCGAGGGCAGCTTTGGTCAATCTGACCATGGTGGACTCGCTCGGCGCCGGATACGTCGTCGCCTCTGAGGGCCGCACCGAACATCCGCAGTCGTCGAACCTCAACATCACGACGGGGGAGGTCGCCGCGAACACCTCGATCGTGCCCGTCGACTCCACAGGCCACATCGTGGTGTTCGCGTCCGTCACGACGAACGTGATCGTCGACGTCCTGGGTGTCTTCAAAGCCGTCGGCCCGAGTGATCCTGGCGGACGATTCACACCGCTCGCGCCGAGCCGACTGATCGACACCCGCAACCCCGCCAACCTCACGACCAACGCCTACACGAAGACGACGACGAACAACATCAGCGTCGTGAAGTCAGTCGTCGGTGGCAAGCTCGGCGTGCCCGGTGCGGTGAAGGCCGCGGCGTTGATCGTGACCGGCGTTTCGGCGCCGGGTGATTCGGCGGGATTCGCGACGGCGTATCCGGGCGGCACCGTCCAGCCGCCGACATCCAACCTCAACACCAACGGCAACGGCGATGCGCGGCCGAACCTCGTGATCGTGCCGCTCGGTGCTGATGGCTCGATCAGCATCACGCTGCAGTCCATCTCCGACGTGGTGGTCGACGTCGCCGGCTACTTCCTCGACACGACATCGGCCGCCGGCCTCTATCACGTCGTTGCGCCGAGCCGTCAGGTCGACACCCGAGTCCCGGTCGGGTTCGGCTCGCTGCCGATCAACGGCACCGGCGCGCTGAGCCCCAAGTCGCCCGTTCCTGCCGGCGCGGCGGCCGTGTCGCAGAACCTGACGATGACGCGGACGCTCGGTGCCGGGTTCGTCACCGCCTATCCCAGCGATCAGCCGCTGCCCCTCGCCAGCAACGCCAACGCTTCCGGCCCCAATCAGGACCATGCCTCGTTGAGCTTCACCAAGCTCGGCGCGGGCGGCGTCACCTACTACTCCTCGGGTGGCACGGATCTGGCCGTCGACATCACCGGCTACTTCGAGGGATGAGCACGCCGGTCGGCCTCGGTATCCTTCGGTTGTGACACGGCTTCGCATCGCACTGGCCCAGATCAACCCGACGGTCGGTGACCTGAAGGGCAACTTCGCCAAGATCGTCGACCGCTACGACGAAGCCGAGGCGGCGGGATGCGACATCGTTGCCTTCCCCGAACTGTCGATCACCGGTTACCCACCGGAAGACCTCGTGCTGAAGCCGGGGTTCGTCGCCGACAACAAGGAGGTGCTGGCCAGCATCGCCGCCCGCACGCGCCGCTGCGTTGCCGTCGTCGGTTTCGTCGACAGCGACCGCGACATCTACAACGCCGCCGCGGTCCTTGCCGACGGTGGCATCCTCGGCACGTACCGCAAGCGGCTGCTGCCGAACTACGCCGTGTTCGACGAAGCCCGGTACTTCACGCCAGGCGACGAGAGCGATCAGCTCGAGCTGTACATCATCGGTGGCGTCAAGGTCGGCATCAGCATCTGCGAAGACATCTGGAGTCCCACCGGTCCGCTGGCCACCCAGGCCGCCGGCGGCGCCGAGCTGAACATCAACATCAACGGTTCGCCGTACCACCGCGACAAGGTCGCCGGGCGCGAACGGATGTTGGCGACGCGCGCCGCTGACGCGAGTTGCGCGCTGGTCTACGTCAACCAGGTCGGCGGTCAGGACGAGCTGGTCTTCGACGGCGCCTCGATGGCGTTCGATGCCCACGGCAACCTCCTCGCTCGTGCCGCGCAGTTCCGCGAGGAGCTGCTGTACGTCGACATCGACATCGACCCCGTGTACCGCAAGCGCCTGCTCGACCCACGAGGCCGAGTCACCGAAGTGCTGCTGCCGATCGTGCACGTCAGCGAGGAACCGGTCGAGAGCGGCGCGCCCGTCGAGCCTCGCCTCGCGCCGCTACTCGATCCCGTCGCCGAGGTGTACGAGGCGCTCGTGCTCGGCACGCGCGACTACGTCACCAAGAACCACTTCACCGACGTCGTCATCGGCCTCTCGGGCGGCATCGACTCGACGATCGTCGCGTGCATCGCGGTCGACGCGCTCGGCGCCGGACACGTGCACGGCGTCTCGATGCCGTCGCGCTACAGCAGCGACGGCTCGAAGGACGACGCCAAGGCGTTGGCCGACAACCTCGGCATCGACTACCGCACGATCCCGATCGAACCCGCATTCGGCGCGTACCTGGAGATGCTCGCGCCGTCCTTCGGTGAGCGCCCTCCCGACCTCACCGAGGAGAACCTCCAGAGCCGAGTGCGGGGTATGACGCTGATGGCGCTGTCGAACAAGTTCGGCTGGATGGTCGTCACCACCGGCAACAAGAGCGAGATGGCGGTCGGCTACTTCACCATCTACGGCGACAGCGTCGGCGGCTACGGCGTGATCAAGGACGTGTTCAAGATGGTGGTCTACGACCTCTGCCGCTACTACAACGCGCGCGAGGGCCGCGAGGTGATTCCCGAAGCGGTGATCACCAAGCCGCCGTCGGCCGAGCTGCGCCCCGACCAGCGCGACGACCAATCGCTGCCACCGTACGAAGTGCTCGACGCGATCCTCGAGCGCTACATCGAAGACGATCGCACGGCGACCGAGATCATCGCCGCCGGCTTCGACGAAGCGCTCGTACGTCGCATCGCACGGCTCGTCGACATCAACGAGTACAAGCGCCGCCAATGCCCACCCGGCGTCCGGGTGAGCGTCAAGGCGTTCGGCAAAGACCGGCGGCTGCCGATCACCAGTGGCTACGCCGGCTGACGACATGAATCCAGAGCTCCATCCCGATGTCGTATCGCTGGGATTCCTGCTCGGCACGTGGTCCGGCCGCGGGCACGGCGAGTACCCGACGATCGAGCCGTTCGACTACGACGAGACGATCACGTTCGGCCACGTCGGCAAGCCCTTCCTCGCCTACAGCCAGCGCACCAAGCACGCCACCGAAGGCCGTCCGCTGCACGCCGAGGCGGGGTATCTGCGCCAGCCCGCGCCCGGCGTGATCGAGTTCGTGCTGACCCATCCGACCGGCATCGTCGAGGTCGATGAAGGCACGTTCGACGGCAGCGTGCTGACACTGCGATCCTCAGCCGTCGTCGGCACCGCGACGGCGAAGCGGGTCGACGCCATCGAGCGCACGTTCACGGTGTCGGGCGATGTCCTGCGCTACGACGTGGGGATGGCCGCGGTGGGTCTACCGATGACGCATCACCTCAGCGCCGAACTGCGTCGACAAGAATCTTGAGGATGGATCTCGAGGAGCGCCTGCGCACCGAGCGCAACGTGTGGCTGGCGACCGTGCGGCGGGATGGCTCTCCGCACATGACGCCGATCTGGTTCGTGTGGGTCGATGAGCGGATGTGGGTGTGCACGACGTCGCGGGCGGTGAAGACCCGCAACGTCCGCATCGATCCGCGGGTGATGGTGAGCCTGGAGAGCGGCGACGATCCGGTCGTCGGCGAGGGCACGGTCTTCGTGATGCCGCCCCCATATCCGCACAACGTCATCGACGCCTTCTCCGACAAGTTCCAATGGAACGTCATCGACCCACTCGACCCCGACGGCCCCTTCGACGCCCTCTGGGAGATCACCATCACCAGATGGCTGATGGGCGGCCCCCCGAAGTAGCGACATCCATCGGCACACCACGGTCACTTGCCCACACGCCAGGTAGCCAATCGACCACCGTCGTCACCACCCGCCAGCACTGTGGTCGATCGCCCACATCAGATGGAGCCGATCGACCACAGTCGGACGCCTATCTCCCCGATTCGGTTCCATCGTGCACGTACCGTAGGGCGGTGGCCGATGTGTCCAGCGAGAGCAACCGCACCACCGAGCGCGACGACGAGCGCGATGACATCGAGCGGGTCACCACCCTCGAGCTGTTCCTCGACCTCGTGTTCGTCTTCACCGTGACGCAGCTCACCGGCCTCGTCTCCGGGCCTCACTCGGGCGGCGGCTACGTCAAGGCGGGACTGATCCTGGTCGTCACGTGGTGGATGTACGACGGCTACGTCTGGCTCACGGGCAACGTCGCGCTGCATCGGCCGCACAAGCGGCTGGTGTTGTTCGTCGGGATGGGCGGGTTCTTGCTGATGGCAATTGCCATCCCCGGTGCGTTCGGGGTCACCGAGGAGGCGCTGAGCGACACCGGCATCGTTTTCGGTTGCGCCTACCTCGTCGTCACCCTGGTGCACACCGGTCTGTTCTCGACAGCGCCGAACCTCTCCGCGCAGGCCATCTGGCGGATCGCGCCGTTCAACCTCGTCGGTGCGGTTGTCGTGATCGCGGCCGGGTTCATCTCCGAGGACTGGCGATGGATCGGATGGGCCGTCGGCATCACCGTGATGCTCTCCAGCTCGTTGTTCGGTCGCAGCCGTGGCTTCTCGGTGAGCGCGGCGCACTTCGCCGAGCGTCACGGACTCGTGATCATCATCGCTCTCGGCGAGAGCATCGTCGACATCGGCCTCAGCGCCTCGGGGTTGCGCATCGATGGCAACCTCGTCGTCGCGGCGTTGCTCGGCCTCGCCCTCAGCGCGACGATGTGGTGGGTCTACTTCGACCGCGACGACCAACTCGCGGAATCGACCCTGACCGCGGAGGAGGGCGATGGCCGCTCACGTATGGGTCTGTGGCTGGCCTACACGCACCTCGTGATGATCGCCGGGATCGTCGTCATGTCGGCAGGGGTCAAGCTTGTCGTCGCCCATCCCGCTTCGCACGCGGCCGCCGGCGACGCATGGAACCTCGCCGCCGGGGTGGCGATCTACCTGCTCGGCGAGGCCTGGTTCGGCGTCGCCCTCGGGACCCGTGGCGGATGGCGCATGCTCCTCGCAGCGGCAGTGATCGTGGCCACGGTGCCGCTCGGCACGCACGTCAATGGCCTCGCACAGCTCGGTGCCTTGGTCGGCGTGATGGTGCTGCTGGTCGCGTCCGACCGGCTCACACGGCGATCTCCTGGATGAGTGTCCCGTCTGTATCCACGAGCGCGACCCTGAAGTCGGCGATCTCGCTGAACGCGTACGCCGCACCATAGGCCCCTGCCTCACCGAGCGGCACGAGCGGCACGATGACCGATGGTCTGCCGGGCAGCGAGATGCGGAGCTTCTTCCTCGGCCCGGGCGACTCGAACACGGCGACGATGATCGTCACGTCGATATCGATGAACACCGCCACGGGCATCGCGGGATCGACGCGGATTCCCGTCTGGATCGAGCCGTTGCCGGAGGAGATCTCGATCGGCCACTCTCCCGACTCGTAGGGGTTGGTGCCCAGCCGCACGACCACGCCGGGTTCCGACGACCTGTCGCCTTGTGTGACTTCGACGAATTCCGTTTCCTCGGGGCTCAGGCCTGAATCGGTGTCATCGGAATACGTGGGCACCGTGTTGATCTGCGTCTGCCACTCCTGCTCGGTTGCCAGCCGGATGTTGGCGGCGACATCGAACAGCGCACTGAGCGGCATGTTCCCGGCGACGGTGACCGTGTCGTTCCCCGAGTGCCATTGCAGGAGGTGGCTTTCGAAGGCGGCGACCACGATGATGTGTCGACCGGCGATATCAATGCTGCCGTTCGGCGCGTACGCGATGGCTGCCGGGTCATCCGAGGGTGTGCCCAGCAGCGCAGTCGCGAGGAGATCGTCCTCCGTCTGGGGCCCGGCGTAGATGTCGACGTTCGTCGAGCCGTCGGGCGAGGAGTAGAACGCGCCCCGATCGCTGTCGGCCATGCCCGTGATCATGCTCATGAACCCGGCGGACCGCGAGATGCGCAGATCGAGACCGTCCAGGACGCCGTCAGCCGACGATCCGAACGTCGGTTCTTCATCCGATGTCAATTCCATTGCCCCGACCACTTGGCTGAGTTCCTCGACGCTGATGCCGAACGTGACCAGCTCGACCCGGTTGTTGTCCGTCGTCGCAGTGGTGACGCGCATCGTGCCTGTCGACTCGCTCGTCACCACGGCCGGCAGTCCGCCGACGTCGACACGGCGTGTGTCCGCGCTGATGGGCTGTGGTGCGTGGAAGGCAGCGCTCACCGCGTTGATCGCCAGCCACCGACCGGCGTTGTGCGCAGCATCTGCCGAAGCCCACAGCTGGAACCAGCCCTTGAACGGGTTCTCGTTGTCGTCCGACCGATAACCGCCGGCCGGCATCAGCCCATCGGGAACGGGATCGATGATGTAGCCCGTCGGACGAACAACCGGCACTGTGACCACCGTGGTCGTGTCGCTGCCGAGGACGATCGTTTCGTCGGTGGGGGTTGTGTCGACCGCGAGGGTCGGCATCGTCGGCGGGGTCGCGGGTGTCGTTGTCGGGGTCGTCGTCCGTGATCTGCTGGACGTGGTCGGCGGTTCGGGGAGTTCGTTGCCGTGCGAGGCTTCGTCGCCGCTCGACGATCCGAACCAGACCCCGAGTCCGATCAGCGCCGCGATCGACGCCGCGGCACCGGCGCCGACCATCGTGCGTCGCGAGATCAGCGCGTGGGCCGGATCGTCGGTCGACGTGTCCTGCTGGTCGTCCGCCTCCCGCGGTGCGGCCGGGCCGCCGAGGCGGGCTCGGACCTGGGCGCGCATCACGTCGTCGAACCACACGTCGCCGCAGCGGAACGTGTCAACGGTCGACGAACCGCTTTCGGCCGGGGCGATGGCCGCGCGGCCTTTCGCGAGTGACCGTTCGACGTCGTCGATCGTCACGCCGAGCAGGAGGGCGATCTCCGACGGGCCGCGGTGTTCGACGTCGTGGAGGTGGACGATCACGCGATCGCGCGGTGCGAGCGCGGCGACCGGTCCGATCTCATTGCGCCCTGTGGCAGAGCGCGCGGCGTAGACGCTGTGAGCGGCGTCGATCAACCAGCGGCGGTCGACATCGACTCCGTACGACGAGCCGGCCAGGCGCGCCAGATAGGTGTACGTCTCGCCGAGCAACTCGACCGCCAGGTCGGCATCGCCGGCACACAACTGGCAGAGCGTCCCGAACACGATGGTGGCGGTCTCGTCGAAGCACGCCAACACCGCGGCCTGATCATCACGCCCGACGTACACGACGCGAACGCTACAAGTGGCCCCGACGCAATGGGTGGTCGGTCCTCAGCTGCGTCTCAGATGGGGATGTCGCGTACCACCCCGCCATCGGCGTCGACGAGTGCGACCGTGTAACCGGCGATCTCCGCGAATGCGTAGGCCGCTGCGGAGCGCGTCGTGGCCCCCAGCTCGACGAGCGGCATGTCCTCGGGCGCCTTGCCGTCGATCGTGACGCGCATCGCCGCGGCCGGTCTCGGCGATTCGAAGACACCGACGAGGATCGTGGCCGAGGCCTCGAGGAACGTCGAGATCGGATGAGCCGCGTCGGGCACGACGAAGCTGAACGTCGACCCTCGCGTGGACGTGTCGGTGCCGGGAAGGCCGTGCTCGATTCGCACCCCGAGCCGTCCCGAGTCGTCAACATCGTCGGCCTTGATGCTGATCGTCCACTCCGAGTCGGACGATGTCGTCACCTGCCCGATCTGAACGAGGTTCCCCGTGCCGAAGAAGAACGAGCTCGAGGGATCGGGACGCTCGACCGGCTGCGGCACCCTCGCTGTTCGCTGGGCGTTCCACTCGTCGAACGTCGCCAGCCGAGCGTTCGCGGCCATCTCGAAAAGGGTCGTCAGTTTGACGTTGCCGGACACCGTGACCGTGTATCCGCCGTCGTGAAATTGAACGAAGAGATCTGGACCCAGCTCGTCGAGAGCGCCGATCAGCATGTCCCGACCGCCGACGCTGATCGTGCGCTTCGATGAGTAGGCGATCGTGGTCTGGACGATGGACGGCTCGCTCAGCAGTCTGGTGGCCAACAGATCGCCGGCACGCTGCGGTCCAGCGACGATGCTGACGTACTGGGTGCTGTCGGCCGAGGTGTAGAGCGAACTCCGATCGCCGTCGATCACGTCGTCGCCGACGCTGACTTCGCTCGACGGGTGCGACACGATGAGATCGAGGCCGTCGAGGACGGTGTCGGCGGCCGTGAGCGCTGGTTCGTGGCTGCTGTCGACGGACATGCCGGCGAAGATGACATCGAGCATCGGCGCGGTGAACCCGAACGTGCGCGCCTCGACGTCCACGTCGTCGGACAGCGCGACCATCGCGCGAGCGCCACCGCTCGAGTCCAGTCGCAGCACACCAGCGTGTCCGCCGATCGCTACCCGACTGGCGTCGCTCGGCACGGTTTGGGTGGTGCGGGTGCTGTCCATCGCCAGCAGTGCGAGCCAGCGACCGGTCATGTGGTCCGCGCCCGGCGACGCCCACACCTGCATCCAGTTGGGCGTCTCGGCGGCGCTGTCCATGTAGCCGCCCGCCGGCAGCAGGCCGGCAGGCAGTGGGTCGACGATGAAGCCGGTCGGCGGAATCACCTTCGTGCCGCTCGTCACCACGGCGACCTCGCCCGTCGTGCTGTCGACGACGATCCTGCTGCCGGGCACCTTTGTGTCCGCGGAGAACGGAGTCGTCTCCTCCGTCGCGTGGTCCGTGGTCGTGGTACTGCGCCGCCGCGGCCCGTCGGAAAGGTCGGTGCCGCGTGGCTTGCCGTCGTCGCCCGATCCGAGCCACACGCCGATCCCGGCCAGCGCCGCGATCGATGCGGCTGCACTTGCTCTGATCATCGTCCGCCGAGACAGCAGACGGGAGGGGTGATCAGCGATATCAGGTGGCGCGTCCTCCGACCACGGCGACCCCGACGGCGATCGCCCACCCAGACGAGTCCGTGCTTCGGCACGCATGACGTCGTCGAACCAGACTTCGCCCCGCCGGAACGTGTCAGCGACCTTCACCGCGGCGCCGTCCAACGACGCTCGTCCGGAGTCGAGCAACCTCTCGATCGCCGGCTCACTCGTTCCCAGGAGTGATGCGATACGAGCCGTTGATCGACCCTCGACGTCGTGCAGGTGGACGATGACGCGCTCGCGTGCGCTCAACGAGGCCACCGGTTCGAGCTCGTTGGATCCGGGGCGCGGTGCCCGCGCCGCGTAGACGCTGTGCGCGGCATCGACGATCCAGGCCGGGTCGACGTCGATCCCGTGGGACGCTGCCGCGGTCCGCTCCAGGTATCCGTAGGTGTCGGTCAGCAAGTCGAGAGCGAGCCGAGTGTCGCCTGCGCTGAGCCGGCACAGCACGCTGAACGCGAGAGCAGACGTTTCCTCGAAGCAGGCCAGCAACGTGGCCTGATCACCAGCCCCCACGTGCGTGTGCACACTTGCACGCTACAGCCGGCTGCCGGCGGGCGGGAACGGGCGGTTAGCCGTTCGCGCGCTCCAGGGCAACCTTGGTGACGACGACGCTGCCCACCGAATAGCCGGCGCCGAACGAGCAGATCACGCCGACGTCGCCCGCGTTCAGATCGGAGCGGTGCAGGTGGAAGGCGATGACGGAGCCGGCCGAGCTGGTGTTGGCGTATTCGTCGAGGATCACCGGCGCTTCATCGTCGTCGGGCACCCGCCCGAGCACGCCCTTGGCGATCAACTGGTTCATCTTCAAGTTGGCCTGGTGCAGCCAGAAGCGGCGCACGATCGTCGGTTCGAAATGGAGCGCCTCGAGATGGGCCGTGATGTGCGCCGAGACCATCGGGCACACCTCGCGGAACACCTGCTGACCACGCTGGCGGAACAGCAGGTCGTGGGGGTCGCGCTCGCCGACCTCACTCGAGTTCAGGAAGCCGGCATCGTTGCGGATGTTGTTGGAGAACTGCGTCGCCAGCTTGGTGCCGAGAATCGTCCAGGCTTCGTTGACGACGGCGTCGTCGGCACGTTCGAGCACGAGGGCCGTACATGCGTCGCCGAAGATGAAGTGGAAGTCGCGCAACTCGAAGTTGTTGTGCCCCGACGTGATCTCCGGGTTGACGACCACGACACAGCTCGCCGAGCCGTTGCGGAGCGCGTCGACGGCAGCCTGGATCGAGAACGTCGCCGACGAGCAGGCGACGTTCATGTCGTAGGCCCATCCGCCGGCGCCGATCTCGTTCTGGATCTCGATCGCGACGGCCGGGTAGGCACGTTGAAGGTTCGAGCAACCGACGATCACGGCATCGACATCCGCACCGGTGCGGCCCGCCATCGTCAGCGCCTGCTGTACGGCAGGGATCGCCATCTCGGCTTGGATGCCCAGCTCGTTCTCGGAGCGCAGCTTCAGGTACGGCCTCATCCGTTCCGGATCGAGCACGCCCGACTTGTCGACGACGTAGCGAGACTTGATGCCTGATGCCTTGAGGATGAAGTCCTCGTGAGGAGTGGCCCGGGCCTGCACGATGCCCGACGCGATCTCGTCGGCGTGCTCGCGGTTCCAGCGCTCGACAGCCACGGTCAGCGACGCGACCAGCTCGGCGTTGCTGATCGATTCCGTCGGCGTGTACAAACCGGTGCCGGTGATGACTACTTCGCTCACTGCGATTCCTCCGTGATGACCGAGTCGAGGGTACTGGCCGACCGGTCCCGCACGGGCACAATGGACTCGTGCCTGATTTGGGAGCCGACGTCGTCGCGCGGCTGCGCGCGGCGGGCGTCGAGCGCGGCGGATTCGTCGGGCTCGCGCTGCGAGACGGTCTCGGTGTCGGGTTCGCCGCGGGTGACGCGGCGTTCGGCGTTGACGCAGCCGCCCCCGTCGACGTGGTTCGGACGGTCGAAGACGCGCTGCAACCGCGCTGGGTCGAGTGGTCGAACGACGTTGCGAGTGTGCTCGTCGAGGGCGGGCTGCGCCTCGCCCGCTGCTGGGACATTGCTGCCGTGCACCGCCTCCTGTTCGGCGGCTGGCGAGCCGACCCGGCACGGGTCATCGCCGTGCTCAGCGATCTCCCGACGTCCGGCATCCCCGCGATGGGTCAGCTGAATCTGCTCGACGCGACCGGCGACGACGGATCTGATTTCGACAACCCGCTCCGCCCCGACGGCTACCTCCGGCCCGAGTGGGTCGGCGGCGGATGGGCCGACTCCGCCGAGCGGATGGCGCGCTGGGCGGCGACGGCACTGGCAACGCAGGCGCACCAGCAGCGACGTCTGGCGGCGCTCGATGCGCCGGCCCGGGCGAGTGCCGCGGCACGTTCGGAATCGGCGGCCGAGCTGCTGTGCGCCGAGCTGGCCGCCGACGGGCTGCCGATCGATGTCGCCCGCGCCGAGGAGATCATCGCCTCGTTCGTCGGGCCGCGCACTTCGTCGGAAGCGGATGCTGCGGCCGAACGGGCGCGCCGAGATGCCGAGGTGCTGCGGCACGTGCCCGCGAGCAACGACATCGACCTGCGCAACCCGGCAGGAGTGAAGTCGTTGCTCAACCGAGTCGGGGTCGACGTGCCGAACACTCGAGCGTGGAGGCTCGAGCCGTTTCGTGACGC
>Ga0075365_10000330_pt1 | contig 16835 bp, 13 predicted proteins | sample EndMetdeltDD1765_FD_71387 | JGI IMG/M metagenome (GOLD analysis project Ga0075365, IMG submission 71387) | Populus endosphere microbial communities from Tennessee, USA - Endosphere MetaG P. deltoides DD176-5 | ecosystem: Host-associated > Plants > Roots > Endosphere | place: USA: Tennessee... | reverse complement strand
GCTCGATGATTTCCGCCTGCACGGTGACGTCGAGTGCGGTGGTCGGCTCGTCAGCGATGAGCAGGTCGGGGCCGCAGGCCAGCGCAATCGCAATCATCACTCGCTGGCGCATGCCGCCGGAGAGCTGATGCGGAAAGTCCTTCACCCGCCGCTCCGGCGCCGGCACGCGCACCTGCTCCAATGCCTCGACCGCGAGCTGCCTGGCCTCGCGCCAGCTCTTGCCCTTGTGCAGCACGAACATCTCGGCGATCTGCCGCCCCACCGGCGAGACCGGATTGAGCGCGGTCATCGGCTCCTGGAAGATCATCGCGATGCGATTGCCGCGCAGCGACCGGCGGCCGGACGTGGACAACTTGCGGATGTCCTGCCCCTCGAAGCGAATGATGCCGCCGCCGACCGACAACGGAGACCGCAGCAGGCCGATCAAGGCCAGTGCCGTGATGGACTTGCCGCAGCCGGATTCGCCGACAAGGCCGAACGTCTCGCCGCGGTCGATGCGGAAGGAGACGCCCTCCACGGCCGGGACACGCTTGCCCTGCGCATCGAGATCGATGCGCAAATTCTCGACCTCGATGAGCGGCGCAGCGCTCATACGCGCGTGCTCCGGGACTGCGGATCAAGGATGTCGCGCAAGCCGTCGCCGAGCAGGTTCAGGCCCAGCACAGTGAGAAAGATCGCAAGCCCGGGAAACACCGACAGCCACGGCGCCGTGGTGATCTGGTCGCGCGCCTCCGACAGCATGCTGCCCCAGCTCGGATATGGCGGGCGAATGCCGAGGCCCAGGAACGACAGCGAGGCTTCGGCGAGCACCGCGCCGCCCATGCCGAGCGTGCCGATGACGATGATCGGCCCGAGCATGTTCGGCAGCAGCTGCGTCGCCATGATGCGGAGGTCGCCATAACCAAGCACTTTCGCGGCCTGCACATAGCCTTGAGACTTCAGCGACAGCGCCGACGCCCGGGCGATGCGGCAGGTGAAGGACCAGTTGGTGAGACCGAGCGCGATCAGCAGGCTGGTCAGGCCGGGACCGAGCACGGCCATGATTGCGAGTGCAAAGATCAGCGAGGGGATCGCCAGCATGAGGTTGGTGACGCCGTTGACGAAATCGTCCCACCACCCACCGAAATAGCCGGCCGTCAGGCCCAGGGTGATGCCGATGATGCTGTTGATGAACTGCGAGACGATGCCGACGGTGAGCGAAATGCGTGCGCCATGCACGACGCGCGAATAGATGTCGCGGCCCTGCGCGTCGGTGCCGAACCACCACTTCCAGCTCGGCGGCTCCTCGGCATTCAACAGGTTGGCGTCCATCACCGGATCGGTGTGGGCGAGCCAGCCGGCGAACAGGCCAACGAACACCGCAAGCGCAAACAAGCCACCGCCAACGACCAGGTTGAAGCGGAACTTCACCCGCCACTTCGTGGCAAAAACAGTACTCACCGTACCGATGACGCTCATGCGTATTTGATCCGGGGATCGATCACGACATAAAGGAGATCGACCAGCGTGTTGATGATGAGGAAGAACAGCACCGCGACAAGGATCGAACCTTGAACGGCGGGAATATCGCGCTGCAGGACGCTGTCGACCAGAAGCGAGCCGACGCCTGGCCACGAGAACAGCTTCTCGACGACCACCGCCTGCCCCATCAGCGCGCCGAATTGCAGGCCGATGGTGGTGAGGATCAGCACCAGCGCGTTGCGCATGACGTGCCATTTCACGACGCGCAGCTCGCTCATGCCCTTCGAGCGCGCGGTGCGGACGAAATCCGCGGTCATGATCTCCAGCACGGCGGCGCGGGTGGTGCGCGCGAGCAGCGCCATCGGCGAGACGCCGAGCGTCACGGCCGGCAGGATCAGGTATTTCAGCGAACCGTCACCGTAGCCGAAACTCGGCAGCCAGCCGAGCGTCAGCGCGAACAGATACATCAAGAGCAGACCAAGCCAGAATTTCGGCATGGAGAGGCCGGAGACGGCCCCGACCATCGAGGCCATGTCGACAAGGCCTCCAGGTTTCAGCGCCGCGACGAAGCCGAGCGGGATGCCGAACACGATCGCCAGGAACATGGCGGTGAAGATCAGCTGCAGCGTCGGCCACATGCGCTTGGCGATCATGCTGCCGACCGGCTCGCGGGTGCGGAACGAGGTGCCGAGATCGCCGACCGCGAGCCGCGAGATGTAGCCCGTGAAGCGGACGTGGACGGGGTCGTCGAGGCCGAGCTCCTTCTTCATCCGCTCGACAACCTGCACGTCCATCGGGCCGCGGCCGTCGTCGCTGAGACTGGAGATGATGCTGCCGGGAATGACGCTGAACAGAACGAAGATCAGCAGTACAACCGCGAGCACGGTCGGAACTGTCTGCAGGATACGACGGCTGGCGAAGGCGAGCATGCGGTAAAGTCCTCCCTCCCTTCATCGACTGGTGCGATGAAGGGAGGGCGAGAGCAACATTCACTTCGCGGGCGAACTCGCCTCGACCCAGATGTCTTCGACATTCTGGTGCGTGAGTTCGGTCGCGTTCAGCTGGATACCCTTGAGCCAGGGCTGCACAGCCATCACGGCCTTGTTGTAGTTGAAGAACCAGACCGGGGCTTCCTCAAACAACAGCGCGTTGGCCTTCTTCAGCAATTCGTCGCGCTTGGCACTGTCGCCGGTCTGTCCCGCCTCGTCCAGCAGCTTGTCGAACTCGGCGTTCTTGAAGCTGTTGTAGTTGCAGGCCGACTGCGGTGTTGCCGAGTGGAAGCACTTCAGCGACGCCTGCGGATCGGGGCCGGTCGCCATGGAGTACATGTAGGCCTGGAACTCGCCCTTGCGCGCGGTCTCCGCCAGCACGGCGGTTTCGATCTGCTTGACCTTCACCTTGATGCCGACGCGGTCGAGCATCGGGATCACCGCTTCGACGATCGGCAGGCCCCAGCTTTCGTTGTTGCTGGCGGTCCATTCGAACTCAAAGCCGTTCGGGTATCCGGCCTCGGTGAGCAACTGCTTGGCCTTCGCCGGATCGAACGGATACGGCTTCAGCGCCTTGTCGTAGACGGGCGACGTGATCGGCAGCCAGCTGGTCGCGCGATAGGCCTTGCCCTTGACGAGCTTGTCGATGATCAGCTGCGTATCGATGGCGTAGTTGATCGCCTGGCGCACGCGCTTGTCGGAAAACGGCTTGAAGGACGGGTTCATGCCCATGTGGCGGGTGAACACTTCCGGCACCTCGACGATGGTCCCCTTCAGGTTCGGATCGGCCTGATAGGCGACGTACTGCGCCGGTCCCAGCACCGAGGTGTCGATCTCCTTGTTGCGGAAGGCGACGTCGCGCGCCGCCGCCTCGCTCATGACCGAGACGATGAACTTGTCGGCATAGGGCTTGCCGGGCTTGTAGAACTTCTCCCACTTCTCCAGCACGATGCGCGAGCCCGGAACGTGCTCGACAAACTTGAACGGCCCAAGCCCGATCGGCTTCTGCAGGAAGCTGTCCTTGCCGCCTTCGTCGGCCGGATAGATCGACGTGGTGGCCGTAAAGAAGTAATAGGCGGGATTGACCTTCTCGGTCAGCGTCATCTGCAGCGTGAAGTCGTCGATCTTCTTCAGGCCCGAGATATCCTTGGCCTGGCCCTTCTCGACTTCGGCAGCGCCCTTGATCAGGCGGACGAAGCGCGCGCCCGGGAAGGCCTTCGATCCGTCCATGATGCGGTTGTACGACCAGATGATGTCGTCAGCCGTCATCTTGCGGCCGTTGTGGAAGTAGGCATCGTCACGCAGCTTGAAGGTGTGCACCAGGCCTTCGTCGGAGACGGTGACCTCCTTGGCCAGTTCCAGTACCGGCTCGCCCTTTGCCGAGTCCCAGTTGTACAGCGATCGGAACAAACCCTTGCCAAAAATCTCGTCCTGCGCCCGCTGCGTCGTATGGATGTCCATCGACGAGAAGCTCGAGCCGTAGGGGGCCGTGAAGCGGATGGTGCCGCCCGTGCGCGGCGTCTGTGCCACGGCCGTGGCGGTGAGCGCCAGTCCGAGGCCGGCCGCTACCAAGATCTTGTTGAGCATAATTTCCCTCCGATTGCACAGGAGCATTCCAGACCATGAGTTGACCATTCGAAGTGTGACCTGCGCAAGAGGCTTCGGCAACGCACCCTCTTCACGGACCGCAAATCCCGCCTTGGCGCTCCCATCAAGGTGTGCTGAACTCAAAGCAAATCTCGCTCCAAACCGCCGGACCGCATGGCAAAATCATCCCGTTTCACCACCCGTCCCGAGATCGACGGCACGTTCGGCGTCGTCACCTCGACCCACTGGATCGCCACCGCCGTCGGCATGGCAACGCTGGAAAAAGGCGGCAACGCCTTCGATGCCGGCGTTGCCACGGCCTTCACGCTGCAGGTGGTGGAGCCGCATCTGAACGGCCCCGGCGGCGACGTGCCGGTGATCGTGCATGAGGTGAAACGCGCGCGCAGCGAGGTCATTTGCGGCCAGGGCCCGGCGCCGGCAGGCGCGACCATCTCCCATTATCGGAGCGAAGGTCTCGACATGGTTCCGGGCACCGGACTGCTGGCAGCCTGCGTACCCGGTACGTTCGAGACATGGATGCTGCTGCTGCGCGATTACGGCACACTTCGCTTAAGAGATGTGCTGGAGCCGGCGATTTCCTATGCAGAGAACGGCTATCCGCTGGTGGAGCGGATCACCGCGACGATCTCGACGGTGGAGCAACTGTTCCGCGAGCACTGGCCAACCTCGGCGGCGCTCTATCTGCCGAACGGCAGCGTGCCGCAACCCGGCACGATGTTCGCCAACCCAACACTGGCTGAAACATATAGCCGTATCCTCAGCGAGGCCGAGAGTGCCGGCGGCGACCGCGTCGCACAAATCGAGCGGGCGCGTAAAGCGTGGAGTCATGGCTTCGTCGCGGACGCAATCGATCGCTTCTGCCGCACGCAGGCGGTGATGGACGTCTCCGGCCGGCCGCATCGCGGCGTGCTCACCGGCGACGACATGGCGAAATGGCAGCCGCACGTCGAAGCGCCGCTGACATACGGTTATCGCAATTACGAGATTCAAAAGGCCGGCGTCTGGAGCCAGGGCCCGGTGATGCTGCAGCAGCTCGCGCTGTTGAAGGGATTTGATCTCGACGGCCTCGATCCGGCCGGCCCCGACTTCATCCATCTGCAGATCGAGTGCGCGAAACTCGCCTTCGCCGACCGCGACACGTTCTATGGCGATCCCGACTTCGTTCAGGTGCCGATCGATGTGCTCCTGTCCGACAGCTACAATGCGGCCCGGCGTATGCTCGTGACGCAGCAGGCCTCGCTCGACTATCGCCCGGGTTCGGTCGAAGGGTTCGGCGCGGTCGTCGACTTCAAGCGCCATGATGGCGCGCGTGCGGCCGTCGGCAGCATGGGCGCCGGCGAGCCGACCGTCGGCCGGCTCGGCAACGTGCGCGGCGACACCGTGCACTTCGATATCGTCGATTCCGCAGGCAACATGATCTCGGCGACGCCGTCCGGTGGCTGGCTGCAGTCCTCGCCGGTGATCCCCGAGATCGGCTTCTGCCTCGGCAGCCGCGCGCAGATGTTCTTCCTCGAGGAAGGCCATCCCGCAGCGCTCGGCCCCGGCCGCAGGCCGCGCACGACGCTCAGCCCGACCATGGCGCTACGCGACGGCGAGCCGTATCTCGCCTGGGGTTCGCCCGGCGGCGACCAGCAGGATCAGTGGATCACGCAGTTCTTCCTGCGCCACGTGCATGCCGGCATGAACCTTCAGGAGTGCATCGATGCGCCGGCCTGGCACTCGGAACACTTCCCGATCTCGTTCTGGCCGCGCACGGCGCGTCCCGGCGTGCTGGTGGTCGAGGGCCGCGTGCCGAAGGCAACAGTCGAGGAGCTCACGCGTCGTGGCCACATTGTCGAGGTCGGGCCCGACTGGTCGGAAGGCCGCCTCACCGCTGCTTCGCGTGTCGGGCAGCGCCGCCGCGCAGCGGCAAATCCGCGCGGCATGCAGGGCTACGCGGCGGGACGCTGAACATGACCTGGTCGATCATCGCGCGCGATCCTGCGACCGGCGATCTCGCGATCGCAGTCGCAACGAAATTCTTCGCGGTCGGGTCGCGCGTGCCGTACATCGCGGCCGGTGTCGGTGCAATCGCGACACAGGCGCTGGTCAATCCATTCTATGGCGTGAACGGACTCGTCTATTTGCGCGAGGGACAGACGCCTGAAGCGACGGTCGCGCGGTTGACGGCGGCGGACGCGGGACGCGACCATCGCCAGCTTCACATGATGGATGCTGCAGGGCGGATCGCTGCGCACACCGGCAGTGCCTGCGTCGACTGGTGCGGACACTTGAAGGGCGACGGCTTCTCGATCGCCGGCAACATGCTGGCCGGGCCGCAGGTGATCGAGGCGACAGCAGACACATATATAAAGGGTGGCGATAACCCGTTCCCGCGCCGACTGATCGCGGCGATGCGCGCGGGCGAAGCGGCCGGTGGCGACAAGCGCGGCAAGCAGTCGGCGGTACTGGTGATCCACGGCAAGGAGCAATGGTCCGACCTCGACCTGCGCGTGGACGACCACGCCGATCCGCTGGCCGAGCTCGAGCGCCTCGAGCAAGTCAGCCGCGAGCGCTGGGTGCACTTCCGCAAATTCCTGCCCAACCACCTCAACCCTGCCGGCACCACCGACCGCGCGACGATCGACGCCGGCATCCTGAAGGGGTTGGCGGAGGAGCGTTAACGCTGCCTGCTATCGCAGCGCGATGCCCAATCGATGGCTTGCACTTGCCGAACAATGCATCGCCTCGGGCCGCGAACTGCAAGGAATTCGTTGCTACGCTCGCCTTGCACGCCATGAAATGCGACGGAAGATCAGTTGCCGCGCGGTGTTAGTGGGAAGAGAATGGGTCTGCCTGAACCCCGAAGGAACCGATCGATGAAGATCCGCACCCTGACTGGTGTCACCGCCGCGCTGCTTCTGCTCTCCGGCGTCCAAGCCATGGCGCAGACCACCCTGAAGATCGGCCTCGCGGAGGACCCGGACATTCTCGATCCGAGCCTTGGCCGCAGCTATGTCGGACGCATCGTGTTCGCCTCGTTCTGCGACAAGCTGTTCGACATCGACGAGAAGCTGAACGTCGTGCCGCAACTGGCGCTCTCCTACACCACGGGCGACGACGGCAAGGAAGTCGCCATCAAGCTGCGGCCGAATGTGAAGTTCAACGACGGCGAACCGTTCGACGCGGAGGCCGCGAAATTCTCGCTCGACCGGCACGTCACGTTGCCAACCTCGTTCCGCAAGCCGGAGCTTGCCGCGCTCGAGCGCGTCGAGGTGGTCGATCCGCTCACCATCAAGCTCGTGCTGAAGCAGCCCTTCTCGCCCTTGATCTCGCAGCTCACCGACCGCGCCGGCATGATGGTCTCGCCGAAAGCGGCAAAGGAAGCCGGCGACAAGTTCGGCCTCAAACCGGTGTGCGTCGGCCCCTACAAGTTCGTCGAGCGCGTGCCGCAGGACCGCATCGTCTTCGAGAAGTCGCAGGACTACTGGAACAAGGACAATGTCTTCATCGACAAGATCATCTACCTGCCGATCGTCGACGCGACCGTGCGGCTCGCCAACCTGAAATCGGGTGGTCTCGACCTGCTGGAGCGGCTGCTTGCGACCGACATCAAGGATGTGCGCAGTGACAGCCGGCTGAAACTGTCGACCGCCCTTGAGCTCGGTTACCAGGGCGTCACGCTGAATGTCGGCAACGACAAGGCCAAGGGGCCCATGAGCCAATCCGCCAAGGTGCGTGAGGCGTTCGACCTGTCGATCGATCGCGCTGCGCTCAATCAGGTCGTTTTCAATGGCGAATTCGTGCCCGGCAATCAGTGGATCAATCCCGAGCATCCGTACTATCAGAAGAAATATCCGGTGCAGGGCCGCGACGTGGCGAAGGCCAAGGCGCTGTTGAAGGAAGCCGGCGTCACCACGCCGATCACCGTCGACTTCATGGTGCCGAAGGGCGCGGAGACCGAGGCGGTTGCACAGGTGATCCAGTCGATGACCGCCGAAACCGGCTTCGATATGAAGATCAGGCTGACGGAGTTTGCGACATCACTCAAGCAGGGCGAGGCCGGCGAGTATCAGGCCTATCTGATCGGCTGGAGCGGGCGTACCGATCCTGACGGCAATTCCTACATCTTCTTCAAGACCAAGGCCCCGCAAAACAACACCGGATTTTCAGACGCGGAAGCCGACAAGCTGCTCGATGACGCCCGCCTGACAAGCGAAGCGCCGACGCGCAAGGCGATCTATGAGAAACTCGCCGGAATCATCCTGCGCGAGCGGCCGATCGTCTACATCTATCATCGCCGCATCCTGATCGCCCACACGGCGAAGCTCGAGGGCTACAAGCAGATGCCGGACGGCCTCGTCCGCGTGATGGGCCTGAAGCTGAAGTGAAGACGATGTTGATGCGGCAACGACGCCCTCACCCGTCATCGCCGGGCTTGAATCGGAGCCAACCGTGCTGAGCTTCCTCGGCAGACGGCTGTTGCAGATGATCCCGACACTGTTCTTCGTGTCGGTGCTGATCTTCTCGCTGCAGCAACTGTTGCCGGGCGATCCGGCGCTGGTAATGGCGGGCGAGGAGCGCGATCCGGAAATCATCGCCCGCATCCGCGCGGAGTATCATTTCGACGAGCCGCTGCCGATCCAATACATCTACTGGATGAAGGGCGTGCTGACCGGCGACCTCGGTGAATCGCTGCGTATCAAGGTGCCGGTGCTGGACCTGATCCGGCAGAAGCTGCCGGTGACGCTGCAGCTTGCGACCATGGCGATCATCATCTCGCTGTTGATCGGCATCCCGGCTGGCATCATCTCGGCGGTGAAGAAGGGCACGGCTTGGGACTATGGCGCCAACGCGTTCGCGCTGTGGGGCATCTCCACGCCGAATTTCTGGCTCGGCATCATGCTGATCTTCATCTTCTCGATCCAGCTCGGCTGGCTGCCGGCGTCAGGCTACGTCAGCCTGCGGGAGGACTGGCAGGCGAGTCTCGCCTCGACCATCCTGCCGGCCTTCGTGCTCGGCAACGCCATCGCTGCGATCTTCATGCGGCATACGCGGAGCGCCATGCTGGAGGTGATGGAGAGCGATTACATCCGCACCGCGCGTGCGAAAGGGGCGAGCGAGCGAAAGGTCATCCTCGCGCATGCGCTGCGCAACGCGCTGACGCCGGTGATCACGCTCGGCGCGCTTGAGCTCGGCACGCTGCTGTCGGGCGCGGTGCTGACGGAACAGATCTTCTCCATCCCGGGCTTCGGCAAGCTGATCGTCGATGCGGTGTTCAACCGCGACTATGCGGTCGTGCAGGGCGTGGTGCTGGTCACGGCCACGACCTACATCACGCTCAACCTGATTGCCGACATTCTGTACGTGATGGTCAACCCGCGCTTGAGGAATTGACCAGCATGAGCGACGCGACGCTACCGGCCAACATCACTGCTGCCAAGCCCGTCGGCCGGTTCGAAAGCCCGGCTGGCCGCGCGCTGCAGAACCTGCTCGAACGGCCAAGCGCCGTCATCGGCCTCGCGATCATCCTCCTGTTTGCGCTGATGGCGATCTTCGCACCCTATGTCGCCCCCTACGATCCGATCGCGACCAGCTGGTCGCTGGTGCGCAAGGCTCCCTCCTCTTCGCACTGGTTCGGCACGGATGATCTCGGCCGCGACATCATGAGCCGCATTATCTTCGGCACGCGCGCCTCGCTGCTGGCCGGCGTGATCTCCATCTCGATCGCGATCTCGATCGGCGTGCCGCTCGGCCTGCTGGCCGGCTATCGCGGCGGCTTCATCGACGCCCTGATCAGCCGCATCACCGATGCGATGCTCGCCTGCCCGGCGCTGATCCTGGCCATCGCGCTGGCCGCGTTCCTCGGGCCCAGCCTTACCAACGCGATGATCGCGATCGGCATCACCGCGACTCCGATCTTCATCCGCCTGACGCGGGGACAGGCGATCAACGTCAAGGTCGAGAACTACATCGAGGCGGCCGAGGCGATCGGCAACTCGTCGGTCCGCATCGCCCTGCGCCATGTGCTGCCGAACGTCATCCCCGCACTGCTGGTGCAGATCACCCTCTCGATCGCAGCGGCCATCATCGCCGAAGCCGCGCTCTCATTCCTGGGCCTCGGCCAGCAGCCGCCAGCGCCGTCCTGGGGCAGCATGCTGAACTCCGCGCAACGCTTCCTCGTCAGCGCGCCATGGATGGCGTTCTGGCCCGGCCTGTCGATCTTCCTGATCGTGATGTCGTTCAACCTGCTCGGCGACGGCCTGCGCGACGCGCTCGATCCAAGGGAGCAGTAGCAGCGACGCACGTCACGTCTGCGGCCTGATCGCCCGCATCACCGCTGCGAGCGAATCCGCCCACTTCTGCAGATCGAACTTCTGCGGATCGTCATGCGCGTCGTTCAGTCCGGCGTCAATTGCCGCATGGAACGCCGGAATGAGCCACTGGCCTCGGCGGACGCTCGCCACGACATACAACAAGGCGAGCCGCTCGTACTGGGCGTCGGAAAAGCCCGGATCGGGCGCGATCAGATCGTTCACCGGCCGCCCTTTCACGGGGATGGCCGGCTTTCCGATCCGCGGCTGCACGTTCTCGACATGCAGGAACAGGCCGATCGCCGCCTTGCCCGGCACACGGCCTTCGAGCTTCACAGCAGGAAACGGAGTCTTGAAATTGTGTCCCGTCTTCGATTGCCCGGTGCGCGCGACGAACATGTGGGCCACAGGATTGCCGGAAGGATGCTTGGTGACGAGCGCGGTGGTGTTGAAACGCCATGACGCGTCATTCATGTTGGTCGGAAACTTGCCGAGCTCGGCGCATCCCGGCTTCGAACAGTTGGGCGAACTCGTATCGTGAATGACGAAATAGGCTGCGGGCGGCCCGTTCGCGGCGCCAATGCCGCCGCGAGACACCGGCTCATCGAGCGAGCCGCCGATATCGGCCTCGGCGATACTCTTCGACGTGAGGAAGGCGCGCAGCGCAGGCTTCGTCACCGCAACACTTTGACCGATCAGGCTGTCGAGCGGCGCCGGCAGCGCGGTCAGCACCGGTCCCAGCTCGGCGCCCTGGCGCACCGGCCGCAGCAGGCATTTCGCCTGCTGCATGGCGTCGCCTTCGAACTTCAATGCGACCGTGTCGAACTTGCAGGCAGTGACGATCGCAGCATGACCGGGCACTGAACTCGTCAACACGGCAGCCGTCGCCGTCAGAACGCCCCAGCGAGACAACGCGATGAAATTCATGCTGCCCTCCCCGAATGATCTGAAGATTCACTGGCCACATGCGGATTGAGGTTCGCAGCCGAACCATGCCTGTGCCGACGGGTCTCCCTCGGAGCGATGCTCCGCGAAACCTTGTCTCAGGAGATCGGCAGGTTCGCCTCCTCCGTTTGGAGGATCCTGCAGACAGAAACCGCCGATGCGCTCAATACATCTGCAGCGGAAGGATGCCGCCGGGGCCGATCAGCAAAGCCCAAGTATCGTCAGCTGCAAGCGTGATCTCTTCGCTTTGGTCGCGCTTGCCTTGGATCTTCAGCACATAGCGGTACTTGCCGGGCTTGAGGTCGAGCATCAGCTCCTTCGGCGGACGATCCTTGCCGACGCCCGGCGGCACCTTGATGGTCTTCTGGTTGATCGTCACCGAAGCGTTGGCGTCGCCCAGATTGCCGAGAACGATCCGACCCATGCCGGCCGGCGGCAAGGCGTCCGCCTTCGCAGCCTCGGCTGGATTCTTGACGACGATGCTGATCGCCGTCTCGCGATCGTCGCGACTGAGCTTCAGCAGCGCCGGTCCTTCCGGCGCGGCAAAGGCCAGCACCACATTGTCCGGCTTCACCACGGCGCCGTCGGCCTGTTCCTTCCATGTACGCTTGCCAAGCTCGCGGCGATAGAAGGCCAGCACCGAGCCGATGTCGGCCGGCACCTTGCCGGTGAACTCGCGGCGGAACGCGGTCTTGCTGCCGGTCATGGTCACCGTGCCCGGCGAGCTCAGCGTGTAGTTCTTCGGCACCGGGAAGCCCTGGGCCTCCTCGGCCTCAAGCTTCACGGTCTCCTTGGTCGGATCAGCCGGCTGCTGCAGGCCGGTGCCGCTGACCGACACCTTCGCCTTGCCGCTGAACAGCATCACGGTGAAATCGAGCTCCTGTTTGCCCTTGGCAAACTCCATCGAGTACATCGTCGGCCCGTTGATCACGCCGCGATCTTCCTTCCAGCCCAGCGACTTCAGCGTTTCGCGATAGAAGGTGGCGACCGACTTCGGCGTCGAGGGCGAGGTAAAATCGAGCTTGCCCTCGTTGCCGTCGAACTTCACCTCGTCCGCGTTCTCCGGCAGCGGGATCGGCGTCGACGGATTGGCCATCGCCCGCAGGCTCTCCACGGGAGCGGCGGCGGCCTCGGCGACCTGCGCCCGCCGCTTCGCCTCGGACGCGGCGGTCAGTTCCTGCGCCTGCTTCAGCGCATTGTTCATCCACTGCGCATCGGCTTCCTTCTTCGCCTTGGCGCGCGTGGCGACGGCGGCTTCGGTGAGTTGCGCGACGATCCGTACCGACACGAGGTCGTAGCGCTGGCGCATCTCCAGCACGGCCGCGCCATCCGGCTGGGTGAAGGTCGCCTTCACGCCGGAGTCGTTGATGGTGGTGCCGGCCTGCTCGGTCCAGCCGCGCAGCGTCATCTCGCGGCGGTAGAAGGCGAGCACGACCGGCATGTCCGCGATTACCAGCGCCGTCGCTTCGCGACGAACCGAATCCGCGCTGCCCGTGCTGCCCGCCTGCTTGATCTTGTCGGGCGATGGGAGACCGGCCGAATCCCGTGCGTTGGTCAGGTCCTGCGGCAGCGCAAATGGCGGAACGCGCAGATCGACGACGGTCGTGTCGCCAGCACCCCGCTGCAGCGTCAGCATCACCGGAGGCTGCCGGGATTCGCGGCCGTCGCGGTTGAAATAGACGCGCCGTCCGTTCTCCACGGCGTCATTGAGTTTCGTATTCGGCCAGCGCGCCTCGACGGCCGAGGGCGCAAGCTGCGACCAGCCGTCAGCGGCAAGCCCCTTGTTGAAGAACTCCAGCGCCGCCTCAACGCTCAAGCTGGTGACGCAGCGCAGATATGGCCGGTTCTCGTCGTAGACGATTTCTGCCGCATCCTCGGGAAACGGCACGTTCGCGGGGATCGAGTTGTTGTGGGAGTAGTAGATCTTCGAGCGGTCGGCCTTGCCGTCCAACATCGTGTAATGCACGTAAATCCCGAGACGGCCATTCTTGTAGCGGCCGCGGGCGCTGCTCGGCTCCTGCTCCGGCGTGCGATAGGGCATCCAGCCTTGTGCGCGCAGCGATTTGTCGGTGGCAGCCGTCGTGTTCGGCACCGAGGCCGGATAGGCGTAGGTGATCGAGCCCAGCGACGGCGAGCGTTCGGTCACCACCTCGGCACCGTCCGGGCGCGGCACGCTCGTGATGTCGAAGCCGCTCTGCGCGAGAGCGGCGACTGGGCTACCGGCAAGCATGATCACCACAGCAAGGGCCGAAAAGTCTCGCATGCGGATACCGCGGGTAGCTTGGGCCATGCTTGAGGTTTCCCCTGCCCTGCCATCGCGCGGGCGCTGTCGGATCCTGCGAATGCAGGTGCGTTCGGATTTAGTCTTGAAATCGGCGTCGTCGGTTCAAATCAGCCCCAGGTAGCAGCACCGGGCTTTCACAGCCCGGCCCGGCGAAAGCGTTGGATGTCGCCCATTGGTCCGAAGCGGACGAAGGCTCTGCGCGAAAATTGAGTCAGCTCAGATGCCGAGTGCGCTCTGGTAGGCGAACAGCGCCGGCGCGCCGCCGGTGTGCAGGAAGATGACATCCTCATCTTTACGCCAACGCCCCGCGCGGATCAGGGCGATCAGGCCCGCGAGCCCCTTGCCCGAATAGACCGGATCAAGTGCGAGAGCCTCAAGCCGGCCTGCAAGCCGGATCGCTTCGATCGTCGCTTCATGCGGGACCCCGTAGGCAGGTCCTGCATGCCCCGCGACGACCTCCACCATGGCCTCGTCGAACGCAACATCAAGCAGATTGGACGCTTCGCGCGCGAACGCTATGACATCGGCGCGTACCCGCGCGGGCTCGGCGTCGATATCAATCCCGACGATCCGCGTGTTCGGCATCGCCACCGCTGCGCCGACGACGAGGCCAGCCTGCGTGCCGGCGCTTCCCGTGCAGTGCACGATGGCGGTTGGTGCAAAGCCGAAGTGCGCTGCCTGCAGCTCGATCTCGGCAATCGTCGTGGCATAGGCGACGGCGCCCAGGGCATTCGAGACCCCGTACGGCACGAAATACGGCCTGTGGCCCTTCGCTTCGAGATCGCCGACGAGCGTGCGAATGGCTGCATTGCGGTCGCCGGTCCACGGCACGTCATGCAGGTGCGCGCCGAACAGCCGATTGAGAAACGCGTTGCCCGAGGTCTTGTATTCCGGCGTCGGCGGCTCGAGCCGGCCGTGATAGACGGCAAGATGGCACGCGAGGCCGAGCTTTGCCGCGACGGCCGCAACCTGCCGCTGGCTGTTCGATTGCACGACGCCACCTGAGACGATCGTGTCGGCACCGCGCGACAGTGCCTCGTGCAGGACGTAGTCGAGCTTGCGCAGCTTGTTGCCGCCGAAACCAAGCCCGGTCGCATCTTCGCGTTTGACCCACAGCCGCGGTCCGCCGAGATAATCCGTCAGTCGCTTCATCGGCTCGAGTGGAGTCGGCAGATCGGCCAAACCTAAACGAGGAAACACAGCAAGTCGGTCGACCAGTGGCCTGCGATCAATTTGCACCGTACAGTCCACCCGACTCACAAATGACATTTCTCACAAGTGACATTTCAACAAAGGCCCAACGTCCGCTATTGTAGCTCCATCGACTTTAGCAGCCGGATCACATTCAGGCGAATGTTCATGACCGATCGAGCCGACGTTGCCATCATTGGCGGGGGAATTGGCGGGCTTGCGCTGGCCGGGCTGCTGTCCCGCCGGGGCGCCAGGGTGCGCGTCTACGAGCAGGCGAAGAGATTCGAGCGCGTCGGCGCCGGCATCCAGATGGGCCCCAACGCCGTGCGCGTGCTGGCGGCGCTGGGGCTGGAGCCGCACCTGCGGCGCATCGCATTCGCACCGCAATCCTGGAGCAACCGCGCGTGGGATACCGGTGAGCATCTCGGCGAGCTCAATTTTGTCGATGCCGAAACGCGCTACGGCGCACCCTACCTGCTCCTGCATCGCGGCGATCTGCACGCGGCCCTGCTCTCGGCAGTACCGGCGGAACTGATCAATTTCGACAAGAAGCTGATGGGACTCGACTCCAGCGGCGGCGTGACATTGCGCTTCGCCGACGGCACAAGTGCCTTGGCCGATGCCGTCGTGGGTGCCGACGGCGTACACTCGAGGGTGCGTGAGCTCCTGCTCGGAGCCGAGAAGCCGAGGTTCACCGGCCGCGTCGCGCACCGCACGGTGTTTCCAACCTCGCTGATGAATGGCTTCGCGCTTGAGACCTGCACCAAGTGGTGGGGACCGGACCGGCACATCGTCATGTATCCCGTCACGGCCGCGCGCGACCAGACCTATTTCGTCACCAGCGTTCCCGACCCCGATTGGGACGTGGAATCCTGGTCGGCCGAAGGCGACATGGCCGAGGTGCATCGCGCGTTCGAAGGCTTCCACGCGGATGTCCAGCGCGTGCTCGCCGCCTGCCCGCGTGTTCACAAATGGGCGCTGTTCGAACGCGATCCGCTGCCCAGCTGGTCGCAGGGCCCGGTCGCGCTGCTTGGCGATGCCTGCCACCCGATGCTGCCCTACATGGCGCAAGGCGGCGCCAGCGCTTTGGAGGATGCCGCCATCCTCGCGCGCTGCCTCGATGCTAAGGGTGACGTGACGAAAGCGTTTCTCTCCTATCAGGCGATGCGACTGCAGCGAACGGCGCGCCTGCAGCTGACCTCACGCGAGAACACCTGGGGCACGCAGCGAACGGACCCGAGCTGGGTCTACGCCTACGATGTCTGGCGCGTGCCGATTGCCGATCCAAACGTCTCCTAGGACTGGTCCTGTTTTGCGCGATCGCGCATGATGATGGCCAGTGGATTGAGCGTCGGCGCCGCAACGAGCTTCAAGGTGTTCGTGTCGTGATGATCGAACGGCTGGTCGCGACCCTTGACCAGCAGCTCGGTCTGGATGTCGTACGTCCAGCTTCCGTCATCGTTGAAGGCGATGTCGCAGCGGTAGCTGGTCGTGCGGAAGGCTTCGTCCAGGAATTCGGTCGAGCAGATTCCGTAGCGCATATCACCGCGCCTTGCCGCGACGGAGATTTTCCTGTCATCGGGCTTCGCGAGGCCGGACGCGAGGACCACCTGGCCACGTGGAATTGTCACGCTCTGCATGATCAGACCCGTGGCAGGCTCCCAAAGCCAGTAGCCGACCTGATCGTGAAACGTGATGTCCTCCTCGGGCGTGTTGATGTGGATGTGGTAGCGGAGACCGTAGAGGAGTTGAGGACCGTTGGTCTGCGGATCGATCGGATCCATCCGGATATGCTCGCGAAAAATGCGGCGCTCCGGACCCTGAGCCTTGGGATTGATATCGACGCCCTTGTCGGCCTGCCAAACACCGGCGAGCCGGCGGAGCGGCCCAAGGTTAGCCAGACCGTCGGGAGCAACGTCGGCAGGCTCGGTGAAGATGTCGGCGGGAATTGGCAGCATAGGCGGCTCCTTGCACGAGACTTTGGTACGTTCGTCCTTCCACGTCGCTACTCTACCGGGGCCGACATCAGATTGCCGACTTCATCCTGTCATTTATGGCGTTCGG
>Ga0075365_10000329_pt1 | contig 16841 bp, 14 predicted proteins | sample EndMetdeltDD1765_FD_71387 | JGI IMG/M metagenome (GOLD analysis project Ga0075365, IMG submission 71387) | Populus endosphere microbial communities from Tennessee, USA - Endosphere MetaG P. deltoides DD176-5 | ecosystem: Host-associated > Plants > Roots > Endosphere | place: USA: Tennessee... | reverse complement strand
TTCCACCAGCGCTCGGGTGCCGTTGGCATAATCGCCGCCGACGTAAGGAACGGGTCCGCCAGCGTCCTCACGTCGGCCGATCGCCACGAACGGGTAATCGCCGGTGACGAGCTTTTTCAATTCTTCGCGGTCGAATTCGCGGCCGAGCACGAGGCAGCCGTCCGCGATCCGCAAGCGGTTGCCGTCGGAGAAAATCTTGCGCTCCCGGCCGACGCCGGCGCCCGTCAGCAATAGGAGATCATAGTTCTGAACCTGCGCCTCTTCTTCTATGCCCAGCAGGAAGGGCGTGAAGAAGTCCGCCTGCGCACTCGGAAAAGCCGGCTCGTAGGTGAAGACGCCGAGAATGCGGTTGAGGCCCTTGGCCATGCGCCGCGCGATCGGATCAGCGACGTAACCGGTGGTACGGATGACATGCTGAACACGCTCGCGGGTTTCCTGCGGAATGCGCGCCAGAGCTGTCGGCGCACCGTTCAGCACAAGCGAAACGGTTGCCTGACTGACGCCGGCAAGTTTCGCAATATCGTGCTGGGTCAAGCGCTTAGTGCCCGCCACGCAACATCCTCCCGATCTCCCCTTGACTGCTAATGCGTATTAGCAGCTAATACGTATAAACAAGATCAGGCGGCCTGCTGTCAAGCGGGAAAATACGAGAGTAACGATGCAATTCGGGGACCATTTGAAAACGCTGGGAATTTCGGGCACCCGCGTATTCGGCGACAGCATCACCGCTGGTTTCAATGCCAGCCAGCCGCATCTCGCCTGGCCGGCTTTGTTTGCGGCCGATATCGAGGGGTTTCCGATCCGCAACCACGCGATCCCCGGTACGGTGCTGCAAGGCTCACGACTGGCGGATGGCAAGCCGAGACCGGACAACGGCATCGGGCGCTTCCAAGCCGCGCTTCTGGATGGGCCGCATCGCGATGCGATCCTCATTCTCTACGGCTACAACGATGCCCGTTATACGGCAGCACCGGAGACGATGAACGTCCGCAGCTTCGTTCGCGACTATACGAAGATGGTGGAAAAGCTGATTGAGGCCGGTCATGCGGAACGGTTGGCGATCGGCAGCCCGCCCTATATTCCCGATGCAGGTTTTTCGATCGGCAGTGCAGGTTTCATCGGCCAGACAAGGGCCGGTTTCGAGGGTTATGTCGAGGCCGTAAGCGCATTGGCGCAACGGTTTTCGATCTTTTACGCACCGGTCTACGAGACCATGAAAGCGCAAGGAGATGGCACGCTTGCCTCGCCCGATCTCACTCATCCGAACGCTGCCGGTCATCGCGCCATATTCGAGGCTTTCCTGAGCGCTGAAATCCGCCGTTAACTCGATCGTCCTGTAGATTTGCACGCCGGCGGAAGTCACCAGCCTGGCGGAACAAATTCCCATATCTGCGGGTTGAATGGCATCTCCAGCTCTTATCCCAGGGAGCATGCCATGGCTGTACTATCCTCCAATGATCGCGACTCCGCCGCCTATCCGATCCAGTCGCTTTTCGTGCCGTTTCCTTTCGTCTGTTTCACGCTGGCGCTCGCAACCGATATCGCCTTCTGGCAGAGCAACAATCTGATGTGGCAGAATTTCTCCGCCTGGTTGCTGTTCGCCGGATTGGTATTCGGCGCGATCGGCGTTCTGGCCGGCCTGATGGATCTTGTTCGGCCCCGCACCCGCCCGTTGCGTCCGGCTTTCCTGACGGCGCTTCTCTACCTCATCATTCTGGCGCTCGCATTCGCCAACAGCCTCGTGCATGCCGGTGACGGATGGACCGCCGTGGTTCCTTACGGACTGGCGCTCTCCGCCGTCACCTTCGTGCTCTGCCTCATGGTCGCTGCCGTTTCCGCCCGAAAAAAATATGCCAAACTGGCCTGGAGGATCTGATGATGAAGACGTCCCTTATTCTCGGCGTTTCGGTTCTATCGCTGTCTCTCGGCTTCGGCGCGGCCGCACAGGACGCGAAATTCGATCTTTCTCAGCAGATCGGACCGGATCCGGTCCTGCCCGAACCGTCACCATCCTTGATGCCCGACCTGAAGGTCGCCGAAGTGGTCGGATGGAAGGAGAACGAGACGCCAAAGGTCCCGGACGGCTTGAAGGTAACGCCTTATGCCAAGGACCTTGCTAACCCGCGCACCGTTCATACCCTGCCGAACGGCGACGTGCTCGTTATTGAGTCCCGTGGACCGGAAGGCGAACCAACCTCACGGCCGAAGGATTTTATCCGTGGCTGGATCATGGCGATCGCCCATGGCGGCGGTGGCGGCGAGCAGAAAGAGAGCAACATGATCACCCTGCTGCGCGATACCAATCGCGATGGCACGGTGGATGAACGGCATGACCTTCTGAAAAAGCTCGATTCGCCGTTCGGTGTCGCCTGGGTGGACAACACGCTCTATGTCGCGACCACCAGCGCCATCCTCGCTTATCCTTACGAGCTTGGACAGAACGAGATTTCAGGCCAGCCGAAGCTCCTCACCCCATTACCTGGCGGTCCGATCAATCATCATTGGACCAAGGATCTGGCGCTCAGCCCCGATGGCAAGATGCTTTATGTCTCGGTCGGCTCTAATTCCAATATTGTCGAAAACGGTCTGGAAGCCGAAAAGGGTCGTGCCGCAATCTGGCAGGTCGACCGACAGACGGGTGCAGCCCGCGTCTTCGCCTCCGGCCTGCGCAACCCGAACGGCCTCACGTTCAATCCGGAGACCGGCGCACTGTGGACCGTCGTCAACGAACGCGACGAGCTCGGGCCAAACCTGGTTCCGGATTACATGACGTCGGTGAAGGATGGAGGTTTCTATGGCTGGCCCTGGAGCTATTACGGCAAGCATGTAGATGTCCGCGTGAACCCGACCCGCCAGGACATGGTCGATAAGGCGACACCGCCTGATTACGCGCTGTCCAGTCACGTTGCGGCGCTTGGGCTGACTTTCTCGATGAATTCCGCGCTGCCAGCAGCCTATGCCAACGGCGCCTTCATTGGTGAACACGGCAGCTGGAACCGCGACAGTTTCAACGGCTACAAAGTTGTCTTCGTGCCGTTTCAAAACGGCAAGCCAAACGGCAAAGCGCAGGACATCGTCACCGGCTTCCTGGACGGCGACAAGACGCGTGGTCGTCCTGTTGGCGTCGGGATCGATGGAACAGGTGCTCTTCTGGTGGCCGACGATGCCGGCAATATGCTTTGGCGCGTTGCGTCGGCAGACGGCAAGGTCACTCCGCAGCCCATCGGCACCGATCAGGTTTCGGCCAATCCGCAGGTCTCCTCGACAGAAAAGACCGGCCGCCTGCCGGATGCTACGCTCAGTGTAAGCCGGGAAACCACGGCTTCCACGACGGCTTCCAACGCTGCACCCGCAGTTCAGACACCTGCTTCCGCCGATGAGCGCCTGACGGGGCAGGAACCGCTTTCCGGTCAGCCTGACAAGTTCTTGCCGGCTCAGATGCAGGTCGCGCCGGCAACCGGTCCCTGAGGCGGATCGCCAGGCTGGAAAGCTTATATTGTGACGGAACGACTGGCCATGCATCGGGTTGACCTCCAAAGGAGGCAATCCGATGCCGACAAAAATCCATCGACTCACCGCAATTTTAGCCCTACTGCCTCTTATGGCGGCAGGCTTTTCATTATTACCCGCAGCTTATGCTCAAACCTCCCCGTCCGGAAAATGCGTTGCTCCGGTTCCGCCTGGTCCTGGCCAGAATAACGGACACACCGACAGTTCGCAGGATCTTGCCCAAAAGCTCGACAGCTGTAATAGCGAGCTAAAAGCTCCGCCGGTTGGCGACGGCCAGATGGTGGAGCCGGCCCCTGATACCGGCAATTCTCGCGTCATCAAGCCGGGCGAACTGCCGAGCAACACAATCCCTCGAACGGCTCGGGCGGCTAACGCGGCATGCGTGAACAAATGTCGCCGATCCGAGCGGCAGCCCGCCACCGGCTGGAACCTTAAGCGACGTGCCACGTTGCAAATGCTTCCTCAGCCAATTTCAGAGGCATATCGTGGCCCAAGCTCAGCGCGCCGTTCCTGAAGACGAAGCGAAGCAACCTACCGATCCGCAGGCTCCCCCCCGCACCGATCAAGCCCCCGCAGCGGAAGTCGAACAGGAAGAGAAGAAGCCGTCGATTATCCGTCGGCATCCATTCTGGGCGGCACTCGTGGTGCTCCTGCTGATCGCGTTGGGTATCGGCGTTTATTTCGTCTGGCTTATCTATTTCCATCCCTACGAATCGACTGACGATGCCTTTGTCGACGCGCGCAGCTTCTCGCTGGCGGCAAAGGTTTCCGGTTATCTCGATGAGGTCAGCGTCACCGACAACGCCCATATCGCCGCCGGCGCGGTAATCGCCAAGATAGCGCCACGTGACTACCAGATCGCAATCGATCAGGCGCAGGCCCAGGTGGAATCCGCCAGGGCGGCGATCGCCAATGCCGCCGCACAGATAGACGTAGCGTCGGCGGCCATAGATGAGGCGAAGGCGCGGGAGACATCATCTGCCGCCGCGCTTCAATTCGCTAAAGACGAAGCTGATCGCCAGCGCCAGCTGCAACAGGGCGGCGCCGGTAGCCTGCAGACCTCACAGCAGGCAGAATCGAGCCTTCGACAGGCGCAGGCCGCCCATACGGAAGCGCAGGCCAACATCAGTTCGGCGATGAAGAGCAAGGTTGCAGCGGAAGCGCAGCGCAACAGTGCACAAGCCAGCCTGAAGCAGGCCGAAGCCCAGAAGGAAAGCGCCGACCAGAATTTGAACTACACAACGCTGACGGCGGCTCAGCCGGGCCGTGTGGTAAAGATCAGTGGCGCGAAAGGTCAGTTTGTCGAAGCCGGCCAGGCGATTGCCATGTTCGTGCCGGACGAGATCTGGGTCACCGCTAATTTCAAGGAGACCCAGCTTGCCGACATGCGACCCGGCCAACCAGTGGATTTGACCATCGACGCCTATCCGGACCACGTCCTGCGCGGAAAAATCGACTCTGTGCAGCCGGGTTCGGGCACCGCCTTTTCACTCTTGCCGGCGGAAAATGCCACCGGCAACTATGTGAAAGTGACCCAGCGCGTGCCGGTCAAGATCGTCGTCGATCAATGGCCGAAGGACGTTTCGATCGGCCCCGGCATGTCTGTCGTTCCAACCGTTACCGTTCGCCCCAGAAGCCAGAATTGAGGAGCTGACATGGCGACCGCGGCAGCGACAGGCGGAACCGGCGCGAAAGCGGCCCGGCGCAGTACCAATCCATGGCTGGTTGCGATCGTTGTGGCGCTCGCGGTCTTCATGGAAGTGTTGGACACCACTATCGCCAATGTGGCGTTGCGCTACATTTCCGGGGGGCTGGCGATCAGCTCGGACGAGGCGTCATGGGTGGTCACCACCTATCTCGTCTCCAATGCCATCGCGCTGATCGCGTCCAGCTTCATCGCCCAGCGTTACGGTCGCAAGCAGTTCTATCTCGTATGTCTGGCGATGTTCACCATCGCGTCCATCATGTGCGGATTGGCCTGGGACCTGCCTTCGCTGCTCTTCTTCCGCATGATTCAGGGTTTTGCGGGCGGCGGCATGGTGCCGGTTTCGCAGTCGATTTTGACAGACGCCTTTCCGCCCGCCAAACGCGGTCAGGCCTTTGCCATTTTCGGCGTCGCGGTGGTCGTTGCGCCCGTCGTCGGGCCGACGCTCGGCGGCTGGCTCTCCGACAATTTCTCCTGGCACTGGTGTTTCCTGATCAATGGCCCGGTCGGCGTCTTTGCCTTCATCCTGGTCTACTTCCTGGTCAACGAATCCGAAGAGATCGAGAAAAAGCGGCAGGAGATGCGCCGAAAAGGTATCCGTTTCGACATCGTCGGCTTCCTGCTGGTTGCGACTTTCCTCGGTTCGCTGGAACTTGTGCTCGATCGAGGACAGATCGAGGACTGGTTCGATTCCACCTTCGTGACCGTGGCAACGATGATCTGTATCGCAGCGCTGGCGGCTTCCATTCCGTGGCTGTTGAATGCGAAGAACCCGGCTGTGGACGTGCGGCTCATCGCGACGCGGCAGTTCGGTTCCTGCATGATCGTCATGCTGGCGATCGGCGCGATCCTGATTGCTACCACCCAATTCGTGCCGCAGGTCCTGCAGGAGAATTATGGTTATACCGCAACCTGGGCAGGACTGGCGCTCTCGCCCGGCGGACTTGTCACCATGGTCATGATGTTCATGGCGGGCCAGCTTACCTCGCGTTTCCAGCCGAAATACCTGATCGCCATCGGCGCCACGATCATCGCATTCTCGATGTACGACATGACGCGGCTCAGCCCGGACGCCGATTTCGGCTTTTTCGTCTGGTCGCGCTGCATCCTTGGCCTCGGTCTGCCGCTGATCTTCATCCCGATCACTGCCGCTTCCTATGACGGTTTGAGGCCGGATCAAACCGACCAGGCCTCGGCACTGATTAACGCCGCGCGGAATACGGGCGGCTCGATCGGTGTGTCGGTCGCCTCGAATGTGCTGGCTCATCGCGAGCAATGGCATCAAAGCCGGCTGGTGGAGCATATCAACCCGACCGACCCTGCCTATCACGAGGCGATGCGCGGCATGCAGGGGTTCTTCATGGAACGCGGCGCCTCGATGGCCGATGCGCAAGGTCAAGCCATGGGCCTGATCGGCAAACAAGTCGGGCTGCAGGCAAGTTATCTCGCCTATATCGATGTGTTCTATGTGCTGGCGATCATCTCCGCGCTTGCCGTGCCGTTGGCGCTGATCCTGCGCAACATCAATCTCAAAGGCGGTGGCGGCGGAATGCATTGAGCCGATCAAGCCGTATCGAACCACTGCTGTCGACATTGACGACCCTCAGATAATTAGCATACCTTATGATCTGGGCTGGGAGCCTTCAGAGGAGGATTTCATGAACGGGATCGATGCACCCACCGCCGCCAAGCGCGAGGAATTTTACGGTCGTCTTAAGCCGTATAACATGGCGCCTCTCTGGGAAGTCATGAAGGGCATGCTGCCGCCGGAGCCGACATCCAAGGCGCAGGCGCATCGGTGGCGTTATGACGAAATCCGCCCGCTGATCCTCGAGTCCGGCAGCCTCCTGACCGCCGAAGAGGCGGAACGCCGGGTGCTGATCCTCGAAAACCCCGCCTTCCCCGGCCAGTCGCGCGCGACCTCGACGCTCTACGCCGGCATCCAGATCATCATGCCGGGCGAAGTGGCGCCGGCCCATCGCCATACGCCCTCGGCGTTGCGTTTCATGCTGGAAGGCACCGGCGCCTATACCTCGGTCGGCGGCGAGCGCACCCGCATGGCTTTCGGCGATTTCGTCATCACCCCCGTCTGGGCCTGGCACGACCACGGCAATGATGGCTCCGACCCCGCCGCATGGCTGGACGGCCTCGACGTGCCGATGATCGCCTTCTTCGAAGCGGTCTTCCGCGAGGATTCCGGCGAGACCGAACAGGAACTGCTGCGGCCCGAGGGCGACAGCATCGCCCGTTTCGGCTCCGGCATGCTGCCGATCGGCGGCACCAGCCCCTACGGCCAGACGACGCCGATCTTCAACTATCCTTACGAGCGCAGCCGCGAGGCGCTCTACCGCGCATCGCGAGGCGAGAAGATCGACGCGCATATCGGCACGACGCTGCGTTATTCCAATCCGCTCGACGGTGGCTGGACGATGCCGACCATGTCGGCTTGGCTGAGCCACTTTCCGAAGGGTATGGAGACGGCCAGGATTCGTTCGACCGACCATATCGTCATGTGCATCGCCGAAGGCACCGGCTCGATCACCGTCGGCGCGAAAACCTTCGATTTCGGCCCGAAGGACGTCATCGTCGTGCCCGGCTGGGCGTGGCGCTCCTTCAAGGCCAACGAAGATGTCGTCGTCTTCTGCTTCTCCGACCGCGTGGCGCAGGAGAAGCTCGGTTATTTCCGCGAGGACCGCGTCCGCGCTTAACGCGGATTGCTTCACCCCTATTCAAGAATATCGAGGAGAGAAAAATGCGTTTCTGTCGCTTTGACGACAATCGTTTGGGCGTGGTCATCGGCGACGAGGTGAAGGACGTCACCGCCGTGCTGGATCGCCTGCCGAACTATCGCTACCCCTTCCCGCATGGCGACCAGCTGATGGTGAATTTCGCCGAGCTGCGCCCGACCATGGAAGAGATGGCCAAGACCGCGCCTGCCAAGAAGCTCGCCGACGTCGCGCTTTTGAGCCCGATCGCCAATCCCGGCAAGATCATCGGCGCCCCGGTCAACTATCGTCTGCATCTCGACGAGGTGCTGGACAGCGACCAGCTGCATCACGGCATGAAGATCAAGCCGATCGCCGAAGCCGGCGTGTTCCTGAAGGCGACAAGCTCGCTGATCGGCCCCTCCGAAGGCATCGTCGTCGATTGGAACGACCGCCGCACCGACCATGAGATCGAACTCGCCGTGATCATCGGCAAGAAGGGTTTTCGCATCTCGGAAGCCGACGCACTGGAATATGTCGCCGGTTACGCGATCTGCTACGACATCACCATTCGCGGACCGGAAGAGCGCAGCTATCGCAAGTCGCTCGATACGTTCAGCGTGCTCGGCCCCTATGTGGTGACGGCAGACGAGATTGCGGACCCGAACAATCTCGATTTCGAGCTGACGATCGGCGGCGAGACGCGCCAGAAGTCCAACACCAAGATGCTGATCTTCAACGTCCAGAAGCTGATCGAATTCGCCTCCAAGGCCTATACGCTGCATCCGGGCGACGTGATCATGACCGGCACACCGGAAGGCGTGGCGCCGATCGCCGCCGGCGACGTGCTGCACGGCACGTTCGAGGGCATCGGCTCGATGGATGTGAAGGTCTACGACAACTGGGCAAAGAAATGAGCCTCGATCCGAAGATGCCGGAAATGGAGGGCGGGCCGGACAATCCGGCCCCCGTTCTTCTCGACGGCGTCGTCGGCATTCGCATCAGGCGGCTGCAGTCGCTGTTCAGCGGCCATTGGCAAGGCTGGTTCCGCGCTCGCGGTCTTGCCGTCACTCCGGTTCAGGGCGGCGTGCTGCTTCTGATCCGGCGCCATCCAGGCATCAGCCAGATCGCGCTGGCACGGCGGCTGAGGATCGAACCGCCGACATTGCTGCAATCCCTCACTCCCCTCGTCAACCAAGGTTTCGTGGAGCGTGACCGCTCGGCGGAAGACGGCCGCGTTTATGAATTGCGGTTGACCGAGACGGGGGGCGAGGCCGCAGCAATGGTCGAGACGTCCACGCCCGAACATGAGGCCGATTTGTTGCGAGGCCTTTCGATCGAAGAGCGCCAGACATTTCTGGCCTTGCTGGACAAGGCTATCGCGGGGGCAGAAGCCGCGATCGACGAGCCCGACGCCGGCACTCGGTGACCGTGGCCAGACGGTCTTCTAGCGACCCGGCGCCTGCAGCTTGGCAATTTGCGCGTTGGCGATCACCATGAACAATCCCGGATCACCGAAAGCGCGTGCCGATAACATTGCTCCGTGAACCGATGCCATCAGTGTCTGGGCCTCGTCTTCCGGCCGCCGGTTCAATTTGAACAGATCCTGCTCGGCTCCCGCCTTCAGCAGGGATGTCAGCCATGCCGCCAGGCTCTGGAAATGGCTTCGAACGCGCAAAGCCACCTCGTCCGGCAACATCTGCATCTCGCTTGCAAGCATCGCGCAGATACAAACTGGAAGCGAGGCATCGCGGATACATTTCTCCCAGAAGCCTAGATAGGATTGCAACTGTTCGGTCGGGTCCGAAGAGTGCTCCTGTAGAAACTTCAAACCCGCTTCTGCCTGCTGCCGGTAACGATCCACCAGGACCGCAACCAGTTCGGCCTTGGTCGGAAAATGGTGGTGAATGCTGGCTTTGCGAATACCAATCGCAGCCGAGATGTCGGCATAACTGAAACCGTTATAGCCCCCTGCAACAATGAGGGCCTGTGCGGTGTCCAGAATTTTATCCGAAGTCGAAGCTATTGAATTCATGTTGCTGCCTACCTTCTGGTAGGCAGACTGTCAAGCCTGCGGCCGCAATCCGGATTATCACGAGGAGGTGTTCGCATGGTCGATTGACTCCGATATTTACCCTTCCTACTAGTAGGTAGACATCAAGAAGGATATCACCAATGCAGAACCAATCCTCCGCTCCCTCGAACTGGCTGCGCACTTATTATTTCGGCCGCGCCCTATTCTCCATCACCTGGATTGCCGCGGCTATCCTGCTGAAGGATCTGTCTGCGCTGCTGCTCGTGATCTATCCCCTGTGGGACGCGGCAGCCAATCTCGTCGACGCCCGGGTCAATGGCGGTTTGAAAAACAACCCGTCCCAGGCATTGAATGTTGCGGTCAGCGTGATCACGACGCTCGCCGTCCTCGTTGCGGTGAACAATAGCAGCTATGCCGTTCTGGCCGTATTCGGGGTCTGGGCCATTTTCTCGGGCCTGTTGCAGCTCTATACGGGTGTCCGGCGCTGGCGCCATTACGGTGCCCAGTGGGTGATGATCCTCAGCGGCGCGCAGTCTGCTCTGGCCGGCGGCTTCATGATCAGCCGATCCATCGGCAGCGCTGTGCCGACAATTCTGGATATCGCCCCCTATGCAGGTTTCGGGGCATTCTATTTCCTGCTTTCGGCAATCTGGCTGGTCGTAGCCGGCTATCGCCAGGCGCGCGCCTGACGAACGACCCGGTCGTCATTCACCAGCCGGGTGGTCATTCCTAGATTGCCGCATAGCAGGCGACCTGATATGAATCGCCTTGCATCTGGGAGGAGCGGCATCATGCGGTCATGGCAGGTTTTTCAGGCATCTGAAGTGTTGCGGGAGATCGAGGAGGCAACACCCGAGCCTACCGGCAGCGAAGTTGTTGTTTCGGTCTCTCATTGCGGCCTCTGCCATTCGGATATCACCCTTTGGAAGGGGATTTTCGACATGGGCGAGAAAAAGGTGCCGATCGACAGCATCGGCATGAAACATCCACTGACATTGGGCCATGAAATCTTCGGGACCGTCACCGCGATCGGCCCCGAAGCGACCGATGTGGAAATCGGCGATCGCCGCCTCGTCTATCCCTGGCTCGGCTGCGGCGAATGCGACGCTTGCCGGGCAAATCACGAGAACCTGTGCATGCAGGGCAAGCCGCTCGGCATGCGGAGGCCCGGAGGTTTCGGCAGCCATGTCGTCGTGCCGCACAGCCGCTACCTGATCGATATCGGCGATCTCGATCCTGCCCTTGCGGCGACCTATGCATGTTCCGGCCTCACTGCTTATTCCGCCGTTCGCAAGGCCATGCCCGTGCGTCCCGATGAAGCGATCGTGGTGGTTGGCGCCGGTGGGCTCGGCCTGAGCGGCATCGTCATCCTCAAGGCTCTGGGGCATGAGAACATCATCGTGGTCGACGTTTCGGAAGATAAGCTTGAGACCGCACGGAATGCCGGCGCTCATCAAACGGTGCTTTCCACCGGCGATGACGTGACAAAAAGGATGGTCGACGCCGTCGGCAGGCCCGTCCGCACCATTATCGACTTCGTCAACAACAGCGACACGGCAGCCTTCTCCTTCCCGGCTCTTGCACGCGGCGGCCGGATCATCATGGTCGGCATGTTCGGCGGTCAGATCACCATCCCCACCATGCGCATGGCGCAAGGCGGCCTCAGCCTGGTCGGCAGCATCACCGGCTCGCTGCAAGAATTGCGCGATCTTGTGGACCTGGCAAAAGGCGGCAAACTCGCTGCAATTCCTTACGAGGCGGTGCCGAAATCGACGATCAACGATGCAATGGCACGACTGCACCAGGGCAGGGTAAAAGGCCGCATCGTCTTGCAGGAGGAAATGGCTTGAGCGGCGAAGTGATCCAGCCCGAATTGCAGGAAGTCTGGCGTGGCGGCGTGCGCCAATGGGAAGTGGACGAAATGGGCCACTGGAACACCCAGTTCTATGTGGCGCGCGCCAATGAAGGCCTTGCTGCTCTATTCGGCTTCCACGGCCTGCCCGGCCTGTTTTCCCCGACATCCGCCACGACGCTCGCCTTCAACGAGCATCATATCCGCTTCCACCGCGAGGCGCATGGCGGCGCGCCCCTGCACATGACCGGCGGCTTCCTTGAAGTCAGCGAAACGACCGCGTCTGCGGTGCTCGTCCTGCAGCATAGCGAAAGCGGTCAGATCGCCGCGACCTTCCGGGTGCGTATCACACATGTGACTGCGGCCGATGGCACTACGCTAACACCCTGGCCGACTACGTTCTACGAAAAAGCCTCTGCTTCACTGGTAAAGATGCCGAAGGAGGCGGCTCCGCGCGGCACCGATGACACGCCGGTCACCGTTACCGCTTCGCGTGATCGCGCAATCGCACTCGGCTTGAAACGCACCGCCATGAGCCTGATCGAACGGGACAGCTGCGATGCCTTCGGTCGCATGGGACCTCAAAAATTCATCGGCGCAGTTGGTAGCGGGGTCAAGCAGTTGACCGGGCCATTGCGCGCCAAGGTCGCGGAACTTGCCGAAACCCCGCCGGGAAAGATCGGCGGCGCGGTGCTGGAATTCCGGATTCTCTACGCCGAAACGCCTCGCATCGGCGACTGTTTCGAGATCTGGGCCGGACTGCAGAAGACCGACAAGCGCACCATGTCGCTGATCTTCTGGATGATCGATCCGTTCAGCGGACGGGTTTTCGGCACGATGCATTCGGTGGCGGTGGTGTTCGACATCGATGCACGGGCGATTGTGCAGATATCGCCGGCGGCGACGGAAGCGCTGGCGGAATTTGTGGCGGACGGGTTGGGGCTCTAAGGGCGCCACGGGCTCCCTTCTTCCCCCTTGCGGGGAAGATGTCGCCAGCGGCGACAGATGGGGGTGGATCAACACCCTCCAACGTCGAGTTCGTGGCACCACCCATCTGTCAGCTCCGCTGACATCTTTCCTGCAAGGGAAGAAAGAAGTATGCCGCGCCCTTAGCGGAACTTCTCCGCCGTCGCGACGCAGTTGATCAGCGCGGCCAGTTCCTTGCGGGAGGCAAACGACGTTTCCGGGCTCATCGAGATGAATGCCTTGATGCCGCGCACCGTCGGCACGGAGTTTTTTTCGAGCTGGCCGACGACGCGGGCGACTTCGGCCTCCAGTCCGTCAGCGGAAACCGTAATGCCGATCACGCCGAGCATCTTGGCTTCGGTCGCCGGGATGATATCTCGGGTGAAGACCATGCGGGCGAGAGCGGCGCGGGAGATACGGTCCGCAAGCGCGTTCAGAACCAGCGTCGGGGCGATGTCGTGGTTCATCTCCGGAACTTGAAACGTGGCTGCTTCAGAAGCGATGGCAACATCCGCGAGAGCTGCAAGCGCACAGCCGACGCCGGCAGCCTTGCCCTGAACGGCGGTGATGAATGGCACAGGGATTTCGCGCAGCACTTCATAGAAATCGAGTACCGGATCGGAGATCGCATTGCGCAAGTCGAGCGCCGTGGCCCGGCTGCCCGGCGCCGGCATTGCTGCGGCGCGGCCGGTGCAGAAGTCCGGGCCGTTTGCGCTCATCAGCACGACGCGGGTTTCCGGCGACAGCGACTTTAGTGCCGCAGTGATCTCCTGCGCCATTTCAGGCGTCAGCGCATTGCCCTTGTCGGGGCGATTGAGGGTGATCTCGAGGACGTTGCCCTTGGTGGAAATCAGGACGTCAGACATTTCTCTCTCCCTTATTGATTGGCTTTTGCAGCTTGAATCGCATTCCAGATACGCGACGGCGTGACCGGCATTTCGATATGGGTAATCCCGAGCGGTGCCAATGCATCGGTAATCGTGTTGACGATCACGCCGAGCGACGGTGTCGTGCCGCCCTCGCCGCCCGGGCGGAAACCGAGTGGATGGCTCTTGGCCGGCACTTCGCTGATATGCGTATCGAAACTCGGGAAATCGGAGGCGCGCGCCACCTGATAGTCCATGAAGGTCGCGGCCAGATTCTGGCCGGTTTCGCGGTCATAATGCGACCATTCGAACATCGCCTGGCCGGCGCCCTGGACGATGCCGCCATGGGTCTGACCGTCGACGATCATCGGGTTCAGCGCCTTGCCGACATCGTCGACCGTCGAATAGCGCGGGATTTCGTAATGGCCTGTCTCGGGGTCGATCTCGATTTCACAGGCTGCGGAACCATAAGGATAAGCAAGGCCGTGCGTGGTCTCGTCGGCGATAGCGGCAAGCGTGCCTTGCAACTCATCCGGCAGGCCGAGATCAGTTTCGGAAGCCTGTGCCGCCTCGAAAAGGCTCATGACACCGTTCGAACCGCGGGCGCGAAAATGGCCTTCGGTATAGTCGATCTCTTCCGGATTCACCGACAGCATGAAGGCGGCGATCTTCCGTCCGCGTTCAATGATCTCGGCAGTTGCCTTGTGCATGACGATCGAGGCGAAACGCAATGACCGGCCGGAATGCGAACCGCCGCCGGCCGAGACAAAATCCGTATCGCTGGAGCGAACCTGTACGACCTCATGGGAAATGCCGAGGAAGGAGCCGACGAGCTGGGCGAAGGCCGTCTCGTGCCCCTGCCCCGTGTTCTGAGTGCCGATGACCACATCGACTATGCCCGACGTCGTGTCGACGGTGATCTCGGCGCGCTCGCGCGGCACACCGCTTGTGCCTTCGATATAATTGGACATGCCGATGCCGCGCAGTTTGCCGCGCGTCAGTGCTTCGGCGCGGCGGGCTTCGAAACCCTGCCAGTCAGCCATGTTCAGCACCTTGTCCATGCAGCCGATGTAATCGCCATTGTCATAGGTGACACCGACAGGATTGGCGTAAGGACATTCCGCCTCCGGGATCATGTTGATACGGCGCAGTTCGATGCGGTCGAAGCCGAATTTCCGGGCCGCAAGGTCGATCATCCGCTCGATGATATACATCGCCTCCGGCCGTCCGGCGCTGCGATAGGGAATGGTCGAGACCGTATTGGTCATCGCGGCGCGGAATTCCACATGCGCGACCGGCACCCGGTAGAGGCTGGTCATCAGCTGGATGCCCTTGTTCAGGGCGGTGTAGGACACCGTGTGAGCACCGATATTGCTGGTATTGACCGAATGAAAGGCGAGGAATTTTCCGTCCGCATCAAGCGCGAGACGCGATTTGACATGCAGGTCACGGCCCTGAAAATCGGACAGAAACGCCTCGATGCGCTCCGCCAGATGCTTGACCGGACGTCCGACGAGCCTGGCGGCATAGGGCAGTGCCACGAATTCCGGATAGGTGGCGTTGCGGGTGCCGAAATTGCCGCCGACATCGCGCGGTGCCTTGACGCGCACGAAGGCCATATCGACGCCGAGCGAGACGGCGATCTGCTCGCGCATCATCACCACGCCATGACCACCCGAGGCGTGGATCGTAAACTTGCCGGTTTCCGGATCGTATTCCGCCGATGACGAGCGCGGCTCCATATGCACGCCGGTGACGCGCTGCGCCCAGCTTTCGAACTCCAGCACATGAGCCGCATTGGCGAAGGCTTCCGCCGTTCCGGTCGGATTGCCCACTTCACCGTCCATGGCAAGATTGCCGGGAACATTATCCCAGAGCTGTGGAGCACCCTCTTCCAGCGCCTCGATGCCGCGCACCACGGAAGGCAGCTCCTCCCAGTCGACCACGACGGCTTCAGCCGCATCCTTGGCGAGATTGGTGCTTTCGGCGATGACCATCACCACCGCCTCGCCGACGAAACGTGCCTTGTCGGTGGGCAGCGCCAGGTGGTGGGTGCGCGAACGCTCGCTGCCATCGCGATTCTTGATGCGGATGTCGGAGCCGAATTGCGAACTGCCGATCGCATGCGGGATAGGCTTGATACCGGCGGCGACAAGATCCTCGCCGGTAATGACCGCCAGCACGCCCGGCATTTCCAGTGCCGCGGACGTATCGATGCTTTTGATGATGGCGTGCGCATGCGGCGAACGGAGGAAGGCGGCATAGGCGGCGTTTTCATATTTCAGGTCGTCGGCATATTCTCCCCGGCCGGTGATCAACCGGAGATCTTCCTTGCGCCTGATTTCTTCGCCGATCATGCCATTCCTCCCATTCTCGCCGAGCCTATCGCAGCCAGCGGCATTCCGCCTGCGGCTTTAGTCCGCTTTATGGAAGGAATGCAATATCATTCATAATAGACATACTTTATCCGTCAATGTTGAAATTTTTGGATTTATGGGAATTGCCCGCTGTCCGCTCATTTTACTTCCGTCATTCCTGTGCCCTTATGGCTTCGCCAAAGGTAAGTCACAGGAATCCAACCAGCCCAAGTGTTTGGGCTGAAAAGAGTCTCCCGCGTCGCCCACGCGACGCTGCTGGATCCCTGACGAGCACAGGGATGACGCTGGAGAGGTAGCCACCTTCCAACCACCCCCCCCAAGAAAAAAGGCCCGAACCGAAGTCCGGGCCAAGCTTCCCTGGGAGGGGAATTTTTTCCCGAGGGGAAATCGTATCAGGCGGCTTCCGCCCCCTGGTTCAGCACATAGCCCGGGCCGCGCTTCAGGAAGTCGTTCCACAGGCGAAGCACCCGCTCCGGCTGGTCGACCTCGACCGAGTGGGCCGCGTCGAAGATGAAGGCACGCTGCGACATCGGGATATTGCGTTTGAGATGCGCGCCCGCCTCTGCCGGCACGACCCTGTCTTCCGTACCCAGCAGAATAAGGGTCACGGCCTCGATCGAAGGCAGGCGCGCGCTCAGCGCCTCGTCAACCTGAACATTGTTGGCGAGCCGCTCGTAAGTCTTGCCGTTGGCGCCCATGATCTCGGGAGCCTTCGGCGTGGAGGTGATCTTCTGCGGATGGGCGTAAAGCGCCTTGAAACGCGCTTCCGGATCGGCCGGAAGGCCGCCCTTGCCGTCGAAGCGGAAACCGGCCGGCACCTGCAG
>Ga0075365_10000328_pt1 | contig 16863 bp, 16 predicted proteins | sample EndMetdeltDD1765_FD_71387 | JGI IMG/M metagenome (GOLD analysis project Ga0075365, IMG submission 71387) | Populus endosphere microbial communities from Tennessee, USA - Endosphere MetaG P. deltoides DD176-5 | ecosystem: Host-associated > Plants > Roots > Endosphere | place: USA: Tennessee... | reverse complement strand
GCGATCGGTTGACCGTCGACGTCGACGGGTTCCCCGGTGAAGCAGACGGTGCAACCGGTGAGAGCGATGGCGGTGGACCCGCTTCGATGTTGCGCAGTTCGGGTGTCGATGACGGCCTGCTCGACGCCGAGCACTGCGGCGGCTCGGCACAAGGCGTCGTACTCCTCTGCGTCCACGAGGCCGTCGTGAGTGGCTGCAGCCAGGAGGTCATCGAGCCAGCGTCGGTGCGCGATCGCGACATGGGCGTCGCTCAGCCCGTACATCTCTGCGAGAGATGCGAGCTCGTCGCGTTCGACCTGGTCGAGGTGCAGGTCGGTCATGGCGATGTTCAACACCTCGAGGTACCCGACCAGTTCCACGTCCGCTGCGTCGTGGTGCAGCGATGCGGCGAGGCCTGCGAGCCACGACGGCGGGGCTGAGCGGAGCCCCTCCCCTGCAAGGCGGGGACGCCGTCGGTCCACGCCCGCGGTGGGAACTCCTGCGAGGAATCGTACGGGCGCGGTCGGTCCCTGGCATGACTCGGCGAGGTGGAACAGCAGCTCGCCGGTGGCCCGGGCGTCGCTCAGCGCTTGATGTGCACCCGCACGGTTGATGCCGCGTTCCGCACAAGCTGTGTCGAGCTTGCAGCGGGTCAACGCCAGCGTGTCGATCCCGCGTGCGAAGTCCAAGGAGGCGCCGAAGCGCTCGAATTCAGCTCTCAGGAGCCGGGTGTCGAACGGGAGGTTGTGGGCGACCACGACGGCGCCGTGGAGTCTCGCCGCCAACGGCCCGGCGACATCCTCGAAGACGGGTGCGTCGCTCACCATCGAAGCGGTGATTCCGTGCAGCCACGTCGGACCGACGTCTCGTCGGGGGTTGATCAACGTGTCCCACTCGTCGAGAACAGCGCCGTGACAATCGAAGGTCACGGCAGCAATCTCGATCACCCGATCCGACGAATACAGGCCGGTCGTCTCAGTGTCCACGACCACGATCCGGTCCACGTCAACGACGCCGTGGAGCCCGGAGGCTCGCGTGCGGCCAACGGTCGCGGACGGAGGCGGCATCTCGGTACGCCTTGCCCCATCGCGCACCCGAGAGGGAGAAGCCGGGCTCGCCTTCCGTCTCCCGAAGATCCGCTCGAACACCCCATGACCTCCCAAGGACACCGAGGGCCAAGAGCCCGCCTGGACGGTACCGAGGTGGGGCCCGATGTTGAAGGGGCTCGTGCGGGGCCCGGTGTGCGATGCAAACCCCAGCGAAGCGACGACGGAGCCTGTCACACCCGGGTCGTACCGTCCTGGGGAGTGTGCGGCCCGCGTGGACGGGCTCGTCGTAGGAGGGATGGGCATGGCCGAAGGAGCCCATTTCACCGCTGGTCTCCCGGAGAGCTCGCCCGTGTCCCCGCTACCGGAGTGGCTCGGCGAACTCCTGACCGAGTCAGATCACAGCGCACTCCGGTCACACCCTGACGACGCACGCGTGTGGACATACTTCCTCTTCACCGCAGCGTCGACTGAGCTTGGCCGCACACTCAGCCGCCTGCGGGCGAATGACGCGCTCGCTCAGGACACGACCAGAATCATCTCGCTCAAGGACTTGGTCGCAGCATTGCGCGCCGCCCACACAGAACGTTCGCCAGACACGGCCGCTACGGTCGAGTTCCAGCAGGCGACCGACCGGATGCTGCTCGAGCTGGAGACGCACATCGCCGAGGCTGAGCACTGGCTCGGCGACACTCGCTGACCTGCCGTTCTTGACGCGCAAGCCGTCCAAGGAGCCTTCGCTCCCGGGCTGAAAAGGCTGCTCATCGCCAGCCCTTCCCGACTCGCGTCAGAGGCTGCGAAAACGGCGTACGAACTTCGCGAGATCGAATCCGAGGGCATCTGCGATCTCACCGAGCTCGATGAGGTCCAGGCGTCGTTCACCCGACTCATACTTGCTCACATAGCTCTGGTTGCGACCCAGCCGGTCGGCAAGGTCCACCTGCAGAACCCCGCGCGTCGTTCGCTCCTCGCGCAACATCTCCGACAGCCTCTTTTGGGCTGGCGTATGGATCGACCGGGGCACTTCGGCAGTAGGCCCACCCCAACCCGGATATCCCAAAGTAGGATTCTCGGATGGTCAATGACGTCCCTGACCAAACAGAAAATCCGCCGCGCCGTTGGCGAAGACTTCTCATCATCGCCGGCGCCGCGGCGCTGGTCCTCGCGCTCGGAATCGCGGCGCTCGCCCGCTCCAACCAGAGCGACGACGACAGCGAGAGTCTGCGCTCGGGTGCTCTGACGCCCGTCAGCGACGAGGAAGCAGCGCACGTCGAGTGCGTCTTCGAAGCAAGCGCCTGGGTCGATGACATCAGCAGTGGCGCAGCCACGATCGACGACGCCGCGTTCGAGCTCGGCATGCAAAACCCCCGATTCCGACTCGTGCTCGACGCCTACAACGCGTTTCGGGTCCGCGCCTACCGATACGGGGCCGCTGACGCAGCCGACTACGTCCACGACACCGTCATTGTCCCCCGCTGTGACCAACTCGTCCCGACGACCACCACGATGGCGACAACCACCACGGTCTCACCCGAAGACGCCGTCGAACTCGACGGCCAAGAACGCGACGCCGCCGAGGCGCAACTCACACGTGAGTTGCGAGCAGACCGCCAAGGCGACGAGCCCGTGGACTGCGACTACCCGTCAACCGTGAACGTCGGCGACAGCTTCAGCTGCACCTACGGCAACAGTCCACCCCTGCTCTACAAGGTCACCGTTCGCCCCGACCTCACGTTCGGCTGGGAGTTCGTCGGCGCAGTCGAGAGAGGCTGACGGCTCAGGGCGTCGAAGGTTCGTCGTCGCCCCAGTCTTCCTCGACAACCTTTCGATCGTCCGCCCGCCGAACACGATCCGAAGCGCGCTTCACATCGGCGCGGTAACCCCACGCCCCTCCGCCGCCGTTCTTCCCACCGACGTGTTCCGTCTTCCGGATACCGAACGCCATAACACCAGCGTAGGCCGCGCTGCCTGCACCCGACCGAGGGAGAATCTCTTCAGGTCTCAGCGCGTCGTCTCGTGAGGTCTCCACCGGTAGCGGCAAAGAGGAAAGTCGTCGCGTTCGTTTGCTGATGGCCGCCTCTTGTTGAGTGCAAGTGCCTACGACCGCCACGTCGCCTCCAGCCGTGCGGGTCGATTTGTTCCCGATTTGCCTGCGCGCGCCCACGGAGACGACGCTGATCGCTGATCGCAGCGCGCTCGAGACTCCCCGCTTTCGGGGACGCAAGTGGGATCCGACCTGTTCCCACGGTCGGAAACACCATGTCGACCGCCTCGACTAACGAACCCGCGCGACAGCTCGAGAGCTACATGCCCTTCATCCGCGCCGCTAGCTCCCGCAGGAAGCGCCACTGCCGCGGCCTTGCTCGACGTTCAGCCTCTCTTGCGACGGCGTCCCAGTCGCCCTTCGGCTCGACCCGTCCTGCTAGCGCTCGCAATGCTGGGCGCAACTTCTCTTCGTCCATTCACCCCCCCCCTCAACCTCAGTGTCGGACCTCTCGCTACTTCGGGTGCAATAGGCGGCGGCCATCGAAGCGACTCTCTAGCGTGATACACGGGTCGTGGGGACCGAACCGGCGAGGCTCCGACGACAACCTCGGCATAACGTTGCCTCAACTGGCCTGTGCACACCATGAGACCTAGTTAAACGTCCCGAGATCTTGAATCCGGTAGCCGTTGGGATAGACGGTTCTGATAAGCGGATCAAGCGGATCCGGCGCGCCGTCGGGAAGCGGATCCCGTGATCCGATTACCCGGCGCATGAGGATGCTTGCCACCCTGCGCTCGGGGTCGGTCGGCGGGCGCATTCCGACAGCGCGGAGGATATCCGTGTCCGTTGTTCCTCTCAGAAGAACGCGGAGCAGTGGACGTGCTGGGGCGGGAACTAGCTGGGAAAACCATGCCGTAATAGCTCCCGCAAGGTCTCCGTTCTGCGGTTCAAATTCGAAGTGCCCGCTCCGATAGGTGGACCAGAACTCCTCCATCGCATGACCCGAGTCTGGGAACGAGCTAGGGCCGCCGTAGGCCTTCGTGATCCTCGCAAAGCATCGACGTACGGCCTCCTTTTCCTTGGAGAGCACGGGGCGCCAACCATAGGATTCGGCCAGTCGAATCTGGGTCAAGGCGCCATCGACGCCGACGGCGATGAAGTCCTCCGGATCGATAGGGAACCTCCGGTGCATCGCGTTCACCCGCGAGGCTGCCTCTCGCCCGAGACCAGCGTTGACGCCATCAAGGAATACCGCCCGCGTCAAGATCGCGGTGTCGATGGCACGCTTAGCGGTTCGCTGCTGGATCTCGCCGGTACCGGCGAGGATTCGAGACATGCGCGGTACGGCAAACGTCATAAGGAACCCTTGATAGACCTGCGTTATCATCAACGATTGGAAGTCGGCGAGGAATAGACGGGCTATCTGCCAGTACTCGCCGTCGAGGTCCAGCCTCTCAATCGCACGCATGCGCGCATACGTGTCGGCCGTCCCCATCCAACTTTTCGTGTTCATCTTCCTCCGCAAGGACTGGGACTGACGTGAGTACCTAACTGGCTGGTCCCGAGCCTTGGAGCAGACTCGACGCGAGGCCCAAGACTTCAAGCTCACGCGACCAGACGGGACGCGAGACCACCAAGTCGAGATCAGTCAACCATGGGGCCAAGGGAGTTGAGGAGAGGCGACAAGGTCAGGCTCGGCAGTAGATCGATGGCCTCAGGAGCGAACGAGTCGGATGCCGAGAGACCCCGGAGCTCCCGTCGTGCGAGGTCAGCCTCTTCACCGGCTCGCGCGACCGTGGCTTTGACAGCGCCCGAACCCGCGACGATCTTGAGGGCTTCGAGCCGTCGACCGTCAGTGAGCGGTGCCGCTAGCAGCTCGGCCAGCTGCGACTCGGCATCGAGCGCAAGAATCAGGGGGTAGGTGTAGACGCCCTCGATGATGTCGTGTCCGGCCGGCTTACCAAGTGCCGCTTCCGATCCAACGACGTCGAGAGCATCATCGAGAAGCTGAAACGCTCTGCCGAGGTGGTGCCCGATCTTGCGGAGGTTCGCGATCGAATGAACCGGGAGTTGCGAAGCTCCGCCGCCGAGTTCGCAACACAGCCCGATGAGCGCAGCTGTCTTGCCGTCGATGGCGTCGAAGTAGTCGGCCGCGGATCGACATACATCAAACCGCTGTTCGGTCTCTGAGGCCTGGCCTTCGCAAATCCGACGGTAGGCGCGACCGAGCGTCTGCGCCGCCTGGGGCCAGGCTGTACCTGCAAGATCGACGGCGTTCGCAAGAAGCACATCGCCCACAAGCACCGCGGTGGCGTCACCCCAGAGCGCGTTCACGGTCGGTACCCCGCGACGAAGACCAGCATCATCGATGATGTCGTCGTGAACAAGGGTGGAGAGGTGGAGAAGTTCGATGGCTGCGGCTGCTGGCACAGCTCGTTCCAACACTGCTGGCCGTGCTTGCGTTGTTGATCCAGCGAGCGCGCAGGCAACGGTGAGTCGGGGACGTATCCGCTTTCCTCCGGCGGCGAGGAGATGTTCCACGGCCGGCGCCAGCGATGCGCCGCTCTTCCGACGCGCCGTATCCAGCAAGAGTTCCTCGACTGCGGGAAGGGCCGCTGAAACGGCTGCCGATACGCTCATCACGCAACCGCCCCGGGTCGCCAGGGCGTTCTGGAGGTAACCAGCGGGGCAGCTCGCCGAAGCAACCGACCGGCGATCATGCAGCGAGCAAGCGAGGAGGTTGGCGCGCCCGTAACGTGCGGCGCACGGCAGCCCAGCAAGGCGACGGCCACGTAGGACAGGATGACCTGTCGCTGCGACGCCTGTCCTGTAAGCGCCCGAACCGAGGATCGGCGGCGGCGGCGGCTTTGCCAATACCGGTAGAGGCCGTCCCTCATCATCAATGCGTCAGCGGTGCTCTGGGAGAGGATCATGTGGAGTTCGCCCGCCAGCATGGTCGCCAGACGCTGTTGTTGAACCAGTCTCGTGTTCGTTCGGTGAGTCTCCCGTCGCGGACCTTGCGCTGCAGTTGCAATGGCGACGGCTCCTGCAGCGGCACGGGTCAGCCCGCTCGCCGTTACTGGATGGCTAACACCGGTGTGATCGCCAACGCGAAACACGCCGTCGATGCGCGCTGGAATCCTCGCGACCTCGAGGTTCGCGATGGGCGCGAGGTGGTGCCGAAGGGATATAGCAGCGGCCGCTGAGATTGGCGGTGGCAAGTAGGGGGCGTAGAACTCGTCAAACACGTTGGCGAGATTCGCGAGGTGGTAGAGCTGCGCCGGAATATCCAGGGTGAGGCGGGCAACACCCGGTCCGAGTGGGTACAGAAGCATCGGTCCCGGCCCACCGACCACGACGGACGCCATTCGTGAGGTCAGTCCAGCACTGTCGAAGTCGACGTTCACTTCTAACGGCACAGTCCAGGATCGAATGGGGCGGACGCGAATCGTGTCTGCGATCGATGGGAAAGTGGCACGTCGACCAGCGGCCAAGACAACGATGTCCCCGGCCAGCGCCGTGCCGTCGGCTAGTACGACGCCACTGGCGCGCCTCTCTCTGACGACGAGGTCGACGACGTGCGCATCATGGCGCAGAGTTGCCCCGGCAGCGATAGCTGCGTGCAAGAGCGTTCCCGCGAGCAGATCGAAACGACAGATACGACCTGACGTCGATCCTCCCGGCACCGCCGAGTAGTGGAGCACAGCTTCACGGTTTCGCGCCGGCTCTCGCACGACGAAACCGCCGCACTCCTGTCCGAAGTCGAGCTGAGCGCGCAGTCCGAGGTGCTGAAGGGCCGCGAGACCCGGCGGGTGCACAAGTTCGCCGCGAAAGCGACGGGCGCCTGACCGCGGGCTGCTCTCCACGAGCTCCACCTGGTAACCGGCCCGGCACAGGGCGACTGCTGCCGTGGTGCCTGCGACGCCCGCGCCGACCACGACGGCACGGCGATCGAGTATCGCTCTATCCCGCATTCGCCGACACAACGGCCCGCGTGTGCAGCCACGAGGAGAGCGCCAGTATTGGGAAGTAGTACCTGTAGAGGTCGTAATTGATCATCGTTGTCTTGCAGAAAACGCCGGCATAGCCCTCTCGGTCGTAGCTGCCGTCGGGCCGTTGCTGTTCGAGAAGGAACCGAACGCCGCGCTCTACAGCAGGATCATCTGCGCGCCCACCGGAAATGAGCGCCAGAAGAGCCCAGGACGTCATCACGACTCGTCCTTGCTCCGACGAGATGTACCGATCGTCCACGCAGCTGGCCGGGTCTTCGCCCCATGATCCGTCGATCGCCTGGTGGCGAAGGAGGAAGGAGCAGCTGCGTTGCACCCTGGCGTCGTCGGAGCGAACACCCCCGGCGCGGAGGCCCTCGACGCCGAACCAGGTCCCGTAGGTGAAACAGACGCCCCATGATCCACGAAAGCTGCCGTCTGGCCGTTGGGAGCCGCTGAGGAAGCGGACGCCCGCAGCGATGGCGGCGTCGACTTTCGGTCGCCATGCCTGCGGCAGCGACTCCTGCACGTCAACGAGGGCGCGTACACACGCGGCCGTGCATTCGACGTACGACCGTTCCACCATCGCGTCGCTGAACACGACTGTCGGGTTGAGACGTTCCACCCAGGCGGGTGCGCGGATCGGCTCGTAGGTGGCCCAACCGCCGTCAGAGTTTTGGAGGGAGAGGATGAAGTCGACGGCGAGACGCTGGCGCTCGTCTGCGCCGGGTGAGCTCACGTGATCGGACCGAACCAGGAGCCGAAGCGCTTCGGCTGTGCAGTCAGAAACAGGCCAGCCCTGGGTACGCGTCGAGAACGGAAAGCCGCCCAACCGAGGATGCCGCCAATGCGCAGCCGCGTCGGGAAGTTCATCGAGCAGCTGGTTCTCCAGAACGAACCCGGCCGCCCGTTTGAGCGCGAGTGCAACATCAACGTCGATGAGCGACGACGCCGACGAAATTGCGTCATGCGCGAAGCACGCGTCCCACAAGGCGCTCGAGTTGTAACCCTTCACGCGAAGACCGTCTTCGTCCCACCACAGGTACTCACGCAGAGCTTCCGGTTCAGAGCGGGCCTCGGCACCAGCTGGATCAGCGAACTGGGCCACGATCGCGTTGAGAGCACCGTTGACGGGACCGATTCCGATCCCGTTCGTAGCGCTCGCTTCGTAATCGATCTCGCCTTTGATTCTCGCGAGTGCACGTCGACGAAGGAAGGCCGGCATCAACCTGTCTGCGACCGTGGAGATTCCCGCCGCTGCTCGAGCAAGGCGAGAAAGAGGCACGAACTCGTCAGTCGGCCCGGTGCGAGAGCGATATCGCTTCCAACGAACCTTCTCAAAGCGGCCACCGTACAATTCGGTTCGGACTTGCAGGATCCTAGGGGTGACGTCCACGGTCGCACGCGAGCCGGCGAGCCAACACATCGGCAGGTACACCTGACGGAGGTGGCAATACAAGCGGCCGGGATGAACAGGGAAGCTCCGTGGGAGATACCAAAGTTCAGGAAGGGCGACTGGAGCCCCGCTCCATTCGTAGATTCCGAGGATGGCGAGGACTTGCTTCGCCCAGGGCCCTGCCGCCAGCGGTCCACCGTGTCGCTCGATCCAGTCCCGCAGCGCATGGAGCTCAGGTTCGTTCGGCTCACCACCGAGCAACCGCAGAGAGACGTATCCCAGCACACTTCCGAGCAACGTGCCGGGCCCACCCCGATAAAGGCCGATGCTGCCGTCCGGGTTGATCGTCCCCCTCAGGTGGCGCACCATCCCTTCGCGATCCTGATCGCTGAGATCGGCGCCACTGACTTCCTTCAGAGTCACGAAGAGCGGCAAGAGAAACGTCGGGCCGGAATAGTCGGCCGGCCACGTCCCGTCGGGGTCTTGCCGATCGAGAAGAGCGATGACGACTTTCGTCAGAGCCGCGTTGGTCGCTCGGGCGAGCTCGGGCCCGCTATCAAGCGAGGTCACGATGATGAGGCTCCTGTGCCGCACACCCTTCGCTCAGGTTCGAGCGCTCTGCACCCATCTCGATACCTTGGCGTTCAAGCTCGCCGATCTGGGCAACGGTCCACGGCGAGAGGAGGGCGGGGGCGACGCTCGCGATTCGCCGATACTCCGACCACGAGATCCACACGGCGGCGTCGACCTCCTCGGGATTCAGGCGAGGACGATAGGTCGTTGACGTAGCCACTATCACCGGACAGAACTCGTTTTCGACAACGCCGGTCTGATCGGTGGCTCGATAGCGGAAGTCTCGCAGCATGATCTCCGCGTCCAGAATCTCAAGTCCGAGTTCCTGTTCAGCCCGACGCACGAAGGCATCCACAACGGATTCCCCCGGCCCGGGATGACCACAACAGGAGTTAGTCCAAACCCCCGGCCATGTCTGTTTGGTGAGGGCGCGGCGGGTCACGAGCAGGCGGTCATTGGAATCGAAGAGATATCCGGAGAACGCAAGGTGCAGCGGCGTATCCGTCCCGTGGACCCGACGCTTCTCAACCTGACCAACCGGCAAACCGGACTCGTCGACCAGGACAACCAGTTCAAGTTCCGTCATCTAGGCGCCCCCAACAGAATTGGGCATCCTTCGAGATAGGAGCGAGCCTGCAGAGCGGCGCGGGATCCGCTTCGTACCGCTCCTTCCATCGTCGCTGGCCAACCTGTGTCGGTCCAAGCCCCCGCGATGAAGACACCCGGGGTGGTGGTCGGCGTGGCCGCGCGAGAGGATCTGGAGCCCGGCGCGCCGAGGAACGTTGCGTGAGGTTCTCGTGTGACGACCACGTCGGAGATCGTGGCAAACCGCGCTCGAGGAAGGAGACACCGGAGTCCCTCGACCGTTCGTCGAACGAGTTCGTCTCGTGGGCGTCGGAGATCATCGGTGGCCGCGGAGTTCGAGACAACGAGCACTTGGCCCCTCGTCGCCCCTGACGATTCGGTTCGATCGAATACCCATTGGACTGGGGACCGGACCGCGGCGAGGTACGTCTCGCCCATGACCCTTCGATCGAACCGAATCGCGACGTTGACGATGGGCGAGGACAATAACGCTGACGCGCGGGGCATCGGTAGCAAACGAGCCACCCGATGATGTGGAACAGCGACGACAACGGTCTTCGCGAACAACGTGCCGGCACCGGTGGCGACCGCGATACGAGTTGAGCCTTCCTGTGAAATCCCTCGCGCATCAACGCCGAGTTGCACATCCACACCTGCAGAGTGCAAGGCGGCGGCGCCAGGGTCTCCGTGCAGCGCCACAAGCGGCACGTCCGACCAGCCGAAGTCAGACCCAGAACGCGCACCGCCAAGCGCCGTACGGATTGCCATGGCGGCGAGCTGAAGCGAGACGTCATCCGGCTTGGCGTTGAGCATCCCCACCACGAATACGTTCCAAAAGTCCTCTACGGCGCGCTCCCCAACGCCGCGCTCCGAGAGCCACGCGCCGAGCGCAAGGTCCTCCGATGGACTACCGGAGGGATCGACGCGTGCTAGGGCCGCCAATACCCGCAAGCTGCGCAGCCGCTGGCGGAATGGAAGGTGGGAATAGCGCAGAAGGGACGGCAGGAGGTGGACGGGCCGAGGCATCCGCGACGCCGCGATGCGGGCCATGCGGCCGTCCGGTGTCGCGACTGTGAGATCCAGCGGACGCAACCTGATCTGGTCCCGGACACCAAGACGGGAGAGGAGCTGCAGGTATGACGTGCAGCAACCCAGCACAACGTGATGCCCGTTGTCGTACCAGCACCCATCGCGCGAGAACGATCGCGTCGCTCCGCCCAGCTGCCGACGCGCTTCCAACAGCGTGACCTCGAGTCCCTCCTCAGCGGCGTCCAAGGCTGCCGTCATCCCGGCGAGTCCGCCTCCAACGACAATCATGTCCGTGACCGTTCGGGTCACGGCAGCGCGGCCAAGCGACCGAACAGCGCCTTGGACGCCACAAACGCCTTCGTCATCGGACCGATTGAAACGCGACCGCGGAGAACGCTGCCGGGATCGTCGAGGATACGTTGAAGCGTGGCCCGGTAGGTGCCCATCATCGCTGCGACGCAAGCGCCCGACCGTCGGTCGAGAAGCGGCACCAACCTCGACCCTTCGACGAACCAGAGACGGGCGTCCTCTGCGACAGATGAGATGAGAGAAAGCATCTCTTCAGAGACGGTCGTCGGAATCTCATTCAAGCCGTACGAGCGCAGGCGATCTGAGGGCAGGTAGCTACGACCGAGGCCTGCGTCTTCACGCACGTCGCGGAGAATGTTTGTGAGCTGCAAGGCGACGCCCACAGCGTCGGCTAGGGCGAACATCTCCGATGATGGCTGCTGCGTGAACACGGCTACCGACATGCGCCCGACCGAACCGGCGACCAGCTGGCAGTACTGGACCAGGTCCTCTTCGCTGATTATCGCGTGGCCCGCAGCGTCACGTCGGCATCCCTCGATCAGGTCAAGAAGTGCCGAACGCGGCACCGCGAACCGACGGACGGCGTCGGCGCTCGCAAACAGAACGGCATCAGTGTCATCAGCAAGCTCGCCATTGAGCATTCGATCTAGCCGACCTTCGAGGCTCGCGAGCAACTCGAGCTTGTCTGCTGGCTCCAGCGGACCGTCGGCAATGTCGTCGATGCGCCGTGCCAATGCGTACAGCGCTTGCATCGCGCGACGTTTTTCGGGCGGCAGCAATCGCATCCCTGTCGCGAAGCTCTTCGATTCGGCGTTTGTGATCACGGCAACCGCTTGGTACGCCGTGTCGATATTCATACGTACCTATCTGCGCGAGCGCATGAGGAACTCGCCCGGAGGGCACCAAGAATCATCCGTCGCCGCCTGTAGTTCTTGGTGACAAAGCGGTGATGCAGTACCTCACACTCGACGGCGTCAAGCATGGAGTGGCCGGCTCCAATAACTGAGACTACGAACGGCCGTAGGCGCCAAGGGACCAACCTTGGAAGTAGCGAACTTAGTTCGATGTAGCTGCGGGCGCGCGCTACTTGGAAACCGACGAGGGATGACCAGTCGGCGCACGCGAACCCCATTTCGTGTGACCACGCGAACCGGCGCTGATCCTCAACGGGGATGTAACAACGTCCCCTATGTCGATCTTCGTGAACATCACCGAGGTGTTCCGCTAGCTGTAGTCCGATACAGAGCCGGTCAGAAAGCTTCTGAGCGTCCTCGCCACGACAGTCGAAGATCGACAGGATGCAACGTCCGATTGGAACAGCCGAAAGTGCGCAATACGCCAGCAACTCATCGAATGTCTCGTAGACAGCCTTGAACTGGTCTTGACGATTTGCATCAATGAGCACACGAAGCTCGTCGGTCGGCAGCCCATGCTGTGTGATCGCGTTCCCCAACGCCACGAAGATGGGATGATCGGACTGCCGGCGACAGGCCCGGTCGAGTTCAGCTTCAAGAGCATCAAGCTGCAAAATCCGACTCCCTCGCGCCAAATCCCCCACGTCGTCTGTCAGGCGCGCAAACTCGTACACCGCCCAGAGCGCATCTCGTTCGTCATGTGTGAATAGCCGCGAAGTTACTGGGAACCGATCATGCGCCGACCGAACGCGAATATCTAGGCGAGAAGGCCAGAGGACGAGGCCGCTGCCTCCATCGAGGCCATATGGCTCCGCGCTCGCTCCTGATCCGCGAGGCGCACCTCCGCCGCCAACCTTCGACTCACCGCCTAGCGGATCTGATGGGTATGGCACGTGGTCGCACTCCTCTGCGCCGTCTCCGACGTCCACTTCTCGCCAGAGTAGGGCAATCGAAGAGCGGGCGCGCAGCCTCGCCCCAGGCCCGCCGAGTTGCAGCCTACGGAGACCGATCAAGGCCTCCCCGCGCCTTGGAACTGTCGCAGGCTACCTCACATCGCGATGGTCCCGAGAGTTGACGTAATCATTCGATTACGTCAACGGGCCACCGGCGCCGCGGAAGCCCATGCCCACGTAATCGTCCGGGACGAGGCTCAGGTTGGGTTGATTGAGCGAGTCGTCGATGCCCAGTCCGACCCACTGGGCAACTATATCCAGCGTCAGCTTGGTGAGCCCACACCTGATCAGGCTCCCGCCCCCATAGCACGAACGTCGTCCTTCCTGAACCCACGGAAGGTATTGGCCAGGGAGATCGGCGTGACAGGCGGCTCACTCCCTTCCGGGTGCCATCTACCTTCGGTGTCAGCAATACGTCATGCTCAAGCCAACGACTGCATTATCGGGTATCTTCTACGCCACATCCACTTGATAGCGGCGCTAGACCGGCATCGCAAGAAAGAAGCGGTCACATGGAGGATTCAAACGCGCGGTACTTCCTCTCTCTATACATGGCTCCACCGGGAATAGTCGGCGTTGCCCGGCCTCGCCACGATCACTGCGCGGCGCTATGGCGGTTACAAGACAATGACCTATCCGTCGCGCGGTATTGGGAATTCGAACGCCTCAGCGGTCAGAAGCACCACCATGATCCTCTCGTCACCTCCGAAGCAGCGGCTGCCTTCATTCACGAGCTGCTTGAAGAAGCAGGTATAGACCCTCACCGCATTGAAAAGATATGGGGTACGCCGGGGTACCCAGGAACCGCCGAGCTCAGACTTCGTCGGCTCAGAGCGGATGGAATCGCTACCCACAACCTGGCCCACCTCGCGAGTGCTCTTTTCAGTGATTCTAGGCGAGCTCAAGAAGAGCGAGTCTTCGCTATGGCACTTGATGGTGGACCGGACCATATTCTCGACCACAATGAGCCCCGGTTCTGGTACTCAGGTGCAGTGTCTGACCGCGGGGCCATAGTCCTAACTCCGCTCGAATCCCCAGGGCCCCTATGGACCGTCGCATGGAACAAGTTCGGACTCGAGCCCGGATCACTCATGGCGCTTGGGTCAGCATGCCAGTGCGCCGTCCCCCTCAATCTTGATGAGCTTGAAAGTGCGAGTTCATTCTGGGCTAAGGAGTCCTTCGGACACGCACATCGCATCGTGACATCGATCACCGCATCCGTCGAATCAACGCTCGCTGTAGCCAAGCAACGCGTTGCCTCCGGGTACGATGATCGATTCACTTACCCAGAGAACGTCGTAAGTGCTGTCATGAAGGTAGTCCACCTCTTGTCGTGCAGGATTGTAGCGAAGAACGTCGAGCGTCTCAGCGAGATCTCAGGGATTGATTCTCGCGACGCTCACCTTAGTCTGGGCGGCGGCTTTGCGCTAAACTGTCCGACAAATACCTACTTGATGGATCGGTTCGGATTCCGCTCATTTCTGACTCTTCCGTGCGTGAACGACGGAGGGCAGGCGCTTGGCATTGGTCTACTCGCCTTTTATGAAGAAGGCATACTTGATTCTTGTCAGTTCTCATTCGGTACCCCATACCTAGGCACGGACGTCGGCGATGCGCGATCCGCGCTTGGTTCTGCTGAAGCATCACTTTCAGAGTTTGACGAAGACGTCTTTGTGCAGGATCTCCTAGCCGGCCCGGTCGCGTGGGCCGATGGACTGGCGGAGGTCGGACCCCGAGCACTGGGCCATCGGAGTATCCTTGCCGATCCACGAGACCCGTCGATTCGAGACCGTCTTAATCGGATTAAGTCTCGACAGGCCTGGCGCCCAGTTGCTCCCATCGTCCTCGAAGAGCATGTCGGCGCTTGGTTTGTCGACGGACGCCGGTCGCCATACATGCTTGAAGTATTCGACGTCATCCCATCCCGAGCGGCAGAGGTGCCGGCGATCGTCCACCTTGATGGAACCGCACGCATACAAACGCTTGGCCCCTCCGATGATGCACGGCTGTATCGAGCGTTGTCAGCTTTCTATCGCAGTACCGGCGTACCGATCACCTGCAATACATCCTTGAACGACAAAGGAGAGCCTATCGCCGATACGGCTGTGGACGTCATCAATTTTTGTCTCCGTAAGTCAATATCCGTGGCATACATCGGAGGCCTTCGGGTTCGCTTCGAAACTCCCACGGATATGCCCGCGGCTTGGACCTCACGCCGATGGGACCGTTTTGAAGCACAAGCTCAAGAGGTTGCGGCCGCCTGGAATGACTGGATCGACGAAGGGCGAACGGTGGAGAGTCTCTACTTGACGGCCCACTCGGTCGCCCTACGCGATCTTGGAAGTGGCTACGACGGCTTACGACGAATTGAATTGCTTACGAGAGTTGCCCTCCTTCGCGACCCAAATCTCGCAGATGGCATTCGGCGCTGGGCTAGTCTCTTCGGCCCCGGCGTGCTTCCCGACCGCGCATCGACCGCGCGGTGGCATGCATCGGTGGCGATGCAGTTCCGCCCCATTGAAACCTGACCTAACGGGCTCGCAGTTCGAAAGCATCGATCGAGATCCTCGGATGACGGACCAGTAGCCCTAGGAACTCAGCAATTGAACGAGCCACATCGATGGTCCGCATCGCCTTGAGATTGACTCCACGCGAGATCCAGGCTGGCATAGCCTCACTTAAGGCGTCCTCGCCGAAGGCTGCGCCAAATTCAGTAGGCATGGTGGGGCCTAGTCTGATCACCGCTACGCGCGATCCGGGATTCTCTTCACGCCAGCAAGCAAGGGCCGCCTCGAGACCGGCTTTTGCTGCCGCATATGACGCCAGCCCCCAATGCGGCACAACGACCGCAGTAGTAGATAGAAGCGCAACAACACCATCAGGCGAAAGGGCAGATTGTGACTGCGCTACTAAGTCAATGGTCCCTCGCAAATTGAGGTCGAAGCTTTCTCGCCAGTCTTCGATGCTCAACGAAGACATGGGCCGAAGTACGGCGCTCCCGACCGTGCAAAGGACAATATCGATCTCACCCAGGTTGCTCCGAGCTGCCTCGATAGTAGCGCTGATTGCGTCGCTGTCAGTGATGTCCGCTACGAACGTCCGTCCGCGCTTCATCGAAAGAGCGAGTCGTTCAAGAGAGGCCTCTCGACGGGCGACTGCGAGCACATGGGCTCCTTGACGATCCGCCTCGCGGGCGAACGTTGCACCAATGCCCGAAGACGCGCCAACGACCACAATTCGCCTGTCGTCGAGACCTGACCACCCGGGTTGCGCGCTCATAATACTTCGGGATGAGGCGCTGGCTGCCGTCGACGCCCTGCACGCTTACGCGCCAGAGGCCGGACTCTATGCGCTAACGATTCGTTGACCCTTCTCCACTCACCGTGGGCCATCACGACTCGCGAACGAACGCCGAACGCACAAGCCCTGTGGCGATGTTTCCATCGGCAGCCACGGGCAGCTCGCTGACCACCCGAAGAGTGCGAAGAGACGGTTTCGACGCATCGTGCCGCCTGATCCACCGTCTCAGTTCGAGTAGGTCGGGGTAGCGGGTGCCGGCCGGCACGACGGCCGCCGCAAGGTCGAACTCTCCGGGTACGTTGCTCTCCAAAGCCACGGCTGCAGCCAAGCTCACGGACGGATGGCCCTCGAGATCGTTCTGGATCTCAACGAGATCAAACTGCCGTCCGCCACGCGTCAGCATTCCATCGAGCCGGCCTCGAATCCTAAAATAGCCACGCTCATCGACGTCGGCTATGTCACCGGTCTGATACCAGTCTCCTTCGAACGGCACGAAATTCTCGGCCGTCAAGATTCCAAGACATCGAGAAGGAGACCGCACGAACAGCTCAGTCGTCTCTGGCCGCTCCCGAATTGGTTCGAGCTTCACCTCAATGTCGTGCAACGGGGTACCGACGGTCGTCCATCGCTGCTCCGCTGAATCATTGGGGCGGGTCATCAGAACCGGTCCTCCGAGCTCTGTAGAGCCATAGCCGCGCGAAACGATGCAACCCCATCTCGTCTCAATGTCGCTGCACGCAGCTTTCGAGACCGAGCCCCCGCCGATTCCTACGCTGAGCGGCATCGAAGCCGAGCCGGTTTCC